>Ga0157373_10000294_pt1 | contig 40230 bp, 40 predicted proteins | sample C65metaG_FD_113460 | JGI IMG/M metagenome (GOLD analysis project Ga0157373, IMG submission 113460) | Corn rhizosphere microbial communities from Kellogg Biological Station, Michigan, USA - C6-5 metaG | ecosystem: Host-associated > Plants > Roots > Rhizosphere > Soil | place: USA: Michigan... | reverse complement strand
GCGATTGCGCAGGCATTCCGCAATGACCCCGTTTTTCAACAGAGCGGCCGGCTGGTCGCACACCACAACTACTTTGCCCAAATGCTGCCGCGCATGTAGGTGACGCATCATGTCTGCCGCGACGCTGTCCGTTCCGCGCGCTGACTGTTTCCGTAGTTCAAAGTAGCATTTGGCCATTGCAGTACTCCAGGTTAAGTCGCGCGAATCATAGCATAGGTTGCCTAGAGAGTGAAATCTTTTACTTTGTAACGGAGGGAAGTGTGCAATAATACCAACTTACAATGAGTGTTCCCGCCCAGAATTCGCCCGAACAACACCCTGAACCGCACGCTGCGACACACGAGGGCTTCCAATCTGCGCCAATCCTAGCCAATTTTAACCAAATAATAGACGGCACATCAGTAGTTATTCAGGCCGATAGCTTGCAGCAGCCGGGCTTTGTAGAGGAGTTCGTATTTGTGAAGTCAAATGCGCCTGATACTGAAGCGGGTGCGCCGGAATATTTTTGGCGAACACCGTCGATACCCCGCGATGAGCTGGTGAGCCCCGATATGGTGCCCATCCAAATTCTGGGCGCGTGTCTTTCCAGGGATCCGCCACACTACGCCGAGGCCGGTATCGTCAGAAAGGGCTATCCCTTGTTGATTGGCGTCATCGCCGCGATTGACGTATCCGTGCTCGACCTGGACCCAAACAGTATACCGGCACCTCGAGTTCACACCAAGATGACACCAGAAGAACAGTATGCCGCCCGTCAGCAATCCGCAGAAATGGCTTGGTGGCAACCAGGGCGGCCGAATGGGCTCATCGCCCAGCTTATGATCGGTCCGGTCCGGTCAGTTACGTAGTCCGTTACAACAAGTGATGCTGGCGAAAACTAAAATAATCAGTTTTGGTCACAATAATATGATCGCGCAGCGTAATGCCGAGCAGCTGGCCCGCAGCCGCAAGCTGTTGCGTGAGCGCCGTGTCCTTATGGCTGGGCAACACTTCGCCTGACGGGTGATTGTGGGCGATGACCACGCTGGCCGCGCGGTCAGCAATGGCGTCAGCAAACACTTCACGCGGGTGGGCGAGTGCCACATCGAGTGTGCCGATCGTCACGGTGCGTTGCGCGATCAATCGCTGGCCGCCGTCCAGGCTCAGGCAAATAACGTATTCTTGCTGTTTGGTGCGAATATCGTCCAGTCGCGCCACGATATCTTGCAGGGACGTCAGGGGTTCGACATCTTTTATGAGGTGGCGCCGGGCAAGTTCCAGCGCTGCTAACAGTTTACCGGCGGTTGCGACGTTGACGCCTTTGACTGCCAGCAATGCTTCGTAACTAAGTGCTTCGACACCTTTGCGCAACTGTTTTTGCACTTGACGAGCAATGGTGCCCACGTCATTACCATGCGATCCGGTGCCAATGACGACTTCGAGCAACTCGAAGTCCGACAGCGCAGAAGCGCCTTTCTTTTGGAGTTTTTCTCGCGGCCGGTCAGCTGCCGGAATCTGGTGGATTCGACGGGCTCGAGACATCGTTACTAGTGTAACAGATTTGCTCGCCAGAAGATATGGCTAATCGCCGGGTGCTCGCCAGCAATATCCTAGCTGATATTAATAGGCACGATCAACGATTGAGGGTGATGAGCCAAGTAGCCAGTGAGCTGTGCGTCGCACGCGTTAGCGACGTCGTAGTAGCCTTGGGCACTTAGATCAGCGTGACCGGCGTTGTAATTTTGTTCAGCGGCCTGCCAAGTTGAAGCGAACTGTTTTGGCTTGGGTTGTCCGTTTATGGCCAGTACCGCGCAACTGATAGCGGCACGAATGCGGTCGTCCGGATGTGCCGGGTCTTTGGCGCCAGTGTTTTCGGCCGCGTTATAAAACGCTGCGGCATAGGATTCCGGGGTAGGGTGCGCAAGTGTTTCGACAAGCAATCCGGTCGCAGGCTTATCAGCGTGATCAGGGTTAAACGGCTGACCGTTCATATAATTATCGACGCCTTTTAGCAGTGGATTTCTGACGTTGATCGCCGAGTCCCACCAGGTGTGTTCAATAATCAAAGCGCACACGGCGCCAGCTGTTATCGCAAGGGCTGCGCGTCCTATAGTTGATTCTGGGAAAAGCTTCGACATTGTCTCTCCTGACTCGCGGTACAACCCGACGCGCGCAGTGCGAATATTAAACTACGATTAAACGTAAAAGGCAAGTCCTGTCACGACGGGCGATCTGCCAATACATAAAATTGACAAAATGCTTATGTTTTGTTATGGTAATACTGTAAAACCATGAAAACAAAAACTCATCAACATCATCATGTGTCCGTTCACCAAAAAGTCGAACGATTTTTCCGTCACCGTACCGTACTGACAGTGGTGTTGTCGTTCATGGCGCTTGCGCTGCTCAAATACGAAGTCCAGTTGTTAGGAGTTATCCACATGGCCTACAACCAAGGGTTCGGCCTGGTTGCCAGTTACACGCCGCACCACGACGAAATTACGCGCATGCCCATCCAGTACGGGAGTAATGTGCGTAATACCACAACGTCAGGCGAATAGTGTCCGCGCCGAAACCTATAACACTACATATGTGGATAAATCCAAAACAGCGGCAAAACTGTGGATAAGTGGTGTACGAAACACCACCATTTTTATAAAAAGGTACTTGTGCGTGGGTAATAGTGGGTAGTATGATGACGTCAGTGGGTAATCGTGGGTAGCCCGAAAGAAGCAAACCCATCGAAACAAAAAATCAAAAAACCACTGTAAATTAAAACTAAGTACCAACGATGGCAACGGTAGATTACTTTCAACGCAAGCTTGACGACAAGCGTCGGTTAACCATACCGGCTGAACTTCGAGCCGAGTTCGCGAGCGGAGTAGTTGTCACCCGAGGATTCCAAAAGTACCTTCACTTGTACCCTAAATCGGTTTGGGACGAGTTGGTCGAACCGCAACTCCAAGGCAACATCTTGGACGAGCAGGTCGCCGACCTCAACGTTCGTTTCCGGATGGGCAAGACCGAAGGCACGACGGACGAAAAACAGGGGCGCATCAGCATTGAGCAGCACTTGTTGGACTTCGCCGGAATCGACAAGGAAATCGTCGCCGTACGGGTAGGAAAATACTGGAGGGTAATGGCCGCTGAAACAGTGTAGCGAGCGCGAGGACGCGCAAAATCGCCCTAAAAAGCGACGCCAGAGAACCTTAACAATCAAACCGAAGAAGCACCAAATAGGCGCGGCATATGCGTAAACAGATCGGATACGACCGAAAAACGCACGCAAAACATACTCGCAATATGTCTAGCACGCCAAACGCCACACGAGGTCAGCTATTCGGCAATCAACAAGTGGACCGATAGCACCACTTTAAAAACTATTGCACCTTATTTAAAACACCTCCCAAAACTCCACCTCACACATAAGTCTCTCAAAACTAGATTGTCTGCACAGTAAGAAGTTCAAAGTAAACTTTTTCAAAGTTTTTACTCACCAATATCTTCTTTACCTACCGGCAGACGATCAAACAAAAACAAAAACAACCAAAAAACAAAAAGTTGATTGCTGATTAGGTGACCTTGCAAAACAAAAATCACCACCAACTGGCAACAGATGGAAAAAACAAAAAAGTGGACGCATGCACAGTGACGTGCGACACTAGCAAGCAAGATGCACCAAGAAAACCAAAATCATTTACATCAGCCGGTACTGCTACAGCCAGTGCTCGCATATCTGGACCCGCAGCCAGGGGAAACATACCTCGACCTGACGGGCGGATATGGCGGACACGCAGCCGCAGTGTTGGATAGGACTCACAACCCGAGCGGCACCGTGCTCGTGGACCGCGACCAGAACGCAATTAACGAACTGGAACAGCGGTTCAAAGGGCAGGGTATAGGCATTCGGCACGCCGATTTTTATACGGCAAGCCGGACGTTGGCCGCTGAGGGCAAGCAGTTCGATCTGATTTTGGCAGACTTAGGCGTATCGTCACCGCACCTTAACCAAGCGAGTCGTGGATTTTCATTGAAAGCCGATGGACCACTCGACATGCGCATGGATCAATCGCAAGCCTTAACGGCGGAGCAGGTGGTTAACACTTGGTCCAAAGAAGATCTGACCGACATCCTAAAGCGCTACGGCGAGGAACCAAAAGCGCGCCACATTGCCACATTAATCGTGGACAATCGGCCGATCAAAACCACGGAACAACTCGCACAAATCGTCGCCAAGGCCTGGCCTGGGCACAGCAAAATTCACCCCGCAACGCGCACGTTTCAGGCGCTCCGCATTGCGGTCAACGACGAACTGGAGCTACTGCGCAAAAGTTTGCCTGTGTGGATGGACACGCTGTTGGCCCCTGGTGGCCGGATCGCCGTCATTAGTTTCCATAGCTTGGAGGACCGGCTTGTTAAGCAAGTGTTTGCCGAAAAAGCAGGGGACCGATACGACGCGCAGCTCCGGTTGCTGACCAAACGGCCCATTATCGGCGACGATACCGAAATCGTTTTTAATCCGCGAGCCAGGAGTGCCAAACTCCGCGCCGCAGTGAAACAAAAATAAATCAAGAAAGGGCAGCTACATGCAAATTCGCATCAAAAACGCTACCCCACGCGCTTACAAGATACCAGTAACGGTAGCCTGATAAGCCTGAAACCTGCATTGGCGCCAAAAACCGGCGCCAATGCACCAAAACAAACACAAAAAGAGAATCGCATGACATACTCAAGCTCACTTGCGCTTAGCCGCAAAAACACGTTTGCATCACGCAACCAAAATGCCGTCACGTTCCGCACGCGCGACCGCAGCCTAGGGCCAATTAGTAACACTATTATTCTGATTGTATTGGCTTGCACGCTCGGTTTGTTGTACCTTACGCAGGTGACCAAAACCAATGCTTACGGCTACAAAGTGAACAGCCTACTGCAACAGCAACAACAACTCAAACAGGAAAACGACGATTTGCAGGTGGCATCAGCGCGGCTGGAATCTCTGGACCGTGTGCAAACCAGTGACGTTGCCAAAAGCATGGTTGCCGTTGCGCCCGCAGCCACGGTGCAAAACTAGTATAATAGGAATTATGCCTTCGTACGCCGCCGGTCAGTTTGCTAAACCTCTCAAAACGGTGCTCCGCGCCCGATTGTGGTACGTCATTATTATGGCGATTTTTGGCGTGTTTTTGGTGCGGCTGTTCTACCTGCAAATTATCCGGCATGATTATTACAACCAAGCCGCGGCGGTTGGTCATCTCAAGGAATACGACATCGCCGCCGACCGGGGCAAAATTGAAGCGCACAGCGGCAGTAGCGTGGTGCCAATCGCGCTCAACCAGACGCTGTATACCATCTACGCAGACCCTTCGCTCATCAAAAACGCCCCGCAAGTCGCAGGCACTTTGGCCGACGTTTTGAAGGGAAAAGAATCCGACTACGAATCGCAGCTGCGCACCAAAGACACGCGCTACGTAGTCATCGCTCACAAAGCAACAGCCGATCAAAAATCCGCTATTCTGGCCAAAAAATACCCCGGCGTTGGTGCCCAGGAACAGCCATACCGCACATACCCGAACGGCAGCCTGGCATCGCAAGTTTTGGGCTTCGTCAACGACGACGGCAAGGGTGTGTACGGCATTGAACAAGCACTTAACGGCACGTTGTCCGGCACGCCCGGTCAGCTCAAAGCCGTGACGGATGTGAATGGCGTGCCGCTTGCCGCTAACACTGACAATATTTTGACCCAACCCAAAGCTGGCAGCAACGTGGTGCTCACTTTGGACGTCGGCATGCAAAAACAGCTGGAAGACATCCTAAAAAAGGGGCTGGACCATGCCAAGTCGAACTCTGGTAGCGCGATTATTATCGATCCAAATACGGGCGCCATCAAAGCCATGGCCAACTGGCCGACGTACGACCCGGCCAATTATTCGTCGGTCACTGACGCCAGCTTGTTTACGAACGCTGCCGTGGCTGACCCGCTCGAAATCGGTTCGGTCATGAAACCATTGACCACTGCCGCGGCGCTTGACACTGGGGCAGTACAGGCCAACACCACTTACAACGACCCGTCGTCCTACAAAATCGACGACTTCACGGTCAAAAACATCGAAGAAGACGGCGGTCCGGGTATCAAAAGCCTGGCAGACATCCTTAACTTGTCACTGAACACCGGCGCGACTTGGCTGCTGATGCGCATGGGCGGCAGCAACGACACCATAACTCAAAAGGGCCGCGACACCTGGCACGACTACATGGTCAACCACTATATGTTTGGCAAAGAAACCGGGATAGAGCAGGGGTACGAAGCCGCCGGATCGGTGCCTGACCCCGACAAGGGTTACGCGCGTGACCTGACGTACGCCAACACCGCCTTTGGCCAGGCTATGACCGCTACGCCGCTACAGCTGGCTTCGGCGTTTTCGGCCATTGTGAACGGCGGCACGTACTACAAACCACATTTGGTGGATGCCACTATTGCTGCCAGTGGCAAACAGACCAACGTCCAGCCTGTCGTGGTCAAAAATAACGTTGTATCGCCAGGGGTCAGCCAGGCGCTCCGCCCGCTGCTGGAAAATGTCATTAACAAACATTACTTTACGCCGGGTTTCAACCAGGCCGTATACAGCGTGGGGGGCAAAACCGGTACGGCACAGATCGCCAACCCCGCTGGCGGTTACTACGAAAACGACTACAACGGCACCTACGTCGGCTATGTCGGCGGCAATACACCACAATACGTCATCGTGGTGCGCGTTAATAAACCAAAGGTTGCGGGCTACGCTGGAACCGCTGCCGCCCAGCCGATTTTTGGCGATCTGGCGCACATGTTGCTTGATAAATTTAATGTGACACCGCGCGAGTAGGTGCGTATAATGGTGACTAAGAATAGTTTTGACAAGGACACCTCATGGAAACACTGCATGTAGCGGTTCAAACAGAAACCCTCATTCGCATCTTATTGCTCGGATTTTTAGGCTTTTTGATTAGCATGATCGCAACCCCGCTGTACACCACGCTCGCATACAAATATGAGTGGTGGAAAAAGCCGCGCACCACTACAACCACTGGCGAAAAAGCCAAAATGTTCATGAAGTTGCACGCTGAAAAACACAAGCGGCACATTCCGACTATGGCTGGCGGCATTGCCGTAGTGTCGGTGGCCGTTGTAACGCTGTTGTTCAACCTGGACCGAACCGAAACATGGCTGCCGCTGGCGGCGTTTGTGGGCGCGGCGGGTGTGGGGCTATTGGACGACGTTATTAACCTCAAAGGTGCGGGCAATGGCGTAGTCGAAAAAGTGCGGCTGTCGGCCAAGCTCAAGCTGTTGTTGACCACGTTGGTGGCGCTCATCGGCGGCTGGTTCTTCTACTACAAATTGGGCGTGCATACCATTACCATCCCGCTGCTGGGCACGCATGTGGGCATTGGCTGGTTGATTATTCCGCTGTTTGTGCTGGTCGTCGTCGCTACGGCCAACGCGGTGAACATTAGCGATGGCCTGGATGGCCTGGCCGGTGGCTTAACGTCGTCGGCGTTCGCAGTGTACGCAATTATTGCGGCGCTGGAAGGGCGGTTCGGCGTCGCCGGGTTCTGTTTGACGGTGCTGGGCGCGTTGCTCAGTTACACCTGGTTTAACGTGTATCCGGCGCGGTTTTTTATGGGCGACGTGGGGTCGTTTGCGCTCGGAACGGCGCTTGGTGTGGTGGCTATGCTGACCGACACAGTATTATTATTGCCGATCATCGGCATTGTGTTTGTGGCTGAAGCCGGTTCCAGCATGATCCAAATTTTATCCAAACGACTACGCGGGGGCAAAAAAGTCTTCAAGGTCGCACCCATCCACCACCACTTTGAAGCCAGCGGCTGGCCCGAAACCAAGGTCACCATGCGTTTTTGGATCTTAGGCCAAGTTGCAGCAGTGCTTGGCCTGATTATCTTCCTGCTCGGGAAGTACGTGTAGGATGAGGGGCGTGTTGTAGTGGGAGCAGTTGCGCGCCGCCGGCCGAGTTATGTTGATGCCCGTGGCCAGAATCAGACGCGGCGCCATTCGCCGGATTACTGGCTGCTGATTTTGACCGTGGCGCTGGCGGTGGTTGGCATCATTGTAGTGTATTCTATTAGCCCGGCTCTCGAGGTAGAGAAGGGGGTGAACGGCAATCAGTACGTGCTGCGGCAGCTGATCGCCGTGGGCCTCGGCGTAGTGATTTTTGGCGTGGCTGCGGCGGTGCCGCTGGCGCGGTGGCGTAATTTGTACAAGCCGCTGCTGGTGATCGCGGCGCTGGCCACGCTGTTAGCGCTGGCGTTACCGGTCAACGCACAGTACCCGGCGCATCGCTGGATTCGGCTGGCTGGGTTCTCGTTCCAATCTGTTGAGTTGGTAAAATTCGCACTCATTATGACGCTGGCCAGCTTTTTGTCCTGGCGCATGAGCAACGGGCTCATGACCAGTATGCCCAAAACCATTCGGCCATTACTGATCGTTTTGCTGGGCGCGGGCGCGGTGGTCGCCGGACTGCAAAGTGATTTGGGATCGTTCGGCGTGGTGGTGGCGATTATGGGCGTCATGGCGTTTGTGGCAGGCATGCCGCTCAAACGCGTGTTGACCATTGGCGGTATTATTGCGCTCATCGGTATTTTAGCAATTTCTACAACACCATATCGCCGCGCGAGGTTAGCGGCATTTTTGCATCCGCAGAGCGATTGCTTGGCGTCTGGCTATCAGGCCTGCCAAGCGTTAATCGCCGTTGGTTCTGGCGGCATGATTGGTCTGGGGCTGGGGCGTAGTGTGCAGGCGTATGGTTACTTGCCCGAGGCCGAAAACGACTCGATCTTTGCTATTTACGCCGAAAAATTCGGGTTTATTGGGGTGACGGCGCTGCTCGGGTTGTTCGCGGCGTTCTTTACCCGCATCAAAAAAGTGGCTGAACGGGCGCCGGATGATTTCAGCCGGTTGATCGTAGTCGGCATTTTGGTATGGCTGAGCGCGCAGACTATTATTAATGTTGGAGCGATGATCGGACTGCTACCGCTTAAAGGGATTACGCTGCCACTGGTCAGTTATGGCGGTAGTAGCGTGCTGATGGTTATGGCAGCGCTGGGCGTAGTATTCCAAGTTTCGCGCTACACCCTGTATACTATTCCAGAAGCAAACGACAGTAACGTAAACGGAGGTGGTTATGAAAATAGTCGTGACGGGCGCCGGGTCCGGGGGGCATATCACGCCGGTTCTGGCCGTCGCACATGAGCTGAAACGCCAGCGACCCGACGCCACCATCATATATATTGGGCAGAAGGGCGACAGCCTGGCCGACATTCCAGCCCAAGACAAAAACATCGACGAAGTCCGCCTGGTGCGGGCAGGGAAGCTGCGGCGTTACCATGGGGAAGGCTTCAAACAGCTGCTAGATCTGCCGACCATGGCCAAAAACATTCGCGACGCGTTCTATGTGCTGGCCGGTATTTGGCAGAGTTTTTGGCTGCTGCGCGACCTCAGGCCGGCAGTTATTTTTGTGAAAGGTGGGTTTGTGGGTGTGCCCGTCGGGCTGGCTGCCGCAGCGCTCAAGATTCCGTACGTGACGCACGATTCTGATGCGTTGCCGGGCCTGGCCAACCGCATCATCGCGCGGTGGGCCAAAAAGCACGCTGTAGCGTTGCCCAAAGAAATCTACAGCTATCCGCCGGATAAAACAGTGACCGTTGGCGTACCGCTCGCGCATCACTACCATCCATTAACGGCGCGTGAAATGCAGGCTGCGCGCGAACAAATTGGCGTGAACGCCAAGGGCAAAATGCTGCTCGTGACCGGTGGCGGCTTGGGCGCGTACCGGCTCAACCAGGCGGTGGCGAGTTGTGCAAAAGAGCTACTTGGCCGCTACCCTGATCTTACGATTGTGCATCTTGCGGGCCGGATGCACGAAGCAGCCTTGCGCCAGCATTATAAAACCCTCCTGTCCAGCGCCGAAGAGAAACATGTACTCATCAAAGGGTTTGTGACCAACTTGCATGCGTATAGCGGCGCGGCCGACGTAGTGTTAACGCGCGCCGGAGCCACCAGTATGGCTGAATTCGCCGCGCAGCAAAAAGCCTGCATTGTGGTGCCCAACCCCATTCTGACGGGCGGCCACCAGCTCAAAAATGCCAAAGTCTTGTCCGATCGCCATGCCATCAAACTGGTTACGGAAGAAAATCTCAAGGCCGACGACCATGCCATTATGCCTGCGCTGGTTGATTTTTTCGATCACCCTGACCGCGCGCGCGAATTGGGCCGCCGATTAGGCCAGCTGGCAGAACCGGATTCTGCGAAACGCCTTGCAATGGTATTATTAGAGGTAGCAGCGCCGTAAACCACTACGGACGCTCATCGAAGCTAAATCGAAGCAAGGCCGATCAAACAAACATGCTATTCAAAAAACGTCCGTTACCACCCACGCGGCAGGTCCGCACCATGCAACCCGCGCAACGTAGCAGTGCAGTGTTTTCGTACCACGCCAACAGGTCGATGCGCGAAAACGGCCTGACTCGCGATGCTGAGGCAGTTCAGCAGGAAGAGTCGGCACGTCGTCGACCCAAGAGCCCATGGCGCACGCGTTTGCCCATGCTTGCAGTGCTGTTGGCCTTCGCCTTGGTAGCGTTTGTCGGCCTGCAGCTCAGCAGCAGGGCTAAGGTTGTGCCGGTCGGCGCAGATAAAAGTCATGCATTTTTGCGCGACGTTAGGGTGTACGAGGCCGCGGCGCAAAAAGCTTTCACGCCCGCACTCAATAGCAACAAATTGACGGTCGACACGGCTAAAATCGCCGCCGATTTGCAAAAGCAGTTCCCAGAGCTTAAGGCTGTGTCGGTGTCGCTGCCCGTGTTTGGCTCGCAGCCGACGGTTTACATTCAGCCGACAGCGCCTGCAATGATTTTGGCATCGCAAGATGGCTTGTTCGTGCTGGACAGCAATGGCCGCGCGCTGATTAGCGGCAATGATGTGGCCAAAATTGGCGAGCTCGATTTGCCTAAGGTTACGGACCAGAGTAATCTAGCTATTCAGGTCGGTCAGATCGCTTTGCCCAGCTCCACAGTCGCTTTTATAACAGAGGTGTTTGGCCAGCTCAAAGCGAAAGGTTTGACCGTGACATCTTTTGTGCTGCCGTCAGGGACGGAGGAGTTGCGTACCACCATCCAGGGAGCGGGGTATTACGTGAAATATAATCTACATGGCGATGCCAGGGAAGAGGCGGGGACTTATTTGGCGGTCAAAGCCCGGCTGGACGCAAGCCATACGGCACCGCACGAGTACGTTGACGTACGGGTAGAAAACAGGGCTTACTACAAATAAGCCCCACTCTCCCCTTTGATGTTCGTAAAATGTTCATTTAGTAGTCTATGGCTCTGTTCTGCAAAAATAATATAAAAGAATGCAAATACTAAAAAGTCAAAAAAACGAACAAAGTAGAGGGCAGAGGGGAATATATAAAACAATATCAAAATCCACAAAAAGCAAATACTTTCACGACATTCCTGTGGAAAAGTCAAATGCGACAACGGCGTTCATTGTGGATAAAGCGTGAAATACTGAGGCGTTATCCAGGGTTGGGTACACCATATCTCTGTAAATTGGTGCCATGCGTCCGCTAGGACCCGCGTGCTGCCTCCGTTACGCCATGCCATTAGGCTGGTCCGTGAGGCTGGCGCGGAATAGGTCTTGGACCCAAATAAGCAAACGACGCGGGGGCGTAATGAGCATTTTCGTATGGCTTGGCAGAATAACTCCCCTGCAAAGACGTATGACTAATCACCCTGACGTACTATATTAGAGTCGTAAAAGATATATTGTGCGACATTGTCTGTATGTCCTTTTCTGCGTAGGGATTGAGCTGCAAATTGGTGCTCGCCCGCACTGTTTGCCGCGTATTAGCTTGTGTTATTGCCCTTTCTGGCGTGATCGTTCCCCAGACCTACGGCGTTTATCGTTTTGAGCTTACTGTTCTCGGGCCCTCTGTCAGGCCTTACTACACAATGCCATGACCAACCCAAACACGCAGTATAGCGTATGTTCGTAAAACGTTCGTACCTATAAACTTTCCTTGGTGAGGATGGGCTTGTATCGAGTTACACGCGCAGGAGCACTCCTGAGTTGACTTGGTTGACGGTTAGTAAACCGCTTGTGTAATGTACAGATTGTTCGCTACTATGGAATGATGACTGAGTCTAGGCCACACGCGGACGTCTTTTTACCAGAAGCTGCCGCGCACCCTGCTCCGGCGCCCATACCCGACGTTTACCACCTCTCGCTGCCGGCGCTTGATGCGCGGGTCACTGCACGTGTCAGAGGCTTAAGAGAGCCGAACGTACACACGCACATGTGGATGCTGGGCAGCAGGCTCGGCGTGCGAACCAAAACTCCTAATACGCCAGATCCGGATGTTATGCGGGTATCGAAAGCAATCTGCGACAACAGGTTGGTATTCACGGTCCCAGGCCATCCGTTCCGGCATAAGTTTGTGCCGAATCCAGGCACGTCTGCGGCGCGGAATTTCTGGCAACTGGACGCCGAAGCCGACCAAGTCGTCGAAAGTTTTTTTGAAGACGAATCGGCCAGGGGCGGATTTATCGACGCCGCAAGTATCCTCGAACGCCGCGTGGGCCTCGGATTTCGGCCTATCGGCGGACGCGACACTTCTCTCTTCATGGGTCTGGTGTGTGTCCATCCCCTTATCAATCATTATGATGAGTCCAAAAAAGCCTGCCGGCTACTTACGCAGCGCACCATACCATACCACGACCCTGGTCTGTCGATCGCCGAGCGATTGGCCGTATGGACAAAAATTACGCAGCGGGAGCGTCCTATTGGCCTGAGGGCGCTGATCGGCGCCCTTCTGGACCGGCCCTACGCGTCGGCTGACGAAGTGGATGAGCTGCGCGATGCTATTGCCGCAAACCCGCTGCTGGATCCGGCCATTACTGCCGACACCTGGCACATAGGCGGACCGCTCGAAACTGCTCTGACCCCCAAGGAACTCGAAGGCGTCAATCAGGCAACTGCCCTGATTTTAGACTTCCTTCGCCGCCAGAATGTATCTGCCCACGGCACCATATCCCTCCGGCGAGTTATTGCTGTAGCCAAAGAGTACGGACTCTGCGAAAGTATTAGACTAGAGCGGGCTTTTCGTCGAGTCGTGTCAGCACACCCCGATATCGAACCTCTAACCGGTCAGGAAGGTATATTCCAGTTTCGCAGATCTACGGACTAACCGTCCGCAGGTAGGCAGCAGGAACCGTTCTGATTTGGGTCAGTAACTATTCTGCTTCCGACAGCTCGTAAGTGGCTTTGGCGACCCGCTTGAACTGTGGTTTGCCCTGCAGGTTCAGCAGAATAGTGGTTTCTTTGACAAAGCGGCTTTTGAGCACGCGCTTGACGATTTCGTCGCGATGTAGCGGCTCGCCCGCCTCGCGCAGCACCTCAGAGATAATGTCGGCAACGGTGCCCTTTTTGTAGCCCCATTCGCGCAGCGCGTAGATGCCGCGGCCGATCAGCACAAAGCGTTTGTCTTTAATGAGCTCGTTGTGAATCGCCTGCGTGGTGACGTCTTTGCGCTTAAAGTCGGATGCTTTGATGGACTGGGCAATCTCGTTGAAGTGCATGTGCTTGCCATGCTCTTTGAGGATAACGTAAATCTTGTCGCGGATGTTTTTGGGGTTGACCATCGGCCATTTGACCAGGCCCCAACGGTTGTTGAGTGTGGCGAGATCCTTAGAAACACTAGCCAGCGCGCCGGCTTGTGCGGTTTCGGCAATGCCGGCGTTTTTGGCAATTTGGGCGATGTCGGCGGGTTCGCCGATTTTTTTGACAGCGTCGACTAGTTTGGCAACATCTGCTTTGACTGCTTTTTCGTCGCGCACTTCGCGAATGCTAACGGCGTAGTGAAAATGATCGTTATCTTCGATGACGGTCAAGCTCGGGCACAATTCTGCCAAAAAGACGATGCGCGATTGGTCGGTGCGTGTATTTTCGGCCGTGACGCGGCTGCTTAGTTCGGTGATACGAGCGGCTTCACCCATGGTGCGTAGTTGTTCTAGTAGCGTGGTTTCGACGTCCTTGACGTGCGGTAGTTCGCCTTGCTCGGCTACGGTTTTTAGGCGTGCCAGAACGGTTTTTTCCAATTGACGAACGCGTTCACGAGTAATGCCGAGCAATTCCCCGATCTGCTCCAGCGTCTCTTTGCGATCAAACAATCCAAAACGGCGGGCCACGATCTCACGCTCGCGTTCCCTATCGATGCTACTAAGGATATCTTGGACAAATTGTTCGGTATTGAGCACTAGTTTTGTGGTCTGGCGGTCTGCCATGGAACATTCCCTGTCTGTTAAATTATTCGCGGTTTGCACAAATTATAAAACTAATGAATGCAAAAGTCAAGCTACTCTCTCTACTAACCCAATTGTATCACGAAATGGACATCATCCATTACTTTGTGTTGTAGAAATATCGCTACAAAATAACTTGCTCAGGGGTCAAAATGTGGAAAAGTAAGCTTTAGCAGTTTGGTTGGTTCATAAGGGTTTCATATTTGCTTTAAATGTGGCCAACGCCAGACGCTATGATTTGGGCAAGTGCTCGGTATAACCGGCAGTGATGAGTGCATCGTAAGCTTGCTGGACTTCCGGCGGCACGGGCTGCGCAATCTGGTAGCCGAGTTTGGGGTATTCCATAATGCGATGCACATCACCGACCAACAGGCTGATGAGTTCGTTACGTGGTGCGTCATGTGTGTATTGTCTGTAACTGATCTGCGGCGATGTGACGGTGAAGTCAGTGCGCGGATCGGGCCACTGTTTTTTGAACGTGGCGTATGTACGGCGCTCCATGTACGGTTTTTGGACGAGCAATAATGATGTGGGTTTGAGGCCTTTCCGCTGCAACAGATCGTATGTAAAACGAATGTTTTCGCCGGTGTTAGTGGCTTTGTTTTCGATGATAATTTTGTTGGCCGGAACGCCTTTTGCCCGGGCGATTCCGGCAAAAACTTCGGCTTCCGGTTTGCCGAACAATTGCTTGCTCCGGCGCCCTAGCCCGCCGGAGATAATTAGGTATTTGCCATAACCTTGCAGTAGTAATTCGGCAGCGCGCGCGGCAACTTTGGTGTCCACGCTACCCAGTGCCAAAATCGCATCGCACCGTTTAAGCGGCTGATGGAGCAAGTGGTAGTTCCAGAGAATGTGCGCGAGTGCTTCAGCTTCAGCTTCGGTCATAGCTATCTCGGATCAAGATTATTTTTTGGCGCGACGGCGTGGGAATTTCTTTTTGGCCGGGGCTTCGTCAAGCAGCTTTTTGCATTCAGCTTCGGTCAGCTTGGCGGGTTCCAGGTCCTTGGGGATTTTGGCGTTCTTTTTGCCGTCGGTGATGTATGGCCCGTATGGACCATTGACGACTTTGATGCCGCTCGGGAATTCCTGAATGTATTTGTTGGCGTCTTTTTCGAGTTTGGCCTTATAAAGGTCGCGCGCTTCAGCCTCGGTGATGTCGAACGGACTAAGTGGTTTAATGGATACGAACAGCTTGTCGACCTGGATATACGGACCGAAACGGCCGATGTTGGCTTTGATTTCCTTGCCGTCATCAGTGGTGCCGACTGTACGAGGCAGTTCGAACATAGTCAGCGCTTGTTCGAGTGTAACGTTTTCCAGCGTGGTGCCGGCGGGCAATGGCGCAAACGTTGGCTTTTCTTCGTCTTCGGTGGCGCCCCGCTGCAACATGGGGCCGTAGCGGCCAAAGCGGGCCAGGATGGGCTTTTTAGTCTTGGGGTCGATGCCGAGTTCCTTGGCTTGGGATACTTCGCTGCGCGAGACATCGGCGACTTCGGCGACCAGCGGATGGAAGTCTTTATAAAAGCCGCTGATCATTCTGGTCCAGGTTTCTTTGCCGTCAGCGACTTGGTCGAATTGCCCTTCTACGGTGGCGGTAAAGTCGTAGTCCACGACGCTCGGGAAATATTTGACCAAAAAGTCTGTGGTGACTTCGGCCACCGGCGTGGGCACCAGCTTGCCGCGGTCGGCGCCGGTGATTTCGGTTGTTTCTTCTTCAGTGACTGCTCCGTTTAGCAGCGACAAGGTTTGTACCGTGCGTTCCTTGCCTTCCAGATCGGTGCGCTCCACGTATTCGCGCGCCTGGATGGTCGAAATGGTTGACGCGTATGTACTCGGGCGGCCGATGCCCAGTTCTTCCAGCTTTTTGACGAGCGCAGCTTCCGAATAGCGTGCTGGTGGACGCGTAAACGTTTCGGTGGCAGTCATGTTGGCCAGATTGAGCTGCTGGCCCCGGCTAACTGGCGGCAAGATGGTGTCGTCCTTGATGCCGCCGTAAACTTTCATAAAACCGTCAAATTTGAGCACCTCGCCCTTGCCGAGTAGTTTTTCGGGACGAGTCGACAGGCCTATGGTGACCTCTGTTTTTTCAGTGATAGCCGCAGCCATTTGGGTGGCTAGTGCACGTTGCCAGATGAGGCTGTACAGTTTTTGCTGCTGCGTGTCGCCCGTGGCTTCGCGCCGGTTGAAATCGGTGGGGCGAATGGCTTCGTGCGCTTCCTGGGCGCTTTCGTTTTTGGTTTTGAACTGGCGGCGGTTGTGGTATTTGTCGCCAAATTCGCGCTTGATGAACTCTTCGGCGGCGTTGATAGCAAAACCGGACAGCGTGGTACTGTCGGTACGCATGTAGGTGATCTGGCCGCTTTCGTACAAGCGCTGCGCCAGCGTCATGGTTTGTTTGACACTGTAGCCCAGGCGGCGTGCGGCTTCCTGCTGTAAGGTGCTGGTGGTGAACGGCGCGCCCGGATTGCGGCTGCCAGGTTTGGTGGCAATGTCGTCCACGTTAAAGATGGCACCCGCGGCGGCCTCCAGGAATGTGCGGGCGTCGTCTTTGGTCGGCAATTTAGTGGCGAGTTCGGCACGCAATTCCTGCTCGTTAATGGTAAAGACGGCGACAATTTTGTAGCTGCTCTCGGCGGCAAAGGCGCGAATTTCGCGCTCCCGCTCCACAATTAAGCGTACGGCAACGGACTGCACGCGCCCGGCGCTTAGACCCGTGCGGACTTTTTTCCATAGTACTGGTGATAATTCGTAGCCGACCAGGCGGTCCAGCACACGGCGCGCTTGGTAGGCGTCGACTAGTTTGAGGTCAACCGTACGCGGCGTTTTGATGGCGTTTTCAATCGCCGATTTGGTGATTTCGTGGAACACAATGCGTTTGGTGGTCTTGGGGTCCAGCTTGAGCGCCTGTGTCAAATGCCAGGCGATAGCCTCCCCTTCGCGGTCTTCATCGCTTGCCAGCCAGATTTCGCTGGCTTCTTTGGCGGCTTTGCGCAGCTCGGCAACGACTTTCTTTTTGTCGGGATTGATTTCGTACGAGGGAGCAAAATTGTGGTCGATGTCTATATTAAGGCCTTTTTTGGGCAAATCGCGGATATGGCCAAAGCTACTTTTAACCGAGTAATCTTTGCCAAGATACTTCTCGATGGTTTTGGCTTTTGCCGGGCTCTCAACGATGACTAGGTTTTTGCTCATGCTTTTTCTATCTCTTTAGCTTACACGCAAGCGCCTATAATACGCAACTCTGCCTACAAAAAGCAAATTATTTTATGCGAATGGACTAGCCACCATCTGAGCTGATTACTAATGTGAACGACCAGACAATGCTATAATTTGTTCACCATGTCATCAGCTGCACCGACGCCCGAAACTGCTCATCCCGAGGCGCTCAACCATGCTCAGCTTTGGCGCGACTGCGGCGATCTGGTGATGCGTTTGCCTGACGTGCATATCTCGAGGCTGGCCGTTAATGCTGCGGGGCAACTTGACACTACCCTGACATGGAGGGGTACGCCCACTGAGGCCTTATATAGTCGCTCTCTCGAAGGAAGACTTGTTCTCGGGCCGATAGCCGGCCGGCTACCCCTACTGGGGACAGTCATGTACGCCGCAATGGGCCGGCCTGAACAATTTTCGATAGAATACCAAGACCAGGTCTTTTCCCAAGGAGTTATAGAAAAAGCGCCCCTACTAGCCAATGTTGCGCGGACGCAACGTGCATTGCGAGCGAGTGTCCGCCGTTTTAGCCACTTTACCTACAACGAGAGGTATCGTCGTACGCCTGCCGAAACCGAGGCTGGGGCGGGCGGGCGTACAAGGCAACTTAGGGCGTCGCAAAACTACATAAGCCCCAAAGGCATGAAGCAGATAGCGGAGCTCAATTACGCTCTGGCACTGATTACCGGTCATGAGGTTGAACGCCATACCGAAGTGCGGCGTATTGCTGAGCTACCCGTTGACCGAAGCGCGTGGCCTGATGATTTGCCAGCAATGCTCGCCTGTGCGCCATATTCGCATGTTGGAACCGCACTTTGGACTGATGCTAATGGCTTAGAGCGGCTTACGGTGGGCGAGGTCCGGATGCCGGAGATTTTCTCCATAACTGATCAGCCAGCTCAGACCGATTGGTAAATGCCTGGATCACTGCGTCTATAGCGACCAACGGTTGGCACCGAGCGCCCGGATTTTGCCAGTGATTTCCAGCATGGTTAGCGCTTGATTGAACAGTTGGACCTCTAGGCCACTACGTTCGAGCAGTACGGCGCCCTCATCCTCCCCACCCGCTAGCAGGTCGATTATGGTTTGTTCTATGGCATTCGCGCCTTGCACCGCTTGTTTCTGTGGTCCGGCGCGAATGCCCAGTACATGGAAAATATCGTCCACGGATGTAACCGGCGTTGCCCCGGTTTTTATGAGGTGATTTGTGCCCGCCGACTGCGGACTAAGGATATTGCCCGGTACGGTCAGCACCTCCCTCCCCTGTTCTAATGCAAAGCGGGCGGTATGGAGCGTACCGCTTTTTTCGGCCGCTTCGGTAATGAGTATAGCGCTGCTGATGCCGGATACTAATCTGTTGCGCTCCACAAAATTCGATGGATACGCGGGCACGCCAACATTATATTCGCTGAGCAGCGCCCCGCCCTGGCGTACCATATGCTCGGCCAACTGCTGGTGGCTGCTCGGATGGATATGATCCAGCCCTCCGGCCAGTACCGCTAGCGTTAGGCCGCCTGCCTCTAGCGCCGCCCGGTGCGCAACACCATCCACGCCAATTGCCAGCCCACTTACCACTACAACCCCTGCTCTCGCCAAGGCCGCCGCCAGTTGTGCGGTAACTGCTTTGCCGTACGCTGTTAATTTGCGGCTGCCCACGATGGCTACTTTAGGCCGCGCCAGCAGATCGTGCCAGTTATTGCTGATGATGTGTAGTTGCCGCGGCGGTTGCGGGATTTGCCGTAAAGCCTCAGGAAAATCTTCAGCTTTACTTTGTATAGTAGTGATTGTACCTTTCCACATCGGCGAGATTGTGCCATAGGTTGCCTAGCATTACCAGTAAGATGTAAAAATTACTAGCGTTCGTGGGCTGCACGCCTGCACTCGCTTACGGATCGTGACCGCCCAGTGCAGCTCCGAAGGAGCGGAACGTGATCCGTAAGCGAGTGCAGGCGTGCAGCCGACCACTCTGACCCAACGCATAAGCGATACAAGCATACTGCTCATGCTAATATATTCTACAACTGCGAATGGAATTTTAGTCAAAAACGTGTAAAAGTATTGACACGACCCAACATTTCTGCTAGAATTGCAACCTGTAAACGTCATACGACTGTTTACGCACCTTATATCCCCCATTCTAACAAATGTTAGATTGTTTTAGAGCGTGCCACTAGAAAAGTTGTTACCCTCCACTTATCTTGCCGGCGCTAGCCTTCGGGCTGACATGCGTTCTAAAACATACTAACCCCTTTAAGCGTCCCGTTGTTGCTTCGGCAATAATAGGACCCTGGTGGTCCTCGAAGAGCGAGTCCAAAAAGATGGTCCTAACGGACCGGCGCATCACTTTATGGAGTTTTAGTGCATGACGCTTCGCTGGGTGGGCTTAAAGGGTGGAATCCTTCGGGATTCAAATTGGGGAAATTGAGTGATCAATGTCCCCAGAAATAGGCCTCCAGCGGTGCCCACCCCCTCTGGAGGCCTATTTTTTGCCTGATATTGCTTACGCTATAATGCAATTTTGAATAATTATGAGTAGCCCAAACGCTCTACAACTGCAACCTCCTGAAAACTGGACCATCAATGATCCGGACGGCACTGGCCAATACGCACTTGCCGATATTTTTACTGGTGAATCCCTGACCGGCAAACATTTTGACCAGCAGCCACGCATGCCTGCTGCCTTGCTGGAGGACCCGGAACTTGCCGAGGGCGCCGAAGCGTGGCGCACCATGCGCATTGGTAATGTCAACATCTATTTGATCGACCCAAATCGTCCTGACGGTTTCGGCGATCTACGTACCTACAAAAGCGATATTCTGTCCGGCCACAATGTTGCTGGTTTTGCTGTGCAGCGAAGTGTGCTACGTGCCGAGCAGCGGCGCCAGAATATGCAATGGAACAGCATGGGCCAAGTTGCTTACGAACAACCGCATGAAGAGTTTTACATGGACCTTTTGGACATCCAGGACCGCTGCGGCGACCAAGCGTTTACTTTTGACCTGCCAGTGGATGGTGACAACCGGCCGCTGACTCCAGCCGGTCTTGCACTGGCAGAGGCACGCGACATTACCGGTTTTGGTGCCTTTGACATGCAATATCCCGGAATGACTGATGATTTTTACCGGCTCGACATTTCGTACACCAACACGCTGGGCTGGGCACAGGCCTTGTACGCTGGCAAGCAAATTCATGCGGCCCTCAACGGCGAAGACGCTGAAGCGATACTGCTTGACATCCCTCCTGAGCACCTCGATATCGCCCGCAAGATTGGTATTTTGGCTGCCGACCGGTACGGTCGTCCCCGAAACGTCACTATGATGGCTGCCTTCCCCGAGTATTTCGATCCCAAGAACGCTGGGTACCAACAGGACTACGACCATTACGGACCTGCGATGCAGAACGGCGTTGCCCTGCCACGGAGCATGTGGCGCTAATATGGCTGCTGCCGAAAACATCTACCTCGCTCGGCCCGAATCCTGGTATGCCTACGACTCAACGACGAATCAGTATGCGCTGACGGACCCTAAAACCGGCGATCCGCTCAACCCAAATGCTGTGCCGTCGTACATCACGGATGAGCCCAAACTCAAAGCCGGCATCGACTACCTCGCCGCACGACGGGATGACGTAACGCTAGACATCGCCTACGGTGCACATGAAACCGCTGCCGATTTGGGTCAGGAAGGTTGGTTCGAACAGCGAGTTGCGAATGCGGACTACTATGGCTTCGAGGGTTTTGACCATAACCCTAAAGATGCGGTCATGATCCGCCGGCAGGCAATCGCCATCCTAGGAACGGTCCTGGATGCCGGGTATCACCCTACGCTTGACAATTTTATGGCATGCTACAATGATCGTCTTCGGCGACAGGGTAATGAGCCTCTGGATGGTTTTAAGGCGCGAAGGGACTGGGCTATCGGCATACTGAGCACGCCTTATTTTTGCTATGACGTATCTGCAGACACCCAGACGGGGGCTAACATTATTCAAGCAAAAAAGGGCCTTAGGCATATGCGCGATGATGCGCACAGGGGTGCGGCGTTCCTTGGCCTGAATAACGCCCGGGAGTGGAATATGGTCGCCAATACTGGCGCGCAGCTACAGCAAGGTGAGATGGGGCGCGAACTCCGTCCCCTCTCCTGTCGGATGACACTCGGATTTGCTCATGAAGATATGGCGCGAAAGGCTGGCATTGCGGGCGCTACCGTCAGGACTGAAGCGGCAACTGATTTGTCGATGATGAGTGCGTTGGACATGTTGACAATCGTGCAGGCTATTGAGGGTCAACGTACCGGCCTGTTGACGAGCGCGCCGGCGATGAATTTGGGTCGGCTAGCACTGACAATGCCTGCGTCGTCTTAATCTCCGAAGACGTGACTACACAATAAAACTGCGGGTTTCGTGCGGCAGTTGGCCGCCGTAGGCAAATTCGCTCAAGATGGCGCTGGCTTCGCGGGTCAGGTTTTTCATTTGGGATTGTTCGTCGGTGCTGAATTTGGCGAGCACAAAGTCGGCGCTGTCCATGTCTGGGTGCGTTTTGGGCCCGATGCCAATGCGTACCCGGCCGTACTGTTCGCCCAGGTGTTGCGTAACCGATTTTACCCCGTTGTGACCGGCGCTGCCGCCGCCCATGCGGGTGCGGATTTGACCAAACGGAATGTCCAACTCATCGTGCACTACCACAACATAATCCGGGTTGACCTTGTAAAAATGCACTACAGCTTGCACCGCTTCCCCGCTCAGGTTCATGAGCGTCGTGGGCTTGATGGCGATCACTTTGCTGTCGCCCATTTGCGTCATCGTCAGGTGGCATTTGAGGTCTTTTTTGTCGATCCAGGCCGGAAAATCATGATCTTTGGCAAACCGATCAACTGCCGCGAACCCCACATTATGCCGCGTGTCATTGTACTGCGCACCGATGTTACCAAGCCCGACCACCAACACGATTTTGTTCTGCCCCAGCGTATAAAATTGAATGCTATCACCGCCCTGCGGCCGTCGTTGAAATAATCCCATGCGAACAGTATAGCGCAACTGAGGTGAGCTGGCATACCCTCACTTCACAGATCGTGACCGCCCAGCGCAGCCGCCTAGAAGTGGCGGAACGTGATCCGTAGGGAGCGCGAGCGTAGGCCCCAGCACGACACATTGACAAAACATAAGCTGAATGATATAATTTAACTGTTATGAAACGTTTTGACGGTTCAAATAGTGGCGGAATCGGAAGGTTCCTTCGTCGTCAACCAGCACAGCACAATGTAGCCCAGTCCACTGAGCCACTATGGCACACTGCCAAGGTGGCACCCGCCACTTTTCGTCTCTTGCTCAGCCATGTTGGCTCAGAATTTATGGATTTGAGGGAAAGGATAGGCTCTGGCAATGCTACCGAATACGCCCGCCAATACCTCGATAATATCTACGAACAATTAGGCGACGAGGACACGGTGCAGGATGGGCATCTTGCTATGAGTGACGAATTCGATTTACCTCCCGACCATGCTAGCATCGAGCCGGTAGGTATCTACGGGGTCGCCGAGGCAGCTCGCCTCATAATGGAAGAATCTGTGGAAGAGTCATCCTTGCCGATTGATACCCAGGCCGCTGATTTGGCAGAAATTGGTTACCAAATAGGCATGATCAACGGATTTATCGGTCGAGCCTATGACAGCTATAGCAACGGCCGGCCGTTGCCTGTCTACGAGCTCGGTCAGAGCCGTCTGCATCCAGGTCTGTAGCAATAACCGCGAGCCGCAGCGGGCGGCAGTCTTCGGGTGTCACCCGTTTTTATTTTTCCTTTTTGAATTCTTTGGGGCGAGCGCTGTAGCGGCGTGGTTCTTTGGTTGGGCTGTTGCCGTGTTTGTGGTGTTCGTGCTTTTCGATGAACCACAGCTGTATGGCTGTACCTTCGAAGTTGAATTTTTCGCGTAAGTTGCGTTCCAGGTAGCGCTTGTAGCTCCAGTGCAGGAATTTGGTTTGTGAGCCAAAGATTTTGAACGCTGGGATGGGGTTATCGTCCTCCTGGACCATGTAGTTCAGTTTGGGCGTGTGGTTTTTGAGCCCAGCTGGCGGATGGCGGTCGATGACACGGTGCAACCAGTCGTTGAGGTCGCGGGTCGGAATGCGTTGTTCACGGCGCTTGGCGATTTCTAATGCTAGTTCAAACAATTTGGTGACGTTCTGGCCCGTGACTGAACTGGTAAAAATAAGCGGCGCCCACGGAATAAAATCATACGTGGCGGCGATTTGCGGTGCCAGCGCGTCGCGTGTAAAGGCGTCTTTGCCCTGCACGTCGTCCCATTTGGTCACGACCAGCACTAGGCCCTTGCCGGCTTCTTTGATCATCCCGGCGATTTTTTGATCGAGCTGCGTATTTAGTTCGTTGGCGTCCATTAACATCAGGCAGACGTCGGCTTGTTCGATGGCGCTCAGCGAGCGCACGACGCTAAAATGCTCAATCCCCTGCCCGATTTTGCCTGGGCGGCGAATGCCGGCGGTATCCATAAGTTCCAGCTCGCGGCCTTCAAACCGAACGATCGAGCGGTTGATGTCGCGCGTGGTGCCCGCAACGTCGGCCACGATGGCCTGCTGCTTTTTGGCTAAGGTGTTAAACAGCGACGATTTGCCCACGTTTGGGCGGCCGAGCAGCGCAATGTGCACGCGGTTGTCGTCTTCGGCCAACGTCGCTGCGGGGATATTTTCGACCAAAGTATCGAGTAGCTCGCCAATGCCACGGTGCTGCGTGGTGCTGGTGTGGATGATTGGCTTGATGCCCAGACGTTGGAAGCCATCCAGGTCGTTGCCGCGCGCGCGGTCCACTTTGTTGACGACCAAAAACACTGGTTTGCGGCTTTTGAGCGCCATGCGCGCCACGCGCCGGTCCTCTTCGGTGATCGGGATGTTGGCTTCGACCACGACCCAAATCACGTCGGCGCTGTCGGCGGCTTGCTGAATTTGTTCCTGAATGGTGAACTCAAAATCGTCCTCGGCGTCCTTCATCCCGGCAGTATCGACCAGCCAAAAATCCTGGTTGCGCCAGCTGGCTTTGGCGGTAATGCTGTCGCGCGTGGTGCCCGCTTCTTTGGCGACAATGGCTTCGCGCCGCTCCAAAATCGCGTTGAACAAACTGGACTTGCCAACATTGGCACGCCCGACAATCGCTACGATCGGTAACTTTTTGGAACTCATTGTTGTTATTATAACAGATTACGCATGGTAAGCATACCCTGGCTGACGGACCACGTTCCGCCGCCCTGGCGGCTGCTACTTAAGCGGTCACGATCCGTCATGCCTGGGTATGCTGACCTGCTCATACTCATCATTGACGAAACGCTTCGGCGAGCGGTACAATGCGGTTTTTAAGGTGCCGTCATAATTTCCGGTGAGCCGGTCAGTTTCAGTTGTGTCAGGAATGCAATGAGTTTGTTCGAATATCCCGTAATTAATGACGAAGCTTACACGACGCTGTTTGCTTCCCAGGCGGCCAGTACGCGCGCGGCGCGGTTGTGCCGCTTCGCTCAGCGCGAAATGGGTGCGGGACATTTACTTTCCCTGGTGGGTGACCGCGCAGGCATACACACTCAGCGTGAGGAAAAGGTCGCCCGCGGTATCGTAGAGCGAACGATTCAGTACAACCCTATTGCAGCGGAGTTTGTAAATAAGGTGGGCCAGGTCAGCTGTGTGTATTTACACCTGGAAGAACGCTTCCGGCAGCGTACCCATCACACGGTTGTTAAGGGGCATCCCGGCGCTGGGCTGAAGGAGGCCTACCGAACGGCAGGCCGTGCGGCGGTCCGCGTTGATACGGTGCCGCTCGCCCGGCCTGACGATGCGCAACCACTGTTTGAGCGTGACTACATCGACCTGTGCGCCGCGCTATTGGGCGGCTCGCTGCAGAGCTACGAGCGACAGGAAGAGGCGATCACGTTCCTTGATGTCATGAACACAGACTGGGAGCCGGGACCGACCAAGGGCCCGACGCACCAGCAGCTCGTCGAGGATCAGACCGAGTACATTTCATGGCTGATGGCGGGTGCTAAAGCGCTCAATATGCCGCCCGCACTGATACCTGAAGTGCTGCGGCCGCCGGAACCAAACGCTTGAAGCTGGCGCGGGATTTGCAGCAATCTGTTGCTTCGGGGCAACATGGCAATCGCCGCTGATATGCGCTTAGATGTTGCGAAAGCTACCGCTTCGAAGGTCATCCAGCTGGTAGCTGCCGAATTGCGTGCGGTGCAAGCGCGTGACAGTGTGGCCAAGCGCCGCAAACGTACGTCGAATTTGCCGGTTACGACCTTCGTGCATGGTGACCAGCCACGCTCGGTCATTACCTTCTTGTAGGCGGTCAAGGTGGAGCTGGCTACGGCCATCATCTAACTGTACACCGATGTCGCTGATCATCTGGCGGTGTAGTGGTTGTAGCGGCTGATCCAATTCGATTTCGTAGATTTTTACCTTTTGATATCTAGGATGTGTGAGGCGTTGGGCCAATGCGCCGTCGTTGGTCAGTAGCAGCAGCCCGGATGAGTCTTTGTCGAGTCGTCCAACTGGTTTGAGCTGGCGCAGCTCTGGCGGCAACAAATCGTAAATGGTATTGCTGCCCTGCCCGTCGCGACTGGTGACGTAGCCTGCTGGTTTGTGGAATATTATCGTTCTGGCGGCGGCTATTGTAAGCCGTTCGCCGTCGAGGGTAACGATGTCCGTATCTGTTACATTGGCGCCCATGCTAGGTGCGTGTCCGTTTAGCTGCACGCGGCCATCCGCAATCGCTTGGTCGGCGGCTCGGCGCGACAACCCTGTGCTGGCGGCAACAAATCGGTTAATACGCATACCATAATTATGCGATAGAATGCGTTAATTGCCTATAGAAACGGGTCCTGTCGCCACATCCTTCCCCATCGTACTCAAGACCTATTGGCCTTCCGTTCGCTGGGGTTCCCTATGGGGTGCGCCGCCGTCATTTTAGCTACAGTGCGATGCTGTTGGGGTCTATGCCCGAGTCTGCGGTGTTGGGCGAAATAACATGGCCGGGTGGGTGCGGTGTGGTGGGCAGCCCTGTGACGCCAGGTACGTTTGTCGGAGTGGTGTCTGGATGGATGTCATCGAGGCTGCTAATTCCTTCTTTGGCCAGGAGTTCGTCCAGACCTGCGGGTTGCGGCTCATCTGGGCGTTCGATCGGCGCGATTACTTTTTTGTGAGCGATGGCGACATTGTCGTCTTCGTGTTCTTCTGGCTGGGGCGCGATGGGTGCAGGTGCCGGGGTCGTGTTAGCAGGGGCTTCGGCTGCGGCCGGCTGGGGCGCGATGACATTGGGAGCCGGCATGGTGGGCGGAGCTTGCTGGACGGGTGGAGTGATAGTCTTGGGCGTGGCCGGTTGTGGAGCGTCCGGCGTGGCGTTCGTGTCCGATACGAGGTTTTTGATAGCATTGGCCATAGCGTCATTACTGGCCTCAGTGGTGGGCGGAGCTGTTGTCTGGTCTGCTACTGGTGCGGTTTCCGGCTGTGGCGGCTGGGGCGCGGTGGGCGCCGTTTGCGCATTCTGATTCACAAAACTTTCGATTTGCGCTTTGACTGCCGCTTCTTCGTCGGACGAGGACTGTGCGCTAGGCGGTGTGTCCTGGGCATCCGGCGCGGGGGTTGCTAATTCTGGCGCACTGGGCGCTTCAGGTGAGGGTGTTGGTGCGGGCGTTGAAGGAGCGGTCGTCTCAGGGGCTGCCTGTGCAGTACTGCCCTGTTCATCGGTCACCGGAGGCATCGGGCTGGGCGTTGGTGTTGGAGGTGTCACAGTCGGTGGCTCGGGCGGCGTAGCCGGTGTTGGGGTGCCAGCTGGCGGCTCTTCGGTCGGTGTGTCTGCCGTTGGTGGTGTGGGTGCGGCGGGCGCCGCTGGTGTGACAGCGGGTTCGGCAGGAGCAGCAGCGGGCGCTGCGGTAACAGATGTGCTGGCTATCGGTGGTGCTGTGGTAACAGGAATGGCGGGAGCCGGAACTGGCGCAGCGGGCGCCGGTGCTGGCGCCACGCTCGGCGCTGCCGCTGCCTGCGCGTTGTTCCGTTGCGCCAACAGTGCGGCTTGCTCAACGGCCGCAGCCAGTGCTTGCGGAGCGCCTGGGGCGCTGTTTTCTTCGGGGCCGAGCAGCTCGTGCGCAGCTTTTACGATGTCTTCCAATGTTACCTGCGACTTCACCAAATACCGATCGGCGCCCAGCGAATCTGCCCGCGTCTTGTCCTCGGCTTGCCCTAATGCAGTCAGCATAATGACTTTGACGTTTTTGAGCCCCTCGGTGTTGCGCAAAATGTCCAGCATCTCGAAGCCGCTAATGCGCGGCATCATAACGTCGCTAATCACGAGGTCGGGTTTTTCCTTTTTGGCAACGACCAGCGCCTCTTCGCCGTCCACGGCCGACACAATGGTGTAGCCTTCGGCCTGCAAGCGTGCTTCGTAAATTTCACGCAAATTGTTGTCGTCTTCGACCAGCAGGATTTTTGCCATAGGTGTTATTCGCCCCTTTTATTGTCAAGCTTATGGTTTTACGTTTATTGTATCATGAATTTCTAGGTGTGGCAGCAACTGGACTGGGGGCGGTTTTGGCGGCTTCGAGGGCTTGGATTTCGGTGGCGCGTGCCGTCGTCAGCCGCGGCAGGTTGATGAAGAACGTGCTGCCCTTGCCCACTTCACTTTCTACCCAGATGCGACCGTGGTATAGTTCTACGATCTTGCGGCAGATGAACAGCCCCAGCCCTGTGCCGCCGATGGTGCGCGTGGCGGAGTTGTCTACACGGTAGAATTTTTGGAACAGGTGCGGAATGTCGTCGGCCGGAATGCCCGCGCCAGTGTCGCGCACATACAGTTGTACGATTTCGTTGTTGCCCGTCAGGCCGATGGAAATCTTGCCGGAATCGGTGTATTTGCAAGCGTTGTCGAACAAGTTGGTGATGACTTCGCGCATGCGATCCGGGTCAACTTGTACATAATACAGTGGTTTGAGCAAATGCTGCGTGCTGGCGTCTTTGGTTGTGGCGTCGATGGTTTCGTCGGCACCACCAATCACGAACTCGGCCAGCAAGCCCTTCTTTTCTGCTGCAAATTTGAGATCGTCGGTCAACTGCTGGGTAAACGCGCCCATTTCAACCACAGCCGGATGGTTGCTCAGCCGCCCGTCTTCGGCTTTGGAAGATGTCAAAAGATCCTGGAACAGTTTGCCTAAATGCTGCGTGCTGGCGTGCGCTTTTTCGAGGTAGTTGCGCGCCCGGCTGTCGATGGTGCTGACTTTGTCACTGAGCGCCAACGCCAAATAGCCCTCAATGGCAGCGACCGGCGTGCGCATTTCGTGGCTGGCGGTGCTAATGAATTCGCCGCGCTGTTTTTCGGCTGCGCGCTCTTCACTAACGTCCCGCATGACCGCTACGGCGCCCACGGGTTGCCGTGCATTCTGCAAAATAACAGGGGAAATCGCCAGCGAAATGACTTGCTTCTTGCCTTCGCGGCCGTTCAATACATACACGCGGTTACTATGCTGCTGCTGACTGAGCACCAGCGTGAACGGGTCCTCGCCGGCCGGTAGTTCTGAACCGTCTTCGTTGGCTAGTTTGACGACAAGATTGGCATCTACGTTGATCGCTTCGTTCACGCGCCATTCGGTCATGTGCGCCGCCGCCGGGTTCATGAGCGTAATTTTACCCGCCGTGTTAGTCACAATAATACCGTCAGTGATGGATTCGATCAGAATTTCCGACTGCTGCTGGTTACTGCGCAGCATGCCGGACAGCTGACTGAGCTTTTGCGTCTCCATGCTGGAAAACCGATGCCGCCAAAAGAAATACGACACCACCGCCAACGCCGCCGACGAACCCAGCAAGACCCAGGAAGTCATGGTGACCTCGCTAATCTGGAAGCTGCTCTGCATCGCCACATAAATGTATGTCAAAAAGACCGCCCCGCCCCCGATGATAATGCCATACGCTCCCGCCATAAACACCGTGACCAGCCACGCACCTACATACAGCCAAGCACCGGTGGCAGGGTCGCTGGTCGGCAGCCAGTCGAGCAGCGCAATGGAAAACAAAATCGACCCGGCCAACGTTGCCATGGCCAGGTTCGACCGCGCCACAAACCAATACACGATACAGAGGTAGGCCAGGTTGCCTCCCGCCAGCAAAAAGGCTGTAATGTCGGTGGAAAACCACTGCCCGTAATGCGCTGCAAAACTCGGCACGTACCGCACCGCCACGCACAGCCCCACAAACAGCAGGTTGAACCCAACCATCACCCCCCAATAGAGGCGATACCAACGTTTGTCGACTTGGTACTGGAAAAAATCCATCGCCATTTCCGTTAATTATACCGCATATGCTTAACCGCAGGCTACCTTAGCATAGGTTGCCTCGAATGCGCAGTGGAAAATAATGTATAGATTGCGCCTGTTCATGCCCGTAAGGCGAACCAGGCCGTTGCAAATTCTACCCTGTTATGCTACTATTTGTTGGTCGATTTTGCCCTGCCCGGCACTTGCCTCGTTGGATGTGCCCGGCGCAGTGGCTCGACGTTTGCGCTAAATCCACGACGGCCCCTTCGTCTAGTGGTCCAGGATATTTGGTTCTCATCCAAAAGATCGCGGGTTCGAATCCCGCAGGGGTCACCATATTGGAAAACCATATTTCTGGGAACACCTTCCAGATAACAAAAAAGCTTCGGTAAGTGCGAAGCTTTTTTGTTGGGTGATGTTACCTCTATAAAAGTGTTCGATTCCCGTCAGGCTAATTGCTAAAGTACAAAGTATTAAGCCTAATTGTCATCGCCTGCTCGCTAACCTGATATCTTTCAGCTAGTTCCTTGAGTTTGTCCTCGTCCCCGAACAGATCAATCCCACTCTTCTTTTTGATATCTGCCCGTAATTTTTCTTCAGGCATGAGTAATTCAGCCGCAAATCGATTTGCCTCGATCTCCTTGATATCTGTACCGTCACTGGAGTGGCTATTGCGGAACATCATAACGCTAGCCCCTGGGTCATAACTAACGGGTCGTTTATGTAGATATAGATGTCCAAGCTCATGAGCAATGGTAAAGCGTTGGCGTTCCTTAGGCTCAGCGATGTTTACACCGATGTATTTCATACCATGCTTTTGGTAAGCGAACCCTGATAACGTTTCGTCGAAGTCATCAATCCTTACTTCAGCGCCCATCAACTTCGCCAATTTTTCGACATCTATAGGGAGGGAATTCAATTTGTATTGCTCAAGTAGGGCGTCTACTAAAGATTTAATCTTTTTTCGATTCATATGCGATCACCCCCATCGTTAGTTAATTGCTCCCTCAATAAGTCTTCGAATTTTAGTGTCCTTAACATCACTTGATATGTCAACCTTTGGCTTGGCACCCGCTAGGGCAAGCTCTAGAAGTTCCCAGGGTTTGCAGTCCAATGCATAAGCAATTTTGCAAAACAAATCCAAGGACAAAGCCTGGCGGCCATTCTCAATATTACTAATAGACGTTCGCTTCACATGCACGGCTTCCGCAAGCGCCTGCTGATGCAGCTTGCGCGTTTCGCGAAGTTGCCGGATCTGGGATGCTATCGCCTTCTCCAACGTTTCCATTGCCCTTAGTATAGCCCTTGTCGGTCTTCATGTCAATATAATTGACAGAGAAAAAAACACAACGTTTGCCAGCTTGTAATAGCCACACTGGCGGCGTACCATAATAAGTGATGCCCGAATAGCAGAAGGCTCCGGGTAAACCGGAGCTCCGCAGACGTAACCGGAAGTCATGTCTGCTCCTATTCTAGCACGACACTATTAACCACTGCTAGGAAGGAGTTTTTTCATGGCAGAAGACAACAAACAAGAGAGCAACAAACACGAAGGTCACGAATTCCATATTCAGATTGACCGCAAGCACTACACCGTGCGCCAGGGTCACATGACCGGTGCTGAGCTACGCGCCCTACCTGAGCCACCCATTGGCGAAGACCGCGACCTCTTTGAAGTGGTACACGGCAACGCTGATCGCAAGATTGAAGATGCAGAGGTCGTGGAAATCCATGATGGCCAGCGCTTCTTTACTGCGCCACGCCACATTAACCCCGGTATGAGCAAATAGGGGGCGTCATGTTGTCTGACGAAGACGAGCGCTTTCTTAAAGAGCGCGGATTTAGCTATAACGTGGCCACGGAGGATAACATGACCTGCGTGACCATACCGGCATATACGTTGCCGGAAGGCTACGACCGCACCGAGGCGGATCTCCTGCTCCGCCTCGGCCTAGGCTTCCCCGATACGCCACCCGACATGTGGTGGTTCAGCCCGGCCGTTAAATTGGGTGACGGCCGCGCCGTGCGCGCCACCGACACAACAGAACACCACCTTGGTCGCGATTGGCAACGTTGGTCAAGGCATCTTAGTAGCAGCGACTGGATACCGGGCAATGACAATCTGGAGAGCTTCCTGGCAATAATCGGCCAAGATTTGCTTCGCAGGGAGCCAGCATGAACACGCTGGTTTTGTCCTCCGCCATTGCCGATCAGCTCTTGGAAGCCGCCGACCGTAAATTGGAGTCGGCGGCGGTGCTATTGGCAAGGTTAGCTAGATTGCCGAATGGGGATTTGCGCATTCTCGCGCGCCGCCTAGATTGGGTTCAAGATGACGCGTATACTCGACGCACGGCGCACGAATTGGTTATAACATCCGACGGCTACATGCCATCTCTGCGCGCTGCCGAAGAACGTCAAGACCTCGCCATATTTGTGCATACCCATCCCAGCGGCAAGGCTCTGCCCAGCGAAAAAGACAAGCAGGTGGATGAGCGGTTACGCAACGTTTTTCGTAACAGAACCGGCAGCGATTGTTACGGCTCCTTGATCGCAGCCGTTCAGGACGGCAACTTAATAGTCGGGGGCGCAATCGAGCACGGCGAAACTTGTTCCGTGATAGAACGCTCCTGGGTTGTTGGCGACAGACTACGATTACTCCCTGCCCCCGGCCAAAAGGTCGAATCTATACCAGCGCATTTTGACCGGAATGTGCGCGCGTTTGGCGGCGCAGTGCAGCGAGCTCTGGGCGATCTCCATATTGGCATCGTGGGGTGCGGCGGAATTGGCTCCGCCGTAGCCGAGCAACTGGCCAGATTAGGCGTTCGCAACTTTACCCTCGTTGACCCCGATAAAATATCGGAGCCGAATGTGACCAGGGTCTACGGCTCAACCTTCGCCGACGTTGGCAAGAATAAAGTTGATGTCTTGGGCGGCCACTTGGAACGGATTGCGCCCGGTGCAGTTACCCATAGGGTCGCCACGACACTCATCAATGAGGTGAGTGCCAAAAAACTAGCATCGTGCGACATCATTTTTGGCTGTACCGACGACAACGCCGCCCGGCTAATACTTGCGCGAATGTCTACATATATGCTGGTACCAGTGATCGACTCAGGCGTCGTGCTGTCCAGCGACAAGCAAGATAGGCTTATCGGTATTGATGGTCGCGTCACAATTATGGTTCCCGGCACTGCATGTCTCTTGTGCCGTAGTAGAATTGACGTAAAAAAGGCGCAGGCCGAACTGATGACACCACAAGAACGCAAACGTCTGGCCGACGAAGGTTATGCGCCAGCACTTGAGGGCATAGAGCCAGCAGTCGTTGCATTTACAACAGCAGTTTCAGCGGCAGCAGTTGGTGAGCTGCTCGAACGCCTCGTACATTATGGCATTGAGCCAGTTCCAAGCGAAATTCTGCTCAGATTGCATGATCGGGAGGCCTCCTACAACCGCACAAGCCTCAATCCCAGACACTTTTGCGCTCCGGATTCTGGTAAGCTTGGTGTAGGAATAAACGAACACTTTTTGGACTTCCCATGGCCTTCATAAAAATCTGGTTTTGGCATTGGTTCCCGCGTCGCCATTGGCGAATCGTAGGAAGAACTAGGAGTGCAGATGAAATCCCAAAATACATTCCCCGTAATGGCGTCGTAATAGTCGGAGTGGAGAAACCTAAATGGATAGCCTTTGATTGCCCTTGTGGGGCCGGCCACAGAGTAATGGTTAATCTCGACAGCTCACGTGCACCTTCGTGGAATTTGCAATCCACTAAGCCCCTTACGTTTACGCCGAGTTTTGACATATACGAGAACGGCAAAAACTGTCACTTCTTTATTCATGACGGAAAGGTCTTATGGGCTTAAAGGCCAAGCTTTTTAAGCTGCTCGTCTAAATGGACCAAGCTGTACTACAAAGTGTTCCACATCCGGTGCGTCTGGGTCACCAAACAAAAGCACCCGACTTTCCGTCGGGCGTTTTTGTTTGGTTGGTTTCTGTTGAGTCTCCGGCCTAGGCGTATCGGCGGTGCCTGGGCTGCTCAATAGCCCTTCAACGCGCTGGCCATTTGCTGGGCTAGTGGCATTAGCGTTTGCATGCGCTGTGCGTCGGTGACGCTGGTGTTGTTTTGGCCTAGATCATAGCTCACTGAAACGACCACGCGGCCCTTGCGGAACGTTATGGCGTGGTCGACGCCGGCGACGTTGCCGTAGAACGATTCATCGCCAATGGTTGTGGAGGTTGTGGTCGTGCCATTGGTAAATGGGCTTTGGGCGTGCGCAAAGGTGTATTCACCTTTTGCCCCGTCGGCATTTTCGTACGTAATGGTGCTGACGATGATCCGGTTGGAGTACAAATACGTGCGGCCAGGCGCGTACCGCGTACAGTCGCTTGATGCGTAGTTGTAGTAGCTGCCGGGCTTTTTGGAGTCGGGTTGATGCTGGATGATGCCGATGGACGTGCCGGTTCGTTCCTGTACGAGCGGACTGGCGTCGGTGTTGAAGACAGTGTGAAAAGCGTTGTTGTCAATAAGGCTGCAAGATTCCAGTGCGGTGCCGGTGAAGATCGGGCTTTGCAGTTCGAATCTGTCCAGCGGCGTTGGCGTTGTTTGGGCTGCTGCCAAGATGGCGGTGATTTTGTCGCGCAGCTTGCTTTTGGCGGCCGTATCCGCCGTCGCCAATGTTACTTGCATGGCGGCGTTGGACGAGCGCACAATATACACATCAACGTCGGCCAGCGCTGGATCGGGCGGGCTTTGCTTGTTCTGTAGGTAGACTTGCAAGCCATGCAGCGATGCCTGTAACGTGTAGCCGTGGCCGAGGGCGGTATCGACGGCTCCCATGTTCACGTAGGTAGACTGGTACACGGCAACATTCACGTAGTCGTTGACTTTTGAGTTTTGCAGATAATAAATGCACGAGTTGGTGTCGTCGTCGAATGGCAAACTGGTGGCAGTGTCCAGCACAATGCTGCCTGCGCCATTGCCGTCAAAATAAGTGCGTTTTACGCCCTGAGCGTCCTGGTGTGGCTGTAATTTCATGCCCGCGTCGCTGATGGCTTGCATGTTGAGGATTCCGCACGCCTGAATAACGGCGGTACCCCCGTAGTTTATGACCTTGCCGGTAGATACTTGCTTGAGGGCGGTCGCATCACCGATGCCGCTGGTTACGTCGTAGCCCGGGCGATTAATGTAAAGATCGGCGGCATGGCCAGGATCGGCGGGAGCTTTGGCTTTTTTGGGCGCCAGTAAGCTTTTGGCGCCTAACACAAGAATCACTAATAGTATGAGGCCGCCAACGATGAGCAGCAATTTTTTGCGGAGCGATATGCCGGTTTTGGCCGGACCGGGCGTTGGCGCCGGTCCCATGGCGGGCATGATGACGGGGTTGTTGTTTGGTTCTATGACATTTCTCCAAACTTAATTTATGTAAACGCTACCACTATTATAAAGCACTTTATAAGCAATATGTGTTTTTGTATGACCGGAATGGTCGTATGCTTGCCAAGAATCTATAATGAAATAGTTAAAGGGGCATGTATGTCAGAACTCGTTGACCTCGTAGATAGAGACGGTCATATCCAAAAGCGTGCTGTACCACGCGGACAGGTTGACCAGCACGAAGGTTTACACATGCAAATCGTGATCGCCGTGGTATTCGATAGCCTTGGGCGGATGCTTGTCCATCGCCGTGCCAAGGCACCGAATGTGGGTGCGTATGACCACATTTGTGGCGCTATTTTGGCTAGCGAACCACCCGAAACTGCTGCGGCCCGCGAAGCGTTTGAGGAAACTGGCGTGCACCCACGCAACCTGCGTGTCGTGACGCATGGTGTTAACGAATTGGATATGGCTCAAGATTGACTTCCCTCCTGTCTTGACCGAAAAACCGCGGGGACTGTAAGAATGTTCGCATGCCACCGAAGCATGGTGGGGTATACTGGCCGACGGAAGTAATGACAGAACGGGTATATGACGGGCTATTCAGAGTTTGTGGTCAGAAATTATAATCCGGACATCAGAACTGACTTTTTTGCGGTGCGGGAAAATCTGGGCGACCGGTACGTTGAGACGCAGGATGGTGAGGACAAACTTCGTGAGTATGCTGCGCGGCTACCGTCGTCGATTCTGGTTTGCGAGGACACGCGCAGCGGCGAGGTGGTTGGCAACATCTGCCCGACCGATTCACCCGAACCGGCGTTCATTGCACGCGAGGCGGTGAGTCCAAGACTTGGGCCAGAAACCGCCCGCGAAGTGACGGGCGTGCTCGTAGCTGCCACGATCAACGAACTACGTAGTCGTGGCCATCAAAAAGCCTGGCTGTTATATGACGACGCCGATCGACGCACGCAGCGCTGGCAAGAATACGGCTTTAGAAAAGTGAAGTCGTGCAGCAGCTATGTGCGCCCATTTTGGACGCCGAAGGGCGTGCCGATTCCGGACATTGAGTCTCGCGATCCGCGCATGGTGGCTCGGGCGTACGACCCGGATACGGATTTTGAAGCACTGACCTTCCATCTGCAGCATGAGCGGCGGCTGACGCATTTGGATACCGAGGAGTTGCTGCGCGCCCGCGTCGGCCGGCTGTCAACAGCGATGGCAGTGGTGCCGGACCCCGACAATCCGGCCAGCATCATCGGTAGCATGCGTATGCCGGATGGTCCGATTCCACTGCTTCTAGAGCCGGTAACTGAAACGGGCACCCAGATGAGTGCCATTGCTACCGCGCTGTACCTGTTCGGCTGCGCCGCGCGCCGGCAACTCGGTTTCCGGCAGGTAGAGCGGCTGTCGCGGCGCAACGATCCTTACGTGGGGCATGGATTTCACGAAACGTGGAAGTTATTCCGGGCTGAACTATCGTTGGCTGCGGCGTAACTTGCTATACTAGGCCTATATAAGGAGAAGCTATATGAGCATTCAGCCGCGGCGCCATTCTTGGACCACTATCATTGTGTTTATGGTACTCGCACTCTTGGCCATGCCGGCGGCGATTTTGCCGAATGGATCGCCCATGACCGAGCTGCTCTTCCCTGGTTTTATTGCGCTGTATATTTGTTTGATTTTGCCGAAGCGCAAGGCGAATTTGACGAGCCTCGCAGTTAATCGGCTCGGCACGCTGCGTGCGTACTGGCCGGTGTTGCTCCTGCTGCTCGCGAGTATCGCCAGCTATGTTGTCCCTGCTCTGCTGGGGCTGGGCACGTCCAATCCGCTGGGCAAACTGGACCACATCATTGCCTTTATTCCACTGGCCATTTACGAAGAAGTCGGTTGGCGCGGCTATCTGCAAGGCCAATTAACCGCAAAGATTGGCGTGCGCCGCGCGGTACTGACCGTTGGCGTGCTGTGGGCGCTGTGGCATAGTGGCTTGTTTGTGACGGGACAGCTGCTTGGCGGCGGCAACAATATGGTCGTTGGTGGAATTTTGTTCGCTCTTTCAGCGGTTTTGATAAGTATTGTACTTGGGTTTACGCGCTTTACTTCGGGCAGCGTATGGCCGGCAGTTGCGGGGCACGCCGGGCTTAATTATGTACAGGAATTCGGCGATGGTCTGTTTGCCCACCAAAGCCAGGCGTTCGCCTATACTAGCGGTGCGGTGAGCTTGGTGTTGCTGGCGGCGCTGGCGTGGTACGTCTGGCGCAAATTACCCACGGGGTTGGGCGCTCAAGCCAAACTCGCCAAGTAGCGGACTATGATGGGATCACGCGCTCGGCCAGCAACCGTGCCATCCGTCGTTCGAGCTGCGCAATTTCCTCAGCGTGTATCTCAACGGGCGCACCACATTCACGCTTGGGGTTGAGTGTCTCAGTGGCGTACGTATCGGCTGATGTAGTGATGCGCGCAAATGCTTTCACGCCCGACCCGAATGGAAAAACAAACAGAGGTATTGTAAAATATGTTTTTAAACAATATCACCGTATGAGTTCGCCTAATCAACAGCTCCCATTCGAAGTGTTTCGCCCGTTCAGCCCAGATGACCTTTTAATGCAGGATCTGGATATCGTGCAGCCGCCGATCGACGCCGCATATGCCTTCTATGCAAACATAGAGCGCGCTGCCCATGCAGAAAACGGCACGGACCTGACCGTCGCCCAGGCGCTCGGCAAGCTACCGCTTAGCCAAGGGGACTACGACTACTTTCTCCACAATCGCGAGCTTGCAGGCCAATGGTCGCTATGCCAGCGGGTGCCATTCTATGCCGAACCAGAGCCCGATAAGCCTAGCGCCGTCATGACCTTTCGGACAACACTTCGCGCGGTAAGCACGTGTCCCGAGGAATGCCGAGACGATATGTGGCAAGCTGTGCATATGCTCAAAAATGGTAATCCAGGGAGAAGCAACACTCAAGCCATCTGTAATGAGCCCACTATTTTGGATGTGCCCGGCGCGCCAGCCGGACGACGCGGCATGCTCCTAAGGCGCACATATGACTACGCCCCTGAAGATGTGCGCGATGCGATCAAGGGCAATCTTGGCCAACGATTGTTGGCCAATGGTGATCTGCGGTTGGGTGCAACTATGCACTGGGAGATGCAAGATGATCTTCCTATTTTTTGGCCGAACCCGGTGCTCGAAATACAGACTGGCCAAGTGTACCCTGGTTGGCCCTCCGGAATAACTTTTACGGAAGAGCTATCTGCAAAACTACGCGTACTGGACGCAGTCATTGCCGGAAATGATGAAGGCGCACCTCGCCAGTACTAGCAAGCTTATTTGTTGAGTGAGATATTGACCATCCAGCTGACGCCGAATTTGTCGGTGAACATGCCGAACTTGTCGCCCCAGTCCGCAACATTGAGCGGCATGACGCCGGTGCCACCGGCGGACAGTTTTTCGTAGTAGCCAGAGAGCGTGTCATTATCATCGCCACTGAGCGTCACACTGATACGCTTGCCCGCGTCGAAGGCCATGACCTTGGGCACGTCGGCGCCCATGAACATGATGCCGTTGTCGCAAGTCAGCATGGAGTGCATGACTTTGTCGTCGTCAGAGGGATCGGACGAAGCATGGTATTCTTTAAACGTGTGGACTTCAAGTTTGCCGCCAAACACGCTTTGGTAAAATTCCATGGCTTCGCGCGCGTTGCCGTCAAAGGTGATGTAGGGGTTGAGATTGACTTGCATGTGGCCTCCAGTCGTTAATGACTCTTTTAGTATACGCTTTGGCTACTTACTTTCACGACTCCCGCTATTTCCGGGGCGTTTTCGCCGGGCAGGCACGGTATTGGCCGCACGCTGCACTAGCTGTGCGAATGTTATGTTGCCGCTGAGCAGCAACGTGACGGCTGGGCCTGAGCCTTCAGCGGCCATGCGCTCTGCTCGCGCTTCGGTCAAAAACTCCCCGTGCATGAATTGCGACTCGTGCATATACTGAACCGCGTCCTGTCCGGTCCACCACCACGGCGTATAGTTGTATGACCTCACGCGGTGAGTTGCATGGCTAGAACGCACCCTCATGCATCATTCGTTCCAGAATTGGAGCAAGTGCTTTTCTGGCTCGTAGATACCGTGACCCTACGGTGCCAACCGGAACGCCCTTCACTTCGGCGTATTGCTTGTAGGTCATGCCTTGGAAGACGATCGCCACAATCAGTTCGGCGGCATCAGGAATTTCTGATTCTAGGGCAAGCGCGCCAAGCGCATCATTGATTGATTCGTCATTTACGTAAGTCTCTGAGTCATTCGTAGTTGGAAGAGCGTCTTCGAAGCTGTAGACTTGCGGGTCGCTCGTCACTTCGTGATTACCTTTACGCCAGTGGCTCGCCATCCGGTTGGCCGTACTGCGTACTAAATATGGCAACACGCCACGGCCTTGGTCGGTAAAATTGTCTTTTGCGTCGCCGATTCGCCGCCATACAGATTCGAATACGTCGCTTAGCATGTCATCGCGCTGTTGCTCGCTCAGGCTGTTCATACCTTTAAGGCGGGCCAGCGTAGGCCGATAAAGCGTGAACAGCTCGCCGAACGCGCGTTTAGATATTTCTGGATCCTGGCTGGTAAGAAATCGATCGTTTAGTTCCTGTTCTCGGGAGGTGAGCGCCTCTTCTTGGCGTTTTGGCTTAGGCTCTGCCGGGGCTGGAGCGTCCAAATGATCTGTTGGGCTTTGTTCCGGAGCTGCGATCACATCAAAGTTAACTTCGTAGGTGCCCAGATTCGCTGGCATGACAACGGATTCCGTGACCAGTTCCACGGCCGCAGGCAAGCTTTCGACTAGCATTCCCTCTGCGGGAATAGCTGCTTGATGGCTGGCAGTGGTGTTATGGCCTTGTTCGATGCCAACAGAAGGGTGACTCATAGTGTTATATAATAACATAAAAACAGCTATTTGTGAAGAGCATTGCTAGATTTTGTTGCGCTTGTTAACGACTGGCTTTTGACGATAAAATTCGCAGATAGCGCAGGT
>Ga0157373_10000293_pt1 | contig 40237 bp, 36 predicted proteins | sample C65metaG_FD_113460 | JGI IMG/M metagenome (GOLD analysis project Ga0157373, IMG submission 113460) | Corn rhizosphere microbial communities from Kellogg Biological Station, Michigan, USA - C6-5 metaG | ecosystem: Host-associated > Plants > Roots > Rhizosphere > Soil | place: USA: Michigan... | reverse complement strand
CGCGAGCCGATCCATGTCGGCGAACTGGTGACCTTCCTCGCGTCGGTCAACTACACCGGCAACACCTCAATGGAAGTCGGTATCAAAGTCGTTACCGAGAACATCCGCGAGCGCTCGGTGCGCCACACCAACAGCTGCTTCTTCACCATGGTCGCGGTGGATGACCAGCGTAAGCCGGCCGCCGTGCCGCCGCTGCAACCGCAGAACAGTGAAGACAAACGTCGTTACATGCAGGCGCAGCAGCGTCGGCAGATTCGTCAGGAGCTGGAAAAGCGCTATCAGGAGATCAAGGGCGACGCCTGATCAGTCTTTGAACTGATGCTGTCTGAGCTATAGCCTTCGCGAGCAAGCTCGCTCCCACACTGGACCTGTGGCGTACACAAAACCAAATGTGGGAGCGAGCTTGCTCGCGAATGGGGGCAGCGCGGTCTTACAGACTGATCGCCGTCGCCTCGAACTTCACCCGCGGATGCGCAATGCGATCCTGCGCCCGCACCAGCTGCAGCTCATAGCTGGCGCAGGCTTGAGTTTCCAGTAGCACCTCATGCACCGCCGCCGCGGTGAATTCGAACGCCGCCACCAGACTGTCACCCAGCAGCACCCGCGCCAGGAACAGGCCGGATGTCAGATCGCCCACACCCACTGGCTGACGCGGGAACGCCAGCAACGGACGGCGCAGATGCCAGCTGCCTTCAGCCGTCACCAGTAGCATTTCAAAGCCATCGGCCGGTTTGCCCGGATAATCCAGATGCTTGACCAGTACTGCTTTCGGCCCGCGCGCCAGCAAGGCCCGCGCCATTGCCAGGCAATCGAACAGCGACTGCGGCTTGCGCCCGGAGAAGCTGTCCAGCTCCAACTGGTTTGGACACATGATGTCCGCTACGGCCGCCGCCTCTTCCAGCAGGAAATCGCTGACCTCGGTCGGCACGCTGCAGCCCTTCTCCGGATGGCCCATCACCGGATCGCACAGATACAGCGCCTTCGGATTGACCGATTTGATGCGCTCGACGCCGCTGAGAATCGCCCGGCCCTGCGCCGCGCTGCCGAGGTAACCGGACAGCACCGCATCGCAATTGCCCAGCTCGCCAATCGCAGCAATCCCTTCGACCAGCTCGGGAATCTGTTGCGGTGCCAGCACTTCACCAGCCCACTGACCGTACTGGGTGTGGTTGGAAAACTGCACGGTGTTGAGCGGCCAGACATTAACCCCGACCCGCTGCATCGGAAAAACCGCGGCGCTGTTGCCGGCGAGGCCGACCACCACATGGGACTGAATGGCGAGCAGACGAGGCGTACGTTTCATTCGGGTCATTCCGTAAAACGATTGAAATTCAAGCCGCGCAGTATGCGACGAAACGCAGCCTGTACGACAGACCAGCGACGCAGTTAAGCTGACGCTATCTTTTGGAGTTCGATGTTGATGCTGACCCTGGAAAACATCTTCGTGCTGATACTGTTCGCCGCTGCCGGCGCGTGGTTATGGCACAACCACGGCTTGCGCGAGCGCGCGCTGGAGCGGGTCAAACAGCATTGCCTGAACGTACGGGTCGAGTTGCTCGACGGCAACGTTGCCCTGAAGAAGATCGGTTTCATCAAGGACGCCAACGGTCGCCGACGACTGGCGCGGGTGTACAACTTTGAATTCACCGTGACCGGCGAAACCCGGCATAACGGCACCATCACCCAGTTTGGCGCGCACAGTGCGCAGATCGAACTGGCGCCCTACCCGGCACCGTTCGACGACACGCCGCCAGTAGTGGAAGTGCACAAGCCGCGGGCGGAAGTGATCGAGTTGAGCCAGTGGCGGCAAGAACATACGAAGTGGAAACCGTAAAAATCGCAGCCTTCGGCAGCTTCTAAAGGGTGCACAAAAATCCCATGTAGGAGCTGCCGAAGGCTGCGATCTTTTGATCTAACCCTCCCGACACCCCAATAGCTCCCGCTGCAACACTTCAACACTCTGTGCCTCAGCGAAGATCAGCTCGAGTCGCGAATCTTTTCGCCATTCGCTGGCTTGCCAGATCAGTTCGGCATTATTCAGAGCATTAGCCGACACCCAACCCTCCGAGCTGTGGATAACCAGTTTCGCCCGCTGCCAATTGAGGCTGGCTAGCCAGTCAGCAATGTGCCGCTTGTCGAACGTCTGTCCCGGATGCCAACGCCAACCAATACTCCAGCCTCCCTCCTGCGCCTGACTCAGGCAAATCGGCAGCGTCGGATCAGTCCAGACGGCCGGCATTTGTCCTAATCCCTTGGGTACGGCCAAATTATCCACACCGTTGACCGCTTTTGCGGCTAGGCCCGGCAGTTCGCCCAGGCTTAGTTGCGCCTCTTGAGTCCAGACCAACGGCACTGCCGGCAACTGACTGACGATTTTTTCTCTGGCCCTGTCATCAAGGTTTTCAGCCTTGTTCAACAACAGCAGGCCAGCGGCTTTTAAGGCTTCTTGTTGCGCTACCGGCAAGGCTTTCCCTGCCTGCAGCGCTTGAGCATCCAGCACCAACACACACGGCTGCACCGCCAGCACACCTCGCCACGGCGCCTCATTCAACTGGCTAATCAGCTGCGCCGGATGCCCCAGCCCGGACGGTTCGATAAACAACCGATCCGGCTTCGCCTTGCGCAACAACCGCCCCAGGCCAATCTGAAACGGCGCGCCGTTGACGCAACACAGGCAGCCGCCGGCCACTTCGCCAAGTGCGATACCCTCGGCGTCACTCGTCAACAGGGCGGCGTCGAGGCCGATCTGGCCGAACTCGTTGATCAATACCGCCCAACGTTCGCCTTCTGGACGCTGGGCCATGAGTTGGCGAATCAGGCTGGTTTTGCCGGCGCCCAAAGGGCCAGCAATGACATGGGTAGGAATGTTCTGCAACATGGCCGGGAGCTTTCTTGGGAGATTCAAAGATGCGTTGGAGGGGATGGTCGTTGCTGTTGGCGCTGCTGTCGAGTGAAGCATGGGCCCAGGCCTGCGTGGTGCACAGTCAGGGCGAGCGGCTCGACGTCAAAGTCTGTCAGCAGAACCGCAATATCCCGGAGAAACTGTTCAACGACGGTTTCTGCCAGCCGACGCTGGCCGGGCAGAAAGTCAAAGTGCAGTACGTCGACCAGTGCCCGAGCGGTGCATTTGGCGTATGCAGCAACGCACAAGTCGCCAATCTGCCCTATCGCCAGGATATCCACTATTACGGCGTGGCCACGGATGCGGCGTATCTGCAACCGTACTGCGAAGGCCTGAGCCAGGGTAAGTGGCTCAAGCTTGAGGCGTCAGCCGAGCCAGTCGAGGGTCAGTATCAGACGGCGCTGCCCCGCGTCCGGGTGCGGCGAGCGGTGGATCAGGCCAAAGCCTTCATTGCCGTGCCATTTCTCGCCTTTCAACAGCGCCACGTCGCCGCTGTTGAGTTGCTGGATTTGCACGTGGGGCTCGGCGTTGGCCTGCCCCAGCTGACGGCGATCCATCGCACCTTCCTTGAGCCATTGGCTGCCAACACCCGCATAAGTCGTGATCAGTCGCACCGGCACGTGATCGACATGGAAGCGTGGACACATGGCTTTATCCAATACCCGCAGGCGCAGGCCCACGCGCTTTGCCCCCAGTAAGCAGGCGAATGCGCTGACCAGCCATTTCAGGTCGGCGATAAAGCCCTCGTAGCCTTCCAGATCACGGAAGCCTGATGCCACACCGGTGAGATCAGGCTCGGCGTCCTCATCCGGCAACTCAAGGCACAACGATTCCGCCAAGGGCTCATTGAGCGACAGCAGCAGGTGAGCGAACTTGCTGATGTGCAACGGCAGTTGGCGTTGCCAGACGGCGAGGTTGGTGTCGTCTTCGAGGATTCGCGTCAACGCTTTCGGTGTCGGACCTTGATGCTGATGACGCGTACGGTTCTGCAGCAGCTTTAGCGCGAGCATCAGGCAGCCTCTTCGTGCCAAGCGCCGAACGGGTCTGGCAACAATCGCCAGCCTTCGACACCGAGCGCCATTTCTTCATCGGTGAGCAGGCAGGCATCCAGTTCGGCTGAGAGCTGTAGGAAATCAATATTTTGACCGATAAACACCAGCTCCTGGCGGCAGTCTCCTACGCTCGACAGCCAGTTTTCCATGATGGCAGCGGTGCTTTCCTGATCTTGTGGCCACTGCTCCTTTGGCACGAAACGCCACCAGCGCCCGGCAAAACCGTGGCGCATCAAACCACCGGCTTGCGACCAGCTGCCGGCGTCGGTGGGTTTGCTCGCGAGCCAGAAGAAGCCTTTGGAGCGCAGCAATTTCCCGTTCAGCCAAGGACGATCGATAAAGCTGAAAAACCGTTGCGGGTGAAAGGGTCGGCGGGCGCGATAGGCTGTGGAGGCGATGCCGTACTCATCGGTTTCCGGCACGTGTTCGCCGCGTAATTCCTGCAACCAACCCGGTGCCTGTGCGGCTCTCTCGAAGTCGAAACGCCCGGTGTTGAGGATTTTCTCCAGCGGCACCTCACCCATCACCATCGGGATGATTTCCGCTTGGGCGTTGAGACGCTGGAGGATCGCGATCAACTCCTCACGCTCGCACTGGCTGATCAAGTCGATCTTGCTGATCAACAACACGTCGGCGAACTCGATCTGTTCGATCAACAGATCGGTGATGGAGCGTTCGTCTTCTTCGCCAAGGATCTCGCCACGGGACGCGAGGCTTTCCGCTGCCTGGTAGTCCGGCAGGAAGTTCACACCGTCGACTACAGTGACCATGGTGTCCAGACGCGCGATGTCGGAGAGACTCTGGCCGTGCTCATCGCGGAAGGTAAACGTCTCTGCCACGGGCAGTGGCTCGGAAATCCCGGTGGACTCGATCAGCAGGTAATCGAAACGATTTTCACGGGCCAGCTTGCTGACTTCTTCCAGCAGGTCTTCGCGTAACGTACAGCAGATGCAGCCGTTACTCATTTCGACTATTTTTTCTTCGGCGCGGTTCAGGCTGACATCACGCTGGACTTCGCTGCCATCAATGTTGATCTCGCTCATATCATTAACGATAACAGCCACGCGCAACCCCTCTCGATTACGTAGTACGTAATTCAAAAGTGTACTTTTTCCGGCGCCGAGAAATCCTGAAAGTACGGTGACGGGCAATTCTGCTGACATTGGATAATCCTCTTCAGAAGGCAGCCAATTGGCGCTTTTACTGGCGCATGGCGTTTTTGCGCTTCCCACGGGTGGATTACGTAGAAAACCAACGCCTTGAAATCGGGCTGCCCAGGCTTAATTCGAATCAATGTTATATTATAACAATAAAAAGAAACCAGCCTTCTCTTGTCTTGATCGACAAACAACAGGAAGCTTCGCCAATCCCGCACCCGGAAATCGCCATGAGAAATGCGCTGAAATGCTCGATGTTGAGCCTTGGGTTGTTGCTGGGCGGCAATGCCTGCGGGCAATTGCCGGCACTCGCCAGCTGCACACGCAGCGCCAACCTGCTGGCTTGTGTCGACGCCGATGGCAACGCTTATAGCGTCAATACCGTAGGCAACACCCTTTATCTGCGCGGTTTTGAGAAGAATGGCCAACGTTATTGGGCGCAGACCAACAGCCGTTTCGGGCAATTGACGTTTTTCACCGGGATCGCCTCTGACGGCGAAGCCTGGGTTGGTTACACCCGACGTGTCGGCTGGACGACCATCAATCGTTTCTCCAGCTCGGGCGGCAGCAGCGCAAAATTCACCTGCAGCCGCATTACCGGCTGTTAAACCTGGGTGTTTTTCTGCGCCTGCTGCCAGGCAAGGTAGCTGTCGATGGGCGGATTCTTTGCAAAATAACGCTGCAATCCTTCAAACAAACCGTTGGCCACGGCCTGCTGATGTCGCGCAGTAACCAGCCGTTGACTGTCTCGCGCATTGGAAATGAAGCCTGTCTCCACCAGAATTGAAGGTACGTCTGGCGATTTCAGGACCGCGAATCCTGCCTGCTCCACACGCTTCTGATGCAGCGTAGTGATGCCGGCCAGACTGCCAAGTACCGTGCTGCCCAACTGCAGACTGGCAGCGATCGTCGCGTTCATCGACATGTCGAGAATCACCCCCGCCAGCATCGGATCCTTATCTTTCAGGTTGAGCAGACTGGTGGCGCCGAGCAGATCCGCACCATTCTCGCGCTGCGCCATGAAGCGCGCCGTCGCCGATGTCGCACCGCCCTCAGACAGGCAATAGACCGACGCGCCGGAAGCAGTCAGACGCGGCGCTGCATCGGCATGCACTGAGATAAACATGTCCGCCTTATGCTGACGCGCGATCTCCACGCGTTTGCGCAACGGCACGAAAAAGTCGTCATTGCGCACCAGTTTTACATTGAAGCCCCTCTCTTTTTTCAGGCGTTTGGCGAGCAGTTGCGCAATGGCAAGCACCACATCCTTTTCCCTTTCGCCCTTGGCACCGACAGCACCGGGATCCTTTCCGCCGTGCCCAGGGTCAACGACAACAATGATGTCGCGTCTGGGATGCGCTTTCAGCGCAGGTGTTTCACGTGGAACCATTGGCGTATTTGGCGTTGATTTGGCGCTAACCAGATCCAGAACCAAGCGATGGCCCTGGCCGTCCTGCGGCGCCAAAAGGAAGCTGTTCAACAGCACCCGATTGCTCAGATCCAGAACAATCCGCGTGTCACCGTGACCAAAAGGCCCGGAGCGAATCGAACGAATCACCGTTCCATTTAGCGCGAGCTGACGGAAATCTGCGCCTACGCTCGCACTGGACACATCAATTATCAGACGTTCCGGGGCCGTTAGCGTGAAGGTTTTATAGCGCACCGGGCCGCTTAGATCGAACACCAATCGTAGCTTTTCATCCGAGCGCCATAGGCGCGCATTACGAATTTGCGTAGCTGAAACACTGAAAGGGAGAGCGAGGGCCGCGCTGGCCAGGATCAGATTAAGCAAGTGGCGTCTGTGCATATGAAAGCCTGTTCATGAAAAAGGCATCGTGATTTGAATTGTTATAATGTAACATTCAATTCAATCAACACGACGGTCCCGAACATGAATTCGATGACACTTCCGGATATCGCCGCGCAGGCCGCACGCCAAACTTTGCCACTCGAATGGGTGGGCATGCGCGGCATTGCGTTACCTGTTTTGTTAGAGGGTCAGCGCTTGAGCGCCAAGGCTGATGCGGGTGTCAGTCTTGATGATGGCGAGGCGCGTGGCATTCACATGTCGCGGCTGTATCTGGCCTTGGAAGCACTCGAACAGAAGAACCTGTCCCCAGCGTTACTGCATCAGGTGCTCAAGGATTTCCTGCAAAGCCACGAAGGTCTATCCACCCGCGCCTACCTGAATATCCACACCGATTTGCTGCTAAAGAGGTCAGCGCTGATCAGCCCATTGGCCGGCTGGAAGTCTTATCCCGCGAGCATTTTCGCCAGCCTGATAAATGAAGTGTTCCACGTGGAACTCAAAATCGAAGTGCCCTACTCCTCAACTTGCCCTTGCTCAGCAGCCTTGGCGCGACAGTTGATCCAGCAGAAATTCATCGCCGACTTCGCCAACAAAGCTCTACAACACGCCGACGTTCTGGCATGGCTTGGCTCGACCCAAGGCATCCTTGCCACGCCTCACAGCCAACGCAGCACAGCACAATTGCACCTTCACCTCGACGACTTCATTGATGAGTTTCCTCTTAGCGTGATCATCAATGACGCTGAAGCTGCCCTCGGCACCGCCGTACAAACCGCCGTGAAACGCGCAGACGAACAAGCCTTCGCCCTCGCCAACGGGCAGAACCTGATGTTCTGCGAAGACGCGGCACGCCGTCTGAATCTGGCCCTGCGACGTACTCCCGGTATCAGCGCATTTCAACTGCGAGTGATCCACGCCGAAAGTCTTCACGCTCACGACGCCGTCGCCGAAAGCCATTGGCAGCGTGAGCAAGCATGATCCGCTGCCAATCCCTGAGTTGGGGTGCGCCCGGCCAACCACTGACCGTGCCCCTGGACCTTGAACTCGACAGCGGCAGCCTGACGGCGATCATCGGCGCCAACGGCTGTGGCAAAAGCAGCCTGCTGAAAGTGATCGCCGGGCTACAAAAGCCATTGGCAGGCAATGTCGGGCTGAGTGTCCCACGTCAAAGCGGGTTGTCCTTTCTGCCCCAGCAACAGCATCTGGATCGCCAATTCCCCATCAGCCTTGAAGATCTGGTCGCCGCCGGTTTCTGGGGGCGCAGGCTCGCGACTCAACTACGAAGCCAGCGCCTGAAAGACGCACTGGCGAACTGGCACCTGAGCGGACTCGAGCAACGCCCACTCATGGCCCTGTCCGGTGGCGAACTGCAACGCGCCCTGCTCGCTCGACTGAGCCTGACCGACGCGCCCGTGCTGCTGCTCGACGAGCCCCACGCCGCACTCGATGAACTCGGTCAGCAGTTGCTCTGGCAGCACATCCACGGCTGGCACGGCGAAGGTCGGACACTGGTCGTGGTGTGTCACGACCTCGCCGCCGTACGCCAACACATCCCGAAAACGTTGCTGATCAAAAACCGCGACTGCGTGTTTGGTGCAAGCGCAGAACTCATTCAGCAAACACCTCACACACAGGTGGCCTGATGCTCACCGTCGCCCACCTCTGGCAACCATTTAATGAGTTCGTGTTCATGCGCCGTGCCCTGCTCGGCGGACTGGTATTGGCGTGCAGCACCGCCCCCCTCGGCGTGTTCTTGATCCTGCGACGGATGAGCCTGATCGGTGACGCCGTGGCCCACGGTATCCTTCCCGGCGCGGCACTGGGTTTCTGGTTTGCCGGACTGAGCCTGCCCGCGCTAACGCTGGGAGGCTTGGGCGCCGGTTTGAGCATGGCTGGCCTCGCCGCCTGGATCACCCGTCGCACGGGCCTGCGCGAAGACGCCAGTCTCGCTGCGATCTATCCGATCTCGCTGGCCAGTGGCGTACTCATCCTCGGCATCGCCGGCAAACGCCTCGACCTGTTGCACTTGCTGTTCGGCTCAGCACTGGCCGTCGATGGTCCAACCCTCACCGGCATGATGTGGGTTTCGGGATTCAGCCTGATCGCCATGGCGCTGATCTACAAACCGCTGCTGCTCGACACCCTCGATGCGTTGTTCTTGAGAACCGTCAGCCGCCTCGGCCCACTCGCCCACGGCGTGTTCCTGACGCTGGTCGTACTCAATCTGGTAATCGGTTTCCAGGCCATCGGCGCGCTGATGGTGGTCGGCCTGATGATGCTTCCCGCTGCGGCTTCGCGATTCTGGAGCCGCCGGCTGCCGACCCTGATTGCCATCGCGGCCGTCATCGGTTGCCTCTCGGTCTGGTTCGGCTTGCTGCTGTCGTTCTACTACTCGTTGCCGAGCGGCCCGGCCATCGTGCTGATCGCCGGCCTTGGCTATCTGTTGTCCGTGGTATTCGGGCCGGTGCACGGTCTGTTGCGCCGCCCGCCTTTGCTCACATCCCAATGAGGTGTTTCCCGATGCGCGCTCTACTCGTGCTGTTCAGCCTGATGCTGTCGATGTCATTGTCGGCGGCAGAAAAACTGCCTGTGGTCACTAGTTTCAGCATTCTCGCCGACATGGTTCATCAAGTCGGTGGTGAGCATATCCAGATCACCAATATGGTCGGCCCGGACACCGATGCGCACACTTACGAGCCGACACCGGATGATGCGAAAGCGCTGCTCAGCGCCAAACTGATCATCAAGAACGGTCTTGGTTTCGAGCCGTGGCTGGATCGCCTCGTGACCAGCACCGAGACCAAAGCCACGGTCATCAGTGCCAGTCACGGCGTGATTCCACGCTCGCTGGATGAAGACGGCGAAACCGTTCCCGACCCGCATGCCTGGCACAATCTGGCAAACGCCGAGTTGTACGTCGCCAATATCACCAAAGCACTGATCGCTGCGGATCCCGCGAACAAGGCCGACTACGAACGCAACAGCAAAACCTACCTGAAGCAGATCTACGCCCTGCTCGCCGAAGCCAAAGCCAAACTCGGTGCGCTGCCACCGGGCAACCGCAAGATCGTTACCAGCCATGATGCTTTTGGTTATCTCGGTCAGGCCTACGGTATCGACTTCATGGCACCGCAAGGCCTGTCCACCGAACGCGACCCCTCGGCTGCCGAAGTCGCCGCGCTGATCACCCAGATTCGCCAGGCCCACGTCAAAGCGGTGTTCATGGAAAACATCAAGGACGCACGCCTGCTCAAACAGATCGCTGACGAAAGCGGCGCGCACATTGGCGGCACGCTGTACTCGGATGCCCTCGCTGCCAGCGGTCCCGCCAGTACCTTCACCGGTCTGTTCGAATACAACCTCAACACTCTTTACGACGCACTGAGCCAACCATGATCCGCAAGAATCCTTCAGGTGATCTGCCCCACATTGCCGAGTCGGCCTACGTCGATAAAACCGCGATCATCTGCGGCAAAGTGGTGATCGGCGAGAACGTCTTCGTTGGCCCCTATGCAGTCATTCGCGCCGACGAAGTGGACGCCTCAGGCGAGATGGAGCCGATCATCATCGGCGCCAATTCGAATATCCAGGACGGCGTGGTCATCCATTCCAAATCCGGCGCGGCAGTGACCATCGGTGAGTACAGTTCCATCGCCCACCGCTCGATCGTGCACGGCCCCTGCGTCGTCGGCGATCGAGTGTTCATCGGTTTCAACAGCGTCCTGTTCAACTGCGTCGTCGGCAACGGTTGTGTGGTGCGGCACAACTCGGTGGTCGACGGTCGGGATTTGCCGGACGCTTTCTATGTGCCCTCGACGACTCGCATCGGCCCGAACACCGACCTCTCGCAATTTCCACCGGTGAGCGTCAGCGCCTCGGAGTTTTCCGAAGACGTGGCGCGCACCAACGTCGACTTGGTGCGCGGCTACAAAGCCTTGCAGAACGAGTTCTGAACAATGAGCAGCGTGCTGATTCGCAACGCAAGGCTGGTCAACGAAGGACGCGAGTTCGACGGCGATCTGTTGGTCAGCAATGGGCGCATCGTCAAGATTGCCCGCAGCATCGAAGGCGAAAACGCCAAGGTGGAAATCGACGCGAAGGGCCAATGGCTGATGCCGGGGATGATCGACGACCAAGTGCATTTTCGTGAGCCTGGTGCGCCAGCCAAGGGCAGCATTCATACCGAGTCGCGGGCGGCGGTCGCCGGTGGCATCACCAGTTTTATGGACATGCCGAATACAACCCCGGCCACTCTCACCCTCGAAGCGTTGGCGGATAAAAAGCGCCGGGCTGCGATCAACTCCGTGGCCAACTACGGGTTTCACTTTGGCGTGAGCCAGGACAACCTCGATACAGTGGCGGCGCTCAATCCGTGTGAAGTCGCCGGGGTGAAAGTGTTCATGGGCGCATCTACCGGCAACATGCTGGTGGACGATCCGAAGATCCTCGAGCGACTGTTCGCCGAGGTGCCGACGATCCTCTTGGCTCACTGCGAGCACACGCCCAGCATCAACGCCAATGCCGCCAACTTGCATGAGCTGTTCGGTGATCGTTTGCCCCCGGCTGCCCATGCGTTGATCCGTAATGCCGTGACCTGTTATCGCTCTTCTTCAATGGCGGTTGATCTGGCGAAACGTCACGGCACGCGCCTGCATGTTTTGCACCTGACCACGGCGCGTGAAGTGGCGTTGTTCGAGGACAAACCGCTGGCGCAAAAACACATCACGGCGGAAGTTTGCCTGCACCATTTGCTGTTTGATGATCGCGACTATCCCCACCTCGGCAACCTGATCAAATGCAATCCGGCGATCAAAACCCCATCCGATCGCGATGCACTACGCGCGGCACTGAACAGCAATCGACTCGATGTGATCGGCAGTGACCATGCACCGCATACCTGGGCTGAAAAACAGCGACCTTATGCGCAGGCACCTGCGGGTTTACCATTGGTGCAGCACGCTTTACCGGCACTGCTGGAGTTGGTGGCGGACGATGTGCTGCCAATCACTACGCTGGTGGCGAAGACCAGCCACAGAGTCGCGGATCTTTTTGCGATTCCCGATCGTGGGTATCTACGTGAGGGCTACTGGGCGGATCTGGTGCTGGTTGAGGCGCAGACGCTGGAGGTCGATCGGCAACCGATTCTGTCGCAGTGCGGATGGACGCCGTTTGCCGGGCGCAGCTTTCGGCATCGGGTGAATGCGACGATGGTGTCGGTGCAGATTGCCTGGCGGGAGGGTCGGGTGAACGAGGGATGTCGGGGGCTGGCGCTGAGGTTTATGCGCTGAATACGAAGACGCTTTCGCGAGCAGGTCGAATCGTCGCACCGTCGCTCCCACATTAGACTGCTCAAAGGTGGGAGCGAACCTGCTCGCGAAGCTTTTAAGCTCTTGGCTTCACAGCGCCGCAGTCCTGACCCAACCAAACCGCGCGAGTCTCCAGACTGCCCTTCTGATTGATCCCTATCGCATTGAACGTGCCGTTGGCCACGGTGGTGAATTCACGATCACTGAGGAACGTCGCCACCCCGGTACCCTGCGCTTTCGGGCAACTGAAACGGAATTTCCACTGGTTGCCGGTGCGATCGGTAATCTGCTGTTTGCAGCCCGATTGCGGGTCGGCCAATGGAATATCGTTGGTCGCCACCTGCTCCGGCGTCAGACAGGCACGAATGCCCTTGCCGCCGATATTGACCCCGTTCTTCTCCAGCGCAGCACGCTGTTGCGGGGTCATCTGGCCTTGCAACTGGCCGAGGATCGATTGCACATCCATCGGCTGGTCATCGACCTTGACGTTGCTCGATGTCATTTCCCACAGCCCCGGCTGCAGCATCTGCGCCTGCGCAATCACCGGCAATGCCAAACCCAGGCCCAGCGCCAAACCCAGCAGACGAACGTTCATCGAAAAACTCCTGATCAGTAGTGGCCGTTAGACGTCGGCCGATTGCTTCGGTTCATGCCCCAATTAAATAGCGACATTCGCGACAGAACATGGTCTGTTAAGCATTGAATCTTCCGGAGCAAGGCTGCCCCATGGATTATTTTGGACCGCACATTTTCGGTTATCTGATCGCCCTGATACACACCCTCGGCTTGATCGCCGCAATTCACGCGGTGCTCACCGTGCGCACGGCTCAAGGCTCGATCGCCTGGGCATTGTCGCTGATCTTCATTCCCTATCTCACGCTAATTCCGTACCTGGTGTTCGGGCGCAGCACCTTTGATGGTTACATCCAGGCACGACGCCAGGCCAACGAACAGATGCGTCAGGCCATCTCCGAGTTGAACTGGCGTCCGTGGGTGGAAGAAGCGCTGACCGCGCGTGCCTCGAATGCCTACGCTTCGTTACGCGCAATGCCCAAACTCGGACGCATGCCGTGTCTGGCGAATAACGAAGTGCAATTACTGGTCAACGGTGCAGCCACGTTCGAGGCGATTTTCCACGCCATCGATCAAGCCAGAGAAGCCGTGCTGATTCAGTTTTTCATCATCCACGATGATAGGCTCGGTCAGGGTTTGCGTGATCTGCTACTGAAGAAGGCCGCTGAAGGCGTATCCATCCATCTGCTTTACGACCGCATCGGCAGCCATGCCCTACCCCACAGCTATGTGCAGACGTTGCGTGATGGCGGCGTCGAGGTCAAAGCCTTCGCCACACGCAGTGGCTGGCTCAATCGCTTTCAGGTCAACTTCCGTAATCACCGCAAGATCGTCGTGGTCGATGGAGTGGTCGGGTTTGTCGGCGGACATAACGTTGGCGATGAATACATGGGTGAAAAACCACCGCTGGCACCTTGGCGCGATACGCATGTGAAGGTACGTGGCCCGGTGGTCGCGTGTATGCAGGAATCCTTTGCCGAAGACTGGTTCTGGGCCGCGCGTACCCTGCCGCCGTTGATCCTGCCCGACGAATACCCGGATGACGGCGTGCTCTGCCAATTGCTCGCCAGCGGCCCGGCAGATGCTTACGAAACCTGCTCGCTGTTCTTTGTTGAGGCGATCCACGCGGCGACCGAACGGGTGTGGATCACCAGCCCGTATTTCATTCCGGACGAAGCCGTATTCGCCGCACTGAGGCTGGCCGTATTGCGTGGCGTCGACGTGCGATTGCTGCTGCCGTCGCGTCCCGATCACCGCATCGTTTACGCTGCGTCCAGTCTCTACGCCTTTGAAGCCGTGCGCGCCGGCGTACGGGTATTCCGCTACGAACCCGGTTTCCTGCATCAGAAAGTGGTGTTGATCGACAGCGAGATCAGCGCGATCGGCAGCGCCAATCTGGACAACCGTTCGTTCCGGCTGAATTTCGAAGTGATGCTGCTGACCGTCGACAGTGACTTCGCCGCCAGCGTGGAGAACATGCTCAGCGCCGATTTCGCGCAAGCCTACGAGGTCGCCAAAGAAGAAAGCCGGGAGATCCACCGCCTGCAACAGGTCGGCATGCGGATCGCCCGGCTTATTTCACCGATTCTATGAAAGCCCTCACCTGTAAGAAAAGGACTGCTTAGCGGTTAAGGGTTGTAGATATCGTCGCGCGTCCACGGCAGTTCATGACTGCCATCCGCATGCGCCTTCACCGCGAGGATCTGGTGCAGATTGATCCAGCCGCGCGCAAACGCATAAGCGCAGCCGGCCAGGTATAGACGCCAGATACGCAGCGCTTGATCCGGCACCAGTTTGCCAGCGGCTTCCAGGTTGTCCTCCAGCCGCTCGCTCCAGTGGTCCAGCGTGCGCGCGTAGTGCAGGCGCAGGCTTTCGACGTCGACAATCTCCAAACCGGCTTCGCTGATCTCGGCCGATATCATCGCCAAGTGCGGTAATTCGCCGTTGGGGAAGACGTATTTCTCAATGAAATCCCCGGCACCGCGTCCCACCGGACGGCCGTCGGTGTGCTTGGCGGTGATGCCATGGTTCATCACCAGACCGCCCTCCTTCACCGCACCGAACAGGGTTTTGCAGTACTCGGCGAGATTGGCATGGCCAACGTGTTCGAACATGCCGACGCTGACTACCTTGTCGAAACGCCCGTCCTGAGGCAGGTCGCGATAGTCGAGCAATTGCAGTTCGACCTGGTCTTCCAGGCCTTCGGCTTTGACCCGCTCGCGGGCCAGTTCCAGCTGTTCCTTGCTCAGGGTGATGCCGAACACTTTCGCCCCGAACTCCCGCGCGGCATACCTGGCCAGCCCACCCCAGCCGCAACCGACATCCAGCAGATAGTCACCCGGCTGCAAACGCAGCTTGCGGCAAAGGTGGCGGAATTTGGCTTGTTGCGCCTGCTCGAGGGATTCGCTGCCGGTTTCGAAATACGCGCAGGAGTAGGCCATGTCGCTGTCCAGCCAGAGCTGGTAGAACGCATTCGACAGGTCGTAATGGTAGGAAATGGCTTTGGCGTCGGTTTCCTTGTCGTGCAAGGTACGCACTGGCTGACTGTCGTCATCTTCGCCGAGCAACGCGTTGCTCAATTCGTCGCAGACCCGGATGACCTCGCTGATCGAGCCCTCCAGTTCCAGCTTGCCTTCAACGAATGCCGCTCCGAGCGTGTCGAGGCTTGGATGGGTAAACTGGGTGACCATCGTCGGGTCCTTGACCACGATGGTGACGCTGGGCGCCGGCCCCAGATTGAACTCATGGCCATCCCAGAGTCGCAGGCGCAGCGGAAGCTGCAGATTCTGTAAGGCCGGTGGAAGTTGCGCGAGCATGGAAAATCCCCCTTGTTTCAGACGTCAGATCTGAGGGTAGACCATCCCGAAAAAATAGCAGGCTATCGATTTGATTAACCTTGTCTATCGTTGCAGACGCTCCAGCAAACCATCCTGTATCCACTGTTTCAACCAGGTAACCGCTTGAAGTGGCGCGCCCTCACCATAAGTGACTGCTAACTCGGCGCACAGTTCGGCGAAATTCCAGCCACCGTTGAGTATGCCCATGAGAGCTGAGGCTTCGGCTGAATCCAGGCTGCGGTAACTGCAGATCAACTGGTTTCGCCAGATCAGACAGATCTGTGGGATTTCGATCGGCGCGCTTTCAGGGAATTGCGCTTCTTCCTTTACCGAGCGCCATAAAGAAAGGCTGTTGAAACGGCACTCCAGCCGTTGCATGGACGGCACCGCTCTGACGCGTAATTCGGGCCACTCCTCCGGAGCCAAGGCCGCCATGGCCTCAATTGTCAGCGGCTCAGCGGCAGGTGCATCGAAAGCCAGGGTGAAGGCCCATTCGAGCGCAATCAGCTCGGCCAGCGGCGCGCTCTGTTCCGGCACCAGATGCTCGCGGACGAAGCCTTCGAAGCCTTTACCCAACCAGCGCAGGCTGAAGTGCGCAGACGGATACCGATAGATGTAAGCCATTGCGAGGCGGTCGAATTCCTCATCGCCCAGCCAGTGCAGGCTCGTGGGAAAGTCATTGCGCAACACGTCCAGCAAACGCGCCTTGTAAGCATTGTGGTAGATCGCCAGTCCCGTGCCGACATCCAGTGTCGGGCCACTGATCAGGCTCTCGCTCAACGTCGGATTCGCGTTGGGGTCTTCTTCGAGCAGAAACGCTTCAAACGCCAGTTGCCAGTCTTTCAGGAGCATGGTTGCCTCCGCGCAAGAACCTTGTTCCCGAGCTGACGGGCCGTTTGTAGTTCATCAAGCAGCGCTTCGAAGGGCGGAAAATGATCGTCGCGTTCCAGCAACGTGGCCACCGGGCCGAAATGTTCGAGTGTGCGTTGATAGAGCGCCCAGACCGGATCGCTCACCGGATGGTCGTGGGTGTCGATCACGTAATCGCCGTAATCGCTGTGCCCCGCCAGATGCAGTTGGCGGACTTTATCAACGGGCAGGCTGCTGATGAAGTCCCATGGATCGAAGCCATGATTACGTGAACTGACGTAGACATTGTTCACATCCAGCAGTAATTCGCAGCCGCTCACATGGCTGAGCAAAGCAAGAAACTCCCACTCGGTGAATTCGTCAGAGGCGCCGCGCACGTAACTGGAGACGTTTTCCAGCACCAACGGGCGCTGCAGAATGTCCTGAACCTGCATCACCCGAGCAGCAATGTGGACCAGGCTTTCTTCGGTGTAAGGCAACGGCAGCAAATCGTGTAGCTGATGGGCATTGCCGCGGCTCCAGCACAGGTGATCAGAAATCCATGCCGGTCGGACGCGTTCGGCCAATTGTTTGAGTTGTTTGAGGTAGTCAGGATCGAGGGCATGCGGCCCGCCGATGGACAACGATACGCCGTGCATCACCAACGGATAGCGTTCGGCGAAGGCATCGAGGTAATACAGAGCCTTGCCGCCCTGCACCATGAAGTTTTCCGAGACCACCTCGAACCAGTCGACATCCGGCGACTGCTCAAGGATCTGTTGATAATAAGCACTGCGTAAACCCAGGCCATAACCCAGAAAAGGAAAAGAGGCGGACATGTGCGGACTCCTGATAAAAAGTGGCCGCAGTGGCGCAAACCACTGCGGCAACACTTGCCGGTCAGTTATTCGCCGACCTTGCCACCGGCTTTTTCACACGCCGCCTGAGTCATTGCCTTGAAGCCCTGGCCTTTGCAGGCGCCCATGCCTTTACAGGCGTGGTCTTTGGTTTTGCAGTCGTTCTGGCCTTTGCAAGCGGTCACGCCGTAGCAGTGAACGTCGGCATCGGCGGCCATCGCGTTGGAGGCAACACCGGCAAACATTGTGGCGGCAGCCAAAGCGAGAGCGGCACCAGCAGCAGCGGTCTTGATGGTCATTTTTCTTATCCTCGGTAATCGTCAGGGGTGTCGGCTGGAAGGTTGTTCAGTCCCGACATAGCACTAGAGAGAGCGGCCCCGACGGCGTTACAGAGGATCGAAAAATAATTTCAAAGATCGTTCTTGAGCTTGAGCAACGGCTCCTGAAAGCGCAGCAAGCGCCCGGCATTCCCGAGGACCAGCAACGTGCTGAGGTTGTGCAGCAGCGCGGCGATCATCGCCCCGGCGGCACCCAGCCAACCGAAAGCGGCAAACACGACAATGGCCAGCGTCCAGCCCAGGCCGATGATCACATTGACCTGCAACGTCCTGCGGCACTGGCGGCTAAGCCGCACACATGTACCGAGACGGCGCAGGTCACTGCCGATCAACACGATGTCGGCTGAGGCCAGCGCGATGTCCGCTCCGCCCGCGCCCATCGCTACACCGACCACGCCCGCCTTCAGTGCGAGGGAATCGTTGATACCGTCACCGACTACCATCGGCCGGAAACCATTGTTGATTTCCTTGAGTACGTGATTGAGTTTGTCCTCGGGCAGGGCTTGGGCTTGCACCTCATGCAAGCCGACCTCGCTGGCCAGCGATTGCGCCACGCTTTGGCGATCGCCGGTCAGCAGCAATTGCCGGCCAAGACCCAACTCGCGCAATTCGTCGAGGGCAAAACGCGCTTCCGGTTTAACCGTGTCGGCAAGCAACAACCAAGCGAGGAATGCACCGTTCAATGCCAACCCGGCAATCGGACCGTCGTGATCGGGAACCGTCGTCGTGGTGATGCCCAGTTGCGCGAACAACTCCGGTCGGCCCAACGCGGCTTCGCCTTGCGCGGTCATGGCCACCACGCCGAGGCCCTGACGTTCGTGGATATCACTGAGTGCCAAACATTCTTCCTGACTGACCAACCCTGCGAGCGCACGACTGACCGGATGACTGCTTGCCGCGCCAAGGCTGGCGGCAAGCGCGATGATCACGGACGAATCTGCACACGGATTATTGATCGACTGCAGGCGCAGGGTGCCGAAAGTCAGGGTGCCGGTCTTGTCGACCACCAGCGAAGTCAGGTCGGCCAGTTCTTCAAGGAACGCCGAACTGCGGATCAGTATGCCGTGACGTGCGGCCACCGCCACACCCGCAATCGCCGTGGCCGGAGCCGACAGCACCAACGCACACGGACAAGCGGCGACCAATACCGCAAGCATCGCTTGCGCATCGTGAGTGATAAACCAGGTCACTGCCGCCAGCAGCAAGACCAGCACCATATAGCTGCCAGCGTAACGTTCGAGCAACCGGGTGATTGGCGGTTTCGAGCGCTCGGCGTTCTGCATCAACGCAATGACCTTGCCCAGCGTCGACTCGCCACCGGTGCGCGTCACTTCAATACGCAACAGACCGTCGAGGTTGATCGCACCGCCGAACACCGACATGCCGACACCCGCCTCGACCGGCACCGATTCACCGGTAATCGATGCAGTGTCGAGACTGGCCTGACCGGATAACACTCGACCATCTGCGGGAATCCGATCACCGGCGCGCACTTCAACGGTGTCGCCGGCTTTCAACGTGCCGTTGTCCACTTCGATGATCGAGCCATCCACTTGCACCTTGCGCGCATGGCTGCGCGTCAGTTGGCCAAGGGCATGGATCGCCTCTTGCGAGCCGATGACGCTGCGCTCCTCCAGCACATGGCCAAAGATCATGATGATTGGCAGCAACGCCGCTGTCAGCAAGTCACCAGTCGCCCATGCACCGAGCATAGCCAGGGCAATCAGTTGATCGGTGATGCCGTGCAAGCTCGGATAGCGCAGGCTGTACCACGCCGAGCGCATTACCGGCACGCCAACCAATAAAGATGCAAACCCAAGCAGCAACTGACTGACACCGGTTTGCTCGGGCATCTGCCAGCGCCAGATCAGACCCAGACCAAGCAGGCCCAGCGCAAGCATGGCCAAGGTCAGTTGCCGTGCAGCACGGCGTTGTTCTGCCGAAGACAACAGGCTCGGTGCGGCGGTGGTCGCAGTCATTTACTGGCTCCCTGAATGATCAGACGGGAATCGTCTTTCGGGTCGACCGTGGTCACCGATCCGGCCTGGCCGAGTATTTTCGGCATGCGCTCGCGGTACAGGCGCAGGAGCATTTGCGGGTCGGTAGTGTTGGCCAGACTCAACACCGTGGCTGTGTCGGCTGAGGCTTTGGCCAAGCGCTCACCAGCCTGCGCGTGAGCGACTTGTAGCGTGCGGTCGGCCTGTTCATTGGCGGTCTGGGTGAGTTTTTCGGCGTCGGTGCGTGCATTGGCCACAGCTTTGTCGGCTTGCTGACTAGCGGTCAATACCGCGTTGAAAGCACTGACCGCCGGATCGGGCAGACTCGATTGCACATCCACCCGCGCGACTTCGATGCCGATGCCCTGCCCGCCTGCCTTCAACTCGGCCAAGCGTTTGTTGATGCCTTGCACCAGATCGCCACGCAGTTTTTCCCGACGTTCCGCGGCTTGATTATCAGCACCGATCAACTCCGGTCGAGCGACCAGAATGGTGTCCAGATCGCGTGCGGCCGTCAGCGCCACCGCGCTGCGTGTCACCAGACGATCCAGCGCCGGCAAGACATGCTCGCCCTGCAACACGAAGTCGTAAGGATCAGTGACTTTGTAGAACACCCGCACATCCAGTTGCACCACGCCGGCATCACCGGTCAATAAATAACCGGATCCGGCCAGCGCATCACTCAGGGGGGTGGCAAAGGAAGCGACCCGATCGGCCTTCAGCGCCTCATCACTGCGCAACAGATTCTCGACGCGACGCTCGATCACCCGATCGGCTGCCGGCAGCAAAATCACCTGTTCGAATGGCTGCGGCCAGGCCAATAGCAGACCGGCATTCTGGATGCGATCCAGCGCGCCGAAATGCAAAACCACGGCACGATTTTGCGGATCAATTTGCCGCACATTGGAAAACACCCAGACCAATGCAGCCAGGATCGTCACCGCGTACAAGGCAAAAAATGCCAAACGCCCCGCCTGAATCCATGGACTGTTCAGCGAAGATGTTCCACGTGGAACTTCATCATTCATGGCTGCGATCCGGATTTGCTGTCGAGTGTCGGCGGGCCGTCGACCAATACTCGAAATGGCGCGGCGTCGGTGCGCAGAATCAGTTTGGTGTCCGGCGTAACGATGGTGCCGAGGGTGTCCAGCGAGCGCAGCAAGTTGTAAAGCTGCGGTGAACTGGCGTAAGCACGGCCATAAATCTGCGCAGCTTCGACACGAGACTGCGCTTCGATCTCTGCCGCTTTTACCGTCGCGTCAGCCTGCACAATTCGCGCATCGCGCTCAGCTGCGGAACGGATTTGCGCGGCCTCACGTTTGCCGATCGCCGTGCGTTCAGTGGCAATTGTTTCACGCTCGGCGCGCATGCGATCGACCGTGGCAGTGAGTGTCACCGACGGCAAGGTCAAACGCTCGATGCCGACTTGCACAACCCGCACGCCATACGTCGCGAGCAATTGCTGATCGATCTGCTGGCGCAACTGCGCTTCGAAATCGGCGATACGCACCTGACTGGCATCGGTGTTCACCAGATTCGCCAGATCAAAACTGCTCGCGGTGGTTTCCAGCGCCGAGCCGACAAAGGTCCGAATCTGCCGCGCCGCTTCGTCCGGCTGATTCTGCACCGCACGCATGAAACGCTGCACATTGTCCGCATCGCCCTGCACCTGCCACGCGACGTAGGCCTGCACAATGATGCGCAAGCCGTCACGGGTGCCGACATCCTGCAAGCCACTGGACGTCGTGCGCAAACGCAAGTCGACCGGAATCGCCGCCTCGAACGGCGCTGGCCAACGCCAGCTCAAACCCGGATCAAGCAACACCCGCGCAGGGTTACCAAAACGCGTGATGACCGTGGCCTCGCCCGAGCGCACTTGCACCAGGCTTGCCGCCGCGATGGCGAACGCCACCAGCAATAGGGCCCAACTCATGCGTCGCCACGGGAAAGGCCCTGCCTCTTCCGGCGCACCGTGGTGATGGTGATGATGCCCATGATGATGGTGATGTCCGCCGTTGCCATGATCGTGGCCGCCGTGATCATGCGGTTCGTGAGTATGCGACTGGCTCAATGGGCGACTCCTGGTTGAGCGGTGGTACGCGCGGGCGTCGGGTCAGCCGGCAGCGTGAAGGTCCGCAAGTCGATGGTCGGCGCATTGCTGCTGCCCCCGAGACGATGGTCGAGTACCAGCAACTTGGCCTTGCTCAGCCCTTGGCTGAGCTGACCGAGGTATTGCTCCAGCACGAAAGCCTGGCCGGCACTGGCGTAAGCTTTTTGCTCGGCGCTGAATTTCAGATCCGCCGCCTGCGCAGTAGCATTGATTTCCCGAGCATTGGCGCTGGCCTGATCGTGAGCCAGGCTGGCCTGCAATTGCGCCTGATTACTCGCCTCGGCCGCCGCGCCACGCTCGCGGGAGATCAATGCCTGCGCGCCGATCTGCGCGGCTTGCACGCTGTGATAGGCATTGGCAGCACCGGCCGGCGGGTGAATGGCTTCGACGACCGTGGCGAGAATCTCCACGCCACTGTTGAGTGTTTGCAGATCACGCTGCACCGCGCGACCAATCTCATCGCCCAGCCCTACCCGGTCTTGACCAAGTAAGCCGTCCAGCGTGCGCGAGGCAAAGTCGTGCACCAGAATCCGGCTGGCGGTGCTGCGAATCAGCGTTGGCACATCGGCGCTGTTATACGTCGCCGCCAGTGCGGCCTGATCGCTGAGGCCGATGCGATAGACGAAGCGCACGTCCATGTTGACGATCTGCAAGCTCTGCTGATCGCCACGGCTGCTGGCGATCACTTGCGATTTGTCGTTGACGTGGCTGGCGTCCCACAAACGGTTGGCGGTCATCGGTGCCGGACCCTCAGCAGGGTCGGCTTGCAGCGGGACCGGGTTGTCGCCGACGCTGGTGGCCAGTTCATGCACCACGCCGTTTTCGATGATCCGCACCCGCCCCAGCGGCCAGGGTAAGCCGCTGTGCAACCCCGGGCCGAATACCTGCACCGGTTTGCCGAAGCGCTCATAAATACCGCGTCCCTGTAGCGGAATTTCATGGATCCCGGTGAGCAACCAACCCACTGCGGCTACTAGCACCAGCACCGGTAGAAAAGCACGGCGCATGTAGCTGAACGCCCAGATCTGGCGCAGATCGATGCCAAAACGGTTGTGCAATTCATGCTGCAACGCGAGTAAAGGTTGTGGCGGCCAGCGCAACATATCGGCGACAAAACTGCGCGCCAGCAGGCGCGGCTCAAGCTGCTCGCGACGAGGGCTGAACACTGAAAGAACGGCGCGCAATAACAACTCGATCGCGACCAATCCCGGCAAGATACCGATCAGGGCAGCGACACGAACTGGCCACACCGCATTCTCGCCAGCGAACAACAAACACAGTGCGCCTAGCACCAGGCTAATGATCGCCACACGCGTCAGTTGCGCGAGTGAAACCGCTTCGGGCCATTGCGCCGGGTTTTCCTGGGCCAGTTGCCGCTCCAGCACCAGCAGACCGAACGCCAGCAACAATGCCAGCGCTGCGCCCACCGTTGCCGATAAACCCACCGCAGCGGCCGGCAACGTCAGGTTCCACACTTGCTCGATGCTCAGCACCGCCAGCAGCGCCCAGCCCCCCAACCACAGCGTCGCCGCGCCGATCTGACCAAGCAAATGCAAACCGCGCTGACTCAAGCGATCCAGCAGCCGCTCATACCACCCTTGCGGCGCGGGTTGTTCCTCCACGGCAAGCGGCGCCAGCACCACAGGATTGATAACCCGCGAGCGCCACTGTGTCACCCACCACGCCGATTGCAGCCCGGCAACCAGCACCAGCAGCGCGGCGCTCTGATTGACCAGCAGCGGCAGCCACAATGATTGCGGGGCAAACAGCCCGACAAAGAACGCCAGCACCCACCCTGCCCCGGCCAGTCCGCCGAGGCCGATCGCCCAGCGGCGCAGACGCCGGCTCTGCACGGCCGCCTGTTGAAAGCGCGGCAGTGCGGCCACTTGCGTGCCATCCACTTCCAGATCGACTTGCATATCACCCCAATTCATTAGCCAACACTGCATATCGTTACGATATAACGAAAAGCGTGAAATATTCGTACACAATTACGCTTATTCAAAGATGCCCAACCTGTCGCTTGGCTGAAGCCTTGACCGAAATGTCCGCAAACGCACATATTACGTTCGTAATTTTTATCCGAAACTACTGTTAGCGATCTGCATCCATCCATCAGGAGCAAGCACATGAGCAACTATGACGTAGTGATTCTGGGCGGCGGCCCGGGTGGTTATAACGCGGCGATCCGCGCCGGCCAGTTGGGGCTCAAGGCCGCTTGCGTCGAAGGCCGGGCAACCCTCGGCGGCACCTGCCTGAACGTTGGTTGCATGCCGTCCAAAGCCTTGCTGCATGCATCAGAGCTTTACGATGCGGCGATGGGTGCGGAATTCGCCAACCTCGGCATAGAGGTCAAACCGACGCTAAACCTTGTGCAAATGATGAAACAGAAAGACGAAAGCGTGGCCGGCCTGACCAAAGGTATCGAATTTCTGTTTCGCAAGAACAAGGTCGACTGGATCAAGGGCTGGGGCCATATCGACGGCCCCGGCAAGGTTACGGTGACCGACGATCAGGGCGGCAAAGTCGAACTGACCGCCAAGGACATCATCATCGCCACCGGTTCCGAGCCCACTCCCCTGCCCGGTGTCGAGATCGACAACAAACGTATCCTTGATTCGACCGGTGCGCTTTCCCTGAGTGAAGTGCCCAAACACCTGGTGGTGATCGGTGCCGGTGTGATCGGTCTGGAGTTGGGCTCGGTGTGGCGGCGGCTCGGCGCGCAGGTCACCGTGGTCGAATACCTCGACCGCATCTGCCCGGGCGTCGATGGCGAGGCCGGCAAAACCCTGCAACGCTCGCTGAGCAAACAGGGCATCGCATTCAAGTTGAGTTCGAAAGTCACCAGCGCCACCGCTTCCGCCAACGGTGTGCAACTCAGCGTCGAGCCGGCCGCTGGCGGCACTGCCGAGTTGCTGGAAGCCGATTACGTGCTGGTCGCTATCGGTCGCCGCCCTTATACCCAGGGCCTAGGTCTGGAAAACGTCGGCCTGAGCACCGACAAGCGCGGCATGCTCGCCAACAAACAGCACCGCACCGAAGCCGCCGGGGTCTGGGTGATCGGCGATGTGACCTCCGGGCCGATGCTCGCGCACAAGGCTGAAGACGAAGCGATGGCCTGCGTTGAGCAGATCCATGGCAAGGCCGGCGAGGTCAATTACGACCTGATCCCCAACGTGATCTACACCAAACCGGAACTGGCCAGCGTCGGCAAGACCGAAGAACAGCTCAAGGCTGAAGGACGCGCCTACAAGGTCGGCAAATTCCCGTTCACCGCCAACAGCCGGGCGAAGATCAACCACGAGACCGAGGGGTTTGCCAAAGTCATCGCCGACGAGCGCACTGATGAAGTCCTCGGCGTACACCTGGTCGGTCCGAGCGTGAGTGAAATGATTAGCGAGTTTTGCGTGGCGATGGAGTTCAGTGCTTCGGCGGAGGACATTGCGTTGACGTGCCATCCGCATCCAACGCGGTCAGAGGCGTTGCGCCAGGCGGCGATGAATGTCGAGGGGATGGCGACGCAGATGTAAGCAAAAAAGTATGTGGTGACTGGGCGTCTGCTATCGCGAGCAGGCTCACTCCTACAGTTGATCGCGTTTGTTCAGAAGCACCGCGATCAATGTGGGAGCGAGCCTGCTCGCGATTGGGGACAACTCGGTCTCAGGCAGGAAGATGCCCCAGCGGCAACGCCCCCGGCGTCTTCACCGTGTGAATCGCAAAGTTGCTGCGGATGTCACTCACCCCCGGCAGTTTCAACAGGCAGCCGCTGAGAAAAAGGTCATACGCACGCAAATCCGGCACCACCACTTGCAGCAAAAAATCCGACTCCCCCGACACCAGAAATGCTGAAATCACTTCCGGCAATGCCGTCACTGCGGTGTAAAACGCCTCGGCCTGTGCATCGTTGTGGCGCTCGACCTTGACCCCGACAAACACCGTCAGTCCCAGCCCGACTTCATCGCGATCGAGATTGGCCTGATAACCGCGAATCACCCCGGCCTCCTCGAGCATCCGCACCCGGCGCAGACACGGTGAGGCCGACAAGCCGATTTCGTCCGCCAGCTCGACATTGCTCAGGCGTCCGTTGCGTTGCAGCGCCGCGAGAATCTTGCGGTCGAAGGCGTCGAGTTTCATGGTTGGCAGATCCTGATAGTCGGGGCGTTGAAAACCAGCAGATTATGCCAAAGCAGCAGGCTTTTGAAGCGGACTACGCAAGCACCTGCCTCACCTTTCGCGCCTAGACTTGGCGCACCGAATCGACAACGAAAGGGCGGCAACATGGCGAGTCTCTGGCTGTTCTTCCTGGCATTGGCGGTGGTCTATCTGTTGCCCGGCCCGGACATGATCCTGCTGCTGCAAACCGGCGCTCGGCAGGGACGCGGCGCGGCGCTGGCCACCGCTGTCGGTCTGGGCATCGCCCGTGGTTGTCACGTGGCCCTTGCGGCGTTGGGGCTGGCGGCGCTGTTCAAAGCGGCGCCGTGGACATTCGAGGTGGTGCGATTGGCGGGGGCAGCGTATCTGCTGTGGATCGGCATTCAATGCCTGCGCAGCACCCTGCTGCCGAACCTGAATACCGGTGAATCTGTCGACGCACACGGGCAATGGCGCGAAGCCGTCCGACGCGGTTTGCTGACCAACCTGCTCAACCCCAAAGCGCTGCTGTTCTGCTCGGTGTTGCTGCCGCAGTTCATCGTCAATGACGGCGTGGCGGTGCTAAGCCAGTTCGCCGTGCTGGGCATGCTGCTGGTCGGTGTCGGCCTGCTGTTCGACAGCGCCTACGCCCTCACCGGCGCCGCGCTGGGTCGTTGGCTGCAACACAGTCCAACGGCCCAACGCGTACAACAATGGTTGTTCGGCAGCTTGCTGATCGGTTTCGCCGTGCGCCTGACCTTCGTCCAGCAAGCTTAGCCTTTACGGACCTTGCGCTGGCGACGGCTGATCAACAGCAACGCAGCACCGGCGACCAGCACAACCGCGCCGATTTGCACCGGCCACTTGTACGGCCGCAGCGATGAACGCACGGCATCCGTGACCTGGGTGACGTAACGCTTGTCGGCGTTTTCGAAGTCCGGGTACGGGCACTGATTGCCGAAATCCACCGCCCACGGGACAAACGGACCTTCCTTGATGTAACGCTGATACAGCGCGCTCTGATCTTCCAGGCTACTGTTCCAGCCAGCGGCGTTGCACAGCACTGCGGCAAACGCCTGACTGGTGTGCGGCAGGTTGTCAGCGGCGCGCCCGGCCAGCGCGGTGGCGACGAAACGGTAGTGATAGCGCTGATCCGGTTTCGCTTCGCTGGCGACCTGACGTTGCACTTCGGCTTCGCTCACCAGCGGACCGACTTTCAGCTCGGTACTTTCCAGGCTGTAGTTGCCACCGAACGTGGCGTAGTCCGGCGCCATCTCGTAACCGAGAATATCCATGCCCCACTCGCGGGCTGTCCACGCCGCGTTGTACAAGGCACTGGCGCGCTTGGTCGGCCACCACGCGGCATCAGCCTTCAGCCGTTGTTCGCCGTAGAGTCGGGCCTTGTTTTGCAGGTCGGAATTGTCGAAATAAGCCACCGCGTCGGCGTAATGCCCTTCACGCAGCAAGCGTCGACCGAGCAGATTGCGCAGGCTGGCGGCGACCGGCAGCGGCACGTAGTTGTCACGCTCCTGCTGGGTCAACGCCGGCGGCGCCGGGACGTTGTCGTCGACGTATTTTTTCAATTCCTCGACCGTCAGCACGCGTTCGGCCACGGTCGCAGCGTCGAACCAATAGGTGCTGTTGCTGCGATACAACTGCACGAAGGCTTGCAGGTATTCGCCGCGCTGCAAGGCGAGAATCGCGCTTTCGCCCTCGACCCGGCACTTCGGCTGAACGGCTTCATACGCCCAGTCCGGGGTGCGCCGGTAACCCCAGTCTTCGCTCTGCGGGAAGGCCTGCGCGGCTTTCGAATAGGCGGCGGCCGCGGCATTTTTATCGCCGTCACGCACCGCCAGTTTCGCCCGTAGCCACCACGCCAATCCGCCGTCGCCGGCGTTCTCGAGAAAAGCCTTGGCCCCAGCGTAATCACCCTGTTGATAACTCATTGCCGCCAGACGATCAGCGTTGTCGAGGCTGCCACGGGTGCTGTTTTGCAGCAGCTTGACCAGTTTCTTCTCGTTCGGCGGCTCATCGCCAAACGACCAGCCTTGGCGGCTGACCAGCGATGCCGTGACCATTTGCTGCACGGCTTTGTGTTGCAGCAGCTCGGCCAGTTCGGCCTCGGGCAACTCCGCCAGTTCATTCATCAATTGCTTGAGCGAGGTGTAACCCACGGCCGAACCGTGCAGATTCTGTGCTTCATACAATTCGATGGCGCCGCTCCAGTCGCCTGCCGAGCGCAACACCCGCGCCTCTTCACCGAGGCTGGCAACACCCAACTCCAGCGGATCGCTGAAACCGTCGATGCTCAGTTGCCGGGCCTGGCGGAACGCATCACGCGATTGTTCCAGCGCCTCGACCCCATCCCCTCCTTCGCTGCTCATCGCAAACCAGGTACGGCCCAGCGAATACGCCGCCCACGTGCTGCGCAACGGACGCTGATCTGCCGGCAGCGCCAGCAGCTTGTTGAAATACTCGACCGCGAGTTGATGATCGCCTGTGGCAAACGCCACCGCACCGGCCACATACAAACGGATTTCCGTCGGCAGACTGGCGCCCTGCACCTCGACCTGACGCGCATCGGTCAGGCCACGCAGTTGTTTGACCAACGCTTGCTGCTCGGCGCTCAGTCCGGCCTGCTCGGCCTTCTCCCGTGCCTCGGCGGCCGCGTTTTCCTCGCCGTACATATCGTTCGGATTGTGCGTTGCCGCGGTGACATTCTTCAGCCCGGCGATGGCTTTGCCGAGGCGACTGAGTTCGAAGTTGAAGTTGCCCTCAGGCAGATCCGCGAGGGTTTGCCCGCGATTGTCGAGCAGGCGCATGGGGAAATCCGGTCCGCAGGCCAGCGCCGAACCCAGCGGCAGGCAGAGGCTCAGGCAGAGCAGATGGCGGGGCCAGTTACGGGTCAACATGCGAACCTCCTTGATCAATATTGGCGCAGCGCGCCCAACCGATGGCGCGCTGCCCGCCCGCCGGCAAACGGCCGTCGCGCAGGCGGGTGAAGGTAAGCAGATCCGGGGCTAGTTGCAACGAGTAACCGGCGAGCGCATCGGCGCCTTCACAGCTTTGCGCCTTCAAGGTGATTTGCGCAGGCCAGGCACTGTCGAGGTTACCGGGGTTTTCGAGTTTGATGTCGTAGAGACCGTCGTGTTCGCTGAACGTCACGCCGAGCTGGCTGACGAGTTGATCACCCCGGGCCACCGCGCGCAGGGTGGTCAGGCTCCAGGCGCGGCGATCATTGGCCAGCGGCAAGCGAAACCAGATCAGCCCGGCCAGATGCGCCGGCGGGTCTTCGCGCAGGGTCTTGCCGAGTTGGCTCAACTGCAGCGGATCGGCGAGCAACTCCTGACGCTCACCGCCGCGCTCAAGTTGCACCTCGCTTTCCACCACCGGCGCCCCGCCGTCATCCGGCAACAGCGCGACACCGTAAGCCGGCAGCGCGAGATAAAAAGGTTTGTCGGTAATCCGTGCCCAGGCCTTGGCCCACTTCAACGCCTGATCAGGATCGAACAAACCCCGGCGTGGATCGCTGACGGCATGCACTTGCAGCACGCTGCTGTCGACGGTTTGCAGAAGTTCGGGCAATTGCACACTGCCGAGCCAGGCCGGTAGTGCCGTGATGCTCAAGGGCAGATTCGTCGGTAAGGCCGAGCGCAGATGTCTGAGAAATTCAGCATACGCCGGCAACCGCGCATTGCCCGCGTCGTGGTCGATTTCGACACCGCTCAGCGTCAGCCCTTGCGCCTGCCAATCGGCAAGCACCTGCAGAATCTGCGCGGTGACCTGATCCTGATCCAGCGACATGAGCTGGCCGTCGAGACGAATCACCGCAATCAACGGACGACCCTCGGCTTTCAGTAAGTGCGCATCGATCCGCGCCCGACTCCATCCCGCGTTCGGAAAGGCCTGCAGCGCCAGCACGCGCAGCGTCGAGAAGTCTTGGCGGCTGTCACGCAACGCCGTCTCATGGGCCGGCGTCCATTGCCGTTGCCAGATGTAGAGTTGTTGGTCGAGGGCTGGCGCATCCTGCTGCTCGCAAGCACAAAGCACCATCAAAGCAAACAGACCGACAATAAACCGCATACCTTCCAGATCCCTGACACCTCAAGGCTGCAAGGTTACACAAATCGATCAGAACGTGGCTTCAGTAGACGCAACGGATTTTCGCGACGTCCCGAGACGTTGTATCAGTGCGGTACCGCGAAGTCGCATAGGCATTTCAATGAAGCGATAATTCAGTTCGCTGATCAATACAATCAGGCCCCCTGCAAGCAACAGGGTAACGATCGGGTGTCCCGCCGGACTCGGCAGGCCTGCACTCTGCAAACGGAAAGTGACCTCGCGTACCAGTAAATACACCGGAATGTGGATCAGGTAGATCCCGTAGGAACGGTTGCCTACCCACGCCATCACTCGCTGCAAGCGCCCGGTCGGCAACAGATAGTCTCTGTTGTACGAGGCGATCCATACCAGCACGGCGCTGAGAATGGCGATGGCACCGATGCGATAGGGCGCCATGGTAAAGCGTTCGGCGCCCAGGAAAGCCATCAGCAACCCGACAATGACCAGCACCGAAATCCCGGTCCACGGACGGCGCAGAAACGTAGGCTGCCAGCGTTGATAACCCGGTTGAACGCTCCACATTGCCAACAAAACGCCAAGGGCGAGCGCGTCGGTTCGTATGGTCATCAACAGCGTTGTCCGCACCGTGAACAGTTGCACCGCAACCAGCGCCAGCAAGACCCACACCAGGTGCTTGCGACAGAGCAGGATCAGCAACGGAAACAGCAGATAGAACTGTTCCTCCAGCGCCAGGCTCCAGTAGACGAAACTGCTGCCGTACTCGTAATGAAAAATCGCATCAGCAAAGCGGAAATTGGCGTATTGAAATACCCCCGCAAGCGTGGCCTGCACGTTGGCTTGCACCGTGCCGAACGCCCCGGAGCGGTTGAAAAAAACGCACAGCAGCAGTATCAGTGCCAGCCACAACCAGGCCGATGGCAGCAGGCGAAAGGCTCGCCGCAACCAGAAGTTACGCGTTTGCTCCCAGTACTCCTGACGATTGCTGCAACTGCGCAGCGCAGGAATCAGACTGCGGGCGATGACAAATCCGGAAATCGCAAAAAAAAGATCCACCCCCCACCACAGTCCAAACCAGGCACGACTGGATTCGAGCAGCGGCACGGGGTCTCTGAACAGAGCTGGCAAGTGATGAAACAACACACCAAGCACTGCAATGGCGCGCAGCACCTCGATGTCCATGATTCGCTTACTGCCCATCCGGCTCCCCCGCATCGAGTGGTTTACGGGCAATGATCACCTGGCTCTTGGGCATGAACTGGTCGAGTACCTGTTTGATCGCAAGCCCGTCGGGCCGGTCAAGCATCTCTTCCCAGGTCCTCGCCCACCCGCCCATCAAATGCGGGAACGGTGCATGAATGCGATCGCGCACCGCACCGCCCGGATCCTTGCCGGCAGCCTTTTCGCTGGCCCAGAAAAAAATCATCCCCATCACCCAGAAGAACCCGGTGGCTTGCCGATGTTCGATGACCAATCCGACATCCTCGACCATCGCCTCGAAGCGCTCCGGGGTGAAAATCTGTACATGATTGGGAGACTGGTAATAACTCGCGGGGGCGATACCTTTCTGCAGATGCTCGCCAACCGGTGCCGGCACGCTGAGCAGATACAACGCACCGGGCCGCCCCATACGCGCCAGTTCGGCCATGAACGGCTCGGGCTCGTCGACGTGCTCCAACACCTCCATACACACCACTCGGCTCGCGCAACCGTCCGCCAGAGGCAAGGGCAAGCTGTTACTGACCAGCCCCAGACTCGGCCTGGAACTCTTGGCTTCAACCTGACGCGCCAGCTCGCTCACTTTGTCGTGCTCACTGTCGGTGAAGATCACCGATGCGCCCTGGCGTACCGCAAACAACGTCGCGGCCCCCTCGCCACAACCGACGTCGAGCAAGGTGTCGTCAGGCGTTATGGCAAAGCCCTTGAGCAATTCGCCGCTGTCATTGAGAAACCAGCCGTCCAGAACCGCATCACGCAAACCGACGTCGCGCGGCGACCAGGTGAACAAAGGTTCCGGTTCGGATTCAGGTGTCGGATCAACCACGGGTTCGTCGACGGGTTCAACGGCTTGCGGCGCTTGCGGTTCGGCTAAAAATCGCTGGAACAATCGACGTATCATGCTCCGGCAGCCTCCATGGCAAGTTCAGCGCGGCGCTCGAACAGTTGCGCAAAAAATGCCTGCAAGCGCTGTTCAGCCACAGCCTGACTGCAAAACCCTCGCAGACTCTCCACGGCTTGCGCCGACAGGTGCGCGTAACGCTGCGGATCGTTTTTGGCCACCGCGTAGCTGGCTCGGTAGGCCGCGCAAATCGACGCCCAATTGGCCGCGTAGCGCAGGGTCCGGTAGGCCGAGCGCGGATCGTGCGGCCAGGCCGTAAACTCCTCGGTCGCCTCGATCAGGAACGCGTTATCGGCGTTCAGATAATCGATCATCGCCGTCGTGCACGGCGCCACGGCCGGCTTGCCGCAAGACATGAATTCCATCAGCGGCAGGCACTGGCCTTCGCCGTAGGACGTATTGACCACGTAGCGCGTCGCCTGCACCAGCCGCTCGTAATCCGCGTCCGCCAGATAGCCATAGACCAATACGACGCGGCAGCGATAAGGCTGGTTTTTGTACAGATGATGAAGGATGTCGGTGAGTGCTTCTTCGGCATCGTGGTGAGTGAGTTTGAGCACCAGTGTCGCGTCATCAGTCTCACGGAACGTCACGCAGAATGCGCTGATCATGTCCTCCCAGTTCTTGCGGCCATCGCGCGGGTTGAACACCGAGGTGTAGACCACGCCTTCAAGCAACAACGTCTGCTCGGTGACAGGCGCCAGGAAATCGATGCCCGGGCCACTGCGCAAATGCACCGGGCCGAAGGCATCCAGATCGACTTCGCGACTGTCGACCACCAGCCCTCTGATCGTCAGTCGTACCGAATCGACCACAGGTTGCCCCTGCAACTGAACTCCACGCGCGGCGAATCGATCCCAGACCGGGGCGGGTACGGCAACAATCGGGTAACCGACGCTCATCGCTTCGCGCACCGCATCGACCGTGTAACTGGAATGGGTGATCGCCGCACCGCAGGCGTTGAGTACCGTACGCCAGTCGTTCAACGGATCGCCGGCAAACGGCTCGTTGGGGATGGTGCTGAATTCCCAGGCGAATACCGGCAACGTCGGGCAGGCCAGATGCACCGGGGTGCGGTGCGGAGGCGAGAACGACAGAAATACACAAGGCTCGCCTCGGGACTGGCAATCTGCATACAGCGCATCGACTTCAGTGTTCGGGTCCAGGACCTCGATCACCTGCCCGAGCCGCTCCAGCACCGGTCGATACTCCTTGAGTACGAAGTAATAGCTGTACTCGGAACGCCCGAGGTTGCGGCTGATGGTGTGCTGGTTGGTTTCCGAATGGATGATGATCAGCATGAGGCGTTATCCGTAATCGGGGCAACGTTGTCGACCGGTGATGCCAGCCCGAAAAAATCGGCGACACGCTTTTGCAACGCCGGTTGCGCGCAGTAATCGTGCATGCGTTCGATCGCCTGCAGCGACATGCGCTGATACTCCTGGGGTTGTGTCTTGGCCATCCGGTAACTGTTTTCGTAGGCCTTCTTCAATGACCCCCAGTCCGGCCGATGCCGTTGTGCGCGAAACAGCATTCGCGGGTCATGGGGCCATGTGCACGCCTCTACGCTGGAGCCGACCACGAACGCCACAGACTCATCGATATAATCCTGCATCGCCGAGTGATCGGGAGCGATCACCGGTTTGCCGCACGCCATGAACTCCATCAGCGGCAAGCACAAGCCTTCGCAGTGCGAAGCGTTGACGTAAAAACTCGCCGCTTGGTACAGCCGCGCGTATTCAGCATCATCCAGATAGCCCTGAATCATCACGACACGGCAGGAGAACGGCGCCAGTTGCGCCAGCGGTGTCATCAGGTGCGCGTACACCGCCGCCAGATCACTCTGGGTAAATTTCATCACCAGTGTGGCCTCGGAGTTGTCGCGAAATGCCGCGCAAAAAGCAGTCAGGATCTGTAGCCAGTTCTTGCGCCCGTCCTCGGGGCGGAACACCGTCACATAGATCACGCCGTCCACGCGGGTTTGAACCGCTAATGAACTGTCCGGCATATCCCGGGGCGGCGGTTGGACTGCTACCGGTAAAGGCTGTGGGCCTGCGATGTTTGGCAGACGTTTGCCGAGCCAGTCATGCAAAGTCTCTGGAACCAGATCGCGAATCCCTTCCCAGTACCAGTTCTGCAGAAACCTCACGCGTGGCACTGGCGGTTTCTGCTCGTGGCCCAGATTCAGCAACCACAACCGCAGGAAATGCCGGGCAATGACAAAGCGCCGCTTCAAGGTCAGCGGTGGTGGACGCAAGGCCTCCAGCTGTGCCTCGATTTCGGCCAGCTCTTCGGGGGGCAGCGGCTCGGGCAGCAGATTATCCGGATGCAGGTTCATCTGGCGAGAATCAAAGATGCAACCTTTGACCGTCAATGTCGTACCCGCATTGACCGGCGCGCTGACGTGTTGCTCACGAATCGCTGCAAAGTGCTCCCACAGCGGGGCTGGCAAGACCAACACCGGAAAGTCTTCGCCCATGGTGCGCTGGATCGCTCGGGCGGTGTAGCTGGACAGTGTGATCACGCGGCCATGTTTGGCCAGCATGCGCGTCCAGTCCTGGCGTGGATCGTTGCCCCACTGCTCGTTGGGGATGGAGTCGTACTCCCACGTCACAACACAAACGGTCGGGCATTGGAGATCGGTCAGGGTTTTCTGCGGCCGGGTGAACGAGAGGAAAACACTCTCCTGGCCAGCGGCGAGCAACTGTCGGTAGAGCGGATCTACCTCTGTCACAGCACTGACCACGTGCACTCGCCCGAGCGTTTCGAGCAACGGCACATAGGCCTTCAGCACAAAGTAGTGACTGGCATCGGGATGCCCAAGATTCTGGCTGATTGAACTGTCGTTGATGTCCGAATAAAGAATGAAATTCATGGCATTCCACAATGAAACTGCCATCCCGGCAGCCTCACACTATGACGGCAAAGCGTTGGATCGGATCAATATCCGTCCTCCGTCTTCGGTCCCGTCTTGTTCTTGTTTTAGTGGTCAGTTTCACCTTTTTTCACGACGATGCCGACGAGCCCGGCCAATCGTGACAAGGCGCATTCTAAACACATCCGCGAAGGGTTCGTGAACCGCCCGGCGAGAATAAACCGGACTACGCTAACGAGAACTGACCGGTCACGGTTTGGCCTGTTGAAATTGCCGAGCATTTGGCACAGATTGGCAACAAACAACTACAACAACTGACTTCGCCTTTCTTAAAAGCAGTTTTTCTACTGTTCTGACAGACCTTCCTTCAAAGCCTGTGGGAAAGTGGCGCAAGTTCAAGACCAAGGGGTCGCTGTTTGAAAAAGCGTCTGTTCGTCACGGGTCTCAGTGGATTCGTGGGACACCATATTCAGTCGCGTCTGGCATTGCCGGATTCGTCGTGGGAGCTGCTGCCTGCCGCTTTGCCTTACGACCTCACCGATGCGAGCAGCCTCACCGATCTGTGGCCGCAGCTGCCTGATGCAGTCATTCATCTGGCCGGGCAGACTTTCGTCCCCGAAGCTTTCCGCGATCCAGCACGCACACTCGAGATCAATCTGCTCGGTACGCTCAATCTGCTGCAAGCCCTCAAGACACGCGGCTTTGCCGGCACTTTCCTGTATGTCAGCTCCGGTGACGTTTACGGCCAGGTTGGCGAAAGCGATCTGCCCATCACCGAACAACAGGCGCCCTGCCCGCGCAATCCTTACGCAGTGAGCAAGCTCTCGGCCGAATTTCTCAGCCTCCAATGGGGCCTGAGTGAAGGCTGGCCGGTGTTGGTGGCGCGTCCGTTCAACCACATCGGCAGCGGCCAGAAAGACAGCTTTGTCATCGCCAGTGCCGCCCGCCAGATAAGTCGCATCAAACAGGGCCGTCAAGCACCGCAACTTGAAGTCGGCGATATCGACGTGACGCGAGATTTTCTTGATGTCGGCGATGTGATCTCGGCCTATCTCGCGCTGCTGGAAAAAGGCACACCCGGCCAGGTCTACAACATCTGCTCGGGTCGTGAGCAAAGCATCCGCAGCCTGATCGAGCAACTCGGCGACCTGGCCGAAGTGGAGATGCAACTGGTGCAAGACCCCGCGCGCATACGCCGCGCCGATCAGCGTCGCGTTTGCGGCAGCCACGCAAAACTGGCCAAAGCCACCGGATGGTCGCCAGCCATCACCACACAACAATCCCTGCGGACGGTCCTGTCCGACTGGGAGACGCGAGTACGACAAGAATGACAAAAAGTGCACTCATCACAGGGATCACCGGCCAGGACGGCGCGTATCTGGCCAAGTTGCTGCTCGACAAGGGCTACAAGGTTCACGGCCTCGTTGCACGACGCAGCAGCGACTCGCGCTGGCGTCTGCGCGAAATGGGCGTCGAAGCCGACATCGTCTATTTGGACGGTGACATGGCCGATGCCTGTTCGGTACAGCGAGCAGTCATTCAATCAGCGCCGGACGAGGTCTATAACCTCGCCGCGCAGAGCTTTGTCGCCGCGTCGTGGAGTCAACCGGTGACCACCGGCATCGTCGATGGCCTAGGCGTTACCCACCTGCTCGAAGCGATCCGCCAGTTCAGCCCGCACACCCGGTTCTATCAAGCCTCGACCAGCGAAATGTTCGGTCTGATCCAGGCCGAGCAACAGGATGAAAACACGCCGTTCTATCCGCGCAGCCCTTACGGAGTGGCCAAACTCTACGGTCACTGGATCACCGTCAACTACCGCGAAAGTTTCAACCTGCACGCCAACAGCGGCATCCTCTTCAACCACGAATCGCCGCTGCGCGGCATCGAGTTCGTCACACGCAAGGTCACCGATGCCGCCGCACGCATCAAGCAAGGCAAACAGCAGGAGCTGGCCCTGGGCAACATCGATGCGAAACGCGATTGGGGGTTTGCCGGTGATTACGTCGAAGCCATGTGGCTGATGCTGCAACAGGACAAACCTGACGACTTCGTGGTGGCCACCGGTGTCACCACCACCGTGCGGGAAATGTGCCGCATCGCCTTCGATCACGTCGGCCTCAACTACCGCGATTACGTGAAGATCGACCCGGCGTTCTTCCGCCCCGCCGAAGTTGAAGTGCTGCTCGGCAATCCGGCCAAGGCTCAGCGCGTGCTGGGCTGGAAGCCGAAAACAGACCTGGATACCTTGATCCGCATGATGATGGATGCGGACATGAAACGCGTCGCCAAGGAGTAGGCCATGCTGATTCCCGTGATTTTGTCCGGCGGTGCCGGCACCCGTTTGTGGCCGGTGTCCCGCGAGGGCCATCCGAAACCGTTCATGAATTTGCCCGACGGCCAGTCGCTGTTGGGCAAGACCTACCGGCGTGCGGCAGCGTTGCTCGACGGCTGGGGCGATATTGTCACGGTGACCAACCGCGAGTACTACTTCCAGAGCAAGGATCACTATTGCGCCGCCCATGTCTCGCGTCATCGCGGGCATTTCCTGCTGGAGCCGACCGGGCGCAACACCGCGCCGGCCATTGCTGCTGCCGCGTTGTCGCTGCAAGCACTGCACGGTGACGACGCGATCATGGTGGTGATGCCCGCCGATCATTTGATCGTCAATCAGGACGCGCTGAAGACGGCTGTCGAGCACGCGGTCAATCTGGCCAAAGACGGTTATCTGGTGACCTTCGGTGTGACGCCGACCGCCCCGGAAACCGGCTTCGGCTACATCGAAACCGGTGCCCCGCTGGATGCCAAAGGCGCGGCGAAAGTGCAGCGTTTCGTCGAGAAACCCGACCTGCAAACCGCGACCCATTACCTGGAAAGCGGCAACTTCCTGTGGAACTCGGGAATGTTCTGCTTCACCACTGCCAGCGTGATTGCCGAACTGCAATTACATGCGCCTGAACTGCTGGAGCAGACCCGCGTCTGTATGGCCGCCAGTGCGCCGATCGAAACCGTCGGCTGCCTGCAACAGGAGCTTTCACCGGCGCTGTTTGCTGAAATCACCGACATTTCCATCGATTACGCACTGATGGAGCGCTCGGAAAAAGTGGTGGTCGTGCCCGCCGGTTTCGACTGGAGCGACATCGGTTCGTGGGGCGCCGTCGCGGCCCTGGTACCGGCCGACGCCGAGAACAACCGCGCCAGCGGTGAAGCGATCTTTATCGACAGCCATAACAACTTTGTCCAGAGCGATGGCCGGCTGGTAGCAACAGTGGGTGTGGATAACCTGATCGTGGTCGATACTGCTGACGCCGTGCTGGTAGCCCACGCCGACCGTGCGCAGGATGTGCGCCGCGTGGCCAAGCAACTCAAGGACAAATCCCACGAAGCCTATCGCCTGCATCGCACCGTCAGCCGTCCGTGGGGCACCTACACCGTGCTCGAGGAAGGCCCGCGATTCAAGATCAAACGCATCGTGGTCAAGCCTGGCGGCAAGTTGTCGCTGCAAATGCACCATCACCGCAATGAACACTGGGTAGTGGTCGAAGGCATGGCCAAGGTCACCAACAATGGCAGCGGTACGACGCTGGTAGCCAAGAACGAATCGACCTTCATCGCCGCCGGCCACAAGCATCGCCTGGAAAACCCCGGGGTGATCGATCTGGTGATCATCGAGGTGCAAAGCGGTGAATACCTGGGAGAGGACGATATCGTCCGCTTCGAAGACCAGTACGGCAGGACGGTTTAGATGCTGCTTTCCCTGTTCCGCTCGCTGCATGAATACCGGGGTTTCATCCTCGGCAGCGTACAACGAGAGTTTCAAGCGCGTTATCGCAATTCGCTGTTCGGCGCCCTGTGGCCGATCTTCAATCCACTGTCGATGATCATCGTGTACACCGTGATCTTTTCTCACATCATGCGCGCCCGCTTGCCCGGTGTGGATGACGGCATGGCCTACAGCATTTACCTGTGCGCCGGCCTGCTGACGTGGGGGCTGTTTTCGGAAATCACCCTGCGCAGCCAGAACATGTTTCTGGACAACGCCAACCTGCTGAAGAAAATAAGTTTCCCGAGGGTCTGCCTGCCGGTGATCGTGTTGATCAATGCCGGGATAAATTTCGCCATCATCATCGGCTTGTTTCTCGGTTTCCTGCTCGTCACCGGACGCTGGCCGGGCATGGCCCTGATGGCGCTGGTGCCGCTGGTGGCCCTGCAAATGATGCTCTGCGCCGGACTCGGTATGGTGCTGGGCGTACTCAATGTGTTCTTCCGTGATGTCGGGCAGCTCTTCGGTATCTGTCTGCAATTCTGGTTCTGGCTGACGCCGATCGTCTATCCCATCTCCATCTTGCCGGAGTGGTTGCAGAGCCTGCTGCAATACAACCCGCTGACCAACCTGATCGCCAGCTACCAGAATCTGTTCCTCTACGGCCAATGGCCACTCTGGAGCTCACTGCTGCCGACATTCGTGATCGGCGCAGTGTTCTGCGCCATCGGCCTGCGCCTGTTCCGTCAACGGGTTGGTGAAATGGTGGATGAACTCTGATGGGACATATCCGTGTCACCGGGCTGGGCAAAGCCTATAAGCAATACCCCAGCCGCTGGAGTCGCCTGGCTGAATGGCTGATTCCTTTTTCAGCACTGCGTCACCGCCAGCATTGGGTACTCAAGGACCTGACATTCGAGATCCCGGCCGGCCAGGCCGTGGGCATCGTCGGGGCCAATGGCGCGGGCAAGAGTACGCTCCTGAAGATGATTACCGGCACCAGCCGACAGACTTGCGGCACCATTGAGCTATCGGGTCGGGTCGCCGCATTGCTGGAACTGGGCATGGGCTTTCACCCGGACTTCACTGGCCGGCAAAACGCCGTGATGGCCGGGCAACTGCTCGGTATGCAACTGGAGGAAATCAATGCATTGATGCCGCAGATCGAGCGCTTTGCTGAAATCGGCGAGGCGATTGATCATCCGGTGCGCACCTACTCCAGTGGCATGCAGATGCGGCTGGCATTCAGCGTCGCCACCGCGCGCCGCCCCGATATTCTGATCGTCGACGAAGCGTTGTCCGTGGGCGATGCCTATTTCCAGCATAAAAGCTTCGAACGCATCCGCGGCTTCCGCGCGGCCGGCACCACCCTGCTGATCGTGTCCCATGACCGTTCGGCGATTCAATCGATCTGCGATTCGGCGATACTGCTAGAGGGTGGCCGCATGGCCATGCACGACACGCCCGAAACGGTGATGGAT
>Ga0157373_10000292_pt1 | contig 40273 bp, 36 predicted proteins | sample C65metaG_FD_113460 | JGI IMG/M metagenome (GOLD analysis project Ga0157373, IMG submission 113460) | Corn rhizosphere microbial communities from Kellogg Biological Station, Michigan, USA - C6-5 metaG | ecosystem: Host-associated > Plants > Roots > Rhizosphere > Soil | place: USA: Michigan... | reverse complement strand
GACGTGCCGCACGCGCGCGAGACCTGGGAGCAGGTGGTGCGCTCGCATCCCAAGTCCGACGCGGCCACGCAGGCGCGCGCGCTCCTCGCCTCGCTCGGGCCGGCGGGCCGCAACCCCCGGTGATGCCCGTTTGTTGACCGACCTACCGCGTCCGCTATACTGAAACGCACGACCTGGATTCGACATCCCAAGAGCGTGAGGCGGGAAGAAAACGTGACACCGGACCGTATCCACGACGTCGCAGGGCGCGAGCGGGTGGCGACGCGCGCGCTCACGCGCGACGACGTGGAGTATCCCGCGCACCTGCGCGGGCTGCCCGATGCGCCCGACACGCTGCACGTGCGGGGCGCGCTCGCGGAGCGGGACGCGCTGGCGATCGCGGTGGTCGGCTCGCGCCGCGCCACGCCGTACGGGCTGGAGGTGGCGGAGACGCTCGCCGCCGATCTCGCCGCGCGCGGCGTCACCATCGTGAGCGGGCTCGCGCGCGGAATCGACACCGCCGCGCACCGGGGCGCCCTGCGGGTGGGCGGCCGTACCGTCGCGGTGCTGGGCTCGGGCGTGGACGTGGTGTATCCGCAGGAGAACGGCCGCCTCGCGGAGGAGATCGCGACGCACGGCGCGCTGCTCTCGCAGTTCGCGCCCGGGACGCCCCCGCTGCCGCACCACTTCCCCACCCGCAACGCGGTGATCGCGGGGCTGTCGCTCGCGGTGGTGGTGGTCGAGGCCGCGGAGCGCAGCGGCTCGCTCATCACGGCCCGGCTCGCCGCCGAGCTCGGCCGCGAGGTGCTCGCGGTTCCGGGCCGCGTGACCGCGGCCGAGAGCCGGGGCGCCAACCGCCTGATCCAGGACGGGGCCGCGCTCGCGCTCGGGTGGGAGGACGTGGTCGCGGCGCTCCCCGAGAAGTGGAAGGCCTGCCTCGACACGAGCGGTAGGATCGAGAGCGGCCCGGAGCGGTCCGCGGCGCGCGAGGGCGCGGCGGCCCGCGGAAGCGCGGCGAGCCGGCGCGTGCTCGCGCTGCTCGGGGAGGATCCGATCGAGATCGATCACGTGATCGAGCGGAGCGGGCTCGGAGCCGGCCCGGTGTCGGCGGCGCTGCTGGACCTGGAGCTGGAGGGGCGGGTGCGCCAAATCGAAGGGAAGCGGTTCGTCCGAGTGGGACGGGGATAAGGAGGCTCTGCCGGTGGCCAAGCGAAGTCTGGTGGTGGTGGAGTCACCCACCAAGGTCAAGACGATCCAGAAGTATCTGGACTCGAAGTACGTCGTCAAGGCCTCGATGGGCCACGTCCGCGACCTGCCCAAGTCCAAGCTCGGCGTCGACGAGAAGAAGGGCTTCAAGCCGGAGTACAAGGTGCTGCCGGCCAAGAAGAAGGTCCTCGACGATCTGAAGAAGGCGGCCGAGAAGGTGGAGGCGCTCTACATCGCGACCGACCCCGACCGGGAAGGGGAGGCCATCGGCTGGCACCTTGCCCAGGAGCTCGGGGTCAGCAAGAGCAAGACCCACCGGATCATGTTCAACGAGATCACCGAGCGCGCGGTGAAGGCCGCGTTCCTGCACCCGGGCAAGATCGACACCAACAAGGTCAACGCCCAGCAGGCGCGCCGGGTGCTCGATCGGCTCGTAGGCTACAAGCTCTCGCCGCTGCTGTGGGAGAAGATCCGCCGCGGGCTCTCCGCCGGCCGCGTGCAGTCGGTGGCGGTGCGCCTCATCACCGAGCGCGAGCGCGAGATCGCCGCCTTCGTGCCGGTGGAGTACTGGTCGCTCCACGCCAGGCTCAAGGGCAAGAACCCGCCCGACTTCACCGCCACCCTCAAGGAGGTCCGCGGGCAGAAGGCGGACCTGCCCAGCGAGGCGGAGACCATGGCGGTGATGAGCGGTCTCCACGGCCAGGCGTGGACCGTGAAGTCGGTGAACCGCGGCGAGCGCCGCCGGAACCCGGCGCCCCCGTTCATCACCTCCACGCTCCAGCAGGACGCGAGCCGCAAGCTCCACTTCAGCGCCAAGAAGACCATGATGCTGGCCCAGCAGCTCTACGAGGGCGTCGAGCTCGGCGAGGAAGGGGCGGTGGGCCTCATCACCTACATGCGGACCGACGCGGTGCGGGTGGCCGCGGAGGCGCAGGAGGAGGCGCGCCAGTGGGTGGCCGGGCGCCTGGGGCAAGAGTACCTGCCGGACGCGCCCCCGACCTACAAGGCCAAGAAGAGCGCGCAGGAGGCCCACGAGGCGGTGCGGCCCAGCTCGGTGGCGCGCGAGCCCAAGGCGATCGCCCGCTTCCTCTCCAAGGACCAGCTCGCCCTCTATCGCATCATCTGGGAGCGCTTCCTGGCGAGCCAGATGCTGCCCGCGGTCTACGACACGGTGGCCGCCGACATCCAGGCCGGGGACTGCCTGTTCCGGGCCCAGGGCTCGACGCTGAAGTTCCCCGGCTTCACCGCGGTCTACGTGGAGTCGCGCGAGGCCACCGACGAGGCGCCGGAGGAGGAGGCGGAGGCGGTGGTGCCGCCGCTCACGGTGGGCGAGATCCTGAAGCTGCTGGCGCTGGATCCCAAGCAGCACTTCACCCAGCCGCCGCCGCGCTACACCGAGGCCTCGCTGGTGAAGACGCTCGAGGAGCGGGGGATCGGCCGGCCGTCCACCTACGCCCAGATCCTCGGCACCATCCAGGACCGGGAGTACGTGCGGCGCGACCGCGGCACCCTGTTCCCGACCGACCTCGGCATCCAGGTCACCGACATGCTGGTGCCCCACTTCCCGGAGATCATGGACGTGGAGTTCACCGCCGGCCTCGAGGAGTCGCTCGACAAGATCGAGGAGGGCGACGCGGACTGGGTGAAGACGGTCGAGTCCTTCTACAAGCAGTTCTCGCGGGATCTCAAGGCCGCCGGCAAGAAGATGGACAACGTGAAGGTCGGCATCGACGCGGGGCAGGAGTGTCCCGAGTGCGGCAAGCCGCTGCTCGAGAAGTGGGGGCGCTTCGGCAAGTTCCTCGCGTGCTCGGCCTATCCCGACTGCAAGTTCACCAAGGACATGAGCGGCGGGCGCGAGCGGCCGGCCGATCAGCCCACCGACGAGATCTGCCCGACCTGTAGCCGGCCGATGGTGATCAAGCACGGCCGCTTCGGCAAGTTCATCGCCTGCTCGGGCTATCCCGAGTGCAAGACCACCAAGCCGGTGACCCTCGGCATCACGTGCCCGCAGCCGAGCTGCGGCGGCCAGCTGACCGAGAAGCGCACCCGCAAGGGCAAGACCTTCTACGCGTGCACGAACTATCCGACCTGCACGTTCGCGGTGTGGACCCGGCCGGTGCCGGAGCCGTGCCCGAAGTGTGCGGCGCCGTTCTTGACCGAGCGGATCGCCCGGGGCGGCAAGGTCACCCGGCAGTGCGTTCGTGAGGAGTGCGGGTACCGGCAGGAAGTGGCCCCCACGGTCGCCTGAGGGCGGCGATGGACCCGGCGGCGGCCTCGTTCCTCGAGTACCTGGCCGTGGAGCGCGGCGCGTCGCCGCATACTCTCCGAAGCTACCGCAGCGACCTCATCGAGTTCACCCGCTTCCTGGCCGAGGAGGGCATCGGCGGCCTCGCGGAGACGGACTCCCGCGCGGTGCGCGCCTATCTCGCGCGCCTCCACCAGCGGCGTCTCTCCAAGGCCACCGTCGCCCGCAAGCTGGCCGCGGTGCGGAGCTGCTTTCGCTTCATGGCCCGCCGCGGAGTGCTGGAGGGTAATCCGGCCCGCCAGGTGCGGAGCCCGCGGCTCGGTCGCCGCCTGCCGTCGTTTCTCCCCAAGGACGAGGCGACGCAGCTCCTGGACGCCGCGCCCGCGCCCGGCGCCGCCGGGGCGCGAGACCGGGCGCTGGTGGAGCTCCTCTACGCGAGCGGCCTCCGGGTCGCCGAGGGCTGCGGGCTCGACCTCGACGACCTCGACGAGGCGCGGCGCACGGTGCGGGTGCTGGGCAAGGGCGACAAGGAGCGGGTGGTGCCGGTGGGCGAGACCGCGCTCGAGGCCCTGGCCGCCCACCTGGCCCTGCGCGGCCGCCAGCGCGGCCCGCTGTTCCAGAACGCCCGCGGCGGACGGCTCACCACCCGGAGCGTGCACCGGATCGTCAAGCGCATGGCCCGCCGGGCGGGTCTCGGCCAGCGCGTGACCCCGCACACCCTGCGCCACAGCTTCGCCACCCACATGCTGGGCGAGGGCGCCGACCTCCGGCTGATCCAGGAGCTGCTCGGCCACAGCCGGCTCTCCACCACCCAGCGCTACACGCACGTGAGCGCGGAACACCTGATGCGGGTGTACGATGCAGCCCATCCCCGGGCTACCTGAGAGGATCCACGCGAGGCGATGACCGCCCTCCGCTCCACCCCGATCCACGCCACCACCGTGGTCTCGGTCCGCCATCGCGGCCGGGTCGCGGTGGCGGGCGACGGTCAGGTCTCGGTGGGCCAGACCATCATGAAGGCGGGCGCGCACAAGGTCCGCAAGGTGTACCACGATCGGGTACTGGCCGGCTTCGCGGGCGCGGCGGCGGATGCCTTCACGCTCTTCTCGCGCTTCGAGGCCAAGCTGGAGGAGCATCGCGGCAACCTCCCGCGCGCCGCGGTGGAGCTGGCCAAGGAGTGGCGCATGGACCGCGTGCTGCGGAGGCTGGAGGCGCTCCTCGCGGTGGCCGACGCGGATTCGACCTTCATCCTCTCCGGCACCGGCGACGTGATCGAGCCCGACGACGGGCTGGTCGGCATCGGCTCCGGCGGGCCCTACGCCCTGGCCGCCGCGCGCGCGCTCTGCATGCACTCGCAGCTGGAGGCGCCCGAGATCGCGGAGCAAGCGATGCGCATCGCGGCCGGCATCTGCGTGTACACCAACGACCACATCACGGTGCTCACCCTGTGACGAGCGGCATGACCGGGCTCACCCCCGTCCAGATCACCTCCGAGCTGGATCGCTATATCGTGGGCCAGCACAAGGCCAAGCGCGCGGTGGCCATCGCCCTGCGCAACCGGTGGCGGCGGCAGAACCTGCCCCCCGAGCTGCGCGACGAGGTGGCGCCGAAGAACATCATCATGATCGGCCCCACCGGGGTCGGGAAGACCGAGATCGCGCGACGCCTGGCCAAGCTCGCCCAGGCCCCGTTCATCAAGGTGGAGGCCTCCAAGTACACCGAGGTGGGCTACGTGGGGCGCGACGTGGAGTCGATGATCCGCGACCTCACCGAGCTGGCGGTGACCATGGTGAAGGCGGAGATGGCCGCCGCGGTGCGCGAGCGCGCGGAGTCCCTCGCCGAGGAGCGCCTGCTGGACCTCCTGCTGCCGCGCCGGGCGGGGGAGGCGTTCGTCAGCGGCACCCTGGAGGAAGTCTCCCCGGAGGCATCCCGCGACGCCACCCGGGACAAGCTGCGGGCCCAGCTCCGGACCGGCAAGCTCGACGATCGCTCGATCGAGATGGACGTGCAGGCCCAGGGGCCCATGCTCGAGGTGTTGCCCGGCCAGGGGATGGAGGAGATCGGGATCAACCTCAAGGACATGCTCTCGAATCTCATGCCCGGCCGCACCCGGCGGCGGCGGGTGAAGGTCGCGGAGGCCCGACGGCTCCTGGCCCAGGAGGAGGCCCAGAAGCTGGTCGACGTCGACGAGGCGATCGGACAGGCGATCCGCCGGGTGGAGGAGTCGGGGATCGTCTTCCTCGACGAGCTCGACAAGGTCGCGGGGCGCGAGGGCGGACGGGGGCCCGACGTCTCCCGGGAGGGCGTGCAGCGGGACCTTCTGCCGATCGTGGAGGGCTCGACGGTGACCACCAAGTACGGGATGGTCCGCACCGACCACATCCTGTTCATCGCGGCGGGCGCCTTCCACGTGGCCAAGCCGGCGGATCTGATCCCGGAGCTGCAGGGCCGATTCCCGATCCGGGTGGAGCTGGAGCCCTTGACGAGGCAAGATTTTGTCCGCATTCTGAGCGAGCCCCGGAACGCCTTGACGAGGCAATACGTGGAGCTGCTGCGGACCGAAGGGGTGACGGTGCGCTTCACGCGCGACGCGATCGAGGCGATCGCGGATATCGCGTCCACCGTGAACCAGCGCGCCGAGAACATCGGGGCGCGCCGGCTCTACACCGTGATGGAGCGGCTCCTGGAGGACGTCTCCTTCGACGCGCCCGACATGAGCGGACAGGAGCTCGTGGTCGACGCGGAGTACGTGAACGCGCACCTGGCCGACGTGGTGAAGGACGAGGACCTCTCCCGCTACATCTTATAGGGCCCAGTTAGAGGAACGACGAGCGCACGATGGCGACCCCCGAGCTGGTCCAGCGCGCCGAGATCCTGATCGAGGCGCTGCCGTACATCCGCGCCTTCCAGGGCAAGACCCTCGTGATCAAGTACGGGGGGGCGGCCATGGAGCAGGCCGACCTCAAGGAGCAGTTCGCCAAGGACGTGCTCCTGCTCCGGCTGGTGGGAATCCGCCCGGTGATCGTCCACGGCGGCGGCCCCCAGATCGGCGCCCTCATGAAGCGGCTCGGCAAGGAGCCGCGGTTCGTGGGGGGCATGCGGGTGACCGACGAGGAGACGGTCCAGATCGTGGAGATGGTCCTGGTCGGCAAGATCAACAAGGAGATCGTGGGGCTGATCAACCTGCACGGCGGTCGCGCGGTCGGTCTCTCCGGCAAGGACGCGAGCCTCTTGCGGGCCCGCAAGCGCCTGCACCGGCTGCCCGACGGGACCTCGGCCGACATCGGGCTGGTGGGCGAGGTGGAGGCGGTCAATCCGGAGCCGATTCGCCTGCTGGAGGAGAGCGGCTTCATCCCGGTGATCGCCCCGGTGGGGGTGGGGGAGGCCGGCGAGACCTACAACATCAACGCGGACCTCGTGGCGGGCGACGTGGCCGCCGCGCTCTTCGCGGAGAAGCTCATCCACCTCACCGACGTGACCGGGATCAACGGGGAGGACGGGCGCCTGATCTCGACGCTCACCAAGCGGGACGCGGAGCGGCTGATCAAGGCGGGGGTGATCGACGGGGGCATGCTCCCCAAGGTCGAGTCCTCCCTGCGCGCGCTGACCGGCGGGGCCCAGAAGGCCCACATCATCGACGGCCGCGTGCCCCACGCGATCCTCCTCGAGGTCCTCACCAAGGAAGGCATCGGCACCGAGATCGTCCTGTGAGCCGCAGCCGTGGCTCGGCGAGGTGAGCCGAAGGCGAGCCGAGCGGATATGAGATCGAGGCGAACGCATTTGAAAGAGGGGCTCCGGTAGCAGCCCGAAAGGTTCTCGGACATGACCGACACGAAGACGCTGATCGAGTGGGCGGACAAGCACCTGATGTACACCGCCAAGCGTGCCCCGGTGGCCCTGGTGCGCGGCGAGGGGGTGCGGGTCTGGGACAGCGACGGCAAGGAGTACCTCGACTTCACCGGCGGCATCGCGGTGACCGCGCTCGGTCACAGCCATCCGAAGGTGGTGGGGACCATGCGCGAGCAGGCCGCGACCCTGCTCCACGTCTCCAACCTCTTCTACATCCCCCAGCAGACCCAGCTCGCCAAGCTGCTCTGCGATCACTCGTTCGCGGACCGGGTGTTCTTCTCGAACTCGGGCGCGGAGGCCAACGAGACCGCGATCAAGCTCGCGCGCAAGTGGGCCAAGGAGCACGGGGCCAGCGACCGCGGCGACATCATCACGATGCGAGGTGGCTTTCACGGCCGGACGCTGGCCACCGTGACCGCCACCGCCCAGGAGAAGTACCACCACGGCTTCGAGCCGCTGCCGGGCGGATTCAAGTACGTGCCGTTCAACGACCTGCGCGCGGTGGAACGGGCCATCGACAGCCATACCGCCGCGGTGATGGTCGAGCCGATCCAGGGCGAGGGCGGGATCAACATCCCGGACGACGGCTACCTGCCGGGCCTCCGCAAGCTCTGCGACGAGGCCGGCATCCTGCTGGCGGTGGACGAGATCCAGACCGGTATGGGACGCACCGGCCGGCTCTGGGGCTACGAGCACTCCGGCATCGAGCCCGACATCATGACCCTGGCCAAGGCGCTCGCCAACGGGGTCCCGATCGGGGCGACGCTCGCCACCGAGAGCGTGGCGTCTGCGTTCACGCCCGGCACCCACGGCTCGACGTTCGGCGGCAACCCGTTCGTCACCGCGGTCGGGGTGACGGTGTTCGCCACCCTGATGGAAGAGCGTCTGCCGGAGCGGGCGGCCTCCATGGGGCGCGTGCTGCGCGAGCAGCTCGAGGCGGTCCGCGCGCGCCATCCGAAGGCCGCGACCGCGGTGCGGGGCCGGGGCCTCCTGATCGGCATGGACCTGGTGCCGCCGGTGGGCGAGGTGATCGGGGCCTGTCGCGAGCGCGGTCTGCTCGCGCTGAGCGCGGGCGACAACACGCTGCGGCTCGCCCCGCCCCTGGTGGTGGACGAGGCGTCGATCCGCCACGCGGTCGAGATCATCGAGAAGGCCCTGTCCGGCTTCGTCAAGTGAAGCACTTCCTGTCGATCCGGGACCTCTCGCGGGATGATCTGCCGCGCCTCTTCGCGCAGATCGCCGAGCTCAAGGCCCGGACCAAGGCGCGCGACCGGTCGACCCCGCTGCCCGGCCGCACCCTGGCCCTGATCTTCGAGAAGCCGTCGCTGCGCACGCGCGTCACCTTCGAGGTGGCGATGACCCAGCTCGGCGGGACCTCGGTGTACCTCTCGGCGCAGGAGATCGGGATGGGCAAGCGGGAGACCGTGCCCGACGTGGCCCGCAACCTCTCCCGCTGGGTGGACGGGGTGGCCGCGCGCGTGTTCTCCCACCGGACGCTCGAGCAGCTCGCCGAGCACGCCTCGATCCCGGTGATCAGCGGGCTCTCCGATCTCGAGCATCCCTGTCAGGCCCTGGCCGACTTCTTCACGCTGTGGGAGCGCGGGATGGACCTGGCCAAGCTCCGGCTGGGCTGGGTGGGCGACGGGAACAACGTCTGCAACTCGCTCCTGCTGCTGGGCTCGATGCTCGGCACCAGCGCGGTGGTGGCGACCCCGCCCGGCTACGAGCCGGACGCGCGAGTGCTGGAGGAGTGCCGCCGGCTGGGCGGACGGATCCGGCTCACCACCGAGGCCCCCGAGGCCATCGAGAACGCGGACGTGATCTACACCGACACCTGGATCAGCATGGGCCAGGAGGGCGACCGCGAGCAGCGGCTCGAGGCCTTCCAGCGCTACCAGGTCAACGATCGGCTCCTCGCGTTCGCGCCCGGCAACGCGCTGGTCATGCACTGCCTGCCCGCCCACCGCGGGGAGGAGATCACCGACGCGGTCCTGGACGGCCCGCGCAGCCTGATCCTCGAGCAGGCCGAGAACCGCCTCCACGCGCAGAAGGCGATCATCCTCAACCTGCTGGGTGGAGACCAATCGTGACCCAGACGGCCAAGCCCAAGAGCGTCAAGAAGGTGGTGCTCGCGTACTCGGGCGGCCTCGACACCTCGGTCATCCTGCGCTGGCTCATCGAGACCTACCGCTGCGACGTGGTGGCCTACTGCGCCGACCTGGGGCAGGGGGAGGAGCTGATCCCGGTCAAGGAGAAGGCCCTCCGGACCGGGGCCTCGTCGGTTCACATCGTCGACCTGCGAGGAGAGTTCGTGCGCGACTTCGTGTTCCCGATGCTGCGGGCCAACGCGGTCTACGAGGGCACCTACCTCATGGGCACCTCGATCGCGCGGCCGCTCATCGCCAAGGCCCAGGTGGAGGTGGCGCGCAAAGAGGGGGCGGACGCGGTGAGCCACGGGGCCACCGGCAAGGGCAACGACCAGGTGCGCTTCGAGCTCACCTATGCCGCGCTCGCCCCCGAGCTGACCGTGATCGCGCCCTGGCGGGAGTGGGACCTGAACTCCCGCACCGCGCTCATGGACTTCGCCCGGCGCCACGACATCCCGGTCCCGGTCACCGCGGAGCGGCCGTACTCGACCGACCGGAACCTGTTCCACATCTCGTTCGAGGGCGGCATCCTCGAGGACCCGTGGAACGAGCCCCCGCCCAAGATGTTCCTGCTCACCAACTCGCCGGAGTCGGCGCCGGACGTGCCGGTGTACGTCGAGATCGACTACGAGGCCGGCAACCCGGTGGCCCTGGACGGCCGCCGCCTCTCGCCGGCCGCCCTGCTGGAGGCGGCGAACCGCCTGGGGGGCGAGCACGGCATCGGACGCGTGGACCTGGTGGAGAATCGCTTCGTGGGCATGAAGTCCCGCGGGGTCTACGAGACGCCGGGCGGCACCATCCTGCACGCGGCCCACCGCGCGCTCGAGTCGCTCACCCTCGATCGCGAGGTCCTCCACCTGCGCGACTCGCTGGTTCCGCGCTACGCGGAGATGATCTACTACGGCTTCTGGTTCAGCCCCGAGCGCGAGGCGGTGCAGGGCCTCATCGACGCCGTGCAGCGAGACGTCACCGGCACCGTGCGGCTCAAGCTCTACAAGGGCACGGTCACGGTGGCGGGGCGCAAGTCTCCGCGCTCGCTCTACCGCACCGACTTCGTCACCTTCGAGGCGGACCAGGTCTACCGGCAGCGCGACGCCGAGGGCTTCATCAACCTGAACGCGCTTCGCCTGAAGATCCGGGCCCTGCGGGACCGCGCCCGCTAGGTGCTCCCGCCCTCGTGATGCGGGTGCACGTGGCGCTGAGCCCGTCCGAGTTCGCCGACGCTCCCGTGTCCGGTCGGACCGTGCTCGCGATCGACGTCCTGCGCGCGACCAGCGCCGCGGTGGCCGCCTGCGACGCGGGCTGTGCCCTCATCGTGCCGGTGCCGGACGAGGCCGCGGCCCTGGCCCGTCGCGACGGGGGCGGGGTGCTGCTGGCTGGCGAGCGCGGCGGCCAGGCGATCCCCGGCTTCGACCTCGGCAACTCTCCCGACGAGTTCACCCGCGAGCGGGTGGAGGGGCGGACGGTGGTCCTCACCACCACCAACGGCACCGCGGCCATGATGCGGGCCGCCGCCGGCGCGGCCGCGGCGCTCGCGGCCCTGACCAACGTGAGCGCGGCCGCGAGGTGGGCGCGCGGACAGGCCCGGGACGTGACGCTGCTGTGCGCGGGCGACAACGGGGCGTTCTCGCTCGAGGACGCGGTGTGCGCGGGGCTCCTGGTCCCGGCCCTGGGGCCGGCCGAGCTCGCGGGGGGCGCGAGCTCCGCGGTAGCGCTCGGGCGCCACTACGCGGGATGCCTGGGCCGGCTCGCCACCGACTCGCTGTGGGCGCGGCGGCTCGCCCACCAGGCGCGCGACGCCGACCTGGCCGCGTGCCTGCGCCAGGACGTGAGCGTCGCGGTGCCGGTCTTCACCGGCACCGGCTTCGCGGCGGCGGGGTCGGATCCGGATGCGCTCGCCGCGGACGGCCGCGGGCGACGGGGGGTGGGGGCGTGAACCTGCCGATCGCGCTCACCCTGTTCCGGATCGTGCTCGTCCCGCCGATCATGGTCTTCCTCATCTCCTCCTCGCGGGTCAGCGTGCTGATCGCGGCCGTCATCTTCATCACGGCCTCGGTGACCGACTGGCTCGACGGCCTGATGGCGCGGCGCTGGAACCAGGTGACCAAGCTCGGCACGCTCCTCGACCCGGTGGCCGACAAGCTGCTGGTGGCGGCCGCGCTGGTCTCGCTGGTGCACGTCGACATCCTCTCGGCCTGGATGGCCTCGGTGATCATCGGGCGGGAGCTCGCGGTGACCGGCATGCGGGGCATCGCGCTCTCGATGGGCACCGTGGTGCCCGCCTCCTCGCTCGGCAAGGCCAAGACCGTCTCCCAGTACGTGGCCCTCACCCTGTTGATCCTCGAGAAGGGAGTGTCGCCGGAGCTGGCCGCATTCCACCTGGTCTCGCGGGCCGCCCTCTGGGTCGCGCTGGGGCTCACGGTGATCTCGGGCGCCGACTACTTCTACCGCTTCTTCCTGCACACGAATCCCAAGGACCTGATCCGGGGGCGCGAGCGATGGCCCTGAACCTGCTCGGGCTCCTCGCCGCGTACCTGATCGGGGCGATCCCGGTCGGCTTCCTGGTGGCCCGAGCCGCCGGGAGCACCGACATCCGCCGCGCGGGCAGCGGCACCATCGGAGCCACCAACGTGCTGCGCACGCTCGGCGTCGGCCCCGCGGTGCTGACGCTGGTCGGCGACATCGTGAAGGGCTACCTCGCGATGAGCGCGGCGCGCGCCATCGGCCCCGAGCCGTGGGCCGCCTCCGCGGGCGCGGTCGCCGCGGTGGCCGGCAACTGCTGGCCGGTGTTCCTCCGCTTCCGCGGCGGCAAGGGCGTGGCCACCGGCCTGGGAGCCTTCCTGGCCCTGGTGCCGTGGGCGGTGGCGCCGGCGGCGGGGCTCTGGATCGTGGTGACCGCGCTGACCCGCTACGTGTCGCTGGCGTCGATCGTGGCGTGCGTGAGCCTGCCGGTCAGCGCCGCCCTGCTCGGCTACCCGCGCCACGCGGTGATCGCGGCGGCGCTCACCGCGGCCATCATCGTGTGGCGGCATCGCGAGAACATCGTCCGTCTCGCGGGCGGCCGCGAGCGGCGCCTGGGCGAGCGCGCCCGGACCGCGTGAGGAGCGAGATGGACGACGGCGTCGGCTCGCGCGCTCCCGCGGCCCCGGTGGCCATCATCGGCGCCGGGAGCTGGGGCACCGCGCTCGCCATTCACCTCGGCCGGGCCGGCACGCCGGTCCGCCTCTGGGCCCGCGACGCCGCGGTGGCGCGCGCGATGCGCGGGGCGGGCGAGAACCCGCGCTACCTCCCGGGCTGCCGCCTGCCCGACGCGGTCACGGTCACCGCCGACGCGGGCGTGGCCCTCGACGACGTCGGCACCGTGCTGGTCGCGGTCCCCTCGCACGTGGTGGAGGCGGTGGTGGGCGCGGTGGGCGGTCACGTCGCTCCGCGGGCGGTGCTGGTCTCGGCCACAAAGGGCCTCGAGCCCCAGGGAGGCCGCCGCATCTCGCTGCTGCTCGCCGACCGGCTGCCCGGCCGCACGGTGGCGGTGCTCTCCGGTCCCTCGTTCGCCCGCGAGGTGGCGCAGGGCCGGCCCGCCGCGCTCGTGGTGGCGTGCGCGGACGAGGCGGTGGCGGCCGAGCTCCAGCGCCGGCTCGCCGGGCCCGCGCTGCGCCTCTACACCAATCGCGACGTGCTGGGCGTGGAGCTGGGCGGGGCGGTGAAGAACGTGATGGCGATCGCCACCGGCCTGGTGGACGGGATCGGCCTGGGGGAGAACGCGCGCGCCGCGCTCATCACCCGCGGCCTCGCCGAGATCGTGCGGCTCGGCACCGCGATGGGAGCGCAGCCGGCGACTTTCGGAGGGCTGGCGGGGCTCGGCGACCTCGTGCTGACCTGCACCGGCACGCTGAGCCGCAACCACGCGCTCGGCCGCGAGGTGGCGCGGGGCCGGCCGCTCGGGCAGGTCGAGGCCGACACCCCGATGGTCGCCGAGGGCGTGCGGACCGTCGCCTCCGTGCTGCGGATGGCCCGTGGGGCCGGGGTGAGCATGCCCATCTGTGAAGAGGTCGCGGCGGTGCTCTTCGAGGGCAAGGCGGTGGCGGAGGCCCTGGCCTCGCTCCTGGCCCGAGAGCCGCGGCCGGAGGAGGAGCGAGTGCCGCATGCCTGAGCTACGTCGCGACCCCGTGGTGGGCCGCTGGGTCATCATCGCCACCGAGCGGTCCCGCCGTCCGTCCGACTTCACGGCGGCTCCGCGCCCGCGCAAGGGCGGCCCGTGCGCGTTCTGCGGCGGGCAGGAGCGGCAGACACCGGAGGAGGTGTGGGCCCTGCGGCCGGGCCGCGGCGAGCCCAACGGGCCGGGCTGGCAGCTGCGGGTGGTCCCCAACAAGTTTCCCGCGCTGCGCATCGAGGGCGAGCTCGAGCCCACCGGAGAGGGACTCTACGACCGCATGAACGGGGTGGGAGCTCACGAGGTGGTCATCGAGTCGCCCGACCACGACGCGGTGATCGAGCGGCTGCCGGTCCCGCACCTGGCCGAGGTGTTCCGGGCCTACCGCGACCGGATCGTGGACCTCGCCAAGGATCCGCGGCTCGAGTACGTGATGGTGTTCAAGAACCACGGCGACCTGGCGGGGGCCTCGCTCGAGCATACCCACTCGCAGCTCATCGCCACCCCGGTGGTGCCGCTGATGGTGGAGGAGGAGCTGACCGGCGCGCTCCAGTACCTGCGGATCCGGAAGCGGTGCATCTGGTGCGACATCATCCGCCAGGAGCGGCAGGAGGGCGGCCGCCTGATCGCGGACGAGGGCGGCTTCGTGGCCCTGGCGCCCTTCGCGCCCCGCTTCCCGTTCGAGACGTGGGTCCTGCCCGCCGTGCACCGCTCCCGCTACGAGGAGACCCCGCTGGCCGACTTCACCGCGCTTGCCGCGGTCGTGGGGCGGGTGCTCCAGCGGATGACCGGGTTCCTGGAGGACCCTCCATACAACTTCATGCTCCACAGCGGCCCGCTCCGGTCGCCCTCGCTGGACCACTTCCACTGGCACCTCGAGATCATCCCGAAGCTCACCCGGGTTGCGGGGTTCGAATGGGGGACGGGTTTCTTCATCAACCCGACGCCACCCGAAGAGGCGGCGAAATATCTGCGCGACGATGGGGCAGAATCGGCCGTAAGTTGACACAACTCAAGGCTTTTGTTACAGTCCGTAGCGGTTCTGTGACACGGGCTTTTGCGGGAATAGCTCAGTGGTAGAGCACAACCTTGCCAAGGTTGGGGTCGCGGGTTCGAATCCCGTTTCCCGCTCCATATACGTGAGAGGCTGGAAGGGCGGCGTAGCCAAGTGGCTAAGGCGGAGGTCTGCAAAACCTCTATTCAGCGGTTCGAATCCGCTCGCCGCCTCCATTTAGTCGGGGGAGGCGGTCCAGCGGTCGGGTGGGCCGGGGTGGCGGAACTGGGAGACGCAGCGAACTTAAAATTCGCTGGTCCGTAAGGGCCGTGGGGGTTCGATTCCCTCCCTCGGCACCAGAGAGCTGCAGCGCACTCAAATTGGGGAGGCTGACAAGGTGGAAACCTTGAAGGTAGTCCGGAAGACCTTCACGATGTTGAGCGAGAAACGGACACAGGTCCTGGACATCACCAAGCAGATCCGGGACATCGTGCTGGGCGCCGACATCAAGGAGGGGATCATTCTGGTCAACTCCCTCCACACCACCTGCGCGCTGTTCGTGAACGAGTTCCAGGGGGCCCTCGCCGAGGACCTCAAGACCATGATGGACCGCCTGGTGGCGGATGGGGCCGGCTACAAGCACGACGATCCCCGCTTCTCCGATTGCGAGCGCGGCAACGCCTCCTCGCATCTCCGGGCCGCGCTGCTGGGCCGGAGCGTGGCGGTGGGCATCAGCGGCGGCGAGCTCTCGCTGGGCCGCTTCCAGTCGATCCTGTTCGCGGAGCTGGACGGGCCACGGCCGCGCAGCATCGACATTCAGATCATGGGAGTCGGGCCGGTCACCGAGAACTAGCCGGTCGGCGTGGGCGCCGCCGTTTAGGGCTGGCGCCCGGATCTTGGTTTAGGCTTCAGGCTCTTTCTTATGCGGGGGCCCCGAAATGGCCCCCGCACTCCCCCGGTTGCGGACACCCGTTTAGGTCTTGGAGGCTCTGTCTGTATGCGGGGGCTCCGAAATGGCCCCCGCACTCCCCCCGGTTGCGGACAACCGTTTAAGTCTTAGAGGCTCTGTTTATATGCGGGGGCCCCGAAATGGCCCCCGCACTCCCCCCGGTTGCGGACAACCGTTTAAGTCTTAGAGGCTCTGTTTGTATGCGGGGGCCCCGAAATGGCCCCCGCACTCCCCCCGGTTGCGGACAACCGTTTAAGTCGTAGACGCTCTGTTTCTATGCGGGGGCCTCGAAATGGCCTCCGCACTCCCCCGGTTGCGGACAACCGTGTGTGGATCTGTGGGCGCTCCGATTCGGTGCGTCGGGGCGTGATAGACTGACACGCGGTATGTCCTGGAAACTCAAGAAGAAGGCACAGGGGCTCGTTGCGTCCGAGGAGGGCGTGACGCACAAGGACTGGGGCGGTCGCGTCCGGGTGGCCCTCGTGTACCCGAACACCTACGCGGTCGGCATGTCCAACCTGGGCTTCCAGACCATCTACGACCATCTCAACGCGCTGCCCCACGTGGTGTGCGAGCGCGTGTTCTTCCCCGACGCGGAGGACCTGGACGAGCACTTCCGCACCGGCACCCCGCCGCTGTCCCTCGAGTCGCAGCGGCCGCTCGTGGACTTCGACCTGGTCGGCTTCTCGATCACCTACGAGGGCGACTACGTCAACACGGTGCGTCTCCTGACCATGGCCGGCATCCCCGCGCGGGCGGCCGACCGGGGGCCGGGCGACCCGATCGTGCTGATGGGCGGGGTGTGCGCGTTCTCTAACCCGGAGCCGGTCGCGCCGTTCATGGACGCGATCGTGGTCGGCGAGGGCGAGGAGGTGGTGGGCGAGATCGTCGCCGCGTGGATCGCGAGCGCGGAGACGGGCGGCGCCGACCGACGAGCCCATGCGGTCGATCACCTCAAGCGCCTGGCCGGAGTCTACGTGCCGGCGGCCTACCGGGTGGCCTACGGGCCGGCGGGGCACATCGAGGGCGTGACCGCGGTCGACGCGAGCGTGCCCTCGGTGGTGGTGAAGCGGCGCCTCAAGGACGTCAACCGCTTCGAGACGCGCTCGTCGCTCAAGACCCCGAAGGCCGAGTACGGCCACATGGAGCTGCTCGAGGTGGGCAAGGGCTGCGGGCGCGGCTGCCGCTTCTGTCTGGAAGGCCAGGTGTACCGGCCAGTGCGGCACCGCAGCCTCGACGCGCTCCGCGAGTCGGTGACCCGCATCGCGTCCCAGTCGAAGCGGGTGGGGCTCGTGGGAGCCTGCGTCTCCGACTACCCGTGGATCGGGGACCTCATGAAGATCCTGGAGGAGAACGGGGTCGAGGTCTCGATCTCCTCGCTCCGGGCGGACAGCCTGACCGAGGAGCTGGTGGCCTCGCTCCAGCGGGGCGGGCACCGGACGCTCACGATGGCACCGGAGGCGGGGACCGAGCGGCTGCGCGGGGTGATCCGCAAGGTCATCACCGACGCCCAGCTCTACGAGGCGTGCGACCTGCTGCGCCGCTACGGGATCCCGAACCTCAAGTGCTACTTCATGATCGGGCTGCCCACCGAGACCCGGGAGGACGTGGAGGCGATCCCGGACCTGGCCGCACGGCTGCTCGACCGACTGCAGGTCCGCGGTCCCGACGGGAAGCCATTCGGCAAGCTCACCCTGTCCGTCTCCTCGTTCGTGCCCAAGCCGTGGACGCCGTTCCAGTGGGCCTCGTTCGAGGACTCGCGCGCGCTCGAGGCCAAGCTCGACGTCATCAAGCGCGCGGCCCGCCGGCTCGACACCATCCGGGTGGTGCACGAGAATCCGCGCGAGGCCGCGCTGCAGGCCCTGCTCGCCCGCGGGGACCGGCGGGTCGCCGACTTCATCGAGCTCGCCGCCGGCCTGGGCGGCGACTGGCGCCGGGCCCTGCGCGAGTGGGAAGGCGAGCCCGCGTTCTTCACCCGCCGCGTGCGCGACGTCGCCGAGATCCTGCCGTGGGACCACTTCGACGTGGGGGTGAAGAAGGCCGGCCTGCGTCGCGAGTGGGAGCGGGCCCACGAGCCCGCGGCCCCGGCGCTGGACGTCGTCGCGGGATGACAACGACAGAGGAGACGCCTCGCTGATGCCGTCCGTGAGGGTCGCCAAGACCACCGAGGTGCCCGCCGGGCAGGGCCTCGTCGTGCAGGCCGGGACCAAGGTCCTCGCCCTGTTCAACGTCGAGGGCTCCTACCACGCCATCGACAACAGCTGCCCGCATCGCGGCGGGCCGATGGGAGAGGGCGACCTCGACGGGCGGGTGGCGGTCTGCCCGTGGCACGGCTGGCGCTGGGACGTCACCACCGGGGCCAACGCCAACAACCCCGCGGTGAAGATCGCGTGCTTCCCCACGCGAGTGATGGACGGCGACGTGTACGTGGAGCTGCCGTGATCCGGGACACCCTCGCGCGGCCCCTGCGGAACCTGCGGCTGTCCGTCACCGACCGCTGCAACCTGCGCTGCCAGTACTGCATGCCGGAGGAGGAGTACGTCTGGCTGCCGCGCGAGGACGTGCTGACCTTCGAGGAGATGGCGCAGCTGGTGGAGGTCTTCGCGGACCTCGGCGTCGACAAGGTCCGGCTGACCGGCGGCGAGCCGCTGCTGCGGCGCGACCTCGACCGGCTGGTGCGCCTGCTCGCGGGCAACCCGCGCCTGCGGGACCTGGCCATGACCACCAACGGGGTGCTGCTCGCCGAGCATGCCCCGGCCCTCCGCGCCGCGGGGCTCCACCGGGTGACGGTGAGCCTCGACACGCTGCGCCCGGAGCGCTTCCGGCTCCTTACCCGGCGCGACACGCACGCCCGGGTGCTGGAGGGCATCGCGACGGTGGCGCGCCTGGGATGGCGCGGGCTCAAGCTCGACACGGTGGTCATGCGCGGGGTGAACGACGACGAGCTGATCGACCTCGTCGAGTACGCGGGCGGCGTCGACGCCGAGGTGCGCTTCATCGAGTACATGGACGTGGGCGGGGCCACCCTCTGGAGCATGGACCGGGTGGTCTCGCGCCGGGAGATGCTGGAGCGCCTGACCGCGCGCTACGGGACGATCACCCCGATCGTCGAGGAGACCTCGGCTCCCGCCGACCGCTTCCGCCTGGCCGACGGCCGCGTGTTCGGCATCATCTCCTCGACCACCGAGCCGTTCTGCCGCGCGTGCGACCGGAGCCGGCTCACCGCCGACGGCCTGTGGTACCTGTGCCTCTACGCCACCCACGGGACGGACCTGCGCGCGGCCCTGCGGGCGGGCGCCTCGCGCGAGGAGCTCGCGGAGCTGATCTGCTCGACCTGGCGCGGCCGGCGCGACCGCGGCGCGGAGGAGCGGCTCGCCCAGCCCGACCGGAGCCCCCTGATCCAGATCGGCGAGCTCAAGCGAAACCCGCACCTCGAGATGCACACCCGGGGCGGCTAGCCGATGGACGGCGCGGGGGTGGACGTACGGGAGAAGGGCGCCGCCCAGCAGGTCTCCGACCGGCGGCTCTTCCTGCAGCTTCTGGTGTGGACCGGCTGCCCGGACGGCAAGCCGCTGGTGGCCGCGCTGGAGCGAAGCCGCATCGAGGGCGTGCTGTACCACGACCTCAACGATCCGGCCGGCGTCGGGCTGCTGACCCTGCACGAGAACCCCGCGTTCTTCGCCACCGAGCTCCGCGACGCCCTGCACGGCGACGCCTTCGCGGGCCTGCGGGCGCGGCCGGAGATGACCATGCTCGGTCGCACCTACGCCTCGGGCTACGAGGCCGATCTCGCGGACTGGCTGCTCGTCCGACCCCGCCGCACCGTGCTCGATCCCGCGTGCCCGTGGGGGATCTGGTACCCGCTCCGCCGCTCCGGCGCCTTCGCGCGCCTCTCCCCGCAGGAGCAGGGCGCGATCCTGAAGGAGCACGGCACGCTCGGGCGCGCCTATGGGGACGCGGGCCTCGCCCACGACGTGCGCCTCGCCTGCCACGGCCTCGACACGCACGACAACGACTTCGTGATCGGTCTGATCGGCCGCGACCTGCACCCGCTCTCGCACCTCGTGCAGGCCATGCGCCGCACCGCCCAGACCTCGCAGTACCTGGCGAGCCTCGGCCCCTTCTTCGTGGGCCACGTGCTCTGGCAGAGCCCGGGCCGATGAGGCGGCGGCTGTTCGCGGCGGTCCTGTTGCTCGCGGCGCTGGTCACCCCGGCCGGCTGCGCCTCGCTCCCGCCCGCGCGACCGGTCACCGACATGGCGCTGATCGCGGGCAAGTGGCAGGGGCAGATCACGTTCGCCCGCTCCTCGTACCAGCTCTTCTACCTGACCATCGAGCCGAGCGGGCGGGTGGTGGCCTCGTGGGACGGCGTGACCCGCTACGGCCAGGTCACCCTCGGGGGCCCGCGCCCGCGCGTCAGCCTCTACATCTGGAGCGCGACCCTCGACTATCTCGAAGGCAGCGGCCAGCGCGTCATCCTCCTCAAGGAGGACTTCGGCGCGTGGGACGCCATCGTTCGGCCCCTCACCTAGGGCGGCCCGCCGCCTCCCACGCGGTCACGTTGGCCTCGATCTGCCTCGCGTGAGTCTCCAGATGCTCCGCGTAGATGCCGAGCCAGTCCTCCGCGGTGTATCGCCCCGAGCCGGTGTGGCGCCCTTCCCGGCGCCAGGCCTCCTCGGGCACGTGGCGGATCAGCGCCGCGGTGTGGGCGCGGACGCCCCGCACCACGGCCAGCGCCGGCTCGAGGGGATGACGGCGGTAGTCGAGGGTCACCGCCCACACCGCCTCCTCGTAGGCGAGGACCACCGGCTCCGCCTCGCACAGCAGGTAGCGGATCCGGGCGGCCGCATTGGTCTCGGAGTCCGCGCAGTGGATCACCACCTCGTGCGCGGACCACTCGCCGGGCGCCGGTCGCCACTGGCGGACCCCGGCGGGGACGCGGGCCAGGGCGCCCTCGAGGCGCGCGGGGCCGTCGGCGTACTGCTGGATCAACCGCTCTCGCTCGGAACGGGGCAGCGGCATCGAGGGGGACCTCCGTGAGGCGACGGCTGACCGTCGCGCTGGTCGGGTTGTGCCTGTCGGGCGCGCTCGCCGGCGCCGCGGGCGCCCAGTCGTCGGCCGGGTCGGCGAGCGCGCCGGGCCGACTCGACGGGCCCGGCCTCCGCGCCGCGCTCGCCACGCTCGGCTATCCCGCGCGCGAGGTGCGGAACGAGGCGGGCGTCGAGTACGAGATCGTGCTGCGCCTGCGCACCGGCGCGGCGGTGACCACGCGGGTCACGCTCTCCAAGGACGGGAGCCTGGTGTGGCTGGTGGCGTGGCTCAAGAAGATACCGCCCGGCCGGACGGTGAGCGGCAACGCGGTGCTCGACATGCTGGTGGAGAACGACGCCATCGGGCCCACCCACTTCTCCTACAACGAGCGGGTGCGGTGGTTCTTCCTCAACAGCCCGGTGATCAACCAGGACCTCACGCCGGACCGGCTGCGGGGCGAGATCGATCACGTGGCCCTCATCGCGGCGCGCACCGAGCCGCTGTGGGACTTCGAGCGCTGGCGGTAGGGCTCGCCGCTCAGGCGAGCGGGGCGGGCAGGTCCGATCCGCCCATCAGGTAGCGGTCCACGCCGCGGGCCGCGCTGCGCCCCTCCGCGATCGCCCACACGATCAGCGACTGGCCCCGCTGCATGTCGCCCGCCGCGAACACGCCGGGCACGCTGGTCATCCAGCTCGCGTCGCGCTTGACGTTGCCGCGCTCGGTGAGGGCGACCCCGAGCTGCTCCAGCAGGCCCGGCCGCTCCGGCCCCACGAAGCCCATGGCCAGGAGCACCAGCTCGCAGGGCAGGGTGGAGGCGCTGCCGGGCAGTTCGCGGAACGTGACTCGCTCGCCGTCGCGGACCGTCTCCACCTGCGCGATCTCGAGACCGGCCACCCGGCCGCGCTCGTCGGCCAGGAAGCGCCGGGTCGAGACCGAGTAGAGCCGCTCGCCGCCCTCGGCGTGCGCCGAGGAGACGCGGAAGACGTTCGGCCACTGGGGCCACGGGTTGTCGGCCGCGCGGTGCTCGGGCGGGCGCGGGAGGATCTCCAGCTGGTGCACCTCCGCCGCGCCCTGGCGGTGGGTGGTGCCCAGGCAGTCGGCGCCGGTGTCGCCGCCGCCGATGATGACCACCCGCTTGCCCCGGGCGGTGATGAAGTCCTCGTCCGGCACCTGGTCACCCTCGCAGCGCCGGTTCTGCAGCGTCAGGTAGTCCATCGCGAAGTGGATGCCCCCGAGCTCCCGCCCCGGGATGGGCAGGTCGCGCGGGGCGCACGCGCCGCCGCACAGCACGAGCGCGTCGAACTCCCGCCGGAGCGCCTCCGCAGGCCGGTCGACCCCCACGTGGGCGTTGACCACGAAGCGCACGCCCTCGGCCTCCATCTGGGCCAGCCGCCGGTCGAGCACGCGCTTCTCCATCTTGAACTCGGGGATGCCGTAGCGGAGCAGGCCCCCGATGCGGTCGGCGCGCTCGAAGACCGTCACCTGATGCCCGGCGCGGCAGAGCTGCTGGGCCGCCGCGAGCCCGGCGGGGCCCGAGCCCACCACCGCGACCGTCTTGCCGGTGCGGACCGCGGGCGGCTCGGGACGGACCCAGCCCTCCGCGAAGGCGCGATCGATGATCGACAGCTCGATGCCTTTGATGGTGACCGGATCGTCGTTGATCCCGAGCACGCACGAGCCCTCGCACGGGGCGGGACAGAGGGTGCCGGTGAACTCCGGGAAGTTGTTGGTGGCGTGCAGGCGGTCGATGGCGTCGCGCCACTTGTCCCGGTACACGAGATCGTTCCAGTCCGGGATCAGGTTGCCGAGCGGACAGCCCTGGTGGCAGAAGGGGATGCCGCAGTCCATGCAGCGCGCCCCCTGCTTGCGCAGCCCCTCGTCGGGCCACGGCAGCATGACCTGCTTCCAGTCGCGCCGGCGCTCCTCGACCGGGCGGTAGGGCTGCTTGTCGCGCTTGAACTCGATGAAGCCGGTGACCTTGCCCATCGCCCTAGTTGTGCGCGCTGGCCATCACGGCCTCGTCGGCCGACATGCCGGTCTCCTGCGCCTTCTTGATCGCGGCCATCACCCGCTTGAAGTCCTGGGGGATGACCTTCACGAACTTCGGCTGGCTGCGCTCCCACTCCACCAGCAGGCGCGCGGCCACCGGGCTCTGGGTGTAGCGGATGTGGCGCGCGAGCAGGTCCTTCACCACCTCCACGTCCTCGGTGTCGACGAGTGGCTCGAGGTCGACCATGCCCAGGTTGCAGCGGCGCCGGAAATCGCCCGCCTCGTCGAGCACGAAGGCGAGGCCGCCCGACATGCCGGCCGCGAAATTGCGGCCGGTGCGGCCGATCACCACCACCCGGCCGCCGGTCATGTACTCGCAGCCGTGGTCGCCCACGCCCTCCACCACCGTGAGCGCGCCGCTGTTGCGCACCGCGAAGCGCTCCCCGGCCACCCCGCGGAAGTAGGCCTCGCCCGCGGTGGCCCCGTAGAGGACCACGTTGCCGACCAGGATGTTCTCCTCCGCCACGAAGGTGGCCTCGCGAGGCGGGAAGACCACCAGCTTGCCGCCGGAGAGGCCCTTTCCGATGTAGTCGTTGGCGTCGCCCTCGAGGGTCAGCGTGACGCCGCGGGGCAGGAAGGCCCCGAAGCTCTGGCCGGCCGAGCCGGTGAAGTGGAGCCGGATCGTGTCGTCGGGCAGCCCGTCCGCCCCGTAGCGGGTGGTGATCTCCGAGCCCAGGATGGTGCCCACCGTGCGGTTGACGTTCTGGATGGGCAGCCGGATGTCGACCGGCTCGCGCCGCTCCAGTGCGGGACGGCAGAGGGGCACCAGCGTGGTCAGATCCAGCGAGCGGTCGAGCCCGTGGTCCTGCGCGACTGTCCGTCGAACTGCCACCTCGGGCCCCGCGGCGGGGCGGTGGAGGATGGCCGAGAAGTCGAGGCCGCGTGCCTTCCAGTGGTCGATCGCGGGCGCGACGTCGATCCGGTCGACCCGGCCGATCATCTCGTCCATCGTGCGGAAGCCGAGGCGCGCCATGTACTCGCGCACCTCCTGCGCGATGTAGCGGAAGAAGGTCTCCACGAACTCGGGCTGGCCGGTGAACTTCGCCCGCAGCTTCGGGTCCTGGGTGGCCACCCCGACCGGGCAGGTGTTGAGGTGGCAGACCCGCATCATGATGCAGCCCATCACCACCAGGGGCGCGGTGGAGAAGCCGAACTCCTCCGCGCCCATCAGGGCCCCGATCACCACGTCGCGGCCGGTCTTGATCTGGCCGTCGACCTGCACGATGATCCGGTCCCGCAGCTTGTTCATCACCAGGACCTGCTGGGTCTCGGCGAGGCCCAGCTCCCACGGCGTGCCGCCGTGCTTGATCGAGGTGAGCGGTGCCGCGCCGGTGCCGCCGTCGTGGCCGGAGATCAGCACCACGTCGGAGTGCGCCTTGGCCACTCCCGCCGCCACCGTGCCGACCCCGACCTCGGAGACCAGCTTCACGCTGATGCGGGCCTGCGGGTTGGCGTTCTTCAGGTCGTGGATGAGCTGGGCCAGGTCCTCGATCGAGTAGATGTCGTGGTGCGGGGGCGGGGAGATGAGCCCCACGCCCGGCGTGGAGTGCCGCACCTTGGCGATCCACGGGTAGACCTTGTGGCCGGGCAGCTGTCCGCCCTCGCCGGGCTTGGCCCCCTGCGCCATCTTGATCTGGAGATCCTCCGCGTTGACGAGGTACTCGCTGGTCACCCCGAAGCGGCCGGAGGCGATCTGCTTGATCGCGCTGCGCCGGGAGTCGCCGTTGGGCTCGCGCCGGTAGCGCAGGGGATCCTCGCCGCCCTCGCCGGTGTTGGACTTGCCGCCGAGGCGGTTCATGGCCACCGCGAGCGTCTGGTGGGCCTCGAGGCTGATCGAGCCGTAGGACATGGCCCCGGTCGCGAAGCGGCGGAGGATCGACTCCACCGGCTCCACCTCGTCGAGCGGGATCGGGGCAGGGGCGAAGCGCAGATCGAAGAGCCCGCGCAGCGTCGCTCGCGTGCGGCTCTGGTCGTCGACCGCGGCGGTGTACTCCTTGAAGATCTCGTACTGTCCGCTGCGGGTCGCGTGCTGCAGCTTGTACACCGTCTCCGGATTGAAGAGGTGGTACTCGCCGTCGCGCCGCCACTGGTACTCGCCCCCCCAGGGGAGATCGCGGCCGCCCACCGGACGCTCCGGGTGCCCCCGTCGATGCCGGGCCAGCGCCTCCGCGGCCACCACGTCGATGCCGACGCCGCCGATGCGGGACGCGGTCCAGGTGAAGTAGCGGTCCACGAACGGGCGGGCCAGGCCGATGGCCTCGAAGATCTGGGCGCCGCGGTAGGAGTGGATGGTGGAGATCCCCATCTTGGAGATCACCTTCAGCACGCCCTTGTTCAGCGCCTTGATGTAGTTCTTGACCGCGTGCTTGTGATCGAGCCCGGGCAAGAGACCCTGGCGGATCATGTCGTCGAGGCTCTCGAAGGCCAGGTAGGGGTTGATCGCGCCCGCCCCGTAGCCCAGGAGCAGGGCCATGTGATGTACCTCGCGCGCCTCGCCGGTCTCGATCACGAAGCCGACCTTGCAGCGCGTGCCCTCCCGGATCAGGTGGTGGTGCACGCCCGCGGTGGCCAGCAGTGCCGGGATGGGGGCGTGGGTGGCGCTCACCCCGCGGTCGGACAGGATCAGGAACGTGCAGCCCTCCGCGACCGCGCGGCTCACCGCCTGGCACAGCTCCTCCATCGCGCGCTCGAGAGCGACGGGCCCGTCCGCCACCGGGAACAGCATGGACACGGTGGTGGCCTTGAAGCCGGGCAGGTCCACGTGCCGGATGCGCGCCAGCTCCTCGTTGTCGAGCAGTGGGGTCTTGAGCTTGATCTGGCGGCACGCCTCCGGCACCGGCTCCAGCAGGTTGCCCTCGGGACCGATGGAGGTCGCGATCTGGGTCACGAGCTCCTCGCGGATGCCGTCGAGCGGCGGATTCGTGACCTGGGCGAAGAGCTGCTTGAAGTAGTCGTAGAGGAGGCGGGGCCGCTCGGAGAGCACGGCCAGCGAGGTATCGGTGCCCATGGAGCCCACCGGCTCCTCGCCGCCCGCGGCCATGGGGCCCAGGAGCAGGCGCAGGTCCTCGTGGGTGTAGCCGAACACCTGCTGCCGGAGCAGGACCGTCTGATGGTCGGGCTCGGGCACGCTCGGCGGCGCGGGCAGGTCCTCGACCGGGGTCAGGTACGTCCGCAGCCACTCCCCGTACGGGTACTGGGCGGCGTAGGTCTGCTTGAGCTCCGCGTCGTCGATGATGCGGCCCTGGGCGGTGTCGACCAGGAAGATGCGCCCGGGATGCAGGCGCTCCTTCAGGAGCACGCGCTCGGGGGCGATGTCGAGGACCCCCACCTCGGAGGCCATCACCACCATGTCGTCCTTGGTGACGTAGTAACGCGACGGGCGCAGGCCGTTGCGGTCCAGGACCGCGCCGATCACGGTGCCGTCGGTGAACGCGATCGAGGCCGGCCCGTCCCACGGCTCCATCAGGCAGCCGTGGTACTCGTAGAAGGCTTTCCGCTCCTCGCTCATCGACTCGTGCCCGCTCCACGCCTCCGGGATCATCATCAGCACGGCCAGGGGCAGGGGCCGTCCCGCCATCACCAGGAACTCCAGCACGTTGTCGAAGACCGCGGAGTCGCTGCCGCCCTCCACCACGATCGGCACGATCTTCTTGAGGTCGTCACCCAGGACCGCGGAGTGGCAGAGCGCCTCGCGCGCCCGCATCCAGTTGATGTTGCCCCGCAGGGTGTTGATCTCCCCGTTGTGGGCGATGTAGCGGTAGGGGTGCGCGAGCGGCCACGAGGGGAAGGTGTTGGTCGAGAAGCGCTGGTGCACGAGGGCCAGCGCCGACTCCACCAGCGGATCGGTCACGTCGGGGAACATGCCCTCGATCTGGTCGGCCGAGAGCATGCCCTTGTAGATGAGGGTGTTGGCCGAGAGGCTGGGCAGGTAGAAGAACGCCCGCTCCGCGATCGCGCTCCCGCGCACCGCGTGCTCGGCCCGCTTGCGGATGATGTAGAGCTTGCGCTCGAACGTGGCGCGATCGGGCACTCCGGCCCCCCGGCCGACGAACACCTGCTCGAACGCGGGCTCCCCCGAGCGGGCGCTGGGGCCGATGGGGGAGGAGTCGGTGGGGACCGGCCGCCAGCCGAGGTTGACCTGTCCTTCCTCGACAACGATGGCCTCCAGGAGCTTGCGGCACGCCGCCCGATCGCGCGCGTCGCGGGGCAGGAAGACCAGGCCGGCCCCGTAGTGGCCGGGCGGGGGCAGCGCGATGCCGAGGGCCGCGCACTCCCGGACCAGGAAGCGGTGGGGCATCTGGATCAGGATGCCGGCGCCGTCGCCGGTGTTGACCTCGCAGCCGCAGGCCCCGCGGTGGAGCAGATTCTTCAGCACCGTGAGGGCCTGGGAGACGATGGCGTGCGACTTGCGGCCCTTGATGTCCACCACGAAGCCCACGCCGCAGGCGTCGTGCTCGTGCGCGGGATCGTACAGTCCCTGCGCAGGGGGCAACCCGGGAAACGTCGTCTCTGACATCGTGCGCTCTCTCCACCCCGGCTCTCTTGGCCGGGGCCCCAGACCGTTTGTCGGTCCTCTCCGAACGTTCCCGAGAGACTACACGCGCGCCAAGCATTAGCCAAGCCCAAAGTGAAAAAACACGTCATTAGCTATGTTAATAGTGGTAGGTTGGGCGGCATGAACCTCGAGACCCTGAAGCTCTACTGCGACGTGGTGCGGCTGCGAAGCTTCTCGCGCGGAGCCGCCACCAACGCGGTGTCGCAGTCGGCGGCCAGCCAGGCCATCCAGCAGCTGGAGGGCGACCTGGACGCGGTGCTGCTCGACCGCTCCCGCCGCCCGCTCCTGCCCACCGAGCAGGGCCAGGCCTTCTACGAGGCGTGCCGGACCCTGCTCCAGGGGTGGGAGAAGGCGCGCGCGGACCTGGCCGCCGCCCGCGAGCGCGTGGAGGGCACGGTGCGGGTCGCCGCGATCTACTCGGTGGGCCTGCACGACATGAGCCGGCACATGCAGCCGTTCATGGCCGCGTACCCGCAGGCGCGGGTGCTGCTCGAGTGTCTGCACCCGCACAAGGTGGTGGAGGCGGTGGTGGAGGACGAGGCCGACGTCGGGATCCTCTCCTATCCGGTCGCGACCCGGGCCCTCACCGTCCTGCCCCTGCGCATGGAGCCGATGGTGCTGGTGGCGCACCCGGCCCATCGCCTGGCCCGCCGGCGGTCGGTGGCGCCGGCGGACCTGGAGGCCGAGAAGTTCGTGGCCTTCGACCGAGACCTCGCGATCCGCCGGGCCATCGACCGGGCGCTGAAGCAGCACGGGGTCAAGGTGGACGTGGTGATGGAGTTCGACAACGTGGAGACCATCAAGCAGGCCATCGGCATCAACGCGGGGCTCAGCATCCTGCCGCGCCCCACCGTGCTGAAGGAGGCGGGGATGCGCACGCTGGCGGTGACCGCGCTGGCGCTGCCGGGCCTCGTGCGGCCGATCGGCATCATCCACCGCCGCGGGCGGCGCCTGACCCCGGTGGTGGCGCGCTTCATCGAAGAGCTCCAGAAGCCCACCGACGGGGCGGCGTGATACCGTAGTTCCCATGCGGAGCCCCCGCGAGACGTCCCGATCCTTTCCCGGCCGATGCCTTCCCGGCCGATCGCCCCGAGGAGCCGTGGCATGAGCGACACCCCCGCGTCCCTGATCATCGCGGCCAGCGAGCACGACTCGAACCTCTACTACGCGTGCCGCTTCCTGGCCCCGGATGCGTTCGTCTTCCTGCAGGTCGACGGACGGAAGACGCTCCTCATGTCCGACCTCGAGGTGGACCGGGCCCGGAAACAGGCCCGCGTGGACGAGGTGCTGTCGCTCTCGGAGTGGGACGCCAAGGCCCGCCAGCGCTGGCCCCAGCCGCGCCTGACCGACACCGTGAGCCTGCTGCTGGAGGACTACGGGGTGAAGGCGGTCGAGGTGCCGGGCGACTTCCCGCTCGAGCTGGCCGACCGGCTCCGCGAGCGGGGCGTCACCGTCAGCGCGCGGCCGAGCCCGTTCCTGCCCGAGCGGGTGGTGAAGGCCCCGGACGAGGTGGCGGCCATCGAGGAGGCCCAGCGCCACACCGAGACCGCGCTCGAGGCCGCGCTGCAGATGCTCCGGGAGAGCGTGGTCCGCGGGGACGAGGTGATCTACCGGGGGCGGCCGCTGACCTCCGAGGACCTCAAGAAGGCGGTCAACGTCTCCCTGATGGAGAACGACTGCATCGCGGAGCACACCATCATCGCGTGCGGCGACGACGGATGCGACCCGCACAACCAGGGCGCGGGCCCCGTCCGGCCCAACCAGGGGATCATCTTCGACATCTTCCCGCGCTCGTCCCGGACCCGCTACTTCGCGGACATGACCAGGACGGTGGTGAAGGGGAAGGCCACCGACGAGCTCCGACGGATCTACGACGCGGTGCTGGCCAGTCAGCTCCGGGGCATCGAGCTGGTCCGGGACGGCGCCTCCGGGTCCGCGATCCACGCCGAGGTCAACCGGACGCTCGAGTCGCGCGGCTACATGACGGGCGTGGTCAACGGGCGGAACCAGGGGTTCTTCCACGGGACCGGGCACGGCGTCGGGCTCGACATCCACGAGATGCCCCGCATCAGCCGGGTCGACTCCGAGCTCAGGACCGGCCACGTGGTGACCGTGGAGCCGGGGCTCTACTATCCGGGCCGGGGCGCGGTGCGGATCGAGGACATGGTCCTGGTAGAGGGCGGCGGCTGTCGCAACCTGACCCGGGCCCCCAAGATGGATCTGCTCGAGCTCTAGAGAGCCCTCCCGGGGGCCCCGAGAAGGCCGCGGTCGGGCGGTCCGACCGCAGACAACCTTGCTTCCATTCAAGCCTTTGGGTAGCATGACTAGGGAGTGTCACGCCTCTGATCGCGCTTCCCAGACTCCAGGGTGACCAGGGCCACTCCGCCTGCAGGCTGCCGCGAGAACAGGGGCATGCACCTGGACGGAAAGGAAACCGAAGATGAGTGAGAGTGTGGCCGCCACGCGGACGGCGCCCAAGCCTCGCCGCACCCTGACGCGTGCCGTGATCCGGTTCGCCGGAGACTCGGGCGATGGGATGCAGGTGACGGGCGAGCAGTTCACCACCGAGGCCGCGTGGGCCGGCAACGACATCTCCACGCTGCCGAATTTCCCGGCCGAGATCCGAGCCCCCGCCGGGACCCTCTTCGGGGTCTCGAGCTTCCAGCTCCAGTTCGGCAGCCAGCGGGTCTACACCCCGGGCGACCAGCTCGACGCCCTGGTGGTGATGAACCCGGCGGCCCTGAAGGTCCATCTCCGCGACCTGAAGACGGGCGGGATCCTGATCGTGAATCCCACCGCCTTCGACAAGCGCAATCTCGACAAGGCCGGCTACGCCGGCAACCCGCTCGAGGATGCGGCTCTGGGCGAGAAGTACCGCCTGCACATGGTCGACATGGAGGGGCTCACCAAGAAGGCGCTCGAGGACATGCCGCTGAACGCGAAGGAGAAGGATCGCTGCAAGAACTTCTTCGCGCTCGGGCTCGTGTCCTGGGTCTACACGCGTCCGCTCGAGCCGACCCTGGACGCGATCAAGAAGCGGTTCGCCAAGCGCCCCGACTTCGTGGAGGCCAACATCCGCGCGCTGAAGGCGGGGCACGCCTTCGGCGAGACCGCGGAGATGTTCGCCGAGCACTACGGCGTCGAGCCGGCGGAGATGGCGCCCGGGATCTACCGCAGCATGACCGGCAACCGCGCGCTGGCCTGGGGCCTCCTCGCGGCGGCCGAGCGCACCCAGGTGCCGGTGGTGTTCGGGGCCTACCCGATCACGCCCGCGAGCGACATCCTGCACGAGCTCGCTCTGCACAAGCGGTTCCGCATCCGGACCTTCCAGGCCGAGGACGAGATCGCGGCGGTCACCGCGGCGATCGGCGCCTCGTTCGGGGGCTGCATCGGGGTGACCGCGTCCAGCGGTCCCGGCATCGCGCTCAAGGCCGAGGGCATCGGGCTCGCGGTCACCGCGGAGCTGCCGCTGGTGATCTTCGACATCCAGCGCGGCGGTCCCAGCACCGGGCTGCCCACCAAGACCGAGCAGGCCGACCTCATGCAGGCCCTCTACGGGCGCAACAGCGAGTCGCCGGTGGTGGTGATCGCGCCGGCCACCCCGGGGGACTGCTTCTACATCGCCTACGAGGCGGTGCGGATCGCCATCAAGTACATGGTGCCGGTGATGGTGCTGTCCGACGGCTACCTCGCCAACGGCTCGGAGCCGTGGCTGATCCCGGACGTCAAGACGCTGCCCGACATCACGGTCGGCTTCCGCACCGAGACCGAAGGGTTCTTCCCGTACCTGCGGGATCCGGCCACCCTTGCGCGGCCCTGGGTCCGCCCGGGGACCCCGGGGCTCGAGCACCGCATCGGCGGCATCGAGAAGCAGGACGTGACCGGCAACATCTCCTACGACCCCGAGAACCACGACCACATGGTCCGCACCCGCGCCGAGAAGGTGCGGCGGGTGGGCCAGGAGATCCCGCCGCTCTCGATCAACGGGCCGGCCACCGGCGAGGTGCTGGTGGTGGGCTGGGGCGGGACCTACGGCGCCATCACGGCGGCCGTCGAGGAAGCGCAGGGCGAGGGCAAGGCGGTGGCCTCCGTGCACCTGCGCTACCTCAACCCGCTGCCTCCCGATCTCGGCCACATCCTGCGGCAGTACCGCCGGGTGCTGGTGCCGGAGATCAACAGCGGACAGCTCGTGCGCGTGTTGCGAGCGGAGTACCTGGTCGACGCGGTGGGCTTCAACCGCGTGCGCGGCCTGCCGCTCGCGAGCCAGGAAATCTACGAAGCCATCAACCAGATGCTGGAGGCCAAGCGGTGAGTCCGGCGACCGGAGCACCCGGAGCGACCCCGAAGTACACCAAGAAGGATTTCGAGTCCGACCAGGACGTGCGCTGGTGCCCCGGCTGCGGGGACTACGCGATCCTGAGCGCGGTGCAGAAGACCATGCCCGACCTGGGGATTCCCCGGGAGGACATCGTGTTCATCTCGGGCATCGGCTGCTCGAGCCGCTTCCCGTACTACATGAACACCTACGGGTTCCACACCATCCACGGCCGCGCCCCCGCGATCGCCACCGGCCTCAAGCTGGCGCGTCCCGAGCTCAAGGTGTTCGTGATCACCGGCGACGGCGACGGCCTGAGCATCGGCGGCAACCATCTGCTGCACGTGCTGCGCCGGAACGTGGACGTCACAATTCTACTGTTCAACAACCGCATCTACGGCCTCACCAAGGGCCAGTACTCGCCGACCAGCGAGCTGGGCAAGGTGACCAAGTCCACCCCGGTGGGCTCCGCGGACCGGCCGGTGAGCCCGTGCTCCTTCGCGCTCGCCACCGGCGCCACCTTCGTGGCCCGCACGCTGGACCGCAACATCGCCCACATGGAGGAGACCTTGAAGCGGGCCGCCGCCCACAAGGGCGCCGCGTTCATCGAGATCCTCCAGAACTGCAACGTGTACAACGACATGGCCTGGGGCACGCTCTACGACCGGGAGTCCAAGGTGCTCCACGAGCTGCGGCTGCAGCACGGCAAGCCGCTCGTCTGGGGGCCGGTGGACGACCGCCGCGGCCTGGTACTGGAAGGCGTGAAGCCCAAGGTGGTGAAGGTGGCGGACGTGCCCGAGAGCCAGCTCTGGGTGCACGACGAGACCGACGCCGGGGCGGCGGCGGTGCTGGCCCAGCTCTGGGCTCCGGACTACCCGATTCCACTCGGGGTCTTCACCAACCGGACCGGGGAGACGACGTACGAGGAGATCCTCATCCAGCAGGAGCAGAAGGTGATCTCGGAGCGTGGCCCCGGGGACATCGGCAAGCTGCTCATGTCCGGCGAAACCTGGAAGATCGGCTGAGCCCCCGCTTGCCGCGGGCACGCCTCACATCACCGGCCCTCCTCGCGAGGGCCGGTGGTATTTTGTCAGCCTGAGCCGCCCCCATGCCCCTCTCTCCCCACGTCCTTCGCGAGCTGGAGCGCATCGTCGGGACCGCCGGTCTCGTGGTCTCGCACGAGGGGCTGCTGACCTACGAGTGCGACATGCACACGTTCTACAAGGGGGCGCCGGAGGCGGTGGTGCTCCCCGAGTCCGCCGCCCAGGTGGCCGAGGTGGTTCGCCTGTGCCGCCGGGAGCACGTGCCGATCGTGCCGCGGGGCTCGGGGACCGGGCTGATCGGCGGGGCGATGGCCGCGGCGGGCGGAGTGATGGTCTCGATGACCCGCATGAACCGGATCGTCGAGCTGGACTTCGCCAACCGCTGCGCCACCGTCCAGCCCGGGCTCATCAACCTCTGGCTGAGCCAGGCCACCCGCGCGAGCGGCTACTTCTTCGCCCCCGATCCCTCCAGCCAGATGGTCTCGTCGATCGGGGGCAACGCGTCCACCAACGCGGGCGGGCCCCACTGCCTCAAGTACGGTATCACCGTGAACCATATCCTCGGCCTCGAGGTCGTGACCGGGGCGGGGGAGCTGGTGCGGCTCGGGGGCAAGACCCACGAGCGCCCGGGCTACGACCTCACCGGGGTCATGGTGGGCGCGGAGGGCACCCTGGGCCTCGTCACCGGCGTCGTGGTGCGGCTCACCCACCTGCCGGAGTCGGTGAAGACGATCCTGGCGTCCTTTCCCACCATCGAGGACGCCTCCGAGACGGTGTCGGCCATCATCCGCGCCGGCATCATCCCGGCCGCGCTCGAGATGCTGGACGAGGTGGTCATCCGCGCGATCGAGGAGGGCATCCACGCGGGCTATCCCAAGGGCGCGGGCGCGGTGCTCCTGATCGAGCTCGACGGGCCGGTGGCCGAGATCGAGGCCCAGGCCGCGCCCATCGAGGCGATCTGCCGCGAGCACCTCGCGCTCGAGATCCGGGTGGCCCGCGACGAGGCGGAGCGCGCGCTCCTGTGGAAGGGGCGCAAGGAGGCGGCGGGCGTCTTCGGGCGCCTGACCCCGAACTGGCTCCTGCAGGACGCGGTGGTGCCCCGCTCGCGGCTGCCCGAGATCATGCGCGAGCTCCAGGAGATCGGCGCGCGGCACCGGGTGGTGATCGCCAACGTGTTCCACGCCGGCGACGGCAACCTGCACCCGCTGATCTGCTACGACGACCGGGTGCCGGGCGAGCTCGAGCGGGCCAAGCAGGCCAACGAGGAGCTGCTGCACGCGTGCCTGCGCCTGGGGGGCAGCGTGACCGGCGAGCACGGCGTGGGGCTCGACAAGTGCGAGAGCCTGCCGCTGCAGTTCGCGCCCGCCGACCTCAATTTCATGGCGCGCCTGCGTCGGACGTTCGATCCCGACTCGATCATGAACCCCGGCAAGCTGCTCCCGTCGCATCCGGCCTGCGGCGAGGGCTTTCGCCCCACCGCCCGTCCGCTGCCCTCCGGCACCTGGATCTGACGATGGCGGTCTCCACCCCCGCGCTCCACGACGCCCTCGGCGACCTGGTCGGCGCCCCGCACCTGCTGCGCGACCCCGCGGCCCTGCCGGCCTACGCGGTGGACGGGGTGGTGCCGGGCGCGGTGGTGCGGCCGGGCAGCGCGGAGGAGGTGAGCCGCGTGCTCGCCCTCTGCGCGACGGAAGGGCTCGCGGTGGTGCCGCGCGGGGCCGGCCGCGCGATGGGCCTGGGCAACCCGCCCCGGCGCCTCGACGTCGTGCTGGAGCTGGCGCGCCTGACCGCGGTGCGCGAGTACGTGCCCGAGGACATGGTGGCCACCGTGGACGCGGGCCTCACGCTCGGCGGGCTGGCCGCGCGCCTGGCCCCGCAGCGGCAGATGCTCGCGCTGGACCCGCCCGGCGGCCTCGCGCGCTCGGTGGGCGGCGTGCTGGCCACGCACGCCAGCGGTCCGCTGCGCTTCCGCTACGGGACCGGGCGCGACCTGCTGCTGGGTGCGCGCTTCGTGCAGGCCGACGGCACGCTCACCTGGGGCGGCGCCCGGGTGGTGAAGTCGGTCACCGGCTACGACGTGCCGAAGCTGCTGGTGGGCTCGCTCGGCACGCTCGCGGTCCTGGTGGAGGCGACTCTCCGTCTGCACCCGATCCCGCCGGCCAGACGCTCCTGGCAGGTGAGCCTGCCGTCGGCGCCGGCGGCGGCCGACTTCGTGGCCGCGCTGCTCGACTCGCCGCTCCAGCCGGATCGGGCGGCCCTGCTCGACGAGGCGGCCCTCCGCCGCGCCGGCGTCACCCCCCAGCCGATCGCCCTGCTCCTCTCCATCGGCAGCGTGGCCGAGGCGGTGGAGCAGCAGGGCAGCGCGCTCGCCGCGCTGGCCCGCGGCCACGGGGCCCGGGTCGACGCGGTCCCGGAGTCGGCCTGGGGCGGCCTCGGGGAGGCAGTGGCGGCGCCCGTGCTCCTGCGGCTGGCCTGCGAGCCGCGCCGGCTGCTTCACTGGCTCACGACCGCCCAGGCCGCTGCCGGCCGGCTGGGCGTCGAGGTGGCCTCGCTGGCCCAGCCCGGACACGGCGTGCTACAGATGGCGGTCAGGGGGGCCGCGGCCCCGCGGACGCTCGGAGCCGAGCTGGTCGGCCCGCTCCGGAGCGGGGTCGAGAGCGAGGGTGGGAGCCTGATGGTCGAGGGAGCCCCGTCCGAGCTCAAAGCGATCTGTGAGGCCTGGGGCTCCATCAACCTGGAAAATATGGCGATCATGAGGCGAATCAAGACGGAGTTCGATCCCGCCGGGTGTCTGAGCCCGGGCCGGTTCGTGGGGGGCCTGTGAGCCAGATCGCGCCGGCACGGCTGGGCGCCTTCGACGCGCAGGACGCGCCGTCGATGGACGGTCTACGCGCATGCGTGCACTGCGGCATCTGCCTGCCGCAGTGCCCGACCTACCGCGTGCTGGGCGAGGAGATGGACTCGCCCCGCGGGCGCGTGTACCTGATGCGCGCCGCGGCCGAGGACCGCCTCGGGCTCACCGAGACCATGGCGCGACACCTCGACCTCTGCCTCGGCTGTCGCGCCTGCGAGACCGCGTGCCCTTCGGGAGTGCCGTTCGGCCAGCTCCTGGAGGCGACCCGCGGTCAGCTCGAGCGACGAGGCGTCGTGCCGCCTCAGCGCGACTCGGCCACCCTTCGCTTCCTGCTGGAGGTCTTCCCGAGCCCGGCGCGGCTCGGCGCCATGCTCCACGGGCTCCGCGCCTACCAGTGGTCGGGCCTCCAGGCCCTCGTCCGCGGCCTCGGCCTGCTGGCGCCGTTCCGCAAGCTCCGCGCGATGGAGGCGCTCCTGCCGCCGGTGCCGCCGACCCCCGCTCCGCTGCCCGAGGTGGTCCCGGCCCGCGGCGGCCACGCTCGCGGGCGGGCCGGCGTGCTGCTCGGCTGCGCCCAGCGCTTCTTCTATCCCGACGTCAACGCGGACACGGTGCGCCTGCTGTCCGCGGCCGGCTACGAGGTGGTGGTGCCCCGGGCCCAGGAGTGCTGCGGCGCGCTCCATCGCCACGCGGGGCGGATCGACGAGCTGCGGGCGATGGCCCGGCGTCTGATGCCGCTCTTCGCGGACGTCGACGTGGTCGTGGTGAACGCGGCGGGCTGCGGCTCGGCCCTCAAGGAGTACGGCCACTGGCTGCCCGACGAGGAGACGCAGCGCTTCGCGGCGCGCGTGCGCGACGTCTCCGAGGTGCTGGCCGACGCCGACCTCCCGCTGCGCCCCCTTCGCGAGACGGTGACCTACCACGACGCGTGTCACCTGGCCCACGGCCAGCGCGTGCGCGCCGAGCCGCGCGCGCTGCTCCGGCGCATCCCGGAGCTGACCCTGGTGGACCTGCCCGATAGCGACCTCTGCTGCGGCAGCGCCGGCGTCTACAACCTGCTCGAGCCGGACATGGCGGGCGAGCTGGGCCGCCGAAAGGCCGCGCGCATCCGGGAGACCGGCGCCCGGATCGTGGCCGCGGGCAACCCGGGCTGCCTCATGCAGATCCGCCAGCACTGCCGCGCCGAGGGCCTCGCGGTCGAGGTGGCGCACCCGGTGACCTTGCTGGCGCGGGCCCTGGCCGAGCCGCGCGGGGAGCGCTAGGCGCGTGAAGATCCGCGTGCGGGACCACGTGAAGATCGCGACCGACAAGATGGCGAAGATCGGGCTGGCGGGCACCGGCCGCACCCAGCTCGACCTCTACTGCGTGGCGCCGGGCCAGTCGCAGTCGCCGCACCGTCACGAGGGCGAGGACAAGATCTACTACGTGATCGAGGGCACCGGGCGCTTCCGGGTAGGCGAGAGCGAGGAGCGGCTAGAGGCGGGGGAGGCGGTGGTGGCCCCCGCGGGCGTGGACCACGGCCTCGTCAACGACGGCCCCACGCTGCTCCTGGTGCTGGTGGTGGTCGCGCCCCCGCCCGCCCACATGAAGCGCTAGCGGGCCATGGCCGCTCCCGTCCGCGCCTCGCTCATGATCACCTGCCTGGGCGACGTGTTCTTCCCCGAGGTCGGGGTGGCCATGGTGCGTCTCCTTCGCGGCCTGGGCGTCGAGGTCGACTTTCCCGAGGGCCAGACCTGCTGCGGCCTGCCGCTCTTCAACTCGGGCTACCACCACGACGCGGCCCTGGTGGCCGCGCGCACGGTGGAGCTCTTCGAGCGCGCCGAGCACGTGGTGGTGCCCTCGGGCTCGTGCGCGTGGATGGTGAAGACCGAGTACCCGGGGCTGCTCAAGCACGACCCGGCGCGGCGCGCCGCCGCCGAATCGCTGGCCCGCCGCACCCGGGAGCTCTCCCAGTTCCTGGTGGAGGTGCTGGGCGTCACGCGGCTGGACGCGCGCTTCGAGGGCAAGGTCACCTACCACGACTCCTGCCACCTCCTGCGCGGGCTCGGGGAGTCGGCGGCCCCGCGGGCGCTGCTGCGCGGGGTGCCGGGCGTGGAGCTGGTGGAGCTGCCGGGCGCGGATCAGTGCTGCGGGTTCGGCGGCTCGTTCTCGGTGCGCCTGCCGGAGGTATCGAGCGCGATCCTGGACAAGAAGCTGGCCAGCGTGGAGGCGACCGGCGCGCGCTGCCTGGTGGCGTGCGACGCGGGCTGCCTCATGCAGATGGGCGGCGGGCTGTCCCGCCGCGGCTCGTCGGTGAAGGCGATCCACCTGGCCCAGGTCCTGGCCGGCGAGGGGCCGCGGTGAGCGAGGGATTACTCCGGACCACGCTGCCGGATCGGGCCGGCGCCGCGCTGCGGGACACCTTCCTCCAGCAGGCGCTCACCATCGCCACCACCAAGTTCATCGACCTCCGCAGGGAGTCGTTCGAGGGCTTCCCACAGGGTGAGGCCCTGCGCGACCGCGCGCGGGCCATCAAGGAGGCCACGCTCCAGCACCTCGACGTGCACCTGGAGCGGCTCGCGGACAACGTGGAGCGCCTGGGCGGCACGGTGCACTGGGCCGCCACCGCGGAGGAGGCGCGCGAGATCGTGCTGCGGCTGGCGCGCGACCGCGGGGTGCGGATGGCGGTGAAGTCGAAGTCGATGGCCACCGAGGAGATCGACCTCAACGAGGCGCTCGAGCACGCGGGCGTCACCCCGGTGGAGACCGATCTCGGCGAGTACATCATCCAGCTCGCGCACGAGAAGCCCTCCCACATCATCGCCCCCGCGATCCACAAGACCAAGGGCCAGGTGGCCGAGCTCTTCTCGCGCGAGCTGGGCGGCCGCTTCGAGGCCGATCCCGAGGTCCTCACCGCGGTGGCCCGCCGGGCGCTCCGCCAGAAGTTCCTCGAGGCCGACATGGGCATCACCGGGGCCAACTTCGCGGTGGCCGACACCGGCACCGTGGTGCTGGTCACCAACGAGGGCAACGGTCGCATGGTGACCTCGCTGCCCCGCATCCACGTGGCCCTCATGGGCATCGAGAAGGTCATCCCGTCGATGAGCGACCTGGTGGTGTTCCTCGACATCCTCGCGCGCAGCGCGACGGGCCAGAAGCTCTCCTCTTACACGACGCTGGTGCGGGGGCCGCGCCGGGCGGGGGAGCTCGAGGGGCCCGAGGAGTTCCACCTGATCCTGCTCGACAACGGACGCGCGCGCCAGATCGCGTCGACCCTCCGCGAGGCGCTCTACTGCCTGCGCTGCGGGGCGTGCCTGAACGTCTGCCCGGTGTACCGGCAGATCGGCGGCCACGCCTACGGCTACACCTACCCGGGGCCGATCGGCATCCTCCTCACCGCGATGCTCAAGGGCAACGAGTCGGTGCGGGAGCTCGCCCACGCCTCCTCGCTCTGCGGGGCGTGCAAGGACGTCTGCCCGGTGCGCATCGACATCCCGCGCATGCTGGTCGAGCTGCGCGAGCACCTCGACCGGGAGAAGATCGCGCCGTGGTCGGAGCGCGTGGTGTTCCACGCCTTCCGGCGCCTGCTGCTCTCGCCCGCCGCGTTCCGCCTCTCCGCGCGGGCGGGACGCTGGCTGCAGCGCCCCTTCGTGCGGGCCGGGCGCCTGCGCGGGCTGCCGCTGCTCCTCGGCCGGTGGACGCGGACCCGCGATCTCCCGCCGGTGGCCGCGCGCACCTTCCGGGAGCTCTGGAAGGAGTTGCGCTAGGTGGCCGGGCGGGCCGAGTTCCTGGAGCGGATCCGTCGCGAGGTGGCGAAGACGCCGGGCCTCTTCGGAGCCTCGACCGCTCCGCGCCCCCCGCGGCCCGCCGCGGCGGCGGAGGCGATCCGCCGGGAGCTGGCCGAGCGGTGGCCCCAGGCCCTCGACCGCTTCCGCCAGGAGTTCGAGCGGGTGGCCGGCGTCTTCCACCGCGTCCCGGATCTGGCCGCCGTGCCCGACACGATCGCGGCCATCGCCCGGGAGCGCGGGGCGCGGCGCCTGGTGACGTGGGATCCGGCGATCCTCGGCTTCGACGCGGGGGCGCGCCTCGCCGCCGACGGCTGCGCGGTGGTGACGGCGCGGGCGGGCCAGGAGGACGAGGCGAGCCGCCTGCGCCATCGCGCCGACGCGGCGGCCGCCCAGCTCGGCGTGACCGGGGCCGACCTCGTGCTGGCCGAGACCGGGACCCTCATCCTGCTCTCGGGAGCGGGTCGCCCGCGCTCGACCTCGCTGCTTCCCGACGTGCACGTGGCGGTGTTCGGCCGCGACCGGCTGCTGGAGAGCCTGGAGCAGGTCGGCGTGATGCTGGAGGACCTCCACGTCGACCCGGATGCCGCGATGTCGGGAGCGATGATCAACTTCATCACCGGGCCCTCGCGCACCGCGGACATCGAGCTGACTCTCACCCGCGGCGTGCACGGGCCCAAGGAAGTGCACGCCGTCTTCGTGGAGGCCCCGTGAGCGACCGCCTGTTCACCCCCGAGGAGGTCAATCGCCTGATTCCGCGCCTGACCGCGCTGCTGGACACCGCGATGGAGCGCTACCGCCAGGCGGTGGCCTTGCAGGAGCGCCTGCGCGAGGAGCGCACGCGCCGCGCGGAGGCGAGCGGAGAGGGCGTGGCGGCCCAGATCGATCGCTCCACCGGACAGGCGCTCGCGGAGCGGCTCGACGGGCTCGGCATCGAGCTGCGGCAGGCGATCGGAGAGATCGAGGCCCTGGGGGGCGTGGTGAAGGACCTCGGCACCGGGCTGGTGGACTTTCCCGGGCGGGGCCCCGGCGACCGGCGGGAGCAAGTGGTCAATCTCTGCTGGCGATACGGGGAAGCGGCGGTCGAGTTCTGGCACGGGATGGACGAAGGCTTCGCCCAGCGAAAGCCGCTGCCGTGAGCTACCGG
>Ga0157373_10000291_pt1 | contig 40361 bp, 34 predicted proteins | sample C65metaG_FD_113460 | JGI IMG/M metagenome (GOLD analysis project Ga0157373, IMG submission 113460) | Corn rhizosphere microbial communities from Kellogg Biological Station, Michigan, USA - C6-5 metaG | ecosystem: Host-associated > Plants > Roots > Rhizosphere > Soil | place: USA: Michigan... | reverse complement strand
TGTAGAATTTTTTCATGAACTGGTTAATAATTTATTGTTGCGAATTTAACATTTTTTAACGAATTATATAATCTCTTTAATGAGATTTAATATGAATATTCTCATATGCATGTGACAAATCTAAAAATATAAAGCGTCAAAACTTGACGTATCAAATTATTTTGATTTTAACACAAGAATTTTAATAACATTATACTTTAAGAAAATTTGTAATTCCAAAACGATGTAAAATTTGGTTCGCAATGCAAACCAAATTTAATTGTGTCAATAAAGTCTTTAAACAAAACCTTATACAAGAAAGTAAGTAGTATTATGGAGAAAATAAATAGTTTATTAACTCAAGTAGTAATTATCGGTAAATATTAGATGCAACTGGTGGAAGGTTTAATTATGTTTAAGATATGAAGTGTTAATCATTATGAAAATCCTCCTTCTGCTATTCTTGCAGAATTTTTGAATGTATGAGGAACACGGTTTGAAATCTCTACTACTTGAATGCTTTAATCTGTAAGAGATTATTTTACTGTTCCACATTCAATGGTGAAAAATCAGGAGTTAAAACTGAACATTTTTTGGTCGTATAGATATTTTAATTGAAGACAAGGATAAAAAACTAATAATAATTGTAAACAAAATTTACGACAATGATCAGCGGGAACCATTAAAACGATATGATAGATATGCAAAAATTTACATTAATTGATATCAAATAATATATCAACTCTCTTTGGTAGAGATGTATCAGAGCAAAGCGGAATGGGGTGTATTAATTTTCGCTTTCTTATAAAGATAATAGTATAAGTTGGCTTGAAAAATGTGTTGGGATTGCATCTCGATTCCTATCTTTTCCAAAAGTACAGTCTTCATCACCCTCTACTAAAACTATCCCTTATCAACTGATGTACATCCGACAATTTATAATATAGCTTGCCGCTTATGGTATAATACGGTAATTTTTTGTTAGATCTATAACGTTGTAATGATCTTGAACTAATCTTAAGCAATTGTAAGACATCCTGATTATCGAGCAGTTGCTCTCCATCAATACTGTTCAATTCATTTTCATTTTCTTTTAGTTTCTCACTTAAGACGTCAAATCTTGTCATGATTCTTTCCATCCATGAAATAAATTCTGCTCTGTCAATATTCATAATACTTTGTTTATTGGTTATAACAAAGTTTTAGAAATAGGATGAGAATCTTTCGTTAGTTTTTCGTACTACCGAACGATTTAATCATCATGCAAAATTTACAGAAAAGAGATTCCTTAATAATATCTCATTCTTCCTCTAAATTTCGATCGAGATTTTCAGTAAGTAAGTGAAGAAATTTTGTTTTCTCATTTTTGCGATTCTTTATTTCAGATATCGTTTTATAGAAGTTACCGAGGTCAATTTTCAAACTTTTCTCCACAGACTTTACAATTTCACTGAGTTCAATATTCCCGCCGTTAAATGCGTGAGTAAGATGAAGCGAATATAGTAGTTCAACAAGGGAAGATTTGGAAGCAGTCCAGATAAGAGGATCTTTCTTCATGCTTAAGTTTTCGGCTCTGCGATCATCCAATTCTTCGATTTTTTGGAGAAGAAATACTTCGAGTCGATCATTTGCTATAATTTGTGATACGAGATGATCATGAGAAGTTCTAAACTTTTCATCGAGATCATATAATGAGGATTCAATTTTGGTTTTGACATCAAATTGATTTCTGACGAAATATTTAAAGTCTAAATATGCTGCCCTTCTTCGGTAATATTCATAAAATTCTCTGTTATGCTCATAAAAATTTTTCAGAGACAAGATCTCATAATCGTAGTACTCCTTAAGCGCAACTTTACCTGCATTAGGTTTTGCTACCTCAACCGAAAGTAATCTGGTGTGATAAATAAACTGAGAGATAAATAACGGTTTTAACTCTTTAAAGAAATAAACTTCATCCGCCAGACTGGCAAACTTAAAACGTATCGCTCTTGATTTCAATTTTCTAACTGCCTCATCAATTTCGATCAGCGATCGTTCATGCATCGCAATTGGATCTGTTTTATAACTGAATTCCAATTCTGTTAACACTTTCTGAAGATCTGTATAAAGCTCGTCACACTCGCTGAAAAACAATTTTGCGTCCATATATCTGAAATATAATCCAAATTAGAAATAAATTTGGTAATAGATCAGCAGCAGGTGAAAAATATTTAATTTTCGTTGGTATTGGATACATCCTTAAACTGTAGGATAAAGTCGTTAGGAGAAACACCTTTTATTTCTGTAAAAATTTTAGAAAAATTAGAACGATTGGTAAAACCACATTCAGAGGCAATTGTTTCCACGGAATAACTGCGCCAAACTTTGCTTTCAGCAATCATTTTTGCCGCAAATTCTATTCTTAATGTATTTAAGTAGGTATTAAAATTATTTCCTTTATACTCATTAATGATTGCCGAAAGATAGGTTGTATTGGTTTTAAACTTTTTTGCCAATTTGTTCAAGGTGAATCCTTTTTCCAAAAAGAAATGATGTTCTTCCATGGCCTGGAGTTTGGCTAAAATATCCTGAACAAGCTGTTCAGATAATTTTGGATATACTTTCTCCGGTATACTGTGTTCATTTGTTGAATCTACAATGATCTCTTCGTCACCATCATTCGACTTATCAAGAGTTAGAAGATCTCTACTTTTTTTTCTTTTCAGATAAATGACGTTGCCAATTATAATCAAAGAGAGCAATACCAATCCAACCGATATATATCCGTAAAAAATCGACTCTTCCAGTTTTTCTTTTGATTCGATAAGATCTTTGGTATCAAATTCTTTAAAAATTTTCCCTGCAAGATATTTAAAGTCTGACGCAATGATTTTGTCAACTTTAAGAAGTTGATTTGTGTAATACAGTTCCTTTTTAATATCGCCCTCTGCACTACATTTCGCAATCAGTATTTCATATGCTGGTCTGACCTCAGGTAGCACAAATGCGTGAGTAACAAAAACAGAATCAATCCTTTGAAAATTTCGGTACGCTTGTTCAGAGTTATTAATTCTCAGTAAGCTTTTCCCTTTGTAAAAATAAATGAGAGAAGCCGATGCAAAATCATTTTTCTTTTCTATACCTGAAAGCGCATTTCTAAAACTTGCGATGGACTCCTTATATTTTCCCTGATGGTATTCAGCAACTCCTTTAGTTTTAAACAAATAACTTCTTTCCAAATAGAAATTAAGATCACCTTCCACTTCTGTCAATCCGCTGTTGATCTTTTTAATGGCTTCATCGTACCTTTTCAATTCATTCAGGCAAATTATACTCTGGTGCAAACTGTTCAGATAACCTTTCTTTAAATTGTATTTTTCATTTGCATACGCAGTATGTTGTTTCCCGCCATAAAACTGTATGCATTTCTCAAAAATCACCAAAGATTGTACATAATAGCCAAGATATCTTTTTACAACCCCTATGTGATACAAATTTTTAAAATAAAGGTATTTATCCTCTGAATGCTCTAAAAATTTCCAGGCTTTGAGATACTCGTCCAGTGCAGGTGAAAATTTTTTATAGTTGAAATAATATACCGTTCCCTTGGTAAGATATGCGCTTCCTAAAATATCGGGATCAGACGTTTGTTTTGCAGCAGTAATTGCACTGTCTGCATAAGCAATTTTATCGTTTTTAGAAAAACTAACCGCATCCCTGTACGCTTGCGTTAGTTCTCTGTAATTCTTTTCCTTTTTTGCTTGTGAAATATAGAGATTAAGAAATTTGAATGCCCGCTCATCATTTTCCTCATAGTTATCGTATTGAAGTCTGTAATCAGGAAAATTCTGTCCATTATATAAAAGACTACAAAAAGTAAAAATAAAGAAAAGAATCTTCAACATATCAAGACTTATTACAAAGAGTGGATGAATAATTTGGTGTATGATTCAAAATTACACAAATTGAATGTAAAGCAAAATATTATACAGAGCTATCAATTGTCACTTACAATAAGAAACACACAACATATTAATTTACAAATCCTTACAGATCTAATTCAATTGACTTGATTTATAAATTGTCCATGAAAATTTTATAAATCAGGCCAGCATTGGCTTTCAATGACGTCATTTGGCTGCTAAATTCGCTTCAGAATTCTAACACAACAATACACCCGGCCGGGATTTCAAACCATTAAATCCCAACATTATGAAAGTTTACAAAATAATTTTAATCCTGATAAGTACGATAATATGTATCATATCCACTTCCTGTATAGACAGAGATTCTGACATCAACAATGAAGCTGATCTCCCGTTTGAAAATTCCAAGCTTATGCTAAAAAGTGATTCTGCAGATAGTATCGAAATTATTGTTCAGGATCCTCCGCCGAAAGACCGTGATAACTGGAGATTCAACCATAACAACCTTTAAAAAACTTCCTATGGCAAAGACCGTTGAATCAGGAAAAATCTGCCCATACAGTGGCATTTGGAAAGTAATGGGAAAACTGACGACAACAGTTCCCATAGCCTCAGGTACTTTAATGCCTGAATACTGTGAAAAAAAAGTACGTTGGATGTTGATCTATGCATGTTAAAGAAATGAAAAATATACTAAAATATCTGCCGAAGGTTGTTGCCTGTTTTTTTATCCTCCTATTTGTTTATGCAGCAATAAGCAAAGCATTGGATTTTGAAAATTTCCAGGTTCAGCTTGCCCAATCCCCATTGGTAAGCGCTTACGCCGGTTTCATATCTTACAGTGTAATAGTCATAGAGCTTATTATTGCGGGTTTACTCCTTAGTGAAAGAACCCGGAAAATCGGTCTATATTTATCATTGGGGATTATGGTTTCCTTTAGCATCTATATTTATTTAATTTTAAATTACAGTGATTTTATACCCTGTTCCTGCGGTGGAATTCTGGAAAAAATGTCATGGAATCAACATCTATTGTTTAACCTAGGTTGCGTGATCGTATGCATCATATCCTTATACGCAAACAATGGACTCATAAACCATAGCAGGAAATTGATCAGTATTAATATAGGAGTAATTTCAATCTTTTCAGCTGGAATTGTCATCTTTCTTTTTCTAACCTCTGAGCATATTATCAAAAAGGAAAATAACTTTATCCGAAGATTTCCGCACCATGTGATTAGGGAAAATCTAAGCTATGATTTAAAGGTCAATTCGTATTATTTTGCCGGAGCAGTTGATGATACTGTTTATCTGGGAAATACAACATCGCCATTTCTACTTACCAAGATTGATGAAGAATTGAATTCGACCAAAACAACGTACATCAATCCCAATAAAAAACTTAAATACAGTGCACCCAAAATAACTGTCAGCGGTCAGTCATTTTACCTTACGGACGGCTATATACCTGTAATTTTCAGAGGACTTATTCATGATCCCAAAGGTTATGCATATCAGATTACTTCCGAAACTCCCTTTTTTGACCAAATAAAGATTATTGATTCTTCAACAATGGTCGTCAGATCACAGAGCAGCATTAACAGTGAAAATATTTTGGGATTAATAAAGCTAAGTTCTCCGGCTGATATCATATTAAAAGATGATGCACTCGAAAAACAAGAGGACGGTATTTTCGATACGGATGGACAAATTCTGTATGACGACAGTGAGAAGAGTATCTATTACTTCTACTATTACAAAAATGAGATTGTAAAATTCGATACTGAATTAAACAGGATTGGCAGGCAAAAAACTATTGCTCAAAATACATCGCACACTCCCGAGATCCACACCCTGAAGGATGGTACTAAGAAAATTGGAGTTCCCTCTCTCCCAAGCAATCAAAATATGATAGCCTACAAGGGATTGGTGTTGACAGAATCTAATTTGATGGGAAAATTTGAGCAGGCATCGCAATGGCGCAAAAACAATATTATAGACGTCTACGACCTACGAAAGAATGAATACTGGGGAAGCTTTTACTTACCCAATCCAAAGAAAGAAAAACTACATCAGATGTTGATTCATAAAAACCATCTGTATGTTTTGATAGGAAAAAAAATTGTAAAGTACCGTATTGCGCAGACGTTACTGGATCAATTTAATCAGGGGAAGCCGAAAACCTGAACTCAGAGTAGGCAACCATCATAAATATTTCACACAATGAAAATTTTAAAAACATCATTGCTGCCAGTAATCCTTTTATTCATAGGAGCTGGAAGCGCTTTTGCCACTAATCTGTCAAAAGAAGGAAAAAAAGCTCTTGTACAAGGTCATGTCATCAGAGCCGACCAACCACAGCCTTGTCAGGAGGCAGACATCGAATGCCAGGAAGATGGTACGGTCATCTGTACTGTTGATGTAGGTATGGGATCAGAGCCCGTATTCGAAAAAGCAGGTACTTCTTGCGGGAACAACCTGTATTTTAACTAGACATTAACCATTTAACAAGAAGGGATGCAAAAACATGCATCCCTTTATTGTTTTATAAAAATTTTCTACCGCTCCTCATACATTTTATCAATCCAGTCGGTTTTTATTTCTTTTAAATGATAATCCATCCAGTCGCTGACCCGCTTAAAAATATCAAGCTTTGAAGGGGCTTTCTGAAATCCATGAGCTTCTTCCGGATAGAACAGAGCAATGACTTTTTTGTCATTCCTTTTTAAGCCGAGGTAAAATTCCATAGTCTGTTCCCAATAAATATTTTGATCTTTCATTCCTGCCCAAAGTAAAATGGGAGCATTCACCTGTTCTGCAAAGTAAATTGGGCTGTTACGGATGTACAATTCTTTAGCATCTTTAAACGGCTTATTTATTTTATATTGACCATTTTCAAACTGAAAATTAAAGGGTTTTCTAAAATTATAGTTAAAAGAAAAATAAGAACGCATTAAATCGCTGTTTCCGCCACCCGCTAAGTATGTTTTAAAAAGTTTTGACTGTGTAGCAATGAAGTTTGTTTCATACCCACCGTGCGAAAACCCTATTAATGCCAGCTTATCAAAATCAACAGCAGTATTCGTTCGTAGCGCTTCTACTCCACTTTCAACGGCATCCAAAGCAGACCATCCTGTTCCCCTCGCATCGAATATGATATCCGGCAGAAATACAAAATATCCTCTCTTAAGATAGTAACGAATATTAAAAGCATCCGTAGAGCCTGCGAAACCGTCCATCAGGAACTGATTTCTTAATTTGCTTTGATTTTCATAAATATTAACGATCATTGGATATTTCTTCGTCTCATCAAAATCTACAGGATAAATAAGTACTCCATGCAAAGTTTTTCCTTCAGCATTATGGTACGTGTAGATCTCCGACCGTATCTTTCTTGCAATCGGGTCTGACAAATTACTGTCATAGGTGATCTTAGCAGCTTTTGAAAGATTATACACTCTCAACTGAGACGGCAGATTAAGATCTTCAACAGTGTACGCTAATTGCGATACATCCTTATTCCATTTTACGGTATTAATCCGTTGCGGTATTTTTCTTTCTATCTCTATCATTTTATTACGATATAAAACAGATAACCCTGTAGAATAATTTTCAGGATGTGTCAATTTAATGACAACAGGCTTTTGCAAATTTACCGTGGACTTTTTAAGATGGATATTCCCTCCAAAATTACTTCTGCTAGCATTGACTATTTCAGTACTATAGCCACTCCCCGTCGGTAAAGATCTCATTTGGCTTGTAGCTATATCATATATTTTGATATGCCCAAGTTCTTCAAACAGGATCGATTTGGAATCTTCAGAAAATACAGCATCATCAGCTTGAGATCCCATGATTTCTTTTACTTCTCCATTATGCAAATCATAAAGCTCCCAGACGGACGATTTTTTAGCCAAATTATACTGCCCTTTTTGATCTGTAAACATCCTGCTGCCAATATCACCAATTTGATGATATTTCTTGGTTTTAAGATCATAGCTATACGTTGCATATGGAATTTGACCACCGCTATAATTTTCATATTTAAACTCATCAAGACATAGTAATTTTGGATTATCTCCTAAAGCAAAAAATGCAGTGCATTTATCTGTTTTAAGCTCCACAACGGAGTTTTCTTTAATATCCCATACCACGACTGCCTGTATTACGCTTTTGTCATAATGTTTTGTCCTTAAATCTTTTGCATTTCCATACCAGATATCTATAAATTCTTTTTTATAGTTCTCATTGGGAATCACTGTTTTTAAAAGAATCTTTTCAGAATCATCAACGAAAAATGTTTCCACCTGATCTACCTGATGTTTCCATTGATCGGATAACGAAATCTTTTTTTTACTTGCCTTATTGACATAAGAAATATCACTCTTTTTGTTACCTAAGTCCTCTTTAAAAAGTACACCTTTGTCGCTTACATTTAATAGGTAGATAATTTTATTTGGATTATTATATAAAACCTTATTTTGACGTTTTACATATTCTGTCAAAACAAATGTTCCATCAGATTCTGAAATAATCAAGATTCGGTTATCAAAAACTTTAAAATTCTGACCCTTATCAATCTTTTCAAGCACCTTCCCGTTCTCATCAATAATAAGCACAGCAGAGTTTTGTGATGTTTTTTGAAGAAGCACAAAAATCCTTTCCTCTTCAATATATTGCCATTGTGTGATATCCTTCCGAGATTCAGAAGTTTTGGACTGTACATCATAACTTATGATTTCGTTTTTCTTCTGATAAAATAGATGATTGTTTGACGTAAAATAGAAATTGCTTACCGGCCCTTCCTGCCAGATTACCGCATTCCGATCGGTCGCATCAATGAGGACGAGCGTATCATTATTTTTTTCATATCCCTTTTTAAAAGCCGCAAACTTCCCATTCGCCGACCTCTGCTGAAACATAATCTTGTACAACTTATTTTTAAAATTCTCCGGTGTTTCATTTTCAACAGCCTGCGCATTTAATGCATTAAAATTATAGAAGACAAAAAATAGAGCAAAGATCTTTTTTATATTAATATCCATTATTCTGAGGATTTAGATTAGGATTCAGTATGATTTCATTCTGCGGTAGTGGCCAAAGCTGATGATATGGCTGCCAACTCGGTTTAATCACAGCTAAATTCTGCAATACATTATTTCGTTTAAGATCGAAGAAACGAAGTCCCTGTTCTGCAAAAAACTCCCTTCTTTTCTCCTTCAGCAATTCCGTGATAAAAGCTTGCGGTGTCAATGTATTTGAAAAGGCTGACACCCCTGATCTGGTTCTAATTGTGTTAATGTAGGTAGCCGCTTCGGATACTTTATTTTGTTTAGCCAGCGCTTCACCTAAAATAAAGTGCACCTCTTCAATACGCATGACAACAGAGTACTCGTCAGCGTTGGTTACAAAATTCCTGTATTTATCATTTCTATAAAAAGTGCCGCCTCCCGCAGATAAAGGCGTTGTCCACTTCTGCTTCCTAAGATCTGTACTTTCAAACGTACTGATCAGATTTGAAGACAACGCATACGCAATCGGTGGTGCAGAAGAAAAAAAGTAAATTCCTGTTTCCGGCACTGACTGATTGGCGTTAATCGGTTTCAGTTGCCACACAATATTGGTACTGCTTTTTTTAAAAACTTTGGTCACATCCTGCTGGATGGCGTATAAGGGACTTGCCAGAATATTCTTGCACACTACTTCAGCCTCACTGTATCTTCCGGCATTGAGTAATATATTTGCCTGTACCAGCTGTGCAGCCTTTTTATTTAGGTAAATACGTTCAGCATTTCTATAACTGTCTTCCAGTAAACTGACGGCAAGATTGATATCCTGCTCAAGTTTTATTAACAATTCAGCAGAAGGCAATCTTGAAAGTTTTCTGTTGATCTCATAATCGGTAACGGTTGTGTAAGGAACATCTCCAAAGATTCTCTGAAGGTTAAAGTACACCATTGTCCGTACCAATATCGCTTCCCCTTTTATTCTTCTTTTATCAGAATCAGCAATTCCCGTCGAGTGATCAGTCCCTTCAATAATGGCATTGGCGGTATAAATTTCCTTATAGGCATTATTCCAAACCGATAAGACCGCAGAATTGGTAGGAACCACCTGATTAAGATGGATGTTTAGATTGTCCATTGAGGAAGGCGGAAAATAGGCATCTAGATCATCGGCATACGTTCCTAATAACGCACCTGCACCTCTGTTACTACCCGAAAATAAAGAGTTAGCTTGTAATTCCAGATAGAGATTATTGAGTGCTGCATTCGCAGTATTGACATCGGAAAATACCTGTTGAGTAGAGATTTGATTGATTGGATCTTCCACCTCAATCATTTTTTCACATGAATTCAGTATTGAAAAAGCCATCAGTACTGACATTATATAGGTTGATTGTATTGTATTCATATCATTAAAATTTTACTTGTACTCCAAATGAATAAGTTTTCAGAGGCGGCAGATAGCCGCTCAGTATAAATTCAGGATCCAGACCGAAATAATTGGTGATGGTCAATACATTCTGTCCCTGCACAAAAAATGTTGCTTCTTTTACAAAGCTTCCCTGTAAAGGAATGCTGTAATTCAGCTGCACATTTTTCAGTCTGATGAAAGAAGCATCACTTACCGCCGCCGTGCTGCTTTTAAAATTACTGTTAAGCGTATTCACAACCGCTGTTGTACCGGGGTCATAAGGCATAATAATTCCTCCCGGATTATCAGCAGACCAGACATTGGTAAACGCTGCGGGACTATTAAGGAGAACTCCGGGATTAGGCATGTTTCGGTAATAATTAAAGTTATTCTGCTTCACAAACTGAAACAAGAACGAAAGGCTCACATTTTTAAACCTCAGATCATTCTGCCATCCTCCGAAATATTTTGTTCCAAGCTCCCTCACAGCCTGCAGATCGTTTGGAGATGTAATTTTACCGTCGTTATTGTAATCAGTAAAAACATACTGACCTGTAGCCTGATTAATCCCTTCATAATTGTACAGTTTAACAATATTGGTCGGCATTCCCACCACGAAGGTATTGGCATACGTAGAACCTTCCAATCCCGGGAAAGAGATCAATTCACTTTTTGGAAAGCTGATGTTAAAAGAAGTCTGCCATTTCCAATCCGTTGCTTTAATCGGAGAAGCAGTCAGCTGAAATTCCCAGCCCCTGTTTTCTACCGTTGCATCAAGATTAGCCTGAATTGAAGTAAATCCTGTCGTTCCAGGCAGTGGAATTCCGACCAGCTGATTGGATGAACGGTTTCTGTAATAGGCTGAGGTTAAAAAAATACGGTCACGAAGAAACCCTAATTCAAGAGCAGCTTCCAGCTTGGTAGTCTTTTCCCAGCTGAAATTCGGATTATACAGCCTCGACGGATATAAACCTGCACTTCCATTGTACGGATTATTGCTGATGGTGTAAGTATCAAGATACTGATAGTCGCCAATAAAATCACTTCCTGTGGTTCCTATACTTCCTCTAAACTTTCCAAAGCTCAACCATTTTTGAGCCTTTAAGAAATTCTCTTTACTGAACAGCCATGCAGCACCAATGGCTCCGAAATCAGCAAATCTGTTATTGACGCCAAATCTGCTGGACCCATCCCGTCTCCCTGTGACATTGATGATGTATCTATTTTTAAACTGATAATTTACCCTCCCGAATATTGATGCATATCGGTATTCATTTCGAATATCAGATGGAATATTCTTATTGGTTGCTGCTGCAAGATTTTCAAGAAGTGCATTGCTGGCAAACCCTGTTCCCGTGATGGATGATGTTTTATTTAAGGTTTGCTGAAAAGAAGTTCCCACCAAAACATTCAGTTCATGATCACCCCAGGACTTCAGCCAGTTCAGCTGAGGTTCCACGATATAGGTAAAAATATCATTTTTACTTCTTGACGAAGACGAGTCGTTGGAGGTTCTGCCCAGTGAAGGATTAAAGATGGTGTGTGGTTTCAGCAAGAACTCCTCCAGCGTCTGGTAGTTGATCCCGGCATTTAATTTCAATGAAAACCCAGTAAAAAACTCATAACCCAAATTAAGATTCTGGTTGAACTGATAGGTTTTATTCTTATAGCTTCCATTCAGACTAGCCAACGGATTGGTAAACGTATTATCTTCCCAATTCAGCTCACCGGACGGTGTAAATAAAGCAGGAGCAACCGGACTTAAATTTAATGCCAAGTTCGTTAAATCGGACTGCACGACATTATTGGTCAGTGCCGAAAAAGAATTTGAGCTGGTCAGACTGAACTTTTTATTTTCAGATTCAAAAGTGAAATTGGAATTAAAGAGATTCGTCTTGTATCCAAAATCTGCAGGAAATACGGTGGATTGGTCACTGTTTTGTGCACTGATCAGAAAACTGCTTCGCTCTCCTCCTCCACTGACACTCAACTGTACGGTACGCTGATCTGCCCAATTCCCTATTAATTCCTTCTGCCAATCGGTATATCTGCTTTGATCCCATTTGCCATTAATATCATAGGCAGTCACAGGATAAGAAGAGATTCCTGCATTCGCAAATGCCTGTCTTCGCATACTCAAATATTGATCCCTTTCCATCATTTCCAGACGACGGGCTACCTTGCTCATTCCGTAAGTAGCATTTAGTAAAACGGTGGGATTTCCTCTCTTCCCTTTTTTTGTAGTGACCAAAATAACTCCGTTGGCACCTCGGGAGCCATAAATCGCAGTAGCATCGGCATCTTTTAGGATTTCAATACTTTCGATATCATTGGGATTAATATTGTTCAGCGGATTAATGCTCTTAAAAGGAATAACAGTGGCTGAAAAATTAGCATTCACGGCACTGCCTATCGGCACGCCATCAATAACATACAGCGGCTGATTCCCATCGGATCCACTGTTCTGCAAGGTTCGTAAACTGTTGCGACCACGAATCTGAATATCATAACCACCACCCGCAACACCTGAGTTCTGCGTAATATTCACCCCCGTCATCCTCCCCTGTATAGCAGAAAGCACATTATTGACAGGCTGATTTCCTATATCCTTCGCAGTCACCTTCGCAATACTCCCTGTATTCTCCCTGTCCTTTACCTTGTAATATCCGGCATTGACCACCACCTCTTCAATTCCCTGCACTTTTACCTTTGTAGTAAAGCTAACATCAACAACAGATCTGTCCCCTACCTCTACACGCTGTTCCCCATATTCAGGATGCCTAAAGACAAGAACAAACCTCCCTCTCCTAATCACACTTCCATCCCCACTTACAACTCCTTTCCCATTCCCACCTCTATTCGTACTATCTCCAGAAATCTCCAACCGATATACCCCTTGAGCATTGGTAACAGCGGTCTGATCACTTCCCAATTGAGAAACACTCACTCCCGAAAGAGACAGTGCTATATTATCACCTTCCCTTACGGTAACTTTTCCCGTAACGATCTTGGTCTGAGCCTGAATTGAACCACAAATAACGGTTAACATCAAGGTAAAGCCCATACTTCCTATATTATTATAGGATTTTTTCATAGTTTTGTAAAGTTTAAATTAAACGATTCAATAATCATTGCTCCTCCCAAACGTTTTAGTCAGCTTATGGGAAGGGGCTTTTTTATTGAATACCTTTCTTCTCAGGTTTAACCTGTCGAAGTGCTATTTCATTTTTTCTATATTATCACTACCGAATTCATGTATTTGAAAACAAAACTTTCCTAAGTGCCTTTCAGTACAAAAAAAGACATGGTAAGGTCTAACCAATGACCAAAAGACACTGGAAAGCATTAATTAATATGAATGAAAATTTGTCCCGTGAAAGCTTTAAAAGCCGCAATAAGTTGTACACCCTATTGTATCATGCATTTTCTAAATGAGAAAACATTTTACTGAAAATTAAAACAGCCTTAACCACCTGACCCATGCAGACCGTTCACATTGTTTATTTTTTTATTAAATTCCCTTCGTGCTGAAAAATTATTTGGAAAATTAAAAGAAAGCCTGTACTTTTAAGGTGTGAGTTTAAAGCGTAGTCTGACTTACCTTTTACTATTAAAGGAATTTCGGAGTGTGGCGGTTATAGGTGAGCCTATACCTACTCTTCCTGCATTATTGCGGGCAGTTTCGGTATAGAGCTGTAAGTTTTTTTATCTGCAATGCCAACGGACTGCTCCGGTGGGCAAATTAGCAGCATGGTTGAAAATGTCGTCCTCATGAAATATTGTTTAATATTTGGAACGATGCTATAAGAATGAGTGGATTACATGCAAAAATAGCATGGAACGGTCTCACACTAAAGAGTCAAGGGCGACCAAACCCACTTTAAACTAAAGCTTAAAGTTCCATCTAAAGTACGTGAGAACCGCCCACATGCCGTATGCAAAAGTAAGAAACTTTTAGACATGGAGCGATTTCACGAGTTTCTCGATGGAAAATTGGTCGTTTTGACTCGAGAAGACATCGTTTTATTAAACCTTTTAGGTTAATAATCAATTCGCTTTCACAAATATAGGAATAAAATTTAAATATCCAACAAGTTGGATAAAATATTTACTTAATGGAGAAAAATTTTACTATTGAAATAACTCAATTTGACTTCGATTTCATAAATCATATTAAAAATATGAGAGAAAGTGCAGGCTACTCTAAAGAAGAGCTGAGTCTAAAGATGGGATTGGCAAAATCATTTGTTGGAAATGTAGAATCCTACACACAACGTCATAAATATTCAACCCGTCACATTACGCTATTAGCGAAATCTTTTGGACTTAAAAACATGTCAGAATTAATGAAATTTTCTACTCCTGAGTTTGATAAGATTAAGGTTACTGTAAAGCAGACTTATAATGAAAACGGAACAAAAGTAATAAAAAGTGAGGTGCTTAAGTCGGAGCCTATTTAATCTAATCTCAGTATAGAATTCATAATATATAAAATCATACTTAGATTTCATCAAGCTAATAGATTAACCAGAGTTTTTTATTGATTTTGAAACTTCTTCATGTAAACTAAAAATCTAGTAAATGAAAATTTAACACCTAATAAATAATGGTTAATAACTTTAATAAAATATGTGACTTCAGACGTGAAAATTTGATCATAAAAGGGAATCCAATTAAATCAAATGATGAACTTTTAAATGAAGTAAAATCGCATCTTCTTTCTTTCAGAAATAAGCTATCACAAAAGTATTCTTTTTATAACGGACATGCTTTTACTGTATCAGTTTCAATAGGAATAACTACGTTTCCTAATATACTACATATCTGTATACTTCCACCAAAACAAAAAGTATCTAATGGAATATATACAGCTATATGCTTTGACAAAAGTGGAAATGGTGCGTTGGTGGGATGTGCAGAGTCCAAAACAAATCCCATGGGTCTAAATACTGTAAAAAGAAAGCATAGCAAAAAAAAATTATTAATAGATGTTGATGGTGGTAGGCCTACAACCAAGTACAATGATGTATATGAGAACCCCAAAGAATTTATATATAATGAGTTTGCAGAAGATGAATTAATTGAGCATATTGAAAAATCTTTAGATCTCTGTTTATACAATTTAAAACTAGTGGACTCTTTTACAAATTTGCAAGCAAGAGACTATTTAAATTCACATATAAATGAGGATAATATCAAATTTTTACCAGATGAAAACGATGATCGGAAAAAGATAGCAATACAAATAAATGCCAGAAGAGGTCAAAGAAAATTTAGAGCTATTCTATTAAAAGCGTATAATGGTAAATGTGCAGTAACAGAGTGTAACATGACGGAAATACTTGAAGCAGCACATATATTTCCATACAAAGGAGATCACACAAATCATATACAAAATGGCATCTTACTTCGATCAGATATTCATACACTATTTGATTTAGGTCAGATCAGCGTAAACGCTGATAATTATAAAATCAAAATTTCTAAACAACTATCCGAACATGAATTCTATAAAGATCTAGATGGCAAAATTTTACAATTACCTCAATTAACAAAAGAGCATCCTGATAGAAAACTTTTGAAATATCACTACTTAAAAATCTTTATCGAGTAAGGATAGTCCTTTATGTAGTATTTCTTTAAAAAATATCAAAAAAAAAACAATAATATTAATTAGTATTAAATACTTTTGTATATTAAGAGTTTACACAATGAAAACTAATAACTTATATATAGATTTATTTGCTGGATGCGGAGGCCTTTCACTTGGCTTGCATAATGCAGGATGGAAAGGACTTTTTGCTATTGAAAAGAGTCCTGATGCTTTCCAAACTTTACAATACAACCTGATAAATAAAAAAAAGCATTTTGAGTGGCCTGAATGGTTACCTCAGCATAATCATGATATAAATTCCGTTCTTGAGACTTATAAAGAAGATTTGAAATCTTTAAAAGGCAAGGTTTCTTTAGTTGCTGGCGGACCGCCTTGCCAAGGTTTTTCTATGGCCGGTAGACGTAATGAATCTGATCAACGTAATGACCTGATTAATTCTTACATCAAATTCGTAGACTATGTCAAACCAAAAATGATCTTTTTTGAAAATGTCAAAGGTTTTACAATGGAATTTAAAAAAAACAAGGAGAAAGGCATTGCATATTCTTCTGTTGTAACAAAAAAATTACAAGATTTAGGATATTTTGTTAAAGGTCAATTAGTGAATTTTGGAGAATATGGAGTACCTCAAAAAAGGACTAGATTTATACTTGTTGGCATTAATAACACTATTTCACAATCATCACAAGAATTAGTTGACAACTTTTTTACGTCACTTGAAGCTAATTCTTTTAGTTTTCTGAATAAAAAGGGCTTATGTAAAGACGTAACATTACAAGATGCTATTTCTGATCTATTAAAGAGTAATGGGACAAAGGAGTCACCAGACACACCAAATTTCCAAGCAGGCAAGTACAGTACAGAAAAGACAGAATATCAGGCGTATATGAGAAAATGGATACGAACGGAGGTTGCGGACAGTCATCGTTTTCCGAAACATCTTCAATCTACATCTGATAGATTTAAAATCATTTTGAAGCTATCTAGTGGCAGGAGAAACTTAGGTCTTAGTAGCGATATAAGAGAAAGATACAACTTAAAAAAACATACAATCATACCATTATGCGGTAATAGTAAAAGCCCAACCATTACAACTTTACCCGATGATTACATTCACTATTCTGAACCAAGAATACTCACAGTTCGAGAATATGCTCGTATACAATCATTTCCTGATTGGTATGAATTCAAAGGAAAATATACTACAGGCGGGAAAAGAAGAACACAAGAGGTACCAAGATATACACAAATTGGCAATGCAATACCTCCATTATTTGGAGAACAAGCTGGTTTGATACTAAACAACTTAATTGATGGATAAAGGATTATTAAAGTTTGATATAAAAACTGGAATGAAAAATATCATCGGTAGAGATTTAATTACTGATGATTTTATTGCCATCTACGAACTAGTTAAAAATTCATATGATGCATATGCAGATTATGTAAAAATTACATTTAAAAAGAATGAAATAATAATAGCTGATGATGGAAAGGGAATGTCAAAAGATGATTTGATAAAAAAGTGGTTTGCAGTTGCTTACTCGGCTAAAAAAGATAATACAGAGGATGATGATTTAAAAAGAGATTCGCATTTGAACAATTTAAAATCTAAAAGATTTTATGCTGGAGCTAAAGGCGTTGGACGTTTTTCTTGCGATAGATTAGGTAGTGAATTAGAACTTATAACATCGAAAATATCTACTAACCAATCGTTTAGAGTTGATGTTGATTGGGGAGTATTTGAAAAAGACTCCCAACAGAGTTTTAGTTCGATTGAAATTCCTTTTGAAGAAATAAAAAAGGAAAATGTTTTTCCAAAATCGTTATCAAATGGCACTATTTTAAAAATCAAAAATCTTAATTCAAATTGGGATAGACAAAAATTAATTGAATTAAGAAGATCTTTAGAAAAACTTATAAATCCTTTCTCAAAAAAAAATGATTTCTCAATAGAAATTGATGCTACAGAAATTATAAATGATAACTCATTTAACGACTCTAACCTTAAAATAAATGGTATAATTGATAATACTATTTTAAAAGTTTTAGATTTAAAAACAACTCAAATCACTTTAGTTGTTAAAGAAAATCTACTCACAACAAAAATTACAGATAGAGGAACTTTAATTTATAAAATAGAAGAAAAAAACAGCTATCCATCAGTCATTGACAACTTAGAAATTAACCTTTATTTTTTAAATAGAAGCGCTAAAATTAACTTCGGAAAGTTGATGGATATCGAACCTGTCAATTATGGCAATGTATTCTTATTTAAGAATGGTTTTAGAGTTCAGCCTTACGGAAATGTAGGTGATGATAGTTGGGAATTGGATAACAGAAAACAACAAGGGTATAACCGATTTCTAGGGACAAGGGATTTATTTGGTTCTGTAGAATTAATTACTGAAAATTTCAATGAGTTTAAAGAAGTTTCTAGTCGTGATGGTGGTCTTGTTGAAACTTTGGGAAAAAAAGTATTATTTGAAATTTTTAAGGAAAAAGCATTTTTAAGGCTTGAAAGGTATGTTGCTGGTGTTTTGTGGGGAGAAGCATTTAAAAGAAAAAAATATTTCTTAAATGAAGATATTGCCGCTTTACAGAGAGATGGCTTGAAACAAGACAAGGATAAAGATACGTATGATGATGCTTTGAGTAATTTAGGAAGCAAAATTGATTTTGTGAACCTCATTAAGACTTTAAGTGATGATAAACATATTAAAATTGTCGAATATAATAAGGATTTACTTAATCTTGTTAACGAGCGATTAGATATTGTACAACCAAAATTTATTACAGATTTAGAAAAAATTGCCGAGAAAACTAATGATAAGGAATTACTCACTCAGGTTAAATTAACTGAAGATAATTTTAATAAAATTCTACAAGAAAAAGAAGAAGCTGAACAAAGAGAAGAACAAGAACGGAAACGTAGAATTGAAGCAGAGAAAAAGGCTGAAGAAGAAAGTAAAAAAAGAAAAGAGGCTGAAAAGAGGCAAAGGGAAGAGGAAGAAAAAAGAAGAAAGGCAGAACTTGATGCAGTTAAGAAAGAAAAAGAAAGAATTGAGGCTGAGCTTGCAAAAATTAAAGCAGAACAAAAAGCGAAAGAAGAAAAAGAAAAAAATAAAGACCTTACAGATAAATTAAGCATTGAAACAAAAAAGAATCAGTATTTAAATGCAACTAGAAAGACTTTAAGTGGTGATGCTGAACAATTGGTTCATTCAATTGATTTATACGTAGGAAATGCATCAACATATGTTAACGAGCTTTTGGCTTCATCCTTCGATAATGAAACTATAAATAAGATATACTCGATAAAAAACAATATAGATAAAGCAATCAAAGTATCACAGATTATTATTAAATCAAGTTTTGATTATAAGCATACTAAGCAAAGAATAAATCTGCCAGTATATGTAAATGAATATATAGAGGATTTAGCTATTTCAAGACCTAATATTACTTTTTCTGTTGAAGGTGTTTTTGACAAATATTATCACTTAAATCCAATTGAAATAGATATCATTTTAGATAATCTTGTGTCTAATTCCAAAAAGGCTAAAGCGAAAAAAGTTTTACTTGTTTTTGAAAAATTAGAAAACAAAACAATTATTAACTACTATGACGATGGTAATGGAATGGATGATAAGCTTGTTAAAAATGCTGAATCAATATTTCAATTAGGAGTTAGAGAATCTATAGAAAGAGGCTCTGGTATTGGAATGTACGATGTAAAAAAAAGGATTGATAGTCTTAGAGGTAATATTAAATTTTTAGGAAATAACATAAGATTAAAAGGAGTAGCTTTTCAGATAACACTATAGACTATGGCATCGACAAACAAAATTAAAGTGAGTTATCTTGTTTTCGACGACGATGACGAAGCAGAAAATCAGTATATCAAAAATATACAAATACCAGGATATGATTGTGATCCAATTTTTATAAATCCTACTGATTTTTATGACGCAGATAAAAATGAATTTAATGAGGAAACTTTTTTGCAAGCGATTATTGAAAAAACAGCAGGAATCAACGTCAATTTAGTTGTATCTGATTGGAATATCATAGATAAGAATGAAGATTTTGCAGGAGTAGTTGGTTGGGACATTGTTCAATTTGTTATTAAAGCAAAAGAGAAATTAAAAAATAAGCCGTTTTTAATTTACTCTTCAGACATAAAAAATGCTTCAAATTATATTCTATCGAAAATTGCCCAAGAAGTTTGTGTGGAAAAAGAAAAGATTGATGATTTATCGCTAAATAATTTCATTGCAAATATTCTACACCTGAGAATCAAGTTTTGGAAAAGGGATGGTACTCAATTCAATGAAATTATCACCTTACTTAAAGAATCAAACACAATTTCAAGTATCGTGCTAAGCTCTGTGTTAGCTTTTGATAAAAATTTGATTATTAATACTGGAAATCGAGATTTTGATGGCAAAAGAGTTTCTGATTTATTGAATGATAATGAAATAGATTTAAAAGGCCTAAAGTTTATTCGTGAAATTATTGAGCTTTCAATAGCACATTATTCTAAATTAAATGAGTGAGTTATATTTTTTACATGCTGTAGATGAAACAACATCTTTTCTAAGTATTTTTAAAGAAAATTTTCAAGAAAATTTCTTAGAAATTGCGCCAAATCAAGACTCTGTTGCCAATTCAATTAGGTATCTGCAAGAGATTCCAGACGATAGTATTGTTGTTTTTTTGGGACATGGTCATTCAACAGGATTATATACTCCTGAAGCAATTGGTTTTGAAAAGTATATATTTGTAGATAAATCAAACGCAAACGATTTATTTTTAAATAAAAAAGTCATATTATTAAGCTGTCGTTCAAGTGAGTTTATAAACAATATCAATACGGCAAAGCAAATTATTGGATTTGGAAATATATTAAGCTCAACTGAAGAATTAAGAGTTGAAGCAGATCTAGAAACAGGGCATTTTAGAGATATTTCGAAAAATGATATAGATTACTTTAATTCTACATATTGCTCTGCATTAATTGATGCTTTAAATAATTACAGAAAGGGTGGTTACAAATTTAAACAATTAACTACTCTTATGGAGTTTTACATAAACCAGAAGATAAATGAAACACTTTTAAACAAAGAAATTAAAAATAGAGTAGAAATTGCTAGATTATTATTTGAGTTTAGAAATGAAATGTTACTGTTGAATAATAATTAGCTTTATTTCTAATATTAATTTGGTTTGTAAGTTCACCCTGCTCTCCAAAGTCTCCACACTTCGGAGCTTTTATTTTCTGCCAGTTTATTATATTGTAATGAACTAAAAGACAATGCACAAAAACACTGTTTCAGAACTGTTATCGTCTATATTGACGGCAAAGGCAGAACTGATAGGATAGAATCATATTTTTTTGAAGGTGGTAGTATATAATGGTCTATAAGAAAACAGTAAATCTTATTCATATCATCAAAGGAAAATTGAAATTATAAAATCTGCTCTTCAAACTAAAAAAGTAGAAAGTGTTTTAGTTATAAAAAAAATGCAGAGACCATTTCCTTTATCATTTTTAATACTTTATTTAATTGCTATATGTTATAACGATATTTGATGTGATTATATCAAACTCCTTTAGTACTCGTTATTTTCAAAAGTTAAATCGATATTTTGCATTCGTATACTAATGATTTTTATATTTGAGAAAACTTTTAACATGAATAGATTAGTAATTATTGGTAATGGCTTTGACCTTGCGCATGATTTACCAACTTCCTATAGGTCATTTTTGAATTACATATGGCAAAACGTTGAAAATGTAGATACAATGCCGATGATTAAGGACTTGTTCTTTATTAATAACCCATTCCATAATGCAACTACTGGTTTTAGAATTAAATTTAATGACTATAGTGATTTTTCAAACAAAATTAAATCCTATTTTCACGAATCAGCACATACGTACATTTATTCTGAATTAGGCACCTTTAAAATATATAAGAAGAAATATGGATATGATGGAACAGCAGAACAATTATTTGGATTTAGAAACAGTTTTTTTGAATTAATAACTGTTCAAAATGCGGAAAATTGGGTTGACATTGAGAATACGTATTACGAGGTATTAATTTCTATTTTAAAAGGTGAAATTAAATACTCAAATATTGGTACTGTCAATAGCTTAAATCGCCAATTTGAAGAAATAAAACTATTATTAGAGTTTTACCTAACCGAAAAAATTGAAAAGGAATATATTTTTGAAAATACTTATTCAAATAGTGCAGAGATTACTAATCTTTTTGAATACAAGTATAAAAATTTAATAAAAAACAAGGATCACTCTTATTATTTTGAATTTCCCGCCGACTATGCAAAGGATTTAAAAGAATTTGATAATCAATTCAGAAAAAATGCTATTCAACCCAGTGGTTACGAAAATTTGTTTTTAGACTTTAATTATACTCCAACTGTTTCCAACTACGTAAAAATTTTAAATGATAAAGATCTTAGGGAGTTCGGAGATTCTTCTCAATTACAAATTCATGGAAGATTAGGCGATGATGCAAATTCTATCAATTTTGGTTTCGGAGATGAAATGGATGACCACTATAAAATTTTAGAAAAGGGAGGTAATGAATATTTAGAGAATATTAAATCTTTTATGTACCTTAATAATTCAAATTATAAAAAACTTCTTCAGTGGATCGAAAACGATGATTTTCAGGTTTATATTATGGGTCATTCGTGTGGTTTATCAGATAGAACTTTATTAAATACCGTTTTTGAGCATACCAATTGTAAATCAATAAAGATTTTTTATCATCAGCGAAAAGATGGCACTGATAATTTTAAAGAGATTTCCCAAAATATATCACGACATTTTAACAAAAAAGCGCTAATGCGTAGTAAGCTTGTAGATAAGAGTAATTCTACTCACTTGCCACAAAACATTCGATTTAAGAAGGTAGCAAAGTAATTACTTCTACCCTCTTGAAACAAGTTTTAGGGTATCAATTACAGCTGCATAAAATCCAGAATTAATCCCTACAAGAAATCAAAAAAAAAAACGAATATTATCAGATGGAAAATTATGATGAGATCATTGTAAATATTGTAGAGTCAGAGAAATTCCAAGTTGAATTGGAAAAGATAAATGATAATTACAGCAATTTAAAACAGGAAAGTTTTCTTAGAAATTACATTCTAGAAAAAATCAATAAATATTTCCAATTTCATGGAAAATCGAATATTAGAGCATTTGCTGAACATCCAAGAGTTAATCGAACGAGAGTTGATCTTTCAATAGTTGACTGTGATACAACTTTAGAACCTTTTAAAATAGAATTTAAATACCAGTTTTCAGGTGATGGTAACAATATGATTAATTATTGGAAAGTTATAGAAAAGTCTTACGAATTTCGAGTAAGTGACTTATTTATTCTAATTATATATCATTGCGATACTAATGAAAAGAATCAATATGATGGAAAATGGGGAATCACATCAAAATTATCAAGATATATCTCAAATAATGATAGCTGGAAGATTAATATCCGTGAATCATTTAAAAGGTTCACAAATGGTATATTATTAGAAACGGAGGTTATAAAGTGTAACAAGCCATTTGCATCTGAATACAGTTTTTATCTTTTAAAAAGATTAAAATAAATATATAAGAAGAGATCAACCATTCACATTATTTTAGATAATTAAATCTTGCCACTTCCTTAATAGAAATTTCAGTTAGTTGCAAAGCTTAAAAACACTTAACAAACATAATTACTTAAAATTAGTCATCACATCTCATCAGAAAAAACATCCAATTCCACATCGTAGACTTTATAAAAAACTGGCAGATTGAATTTTTTACGTAGGTGCATGATGTACATTTTAGCATCTTCAAAATCAGCCAATTTTTGAGAGACAATCACTAATTTACAAGCATACGAACTACTTATCCAACAAGAATATTCTAGAAGCTGTCCAATAGCTTCTCTAATAGAGTTCCTTGAAGAATTGTACGTTTTGATTTCATAAAATATAAAGTCTTTTCCGTCTTTCACAACCGTATCTATTTTGTTGTTTCCATACCCAGCTGGTAATTCATCAGTTACGTTCTGGAAGCCATATTCTTCAGTTAAAACATCTAATAATCTTTTTGAAATTGCTTTATGGAGATATGCTACTTCAATTGATTTGGGCTCACGTTCGTAAGAAATTTTTTCAAGTGTAAAATCGGAGGATGTTTCCAAAGATTTTTTTCTTGATCTAAACTTGAAATTTCTTTGGGATGTTTCAGTAAAAAGAGTGTCAACAAAGTGAGTAAAAGTGTATCTTGAAAATTTATAGAGTTTATTGTCCTTCGGCAGTTCTTCATAATCACCTTTTATATTGATATCTGAAATTCTAAATCGAACATTAAAAAGATCAACACCTTTCCAATCCGAAAAGCCATCATTATTAGCACCACAATTAATAATCTGCAATTTCATTTCATCGAACCACCCTTTTTCAATATATATTTCTTTTATTGCTTCTGCATCTTCTCCATTGATGACTTCCACATTATTAATTTCACCAATGAAATACCTTTTCTTATTGAAACCATTTAATGAATATATCCATACATCATAGATTTTTCCAGTGTATGCATTTTGATGCTTTCTAATGGGTTCAAGAAATCCATAATGATATCCATCAATGATCTTACCGGTATCTAAGAGCCATTCCTCATGTCCGTATCCGTATTTACCCTCATGAGAATCTTTGTTAGTACTTTTACCACCCCTACCAGACGGCATGACCCATCCATTATTATTTCAGGCTATACGGGCAATTCTTTTTTCGATCATATTATTTTGCTGGGTTTTATAACTACAACATCACTGCTTTGAATTTTGTAAGGTTTAGATTAAATTCGTATCCTCAATAACAAAATCAGTTTGCATCAACTGTACTATGAATTCTTTAATCGTTTTCTTGGCTGAGCCGTCATTAATTGCAAACCAAAATTGTGAATTATTTTCTATATTTTGAAATAACCAAAAGTGAATAGGCCACCAATATGACCACATTCTTCCTTCATTAAACATCGATTCTATCTGTGGAAATCTCCTTTCATCTTTACTGTCTGACTTTCTTACAATACCGTATAAGATGCCCCCTCCCTCAAAAGAATAACCGATAGTATTATCAGATAATTTATCTAAATAAAATCTACGATGATTGAGATCAAACATAATGTCTAATTCATTTCCAATTTCAGTCATCTGCTTATTAAATTTCTCCCTTAAATCAGCTTTTACAACTTTCATATTGTTCATTATCTGAAATGACAAATCTAGATTCGAAGAATTTTCAAGTATAAAATTCTTTATTACTTCTGTATCATTAATCGTATTATTTCCCATATATAAAGATTTTAGTTTACGTTCGAAATCGAGTATAAATGCACGAACTCTTTCGTTTTCAGCATTTACTGCAAATTGATGAATTAAAGAGATAATGTGCTCTTCATAATTTATAAACAGAATATTCTTTTCCAGACCAAGGTTGATTATCTTTTTTTCGTCATAACTTTGTCCTGAAACAATTTTATCTTTTGGTGAAAGATAAATAAATGTAAATTGATTATCTGTTGTTAATTTACTTAAGTAATCGATATAATCATTTATTTGATCAAATTGATCTTTTGTATTTAGATAAATTTTATTTTCAATCCCTATGATGTCCCCAGAGTTTTTGCTCGATAAAAAAATATCTAGTCTACGATTGTTCATAGTTCTTTTTTCGACTTCTACGGCTACCTCAGAAATATTCGAGTAAAAAAAATTAATATCAAACTTTTCTAAAAACAATTTTAAAAATACATCTTCTTGTCCATGAGATGCGTTTGGATTTAGTAAGAAGGATAAAATTTCAGAAACTTTATTTTCTCCAACGTACCAAAAATCTAAAGAATTAAAATCACTGGCTAATGTTCGGTTGTATTCTTTTTTCACCTCATTAACAAAGTCAACCTTTGTGCGCAAAATTGAGTAAAAAGTTTTCAATTTATTCTCTATCAAATCCATAATTATTATTTGATCTTTTGATTAATTACTGTCACTTCTATTGAAAGCTTTAATATGAAAACTATTTTTTTTGTTGCTAGATTTAAAAAATCCGCCACAACTTTCCAATTCAATACATTTTGCACATTCATCAACATAAATATTTTTCCAATCTGATATTGATTTACGAGCAAATGGCCATAAATCTTTTGGTAATAAACATAACGGTATATTATAGATAGAAACAGCCATACCAAAAGTATGTAAGAAGAATACAGCATCTTTTAAGATATCTTGATATTCGTACGGGTCTATCCACAATTTATCGATATTAAAAGGTGTATATCCTTCCAGTTCAAGTCCCATCAAAGCGATATGCTCAACAAAAGGCATATTCTTATAAATGAATTCAGCTAATTTTAAAAGTCGTGGTATCGTGATTTTATGGAGGACAATTCGAATTTCAATTCTAATATTTAGACGAGCAAGATTGTAAATTCCGTGAATAGTCTGATTAAAGGCCTCTTTAGCTTGAACAACATAATCATGAATTTCTGGCACATCAGCATAGAGCGGTATACATAAAATTACATTTTTATTATCAATTTGTGCAATTCTTTCAGCAACATTTTTCCAAGCAAAAGATCTTCCATTTGTAAGACATTGAATGTTAGTCTGAGGTAAATTCTCTTTAATTAATGAAAGAATAGAGAAAAAATATTCACCCAACAATGTTGGTTCACCGCCTGTAATACCCAATTGTGTACAATCCTTTGGGATCAACGGGATCAATTTGGAATTAACATTATAAAAATATTGAGAATCATCTTTATTTTTGGGAGGTTGAGAGCACATCAGGCAATTACTATTACATCTCTCTGTAAAAAATAAAAAATTATGAGATGAGTTAATGCGGTAAAGTGTATTGATGACTCCATCAGTATTTAATAGAATGATATCATCCTCTTTAAGATGTCCTAAACTTTTAACTGAGTGTATAATAGGTAAATCTCCACATGAAACAAGTGATTCCTCAGTTATAACAGCAACATGATTATTTTCTTTCGTGACCTTATTATATTCTAATTTTTCATTAAGAAAAATTGTATAAGCATCTTTAGAATAATAATTTCTCGTGATTTTACCAACTTTTATATCGGTAAAATTTTCAGCTACCCCTTTCGTTTTTAGTATCATAAACTATATCCTGTAACCCAACTTTTAAAAATTTTTTCATTTGTTTTGTCTTCTGTCATCAAATCGAAAAGGTGACGTATAATCTCCTTATTTTTTTTACAGAAAATATTGGTCGGCCGAAAACCATACATATCACCTTGGGTAGCATGATTAAGAACAGGATCGGCTCCACAGTAAGTTTGAAAGGCGCATTCGGTACATCCAGCAAGAGACTCGTTACTGAAAACATCTGCAATCAGGAGCGAAGTTTCGCCATAAAAAATTTCGTTGTAACTATTTTCACCTAACTTTCCTAGCTTAAAGGTAAAATCATTATTTTCCGCCAACATTCTAGCCTCATCAGTTGCATAAATATTGCCATCATAATTAAATGCAATAACGCTGTTAATTAAACCTGCTGGTGACTGTAAATCAACATATCCTACTGGAAAAGGTGTGAAAATTTTCCGTAGAATAATCAAAGCATAATCCTCGACTATATATTGACCATTTTTATTCAATTCCAAGATATACGATAAACCATTTTTATAAAATTCTAAAAATTCTTCTATGAAATAATGATTTTTCTTTGGGTTATATTTAGCAAATCCATAAGGGCTTATTGGTCTTAAAAAAATATTTTTAAAACCTTGTTTTATATATTCATCGATAATTTCTTTTGGATGTTGCAAAGAAAGTGTGGAAGTAGTCATCAATGCGGAAACTCTATCATATCCAAGCTTTGCTCTACATCTATTAATGCCATCAATGGTTATTTCGTAGCTATTATTTCCTGGTCTTCTTCTGTTTTGATTGTGAATAAATGCCGGACCATCTAATGACGTAGAAACTAATATTTCATTAATCTTTATAAAGTTCAGAATTTCATCTGTTATAGGTGCTAGATTCGTACAAACAACAAATGTAATTTTTTTATTGTTTAGTTCTGCTGCTGCTTTTGCTTCTCTAACAGCATATTTAATTTTGTCAAAAGCTAATAATGCTTCTCCACCTTGAAATTCCATTGTAACTTCTGGATTAGGTGATTGCATCATTATTTTAATACCTTCATCGATATGGCGTAATGACATATCAAATGCCTCTTTATTTTGAGTTACTCTTGACACTTGACAGTAATGACAAGTATGTTCACACCTTAGACTGATGACGAAAATATGCAAAGATGTAAAATTGTCTAAAAAAGATTTTTTTGTACGATACCGTGCTTCAATTATTGGCAGTAAAACTGGTGGTTGACTTTCAGAAATCATGAAGTTAGATACTAAATCATAATATAAATCACGATTATTTTCTTTAGAAAAAGTTTTATGAACAATTTTATTTACCGTTCCTCTGGGAGCTAAAACAAAATCGCCAATATCATTGGTTATAATTTCAGTAGCACTGTTAATATTTAAAAAGCGGAAAGGCAGCAATGAGTAATTTTCACCAATATGATCATAAAAAGTAGGATCGTTAAATTTTCTTGAAAACTTTTGTTGAGATGTAATCATTGTGCTATATAATTTTGGGATCAAAACCAATCGGATCACTTACATCTGATGACAATTCAAATTCCTCTTCATAATTTGATAAGGCTTTGGCTATGATTAAATCTTTTACATTGTTTGTTTCGTAAGCAATAATCTCTCTTAATTGAAAATCTGCCAAATCATTTTTAATTCTAAAAATTAAATCTTCTTCGTCAATTTTTTTTATAACCTTCAATGTTAATTTGATATTGTATGTTTCATTAGAAGATGTTATATCAAATTCATATTCATCTAAATACCAATAAAAGCATTTGTAAATGACCTCTTTCGAATAAAAATTCTTTTCAATAGTGAAATTTAAAACACCATCTGAATATTGTATTTGCCTCATAATTTACTATTTATGATATCTATAGTTTTAGCACCAACTCTTCCATCAGGTTTTAATTCATTATTTTGTTGAAAGGAGATAACTGCCTTCTCTGTCTTATCTCCGAAATATCCAGTTATAACAACATCATAACCAATTTTTTTTAATTTTTTTTGCAATTCCTCTACGTCAGTTCCCTCTAATCCCTTAAATAGTATTCTGCTTCCTAGGTAGTAAGAGTCTACTAAAGAGTATCCACTTCCATATCCTGAATTTAAATCTGAACTGTAATTATTAATTGAATTTTGTGAACTTGATTTTATTCTTTTAATACTGCTGGAAGTGCTACTTGACTTATAAATGGGAGCTGGTGTTGATCGTTTTGGTGCAGGAGGAGGAGTATAAGTGGGCGTGGGTGTGGGCGTATAAGAAGGCGTATAACTTGAAGAACTATTTGAAGAGCTACCATAACTTGATGAATAATGTGAGGAATGAGATGAGTGCGATCGGTGTGATGAGTGCGATCGATGTGAAGCATGCATAGACGCAGTATGTACTCCTTCAGGAGCAAAGTTAAGTTTTAGCACTAATTTTGGCTTCAAAACTTTTTTATTTTCTTCACCTATCTTCTTTAGATCATTTTCAACTTCGAAAACCTTTATATCTTTTGCGTCAACATGTGAAACACTCGCTATCGAGCTAATCAATAGGGCAAGAGTCCTCTCTTTCAAGGCTTGTATTTTTTTTAATAATTCCATGTATTAGTTTTATGATAGTTACGATTTTAAAGATGAATTGACGAAAAATTGACCACTCTTTTTACAATTTCATATTCATTCGTACCATTTTTCAAATATAAACAAAAAACGTGTTTCACAATTACGGGAAAACTTACTTGCACTGAAATATTTACATAAAAACAAAAATACCACAAAAGGGTGATGTAAAAAACCCTAATGATATTGTAGTTTTACTTCTTAAAACTATAACCATAAAAACTATAATATGAAAACGAGAAATGTTTTTACAAGTATTTTGATGATTATGAGCACAAGTATGTTCGCTCAAGACAAGTATAATAAAATCTCAAACGAATTTAAAGAACTTGAAGATTTAAATAACAAGTTTATTAAGTATGAAAAACTTAAGACGATCATCGCAATTGAAGAAAAAGAATTAGAGGAGTACATAATCTTACACCCAGCTACAGAACAAAATAATACCGCAGTAAGTATACTTAACACTAGTCTCTCTGAGAAAAAAAACAACTTAAAAAAGATAGTATTAAGTATGATATGTTTACAAATCGCGCAATGGATAAGATGTTTTATTCATATCAGACAACATTATCAGGTTCAGGAATTCAGAATGGAGCAGTAGGAAGTTTTACAGGTTCACTAGATGATAAAGGTATTCAGTTTGCCTACAATCGAGATCTTGCTATAAATCGTTTTTTTTACAATTTAACTGTATCAGCTAAAACCGAAGAGGCTAATAAAGATAGTTTCCTTACAATTTTTTCAAAAAATAATTTTTTCACCAATGATATCGTATACTCGGGAGGTGCAGATGTATTCTTTTTTTTAAAGGGGACCAAAAGCTTTACCGCATATCAGAAGAAAAATCTTCATTTGGAAATTAATGACTTATTATATCAAGATAAAAGAGTGAACGAGCTTTCAAAAGAATACGCAGATTTAGATGCTATTGCAACAGATGTAGCTTTAAATTTAAAGAAGTACAGCTCAATTGATATTAATGGCAGTCGGTTAATGTCTTCCGATGATGTCAAAAAATTTAATGAGAACCTGAAAAAACTTAAAAAAGCAGGTGTAATCGATAGCGATCGTGTTTCTGATGCAAAAGAAATAGATGAAAAAATTAAATCATTTAAAAAATACGGCAAAGAATTTTATTATAAAAATAAAATTCTTACTGAAACAGATTCACTGCAATTCAAGGCAAGAACAGCCATCGGACAGCATTGGTTTACATTAGGTGTAAAATATAATATTAATCCTAAAACCGTCCTTGACAGTAATTTCCCAACAGATACCCTGAGAACAAAGACATATGAGAATGACAATGTTTCGGTAAAATTTTCTTATAATTATTTTAAAAAATTCAGCAATTTGTATATAATGTTTTCTCCAACATTAAATTTTGCCAATCAGAGAAACTTCAATACTGATAACCTTATTAAATGTAAGTAACATTACTAATTACGAAGTTCCAGGGATTAATTATCAGGTTACTACTGGTAATCCAGTGCAGTTTTATCGACAAGGCGCAGAGAGAGTTAATGTTTACTCAATTGAGTTTCCTTCGTCATTATATCTTAAAAATCAAAAATTCGGAGTGGATTTTAATCTAAAACTAGGTGTCAATGACCCCAATGATAATAATGTTTCAGCAAAATTAGGTTTCAACATTCCTGTCCGTAATTCAGAAAATAAAATTATTAATATAGAACCACTATTAAGATTTGTTAAACTTTTCAGTTCGGGTCAGAACAATTTTATTAAAGACAATCTCCAATTTGGATTTATTTTAGCAGTTACAGTTCCAAGCTATACAAAGTTTGATTAAAATCCTTTTAAAATTGCAACTATAATACTATTATCTTGACCATTATTAGGATAACAATCTCTCTACATTTTTCTATCTCTTTTTTTACTAGGGTCTTTTTTTATACTCGCAATTTCTTTCTTTGGATTTTTAAACGAAAACTCAAACTTTCCGATGCTTTTATCAAAGCTGATGTAACCTTGGTATTTCTTTCCTTTGCTGTCGGTGAGTCCGTTGATGTAGGCGCTCTCCCCTGCCTTGAGTTTTTCGATCTGCCATTTGTGGAGAGGTTTTCCTCTGAAGGTATTGGGTATTTCTGTGTTGGGAGGGTTTTGGAAGGTTTTACTTGGTAAGTGGTTTTGTAGGCTTGTTTGGTTGATATTGTTGTTTCTGTTGAATAGGAATTCTACATATCTTTTCTCGGCATTGAACTGGACGGTGGCATTGAAGAGAGTTCCTCTTTTGGAGATCATGTTTTCAATATATAAGGGTTTGCCTTCTTTGAGGGTTTTCTTTTGATCTTCATTTAGGGTAACTCCGCAAATGACTAAAGGGACTCTGATATGTTCGGCTCTTAATGCGATAAGTTCATTGGTCAGTCGGTCTCTGGAGATGACGGATGGAGTCAGTTCATTGGTCATTGGATTAATCAGGTCGACTACCCTTCCCATATTTCCGATTTCAAGGAGATTGAGTTGGTCTTCTTTTGTGAACTCATGACCGAAGAATTGGGTATTGAAGTCTGGTTCTTTTCTGATGGGATGAATGCGGACTTCGAGATATCCGACATCGTTGAGTCTTAAAGAAAGTCTGACATCCATAGTGGTTTTAATGGTTCCCTGATTGAACGTAATGGGAATCAAGGTGGGTGTTTTATATCCTTTGAGTAAGGGTTCTAAGCCGTTGAGCTGTTCGAGTTTTTCTTTTGTTAAATTGAGCTTGCTCATGATGTTCCAGTCGACCTGTTCGGGGAGATAGCGGTATTGCTGTTCATTGATGTGTTGATGGATAATTTTACTTTGTTGAAGTGGGGTGAATTTATTCTGACGGTCTAATTGCGCCTGGACTGCATCGATGGAAACTGCATAGTCTTTGAGCTGGTCGATTTCTTTTACGGATACTTGGTAGATGTAGTTTTGAAGATCCTGGGCTGTTTCCTTGGCTTCGTATTCGGTGACTTTGAAGAAGGTGAAATCTTCCGGGTTTTTTAACTGGTTGTAGAAGTCTGAATAGAATTGGGTGAAAGAATCTTCTTTTTGGTCGATTTTGAGGATTTGATCTGAATGTTCTGCGTTAGGTTCAGTATGTTTGATGCTTCCGTCTGGATTGATATTTTGAACAATGCCAATGGTTGTGCTGATGTTGTGGAGAACCAATAATGTGTCGGAGGACGTTGTATTTTGGTTGTGGTTGTGGTTTTGTTGATGATCTTTTTTTGGATCCTTATTTTTATCTGTTTCCATTATATGCAGTGATTTAGTGAAGATCTAAACTAAGCTCTATTTATAAAGCTGATAATTTTTAGTATTTGATGACTTTAATTGGAAGGTGCTGTCTATAATGAAAGCTTTTCACTTAAAAATTGATTTGTTATCAGTACAAAAAAAATAAAACTCCATTAACCGAAACCCAACCAACTATTTAATAGTTTCTTATACCATTTTATTCACTATTTTAATCTCAGTGATTATATTTAGAAATTTTGTTCCAATTATTCTTAAAAGTATTTTACATCATCTATTTTTAATTAAATTAGCCAAAACTTTTAATTATTCATATATGAGTAAACTATACACCTTGTTATTTTTAATTTTCATGTTGGTTTCTTGCAAAACTGACAGCAATATAGAAGAAGGCGGTCAACCAAATGCTGCAATCGATTTCAGTTTTGGAAACTCGGCTCAAAGAAATTTTCACGGTCTGGTATTGTCGACAGATGGAAGCCCGGTCTCTGGTGCAACCATTACCATTGGAACAAAGACAACACAGACCAACATCAAAGGTATTTTCGCAATCAATGACGCAGATGTAAAAGAAAATTTTGCATATGTAAAAGTGACCAAAGCAGGATTTGTGAATGGGGCAAGAACGTTAGTACCTACCACAGGGAACAACCGAATCAATATCATGATGATTCCTGCAACCAATACGATGACCATAAGTTCCGGAACGGCATCTACAGTTTCCTTACCGAACGGAACGAAAGTGAAATTTGACGGAAGTTTTAAAGATGAAAGTGGTGTCAACTACACAGGAAATGTAAACGTCGCGATGTTTCATTTAGCGCCATCCAATGTGTATCTTAACGAATTAATGCCTGGTTCATTCCTAGCTACAAACGCTAACGGGAATTCCAGAATCATGGAAACTTTTGGAATGCTTCACGTACAGTTAACCGGTTCGTCGGGGCAAAAACTGCAGATTGCCACTAATCATACCGCAGAAATGACCGTAGCGATTGATGCTGCTCAATTGACTACAGCTGCTGCAACAATTCCTTTATGGTCCTTCAATGAAACAACGGGAATCTGGCAGGAAGAAGGCGTTGCAACTAAAGTTGGAAATGCCTATGTAGGAAATGTAAGTCATTTTTCCTGGTGGAATTGTGATGTACAGTTTCCTCTTGCTACTTTGAAAGTCAATGTAAAAAACTCTGCCGGACAACCATTGAGTAACTTAAAAGTTGTCTTAAAAAGAAGCACACAGACTTATGAAACCTATGGCATGACTGATCATACCGGTTCAGTTTCAGGGTTGGTTCCTGCAAATGAAATACTGGTTTTAAAAATATATAATTTTTGCGGAACGGTATTGTATACATCTAATGTAGGACCCTTCACGGCAGGAAATATTCATACTTTACCAGATATTATCATTCCATCTTCCGCCACAACGTCATTTACCGTTACCGGAACCTTAAAAAACTGCGCTGGAGCAAACGTAACCAATGGAGTTGCTGTTGTACAACCTGTGGCTGGTTCTACCAATTATTTTCAGGGTGGTATGGCAATTGTTACCAATGGTACATTTTCGATGAACACTATTTCGTGTAATGCCAATCAACAGTTTATCTTAGAAGGTTTTGACTTTGCCAACATGCAGACCAGCGGCGGAATTAGTTTTACAGGAGTGAGCCCTGTTACTCCTCTTGGGAATATTACGGTATGTACTGCGGTAAACGAATTTATTACTTATCAGATTGATAGCCAATCACCTAAAAATCTACTTCCTCCAATCGGGGCAGAATATTCTGCAATTACAAATGCGATGGTGGTTACCTGTTATCCTCCAAATTCAGCACTAGGAGGCTTTCAAATGGTAGCTTCCAATATATCCGGAGTTGGAACGTTTAATACTTTCAATTATCTGGACGTCATAGGAAGTGGCTCTTCACCAAATGGAATTCCTTCTTTAGGAAGCACTTTAACATTACAAATTATTAATCTTGGAGCACTCGGACAATATATTGATTTTACGATCAATGGAACCTATACCAATTCTACAGGAAATCATACTCTTTCTGTTACAGGACATGTTATCAGAGACAATTAGAGGTTAGGAGAACTGTTATTATAGAGGAGGCTTGAGAAAGTCTCCTTTTTTTATTTTCTGTCGAATCTTTCCAGTTTTTATGAATCTAAATCGTGGCGAAAGCAATATATAGAAATTAATGAAAACACACGGTCTTTGTCATCCCAATTATAAATTTTTAACGACAGGTAAAAAGAAAATATAAATTAACAAACAGATCATGAATACTGCCACAGGCACTAATGTAAATTACAACAAAAAAAATTTCAAGTTTAGTGGGCAGACAATTACTGCAGAAAAGAAAACCGTGAAACATCGATCTTGAGGAATTGATCTGAGTGTAGTACGTTGGGGTCGGTGTTATTGATGGTTTGGCACTTTCGTTAGAGAATTGTGTTGCAAAAAAAAATAAGATTCTTACTGAGGCTATATCACCCTGATCATTCGCCCGACGGCTCACGATGTACGAACGATGACTCCTTCCTAACCTAGTTCTTGTACCTCAGAGTTGGTCGAGAGATTATTTTTCGTAATTCTCTCAACGCAAATTAACTTAACTGCTAAACTATATTTTGATGCTCCAATAAATAAAATATCCCTAAAAAGTGTCAAACTTTTGGAGGGCAGTCTAAATCAGTTTTAAGGTTGGTCTGTGATTTGTGTTACTTTAATGATTTTAAATGAGTTTTAAATCTATAAATGTAACTCGATAAAACAATTCTTTGGAAATCACAACTTCACTTACAACATATCTCACAACTTAAACAAAAAATACAAAAAATTTTATAATGAAATTCCACATTAAAGTAAACAGCGCAAAAACCATTGAAGAAATTGAAAATTACTGGAGCAATGAAGATTATAGTAAACTCCTTGAACTGTTCAGTTTTCCCGATGCAAATACCATTAAACCAGAAAACCTGAGAGAAATGCTATTTATGGCAATCACAGATTTTGAGCCGAATGAAGCGGCAGCAACTGTTTTAACATATAAATTATCCGAAAGTTTAAATGAAGGCCAGATTGCACAGATTTCTCATGATATGCTGATTGATAAAGTCTGCGAAGAATATCCGGAAATAGAACTGCATTGTGATCTGTTTTCTATCAATCAACTTCTGTATAAGGCTTATAACGGAACATTTTTAAACTGCAAAGCTACTTTGGTGAATTTTGAAATCGAAAAACCGGGTGATTTTAAGGGAGAAATTACAAAGGAAATTGTGTTGAAATCATTCAACAGAGGTCTTTCTGACAGCAATATCATCAAAAGATTATTTGAAGAAAAGATGACCACAGAAGCAAGATTTGAGCAGGCAGAAGATATTTTGTGGAAATTAAATGATGAAGGAAATATTACTTTCTCTTTCATCACTTCTGAATACTGGATCAATAAAGATGAGATTATAGGTTCCGAATTTGAAGGAGAATGTCTTTTAGCTGAAGCTGAAACTGAAGCTTAAAATTAAGCTTCGTAAAATAAAAAAAGCTGCAACGCAAAATTTTATACTGTACTCAAAAGTAGAGACAAAATTAAAAATATTATTAAGGAAAAGAGTTCGGTACTGTATCGGGCTCTTTCTTTTTAAATATTTTTACATTGTACAACTTCTCTTTAGAATGATCGTATTCTAATACTTACACTTTGTTACGTCAGAGACTGTTGTATTTGCTAAATTTTTTAATTAGGCATATGTTGGATGAGTCATTTTTCAGCAACTAATGTTGATGATTGGGTTAATTAGCAGCTGCCTCTTTACCAAATTTTTTCAGCATGATAAAATGAGAGCGCAGTGCGGATAAAAAGGTCTGATTTTCAATGTAAGGCAAATTAAACTCCATTGCAGTCTTCTTCACAATAACCGAGATCTCACCATAGTGAATGTGGCAGACTTTAGGAAACAGGTGATGTTCAATCTGCCTGTTCAATCCACCAAGGAAAAATGCTGCAAGCTTATTATGCGTTGCAAAATTCGCTGTTGTACGCATTTGATGCTCTGCCCAGGCTTCTTCCATCTGACCGCAATCATTGGGTATTGGGAAATGTGTTCCCTCAACAACATGAGCCAGCTGGAAGACAAGTCCCATTGTTAATCCTTGGGTAATATGCAAAAACAGAAACCCGATCAGAAACTGCCACCAACTTACATCCAGTACCAACAGTGGCAAGACAATAAATAGCACGTAATAAAGCGCCTTGTAGAAAAATAGATTAAAATACTCCATTCTAGGGTGTTTGTTCTGATGCGCTCCAATTTTTTTCTGAAAAAATTTCACATAATCTTTACGAAAAACCCACGACAATGATGCCAGGCTATAAAGCGGAAAGGCATACCAATGCTGGTATCGCTGAATAGTATTCACTTCATCTTCTTCAGCAATCCGAATTAGTCCCGGTGCTACATCAATGTCTTCATCGTGTCCGGGTATATTGGTATACGTGTGGTGAACAACATTATGCGTAATACTCCAGACATATGGATTGGCGCCGACCAGATTAAAAACAAAACCGAAGATTTTATTTACTTTTTTATTGCCCGAAAAAGCACCATGGATCGCATCATGACAAACATTGAATCCTACAAATGCACTAAACAAACCCAGTACCATTGAAAGTGATAAGAGCATCCAGATAGGCAATTCACCAAAGATAATAACGAGGTAAGTTATAGAAAAACCTGCAAGGAAAAATATAGTCTTTCCCCACATTTGAGCATTGGCATGCTGACTTAGTTGTTGCTGAGCGAAAAACTGATCTACTCTGCTCCTGACGGTTGCATAAAAACGTGAACCTGAAGAGGATGAGAATTTTAATTTTTGTGACATATAATATCATGTTTGACCTACTTAGTGCGAACAAACAGATGTGCTAAAATCGGGTGTTGAAATAAGGAGAATGTTGAGTATTCCGGCGCATTACCGGATTTTATTTTAATATATGCAATTATTGTTCCTTTGGTACTCTAATTCAACAGCATCAGGTGCATTTCTATGTCTTTAGTTATAATTTATACAGGGTTATTCTGAGATATTTACTTCTTCAAGTCTGAAGAAAATTTTCTGAAGTCTATGAACACTTTATTCAGTTCTACTACTGATTTTCTTTATCTTACTAAATCTTATCTATTCCTTCTTACAAACTATGATTTAGCTTATCCCACTGAATTGAGTGGAGTGATTAAGAAGAATACGAAAACGTAGATAGCCACCCTTAAGTAAGTTTACGATAAATCATGAAAAATATCAATTAATTCTGTTAGAAAATTCATTGATGGATAAACGGACTTTGGAACCGATGCACATAAGAATCACATCACTTAACAAAAACTTTTGTACAGTATTTGCTAAATTTAGCTCTAATCAAATACATTATAATTATGCAGTTTATAGATTTTAAAAAAGAACATTTCAGTCAGGACGAAAAAGAAGAGAATTATTTTATTGAAATTTCCAAAGATGAAATAGGATACGGTGATATTGAAGTTTTGGAGAAGCGAAATGGTGAAACATACGCAAAGACTGACTACGAAATTATTGATGATGTCACTAAAGTTACAATCAAAATGAAAAACCCTGTTGATATAAGGCTTAATTTTTGAGATTATTCATTGGTATTTTTAAAAAAATTTCAAGTATGACATAAGCAGCTAAATTGACCTTGCTCCGTGAGACTGCAGAAGATTATGAAAGTAATCCTGACCAAATGTATGATGAATCCGTTGCATTACTACAATATGCAGTGGTTAAAAAAACATTGCATTTTGAATAAAGAGACTGAAAATATGTGTGTACCTGATTCCATTGGAGAAGCTGTAGTATTGCAAGCTTGTGCTTATCAAGATTAAAGAAAAATTTGAGATTTGATTATTTAAATTGGATTTTGTACCATATAAAAAACTCCTAAAAACTTTTGCTTTTAGGAGTCAATCAAATAATAACTATATTGCTAATCTACACTTTTATTAAGTGTTTCAAATTTTGCATAGGATGATTTTAATTGCTCCAATTGACGAGCAACAACCGCTGTGCTCTGAGGACATAAGTTCCCGTCTTCCAATGCCTCTTCATATGCATCAATCGCTGCATTTTCACCAAATACCACATTTTCCAATGTTGATTCAGCATTGTCACCGCCAAATGCATTTTTAACATCAATCCAAGTTCTGTGTAATGCTCCTGCAGTTGTGGAAGTATCATCCACTTCACCTCCCCTTTCACTGATTAGTGCAATAAGGTCAGATTTCATCGTTTGAGATTCTCTCACCATTTGATCATAATCATTTTTTAATGGTGAATACGTCTCCCATACTTTGTCTTCTACTTTGCTGAATCCTTTGATTCTGTCGTTCGTAATGTTTAAAAGATCATTTAAAGTTGATACTGTTTTACTGTTGTCCATAATAAAATATTTTTTGTTAGTGTACTTATCTTTTTGCAAGAGCCGTACCATGTGGTATGTGTTTAAATGCTAAATTTTTCTTAAATAAAATGAACAGCTTACGACAATATAAGATTACCTATCTTATAATTGAATAATATCTCTTATGCGACCATATTTTAAAATGATCAGGCGATTTCATTAACCATCCGAAAAGTCAAATTAATTCTTTCTTTCATATACAAAGCAGACTTAGCGATGCGATGCTCCCAATGTTCCTGAAGATCACCTTTCATCATCAATAAAGATCCATGAGGAAGCGGAATACTGTACCTGCTTTGGTGATGATTGAGTTTTCTAAAATCGAATTTTCGAGTCTGTCCGAGGCTCAAAGATGCAATGACAGGACGGTCACCATATCTGCTTTCTTTATCTCTGTGCCACGCGACAGAATCATTATTGTCCCTATATAAATTAAGTAAGACAGAATTAAACTCATAACCGAATGCTTCTTCTATTTTATTTTTCAAAGAAAGCAATTCAGGCGTCCAGGCATTCACCTCAAATTCACTTCCTCCTAATTTGTAGGACTTTTCACTGTCACCATACCATGCTGTCAGACGTGGAGTTAAAACTTTTTTGTCATAGATGGTTTGAGTCCGTTGTTTCCACGGGGTACGTTCGAGCAATTGAGTAAAAAGCAGATCCGATTCTTCCGCCGTCAGAAAATGTTCTCTGAACTCCAACAAGTCTTTTGGAAATGTGTAGAATTCTTCTGCGCTAAATAAACTGAGTTGACCCATTGTTTTATTAACTTTTTTTATTACTTTTGACTATCCCACAATGGGAATTTTTCATCATTTGTGTTTTTAAGCTTTCCCAACAGGAAAGCT
>Ga0157373_10000290_pt1 | contig 40415 bp, 47 predicted proteins | sample C65metaG_FD_113460 | JGI IMG/M metagenome (GOLD analysis project Ga0157373, IMG submission 113460) | Corn rhizosphere microbial communities from Kellogg Biological Station, Michigan, USA - C6-5 metaG | ecosystem: Host-associated > Plants > Roots > Rhizosphere > Soil | place: USA: Michigan... | reverse complement strand
TGCCTGTACAAACTTTGGCTGATAATTGGTATCAATAGCTATATCTGCATTTCCCGGCTGGTTCATTAAACTATTTAACCAGGCTCTGGATTTAGCAATATCGCCTTCCTGCATGCGGATCATGTTTTTGTTTTCCTCCAGTTTTGCAGTGGTTTTATATACGCTACCTAATTTCGATTGATTAAAAGGATACCTGATCTCTTCAATCTTCTTCATGGTCTGCATAATTTTCTCATTCTGTTTCAGCACTTCTATTTTTTGTACTGCAACCAGCCAACCGAAATACAGCCTTTTTGCCTGCGTTTTATATTCATTTAAGGTAATGCCGCGGGTTTCATTCTCTGCCTTACCCTTAGATTCGATATAGCGTTTGTTGGCATTTAATTTAGATAGGTTTGGGATATCCTGTTCCAGCTGTATCATTACAGATCCTTTATCCCTGTCGTCCATAAGTTCCTGACCGGGATAAGGGGTCATAAATGTACCTACACCAATCATTGGTGCCATCCAGGCAGTTGCCGCTTTAGCGGTATGTTTATAGCTCTCGGCCTTTAAACCATACGACTGCAGTAACAGGTTATTTTTATCTATACGGTGCAAAATCGTATCCAAGGAAAGCACCTGTTTTTGTTGTGCTGTTGTGTAAAATGGCAGCAGCAACAATATCCATGTTAATTTTTTAATGATGTACATCGTGAACCTCCAGTTTTCCATATTTCCTCAATTCATACTCTTTGGACATTAAAAAGATAAGCGGTGTAACCAACAGAATGTGTGTGGAAGAAGTTAGTACCCCTCCTATCATTGGCAGCACTATTGGTTGCATTACATCTACCCCAACACCACTGGCCCATAACACGGGTACCAATCCGAATAGCGACACACAAACTGTCATAAGCTTGGGTCTCAACCTTTTTGCTGCACCATGAATTACATATTCTCTAAGGTCTTCCTTGGTAATGGTCTCGCTCGAATTCCCTTTTAATTTGATCAGCTGCTGCATGGCATCATTCAGGTAAATTACCATCACAATCCCTGTTTCCACAGCAATCCCGAACAGGGCTATAAAACCAACGGCTACACCAACAGACAAATTCACTCCCCAGAAATAGATCATGTAAGCCCCCCCAATTAAGGCAAAAGGAACCGTAATCAGACTTAAAAAAGCTTCTCTAATAGAGCGAAATGCAAAATACAGAGAGAAGAAAATGATCACCAAAACCACCGGAGCAATCCACATCAGTGTTTGCTTACCCCTTATCAGGTTTTCATACTGTCCACTCCATTCCAGAAAATACCCCTCGGGAAGAACCCCCTTCTCTTTATTCAGCTTCTCCATTGCATCCTTAACCGTGCTGCCCAAATCTCTATCGCGAACGTTAAACATTACAGCACCACGCAGAATAGCATTATCAGAGCTGATCATTGGCGGCCCATCTTCAAACTTCACATCGGCAACTGCCGATAAAGGAACTTCACCAAAGGAAGCTGATTGAATAGGGATTCTTTTAATGCGTTCTACACTGTTGCGGTATTCCTGAGCAAGGCGTATGCTTATAGAAAAGCGCTGTCTGCCTTCAATAGTATTGCCAATAGTTGCTCCACCAAGTGCACTTTCAACAACCTGATTAACGTCATCTACGTTTAAGCCATACCTGGCCAACTCTTCTCTTTTTACATCAATAGACAGGTATTTACCCCCTGTAATAGGCTCTACAAATAAATCGCTTACCCCAGGGGTACCTACTAATGCTGCTTTTACCTTTTCTGACACCGAAGCAATTGTATCCAGATTTTGTCCGAACACTTTTATTCCTACATCGGTACGGATACCGGTAGCCAGCATATTGATCCTGTTGATGATTGGCTGTGTCCACCCGTTTACCACACCCGGAATTTGAAGCTTGGCATCCAATTCTGTCACAATATCTTTTTTAGTGACGCCCTTTCTCCATTCGCTTTTCGGTTTCAAAGTAATGATTGTTTCGATCATACTAATCGGCGAATTATCTGTAGCGGTATTTGCCCTTCCTGCTTTTCCAAGAACCTTATCTACCTCCGGTACCGATTTAATAATCTTATCCTGCACCTGTAATATCCGCTTTGCTTCTGCATTTGAAACATCAGGCAGGGTTACCGGCATAAACAAAATACTTTGTTCATCTAATGGCGGTATAAACTCTGTGCCTAAATTTTTAAGCAAAGGAATTGTAATTAGCAAAGCGATGATATTAATGGCAATAGTTGTTTTTCTCCATTTCAATACCGTTCTGATAATTGGCTCATACACCTTTTCTAAAACTCTATTTACCGGGTTTGCATGATCAGGTCTGAATTTCCCTTTCATAAAGAAAGAGATCAGTACAGGAGCCAGCGTAATCACCAAAAAAGCATCAACAATCATGATAAATGTTTTGGTGTAAGCCAGCGGGTGAAACAACTTACCCTCCTGTCCGGTTAGCATAAATACCGGTAAAAAAGAGGTTATAATAATTACCGTAGCAAAGAATACACCTCTGGATACCTGCTTGCTGGATTTAGTGATCACCGCGAGGCGATCTTCTTCGCTAATCCAATCCGGAGATTTGCGAAACATATTTTTAAACCAGTTCATCATGATGCTGTCGTTTTATTTTGATCCTTTTCCCACTGTTCGTATCGTTCTGCCAAATGCTTATAAGCATTTTCACTCATGATAATTCCATTGTCTACAATTACCCCAATGGCCAGTGCAATACCGGTTAGCGACATAATGTTGGACGAAATATCAAAGGCATTGAGCAGGATAAAACTTGCGGCAATAGTAATAGGAATTTGTATAATGATACTTAGTGCACTGCGCCAATGAAACAGGAATACAAATACGATTAGGGATACTACGATCATCTCTTCGATCAGCGTATTTTTTATAGAGTCTACAGATTCTTTAATCAGTTCACCTCTATCATACACGATATCAAATTTTACACCTTTAGGCAAGCCTTTTGACACTTCCTTCATCTTTTCTTTCACCCGATCAATTACCTCTGCAGCGTTTTCGCCATAACGCATTACTACAATACCGCCTGCACGCTCGCCCTTGCCATCCTGATCAAATATGCCTAATCGGGTTTCTCCAGTCATCTGAACCGTAGCCAGATCAGACACCTTTATTGGCGTACCATTCTGATTCTTTACCGGGATATTCGAAATTTCTTCAATGGATTTGAGGTAGCCCGATGTTTTGATGATATAGCCCATGTCGCTCATTTCAAACTTTCGTCCGCCCGACTCGTTATTATTGCTCCTAACTGCGGCTATTACCTGAGGCACAGTAAGTTTATAATACAGCAATTTGTTTGGATCTATCGAGATTTGATATTGTTTCTGAAAGCCACCAAATGAGGCTATTTCACTTACTCCGGGAACGGTTTGCAAAGCGAACTTTACATACCAATCCTGTATTGCCCGTTGCTCGCCCAAGTCCATTTCAGGAGCATCTAAGGTATACCATAATACATGACCCACTCCTGTTCCATCAGGACCAAGTTGCGGAGATACGCCTTCTGGCAAGGTTCGGGATATGGTACTGATCCGTTCCAAAACCCGCTCTCTGGCCCAATAAACATCAACATCATCTTCAAAAATCACGTAGATAAAGCTCATCCCGAACATGGAGGAACCTCTTACATACTTAATTTTAGGAATCCCCTGCAAATTGGTTACCAGCGGGTAAGTCACCTGATCTTCAATTAACTGTGGCGATCTGCCCATCCACTCTGTAAATACGATTACCTGATTTTCTGAAAGATCAGGAATCGCATCTATTGGATTTTTTTGTACGGAGAAAACTCCCCATATAAACAACCCTGCGGAAAGTACCAGCACAATAAATCTATTGCGCATCGACCATTCTATAATTTTATGTACCATTTATAATAACCCTCTTTCTTTTAGTTATTTTTTGTCTGTACTTTTTCTATCGTATTGGCAGCATGAAGGTAGTTTGCTATAATTTTCTTGTTTGGCAGTAACCTTTTGCGTGTCGTGCCCAACTGCGGCAATTTTTTGTTGAATACCTTCAGTTGTAATCTTGGCACTATCGTAGCTTACCGTTAATATTTTAGATTTTACATCCCATACAGCTGTGTTAACACCTTCAGTTTTAAGGGCAGTTTCAATGCGTTTTTTACACATTCCACAGTTTCCAGATACATTGATTTTTTCGGTTTTAGATTGTGCAAATACAGCACTACCAAGGAAAGTCAAGCCGACTACCAAAAGAGATCTTAATGAGTTCATCTTAATAAGTTTTAAAGAAAATGGTATAAAAAAATTTGGGGTTACAGTAATGCTGCAACCAGGGCACGAATGTGCCAGGCATTAGAAAAGAAAGAGGGTATTATATTCTGTAGGTACAGTTTTTTAGGTAGACAGGAACTTGCTGTCTATTAGGTGGTGCATTGCTTAATGCTTCCCTTATAATTTTAACAGGCACCGGGGCCTGATAATTAACAAATAATTCGGGTAATATAATGGCTACAGATGGCTGATCGAATTTATAAACCGCTTGGTTTACTTTTTGAGAACTCTCAACCTTTACTTCGTGCTTAACATCTTTACAGCATGATTTCTTTTTAGATTCTGCCAAAGGCATTTTACAGAAATCACATAATTTGCCGGATTTTTTTGTCATGCTCCAGCTTACCAGCTTGTCCATGCAATAATGAAAGTGCACAGCTGCTCCACTGGAAACACCCAAATAGAAAATGGCAAGTATGGTAAGCAGTGTTCTTTTCATTACGGATCAAAGATTGGAAAAAGAACGGAAAAATATTTATATAATTCCGTTCTTTTTTTATATCATGGTTTATTTAGCACATGCTTAGGCTTTATCCAGTACAGATAATTGCTCAATACACTTAATCAAACTGTCTCTCCAATAAGGTACTTCGATTCCAAAAGTTGCTTTTATCTTCGTTTTGTCCATTACAGAGAACTTAGGTCGGCTAGCTCTTGTCGGATAAGCAGAAGTAGGAATCGGGCTAACTTTTACCTGTGTATTGCTGATATCAAAAATACCTTTAGCAAAATCAAACCACGAGATTGATCCTTCATTGCTATAATGATACACCCCATATTCCGTTTTGCCAGAAGCAATAACATCCAAAATTGCACCGGCCAAATCAATAGCATAAGTTGGCGAGCCAATCTGATCCGCAATGATATTTAACTCATCGCGGTCCGCTCCTAGTTTCAACATTGTTTTCACAAAATTATTTGCATACTCAGAATATAGCCAGCTGGTGCGAATAATGTAATGTTCTTTAAGATTATCTATAATATCTGTTTCGCCTTCAAGCTTAGTTAAGCCATATATGCTAATGGGTTCTGCTAAATCATCTTCCTTTAGTAATTCTGGAATGGCTCCTTCAAAAACAAAGTCTGTTGAAACGTGAACTAATTTAGCACCAAACTCTTTACAAAGCAAAGCGATATTTAATGCCCCCTGCTTGTTTATTAATCTGCACAGATCTACATCATCTTCAGCTTTATCAACAGCCGTATAAGCAGCACAATTGATTACGTATGCTGGTTTTTTCTCGGCAAACAAAGCCTTTAGTTTCTCAACATCAAGGATGTTTGCGACACTTTCGTCCGGGAAATCTAATGTGTCGATATTTCTATTTGAGGCAACTGCCTTAAGGCATTGCCCTAGTTGTCCTGAGGCTCCTAATACTAGTGTTTTCAATATAAAATTGAGTTATGTGGTTAGCTATTACTTTTTTCAAAAATAACATTATAATGGAAAACTCACGCTTAAATCATTTATTAGGCATCCATCTTCCATTCGTGATGGAGCATGGAATATAAAACCAGGTCTAAGAATTTACCATTCACCTTTTCGGATTGCCTTAAAACCCCTTCTTGCTGAAAACCCAGTTTGCGTGGAATTGCCTGACTTTTCAAATTCAAAGTAGCTGCTTTAATCTCAATACGATGTAATGCCAGTTCCTTAAAACCATAATCAATTAATGCTTTACAAGACCGGATCATAATACCTCGGCCTTGTGCACTTTCTGCCAGCCAGTAGCCAATTGCTCCACTTTGATTAAAAACATTCAAATAATGCAAACCAATTCTGCCTACTGGTTGATTATCAAGCATAATCACAAAGCTAACTTCAAGACCCTGTTCATAAAGCTGCTCACATTTCCTGATGTACGCTATAAGATCTCCTACAGACTGCATGTTGGGTACCCAAGGTAAAAACTCAGATAGTTGCGCCCGACTGCTGTTTATCGCTTCCAATAAACCTTCTGCATGCTTCACGGCTGTTTGTTCCAGTGTGATATTTTGATCAATCGTTATTATCATTTCTTCTAACCTTATTTATTTTTCATATGCGCCACTGATTGATCTATCATCTTGGTTAATACTTGTATATTAACATCTGCCAGTTTTTTAATATAAATACAGCCTTTCCCTGTTTTATGTTTACCCAATTGCAGCAGCAAGTTTTCTTTATCTTCAAAATCACAAGCAACATACAAAACAATAGCAGTACTTCTCGGAGAAAATCCGATTAGAGGGGCATCTCCCTCATGACCACTGGCATATTTATAATGATAGCTACCAAAGCCTACGATTGAGGTTCCCCACATCGAAGGTTCATATCCTGTCTGTTTTTCCATCAATGCGGCGATCAGATAACAATCTTTTCGCTTTAAAGGGTCTGCCACTTTTTCCAGGAAATCACGGACATCCAGATTTGTGGCAACAGTTTTATTCTTAGCCATAGATGAAATTAATAAATATTATGAAAACCAGGTGAACTTTAAATTTGTTTCCATACAAGATCATCATTGGAATTATTTTAAATCAACAAATATGAAAAAGATAAGACCCTGTTTGTGGTTAGACCATAATGTTAAAGAGGCAATTGACTTTTACACCTCAGTATTTAAAAACTCAAAAGTACTTAATGCCAGCTATTATCCAAAAGACGCACCTGGTTTTGGCGGTGAAATACTGGCTGTCGATATGGAAATAGAAGATCAACAGTTTATACTATTAAATGGAGGTCCACAGTTCAAATTTAACGAGTCAGTCTCTTTTTCTATTGAGGCCAATACACAGGAAGAAATTGACTACTACTGGAAAAGCCTTGTAGCTGGAGGTGGTGAAACATCACAGTGTGGATGGTTAAAAGATAAATTTGGTTTGTCGTGGCAGGTATCGCCTGCTATACTAGGGGAATTATTACAAGATAAAGATGTAGAAAAGGCCCAACGCGTAATGCAAGTTATGATGAAGATGACCAAGATCATTATCAAAGATTTGGAAGACGCCGCAAAGGGGTAATTTATCTAATTATCTAACTATCCACATCTGGCATACTAAGGACCAGATGTGGGTAGTTCAAGATTAGATTTTGGCTTTTGCCTCCGATGCCGTAACAGTTTTTCCCAATGCACCGAATTCGTGAAGATCACCGAATACCTCGATACGAATTGACTGATTGATTGCCCCTACCCGAACCGGATCAAATCCATTGTCTTTAATTAATTCTTCTACATCAGCATCGATGTTTGTATCATCTGTTGCATAAAACAATACTGATTTTTCTGGAGATTGATAAGCGGCTCCGCTAAGCGAAGCAGCACCCAATGTTCCTAACGCTTTCGCCAATTTTGCATTTTTAGGTAGCGCTATTGCATTAATTTCGCCGGCAGATTGGTTCTGATCAATGATTTTATTAAACCCACCGTTTCCATCTGGCGCAATAGGATTGGATGGATCAACAATGATTTTGCCTTCCAGGTCACCTGAATATTCTGAGATAAATGGCTTAATCGCGCCAAATGGAATAGCCAAAACCACAATATTGGCGTCTTTTACCGCCGATGCAATATCACTTGGCACAGCAGACTTACCTAATTTAGCAGCTAATTCTTCTGCTTTCTCTACATTTCTGTCGGCTACAATGAAAGCTTTGTTTGCTTTTGAAAGGTTGGCAGCAACTGCCTGGCCAATGTTTCCTAAGCCGATTACGGCTACTTTTGATGTATTTGTCATTGTTATTTCTTTTAAAGTTTATATTAAATTGATAACACAAAATTGCATCAGAAAGAGCTCACATGCCAATGAACTGCATCAAGAAATAGTATTGATCTGGTTTAAGATTTTGGCTTTACAAGTTTGTTACGGAGTCTGCTTAAAAATTCAGGAGTAATCCCTATAAATGATGCAATTTGCACCTGAGGTAGGCGATTATTTAAGTGGGAATAATCTTGCATAAACGACAGATAACGTTCTTCAGCAGTAGAACTGATGTTTTGTAATAGTCGCTTTTGCAGTGAAACAAAGCTGTTTTCGATCAGCACTCTGAATATCAGATTGAATTTTGACCCCTTTGTATATAAGTTGATGAGGTCATTATAACTTATATGAAGTACCATTGTATCCTCAATTGCGTCTATATTAAGTTCTGACGGTTCTTTTCCATGGAAACTACCAATATCCATTAGCCACCAATTTTCTGTCGCAAACTGTATAATGTGAGTATTTCCTTTATCGTCAATTTTATACATCCGCAAACACCCCCGTACTACAAAGTTAAAAATAGAGCAAACATCCCCCTCCTGTAAAACGTACTGTCTTTTTCTGTATAACCGAGGTTTAAATAGTTCAGCTACAAGTTGTTTTTCTTCGCTGCTTAAAGGGATTAACCGATTAAAGTATTCAAGTAATGGAGCTACGGAGGTGTACAAAATGTTTTCTTTCATCGGATTTTCCAGTCTAGTAAGCCTATGGTGTCAATCCACCTTCGTCAATCGTGATCAGTCTGCGGAATTTTGCGGGCGTATTAACCGGCGCGTCGGCAGGGTAGCTAGTGTAATTCAGTTTAAGGATGTCGCCAGTAATACTAAAGGTGGCATTTTCGTAGAGTGTGTAATTCGTGGGGGTTCGTTGAACTGGTTTTCCTTGTTCCTGCTCCAGCTTTTCGGTAGTAGTTATCTTTAATCTGTCGCCTTGGATCTGGTAAGATCCGATGAACTGACTGCTACTTCCATCATTAAGGACAATATTAAGAAAAAAGCTATTGTCTTTGGTAAAATTGAGAGATCGCTTCAATCCGTTCAGGTCCATTTCCTCCCAGTTTCCCTTAATAAGATTTTCGGGATTTACATTCCTGTCTTTTTTACAAGAGAAAAAGCTAAGGGAAAATAAAAATAATACTGAAATTGCGGATGTAGGGTTTTTCATAATCAAAAGTTTCTGGTTTGTATTAGAGTTTACGAATACATTAGCCGAAACGCTACAATATTAATTTAATCCTCATAAACCATCACGCTACTCATTAGCTTCAATATCATGATCAAGTAAGGCATTTTTATAACCAAGTGAATAATTAATGGCACCCCATGCGGTTAGCATGGTAATAATATCTTCTTCCTTTAATGGGCCTGTAATTTGGTTTTTACAAAACTCCAGGTATTCTGTTTCAGTCATAATCTCTACAGTTCTCTATACAAATTAAAATAGAAAAACTTCCCATATGGGAAGTTTTTCTTAGTACTCACAAATGTACTATTATCGAGGAAATTTAATGAGTTAGTATTCTAATATTTCGTTTATTCAGACCAAACTGCCAACTCATTACCATCCGGATCAATAAATTGAAAACGTCTACCGCCTGGGAAACTGAAAATATCTTGTGATATTATACCGCCGGCCTTAATAATTTTTTCTCTGGTCGTTTCAATATCCTTTGAATAAAGGATAACTAATATGCTTCCTTTTACAGGCCTGCCCGAAGTAAAGCCACCATCAATATAATCGCCTTCAAAAGCGGTGTAATTGGCACCAAAGTCGGTAAAAGTCCAATTGAAACATTCTGTATAAAACCTTTTAACAAGTTGAATATCTTTAGAGAGAAACTCTATGTATTGGATTTGTTCATGCTTAAGTTTGTTCTGTACTGATCTATTGCCCATAATGTCTGTAGATTTCTTTAGATTATAGATGCAAATGTAGTTGACAATACTGATCCATACTTTGGAAAAATGCGACAAATTTTATAGTTCGTTAGGTGTAACGCCCGTGTAACTCTTTATAGCATTGGCCAAATGTGCATGATCGTAATAACCGTGTTCAAAAGCAATCTCCGACATGCTTTTCTTTGATGATTTTTTCTGGATAGCTGCGTGCACAAACTGAAAGCGGGTTATATTAATAAATTCTTTTGGACTGATCCCCACATGCTGCTTGAAATGACGTTCCAGCTGTCTTACAGTAGTAAAATGCCGATTTGTCAATTCAACCACACTGATGATGCCTTTCTGTTTTTTAATGTCAGCTATAACAGGCATCAGTATAGGTGCTGGATGTGGTTTAAGCTTTTTAATAAAAAACTGATTAAGATATCCAATAGATTCCGTTATAACCCGATTGAAGTCGGGCGAAAGTTCTTTGTCAAGTGTTATAGTACTGTCGGTTGCCTCGTGCAGCGAGCCGAATTTATAGAAAGCAGAAAAGGCAGAAGGTTTGAAGCGTACTCCTAAAAGTTTTGTTTCCGTTTTCAGCTCAGTCATTTTGAAATGTCTCATAGTCCCCACCAAACAGATTTCTCCATTTTTAATATTGAATTGTCCATTGTCAGTCTTACAATCCTCGCCCAGATTTAAGATGATATCAACACACCCATCAGGTAAGATCTTTTCGAACACCGCGCTTCTTTCGTCGTTTGTTGTAGTCCAAAACGCATCAATATAATCAGCTATTGCCGGATGGGGCTTAGTTTCCTTATAGTTCATCACTTAATTGATTAATCAAATTTGGAGAAAATATCTTAAAAAAATTAGTATCCATAGGAACACTTGTCGCATTCTGCCCTTATTTAGTCGTATAGACACCACCAAAAATTAATTTTTCTAGCGAAATTTGTATTATAAAAAGAGATCGGCAGGCATATAAATTAACTCAAGACCTTAAAAACCAATTGAAAATGAATCTAAATATGAGTAAAGTAAAAGTTGCATGTTTTTCTATTTCCCTGGATGGATTTGGTGCAGGCGCCAAACAAGATCTAACTAATCCTTTGGGACTAAGAGGTGAGGAACTTCACAACTGGATTTTTCCAACAAAAGTGTTTCGGAAGATGGGAGGTAAAAATGACGGAACTGAAGGCACAGATAATGAATTCGTAGAGAAGTCATTCGAGAACATGGGAGCTTGGATACTGGGGCGGAATATGTTCGGACCCGTTCGTGGAGCATGGCCAGATGATGAATGGAAGGGTTGGTGGGGCGAGGAACCACCTTACCATGTTCCAGTATTTGTTTTAACGCATCATGCTAGAAAACCAGTGACCATGAAAGGAGGAACAACGTTTTATTTTATTACCGATGGCATCGAATCTGCGTTGAAAGAGGCAAAAAAAGTAGCGAACGGAAAAGACATTCGTATTGGTGGTGGGGTTTCAACGATAAGGCAATATCTGCAAGCGGGCCATATTGATGAACTTCATTTAGCAATTTCACCTGTCTTCTTAGGTTCAGGGGAACACTTATTCTCAGGAATGGATATGGCAGCGCTGGGCTATAATCAAGTGCAAAAAGTGGCTGGAGAGAACGCGACACACATTATTATAAAGAAAGGATAGCCAGACAGGTGCTCCATTATTAGATGGAACACCTGTACTGAATAATAGGACGATCAACGTTTTTTTATTCTCTTAGCTTCATCTGAAACTCTAGCAAAATATTTATCTCTTTTGCGTTTTTCATGTTCAGAAGTAGAAAAATACCAAGATTCTTTTCGCAATTTGAGGTAACTGTTGTACACTTCAAATTTTAAAAGACCGTTGTTTACAGCTTCAACAACTGCACAGCCAGGTTCATCGACGTGCGTACAGTTCTCAAAACGACAGGATTCCGCGAAATCAGAAATATCGAATATATCTGCGAGTGCCTCAGGATTATCTGACGCTAAACCAAATTCTCTTACGCCCGGCGTATCTATTAGAATACCACTATCATCCATCAGAACCATTTCTCTTCTAGTTGAGGTATGCCGACCTTTACCTGAAGATTTGCTTATTTCAGATGTGGGAAGTACTGTCCGTTCACATAATACATTGATTAAAGAACTTTTCCCAACCCCTGATGATCCTACAAATACAATCGATTCTCCTTGCCTGATAAATTTTCGCACAGGGAGTATTGTCTCGGGAGAAAGAATACTTGTGAAAAATATTGGTATTTGCCGGGCAATATGTTTCAGCGACTCATCTACTTGATGGCGACTAAACTCCAAGTCAGATTTAGTGAGTATCAATACTGGTTGAATATTTTCTTCTAATACCTGAACCATAAAACGCTCCGTTCGGCGAACACTGAAATTGGCATCAAGGCTTTGTACAATAAATGCCTTATCAACATGGGATGCGATAGCTTGCCTGTCGGATATTGTACCACTCTTTTTCCGAAACAGCGTATGTTTACGCGGTAAAACATCAACGATTATTCCTTTATTATCGTCAAAAGGTTGAAAAATAATCCAATCGCCTGTACACGGAAGTTCAAATAATGACCTTCCATAAAGCAAATTGCCGGTTAGTTCGCACAACAGCAGACCACCTTCGGTAATAACCTCATAATTTGTTTTGTTTACTGCAGAAACACGACCATGAAAAAGATGTTTGTATTGTGATGTTTGTTTGAGTTGGAACAGACTGTCGTTCCAACCATATAATGATAAGTTATTCACTACTTATAATTTAAAATGATGAAATAAAATTGCTTAATTATCTATCATCCGAATGCTTTGCCCCATACAAAACACCTTTGGTAATACAGAAACTACCAAACATGCAATTTTAGAAACAAGACACCCGGAATCAGGCAATCATTCCAATCGCTAAACTATAATATGTGAATAGTTGTCTTTGCATAAGACACGAAGGTACAAAAAACTAATTCAATGCCTTAATTCTAATTGTAAAACTAAAAATTTTATGATTTCAAGCCCCCCTCTGTTGTGACTAGTGTAAAAAACACGTTGTATTCAAACATTAAGCTCATAAGGTTGTAACTTACCTGACATTAATCCAAATTGCATTATGTTTTCGAAAATTTATAAACCATTAACCCTGGGCGTTGCCCTTCTATCGTTAAATGCATCCAGCATGGCACAAACCGGTAAGCCGGTTGAAAAAAACAAGGCTAATAGCGAGTATAAACCTGCTTTCGCAGGGCAAACCCGTATCGGCAGCGTTAAAACCAAAACTCCGTATACCGCAAAAGTCATAAGCACTGAGCTAAAGGGCCCCTGGGGCATGCATGCTTTACCCGACGGCCGTTTACTGATAAGCAGTAAGCCGGGGACTATGCAAATATTGACAACTGCCGGTAAAATTGATAAAACCATTACCGGTTTCCCGGAAGTGCAATTTCAGGGACAAGGTGGTTTGCTTGATGTGAACATTGATCCTGATTTTACTAAAAACCGCATGATTTACTGGACCTATGCGCAACCGGGCGAGGGGGCTACCTTAGCCGTAGCTAAAGGAAAATTATCGGCCGATGAAACAAAGCTGGAAAACGTGAGCGTGATATTTGAAGCCAGTCCGCGTTTTAAAGGTGCCGGTCAGTTTGGTTCACGTTTGGTGTTTGATAAACAAGGCAATATTTTCATCAGCTCTGGTGACCGTCAATCTAATGATATTCGCGCTAAGGCGCAGGACCTAAGCGCAACCACCGGTAAAATTATCCATATTACTAAAGACGGCAAACCTGTTGCCAGTAACCCGTTTATAGGCCAGGCGAATGCCAAGCCAGAGATATATGCCTATGGCTTTCGTAACCCAGATGGTTTGTCCATTAACCCCGTTAATGGTGACCTATGGGAGACAGAATTTGGACCACGTGGTGGCGACGAGATTAACTTAATTAAACCAGGCGGCAACTACGGCTGGCCTTACGTAACTTACGGCATTGAATACAGTGGTGAAAAGGTCTATGATGGTATACAACAAAAAGAAGGTACGGTACAGCCAGTTTACTATTGGGATCCCGTTATCTCGCCAGGCTGCATGATGTTTTACACTGGTAACATCGCTGAGTGGAAAAATAACCTATTTGTAGGGGCACTCAGTGGACAACACATCATTCGTTTGGTGATAAAAAACAACAAAGTTGTGGGTGAAGAACGTTTGCTTTCCGATAAAAATGAACGCTGGCGCTGCATAGCCACCGGTAAAGATGGTGCTATTTATGCAGCAACGGACAGTGGTAAATTATACAAGCTAGCTAAGCAATAATTGTATCAACATCAGTCATACGAAAATTTCACCAGGGGTACCTGAGGTTAACCTGGGTGACATTTAACTAAAATGCCTGTAAATATTGATTTACAGGCGTTTTATTATTATCCCAGCACTTTTACTCCAATATTTATTTATTTTTTTCCGAGACTCTGGATTTTCTTGTATGGATAAGACTTTATAAGTTCATACCCCCGTGCCGTTTATCATATTTTCAGATGGGGAAACCTTATAACCAAACCGTTTTGAAACTTCCTAATAACCTTCTAATGACGTTTATCGAATTTATTTACTAAATCTATCGTAGGATCTGTAAAGTCTCTAAAAGAAATTTAAAAAACTATAGCCGGAGCAGATTTAGAGAAACTTCCTGAAGCATCAGCCACTGCATCAATTGGTACTCCTACCTGACTGCCTCCTCTCTTGACTACAATTGTTACTTTTTGACCGGCTACTCCTCCATTTCCTGATATTGCGACAATGGCTGCAGCTACATTTGTAGCGTAAGTAATTTCTTTTGTCCATGGAAGCGATGCGACCGGATCATTTGCCGTACCACCTGTAGCAGTCGTATATGACACCATCAGTGTTGGTCCCGAAAAAGCTCCTGTGATCTCATAACGCACTGTGCGCGAGTTATTATCAGGCTTTTTATCTGAATTCTTCTTGCAGGCAACAAAAACTGCCACTACCATTAGTAGTGTAAAAATTGACTTTTTCATAAAGTATGTTTTTAATTAAAATTTAAGTGCTATTCCAATTCTGGCATTGGTACTGCCTATAGCGCCAAGCTCAGTGAATGCGCCAAGGTTATTGCTGAAGAAGTATTTGCCTCCTACGTATGCGCCCAGAAACAGTCCGCTTCCGTAACTATCGCCCAGGTCTTCACCATTGTCTTTCCAGGAAAAACTTCTGTAGCCAAGGGTTGGCCCTCCGTATAAATCTATCTTGTTACTGTTAATTTTTAATAATTGATTAACATGATAAGACGCTCTTAAGCCAAAGTAAATGGCCGTAAATTTGAGGGACAGGTATTCATTTGAGAGGTAGTCTGCATTTGCACCAATGCTGATACTACCTGTAATTCCCTGCTCATAAGAAAGACCGACAGGTATGCCTCCGTCATAAGAGGAGTTTACGCCAATACCGATATTGAGTAATTTATTTCCTTTTTTAAAGGCACCATTCTCTTGGGCGAACAATGTTGTGGTCGTAAAAAATACCAGGATAAGGATGTTAGCAATTTTCATTTTTATCATTTTTAATAGTTCTATGCAAACATAAAAATGATAAAAGCCTAAACTCGTTACCTTAAGTTAAGAAACGATTTGGTGTCGTAAATTTAAGAGGCTTTTCTAACCAGTCTCTTTCTCATTCTACTTAAAGATTGCGGAGTGATACCCAAATAACTCGCTAAATGGTACTGAGGAATTCTTTGAGCCAAATCCGGCCTTATTTCTAGCAAATTCAAATAGCGTTGTTCTGGTGTAGAAATCTTAAAATTATCAAACGCTATTTGACTTTTTGAGTGTAAATCTTCGGAAACAAGACGACACAGTTTTTCTAAGACAGGGTATTTTACAAAAAGTTCTTCATCTGTTTCTGAACTCGCTACAATCAAAATAGAGTCCTCAAGACAATCAACATAATATTCAGATGGGGTATGGTTTAATGCGCCTGGGGGGTTAAGGGTTTCAGACTCGGTATAAAAAGCAGTAGTCTTTTCTTCAGTATCAACTATATAATAGCACCTAATGCATCCTTGAAGCACAAAATAGGCATCCTTTGAGAGTTGACCCTCTTTCAATAAAATTGTTCCTTTCCTAAAACTTTTAAAAATGGCTAACTCTAAAATAACATTTTGCTCCTCTTCAGACAGGATTACATATCTCGCTAAAAAATTTAACAGGATTTGATCCATTTTATCATTATTCAACTGCATATTTCTAATATTTAGGCGATAGGTATCAAATTTAATATTTCTTGTTGGTTTATTATTAGCCGTAAAAAATTGTTTCACATAAAAAACTATGAGAGTGTTAAATCTTCAAGAACTAAATACCCTAAGTAAGGTTCATTTCTTAACTTAAGTGAACGAGTTATGCCAACTCGCCAATCTACCTTTGCTTATCGTTTAAAAACTAATATACTTATGCAAAAGAAAATTTTATGTTTCGCCCTGACTTTAATGACGGCAAGCGCCCTACAAGTAAAAGCCCAATATTCCAAACAAGACAGCACTTATAGAAAGTATTTCATAGGCAGCACCTTATTTATGATAGCTAATGTAGTAGCTGATAATAATCCGCCTGGTATGGCTTATCTGAACTTAGGTTACCGCATTACAGGAAAGGATGTAATTTCACTAGAGCTAAAAACTTGGAAATATGGCTGGCCAATTGGCATTCCTTACGGAAAATCATTTGAAGCAGAAGGAGAAAGGTTTCCAGGTCATATTCGTGAATACGGGGTTTCACTTAATTATCAAAGGTTTTTATGGAATCGTCTTTTCGCTCAAGTTGACGTGATGCCAGCTTGGCAAAGCTTTGTAAATGATAACGGTAATAAGATTGACAATGGCTTTCAAATATTTAACACCTATTCCATTGGTTATCACATTAAACTTTTCAAGGACAGGCTTTTTTTTCAACCTTCAATAGCAATAACTCACCGCCCTTATCAATCAAAAATGCCTGATTCGTTTAAAAAGGTTGACGATAGATGGTCAAAATTCTTCTTCGGGCAGCCGGGATTGCATTTTGGATATAATTTCAATTGAAGTACCATAATGAACTCCAGATTCAACTGCCTCCTTCCGATGCCATTAAACAGTTAACAATAAAATTAACAGAAAAAACGCTGCCGCAACGCCTAGTAAGAGCTCTCTATTTTTAGTTGATCACATACAAGATCATTGACGATTAAGCCTGTTTTGGTTCATGTAAATTTAGGTATTTAGACCTGAAGCTAGATGGCGGTTCACCGGTCTTGATAAAAAATAGTCTACTGAAATAGGCAGGATCTTCATAACCCAGCGCGTAGGCAATCTCCTTTGCAGTTCTGTCGGTATGTACAAGTAATCTTTTTGCTTCTAGAATAATCCTGTTCTTGATGATTTCGTTCGGCTGTGGAAGGTTAAGTCGCTTGAATCTATGGGTAAGGGTTTTTGGGGCTATCATCAGCAGGTCGGCGTAGTCGGCAACATTATGCTTTTCCTTAAAGTTCACTTCGACTAATTGGGTAAATTTCCTAAAGAACTCAAGGTCATTGTTCGATCTGGCGGCCATCGCTCCTTCTAGGTGTTGCACCTTCCATAATCGGGTAGACTTGATCAAAAGCTGCTTAAGATAAGTCCTGATCATTTCCTCCAGCGATCCATCCTTGAGTTCAAATTCATCCTCGATCCGAGAAAACAGGTACTCAATAAATGTGGCATCCTGCTCGGGTATCACCGTCATCGGCATATTGCTAATGTTATTGAACAAGAATCCATCGCAGGCAACTTCCTCATCATGTAACTGTATGCAATAAAAGTCGCGGTTATAGAACACAAAAAGGCCGGGTTGCTCACCCAATTTCTCAATGCTCAGTACCTGATTTGGACTGATAAAGAAAAGCGTTGAACCAGTAGTAATGTAAACATTGAAGTCCACTTTTATCTCAAATCCTTCATTAAGATAAAGCACCTTGATATAGGATTTGTAAGTGTCGGAATTGATGGTTTCAATATTTTCTAGATCAACATTTACCATGCCGATGGTTTTAAGATTCGCATCAAAAATGCTCTGTTTCATAATTGGGCTAATCAAATGGATTAAAAAATAAAATTACCATTCTTGATGATGATTTCAAGATTGGTTAAAACGAAAATTACCTGCAAGTATTTAAACCAACAGGCAACTTTCATTATTATTTTTTCGCAAACTGCTCAAGCTCCGAGTTAAATTTGTCCATCTCTTCTACAAAAAGTGCATGCCCGCTGTTCTCGAATTTTACGATATAGGAGTTTTTTAAGCCTTTATTTAATTGCTCAGCCAGCGTAAAATCAATTAGTTGATCTTTTGTGCCCTGAAATATGGCTACAGGGATCGTGATGTTCTTAAGCACCGAACGCAAATCAAGATCACCAAGTGCACTGATAGATTCAGTAACAACATAAGGACTTGCAGACAGATTGATATTCTCCAACCATTTATCTACATTTTTTGGAAGAGTAGTGCCTTTTGCCGCGAATGCTGCTCCTAATCCTGCTATCAGGTCTTCTCTGCTTGTCATGGTTTGTTTAATCAGTCCCGCAGCGCCTTCCTCGGATATTCCGTAGTTGTAATCTGCACGTTGCTTCCAAGATGGAGCCGCTGCCGCAAACAGCGCCAGTTTGCTTACATGTGCTGATTTATATTTGTTCACATAGTGGATAGTAACTGCTCCGCCCATAGAAAAACCACCCAGCACAGCCTTCTCTATTTTTAAGGTATGAAGAACGGCATAAATGTCATCTGAAAAAACATCGAAATTGTACTTTCCATAAGGTTTATCAGATTTACCGAAACCACGCAATGAAATGCCGATCACCCTGAAACCCTTCCTTACCAAATACTGATATTGATATTGGTACATTTCATCGCTAAGTGGCCATCCGTGAATCAATACAATTGGTTGTCCTTCGCCAAGATCAGTTACGTGAAGTTTTACACCTGGCTCAACTTCGATATATTCCGTCCTTCCGGCTGAAGCTGGGATTCTTTTGCTTTGTGAAAAAGCGAACTGGCTTGTTAATAAAGTCATGATTAGACTTGCGGTTAAGATTAGATTTTTCATTGCTATTTTTTTAAATTAATGTTTGAAATATTTGTTGTTTGTTTACATTACAAAGATGGGGAGAATGCCAGCCTCATGAAATGGACAAACGGACAACAGTCTTGTACATTTTTCCCATAGTATAGATTTATAGAGCCCATACTAAATCATCATCAAGAAGCAATTGGACTTTTAGCCCACATACCATCTAGCACAAAACCATTCCTCGCACTACATAAGGTAAATATATAGGGTACATTTAATCATCGCAATTACGGAAATGCGAATTGCATAGGGATAAATTTTACGCTATCCGAATCGTAATACCATACTTGTAGGAAACTGTAGTATACCTGAATTTTGTATAAAATAAATATACAATGGAAAAGGAATTTAATTTCAATAGCGAACTATCCGGCAAGATTGCCATGGTAACAGGTGGAACCAAAGGCACCGGAAAAGCAATTGCCGAAAGGCTACTGGCAGCCGGGGCAAATGTAATCATCACCGCAAGAAACAGGACTGAAGAGCCCAATGAAAAGCTGTATTATATTTCGGCAGACCTCAGCAGTCCCGATGGAACGGCAAAAGTAGTAACAGAGGTATTATCAAAGTTTGGCGGGCTCGATATCCTGATCAATAACCTTGGTGGTTCGGAAACTCCGGCGGGTGGTTTCGCTAATTTAACAGATGAACACTGGGAAGAAACATTGCAGACCAATCTTTTAGCACCAGTAAGATTAGACAGGGCATTTTTGCCGCAAATGATTAAACAAAAAACCGGTGTGATTATTCACATCGCATCCATTCAGGGGAAACTTCCGTTATATGAAAGCACACTACCCTATGCGGCTGCCAAGGCCGGACTGATCAATTACAGTAAGGGACTTTCTAAAGAGGTTACCCCAAAAGGAGTTCGAATTCTAACAGTTTCTCCGGGCTGGATCATGACTGACGGCTCAAAGAGAATGATGGAACGCATATCGAAGAGCGAAGCAATTTCGATAGAACAGGCCACACAAAGTGTAATGAATGCACTTGGTGGCATTCCATACGGCAGACCAGCACTGCCTGAAGAAGTTGCTGAATTTGTCGGGTTTCTTGTTTCACCAAGGGCAAGTTATCTTACCGGAACCGAATTTGTTATTGATGGAGGCACCATCCCAACCGTTTAAAAAATTACAACAATACCAGCCTGGGTTGCATTTAGGATGAATTTAAAATGCTGACCGAAATCAACTTGGGCTTAATTCAGCTAATCCTCGCTCTGAAAAAATCAGGCCAACTGTGGATATCCTTTCAAAATCACACGTTTCAAACTGTCCTGATACTCATCTCCCCAATTCCCAATAGCGGCGATTACCGGTATCAAGGTTTTGCCAAACTCAGTAAGTGAATACTCTACCTTTGGTGGCATCACCGGATAGATTGTTCTGATAACCAATTCATGTTCCTCGAGTTCCTTTAGCTGAATATTGATTACCCTACGACTTGCATCCGGTATTTTGCGTTGCAGCTCGCTCGGACGCAAGTAACCCTCGTTGATAAACCACAACAACCGCATTTTCCATTTGCCATAAAGTACCTCTCCAACTAAATCGAGGCCACAGTTTAAATTGGGAAAAGTTTTTTTCTCGTACATCTAACAAAGATACATGTAGGTCATTAATGAAACAATACGGATAAATTTTTCCCTATTCGAATCGTAATCCCCTACTTGTGCGTGCCGCTAGTACCACCGAAATTTGTACAACAATAAGTAATTTAAAATAAATATCATGAACTTACCAAAATTAATAACAGACCTAGTTGAAGCGCAAAACAGCCATGATGCTGCAGCTTATTCCTCACGTTTTTCAGAAAACGCCGAAGTATTCGACGAAGGAAAAAACCATATTGGAAGAACAGCAATTCAAAAATGGATTGAAAATTCGAACCAACAGTATCAAGCTACTTTAAAACCGATTAGTTATAAGGAAGCTGAAAAGGGGTCGGTATTTACAGCAGAGATTTCCGGAACATTTCCAGGTAGCCCGGTCATTCTTAACTTTAACCTCGTTCTTCAGCAGGGTTTAATTCAATCGCTTAAGATTACTGGCTAATGCCAAACATCCAGCGACCATAAAATCGTAGGGATTCTGTTGCAACTCCAGGAGAAGGTATGGAACGAACCGTTATTAATCCGTTGGAATTTCCGGGTTTCCCAAACTAATCTGCTATTCCGAATCACCAGACTGAACCATTAGCAAGAATATTTAGAACAAGGATGACATAGAAAAAAAACAATGATTTTTTCATAAGAAACCGTACTTTGATTTGTTCAAAGTACGGTTGTACTCCAAAACATATCGTTAACTAAGGCTTTCAAAGAGGACATAAAAAAATGTGCCCGTCTATATGATTTCCCAACCGATTTTTAAAATCAAAAACAGATTGTGTCGAACTAAAAATCGTCTCGCAACTTTCGTATTTGTTCAAGTGCCGCTACGTCAATCTGATCTTTTGGGCGATTAACAATCTTCTTATTCTCAATTAATTGATTAATATGCAAAAAAGGAACATTTACGTTATCAATATCCGCAATAGAGGCCATTTCCAAACATTCGTCAAAGGTATATCCTTCAAGCCCCTTCATTTCAATGAGTATATCTAAACGGAGACCATTGTTAAGGTGAAAATCTGTCCAGCCAAGTATAAATTGCATAGTTTCGATCAGTGGATAATCCCCCATATCACATTTTACAAATGCTTTTCTCAGTTGCTTTCTATTTTCTAAGGTGTCTTTTAGCCAAATATCTAAGTCACCTGTAAAACGCTGGTAGCCGTGTAAATTGGTGGCATAACCACCGACCATAATATATTGCACATTATACTCTTGAAGTGCTCTCCAAAAATTTAGTATCTCTTCATCAAAGATGTCCACGAATTATTTACTGATAAATGGTTTATGTGATATAGAAGCCTTACTCATGGTCTGTTGTATTTTATACAAACGCGTAGCCATTTCAAAACGTTCTTTATAGCTTCGTTTCAGACCCTCTTTTAAAAGTTCCAATTCGGCCTGATCAAATGTTTGTTTCCTTTTGTCCATGAAATGTTGACCTTAAAACTATATCAAATTTACATAAAATGCTTGTCATTAACAAGAGGGGCTGCAGACATTAATCTACAGCCCCTTTAATAATTTTCCTAAGAAACTTTAACACTACACTAACACAGTGTTAAAAAAATGTACTCCTAAATTCTTATTTACCGAACAGCTTCATGGAGGACATGAAGAGAATCCGAGATATTCATAACTCCCAAAACTATTTACAATACGAAAGTAAATGATAATGAACTATTCCTTGACGTTTATTCTGCAACAATTTGTAAAAAATCTTTATTCTTCGGCCCGTGTAATCTGCGATATTACGTTGGACTAAGCACTTCAATAGTCGTACTATTTACTCGCACTGCAATTTGAGATGTCTCTCTGTTAAAGCAAATCTGAGGTGGTTTTTCAATATCTCCATAAATAATTGAAGATGTTTGAAGTCCAGAATCAATTTCTTCTAATTTACTTTCTATTTCACCTGTTTGAATATTTATGATTTTCGGAAACTTAAACATATCCCAGGCTTGTCTTTCATTTATTGCGAATAAATTTCCGAATTCCCCGTTGACTTTTATTGGTGATGTAATTTCATTTTTAATAAAGTTCCAAATTGCAAGATGCTTTTGTGGTAAAAGTGGCGGCACTTCATCATCGAAAGGCTCTTCATCTGTTGAAGCAATAAGTATTCTGTCGTTGTCTATAAAGCTAGCTGAATTTATTTCTGTTCCAAAGTTTGGATATAAAAAACTTTTGTCCAATAGCTGTGGATTTTTTAAACATTCTTCTATCTCAAATAATTCAACTGTATCAACGGGATGCCATGCCCAACCACATACCATTAAATACTTGTTATCCGGACTAATTGAAAGTCTTGAGTGAAAAATATCTGATGGATTTCTTCCTGGAATATTTGAAACAACTTCACCTGTTTCTACATTTTCAAAGTCAAGTCGACAATAATCAATTGGACAATGAACTAAATACGTCTCATTGTCAACAGTTACAAATGCCGCCGGAAATTCATAGGTCTCTGCATTATAATGGGTGCGATTAATCTCCCGTATTATTTCGCCATCTTTCAATAAAATACCTTTTGTTCCTAGACGTTTATAAATAAAAGCATATTGCCCATTTTGAGAAGTAATCGAAGCGTCGAAACCAAAAGCATAATGATACTTTGCAATTTGTCTTTGTTGCCCATCAGAAGAATATAATTGCCCTGCAGAAACCCAATCTACAATATCGCCGTTAAGCCAATCAATTGTTTTTAAGTAATTTGTTTTAAATGTTTGTCGTGTCATAATTGCAGTTTACCTATCAAACAATTCCTCTAATTTAAACTATTGATTAACGCCCTTTCACCTTATATAAAGAATTTTCAGATACTCCAATCGAAAAACAAAGCTAATGCTAGACTAACTATTAAATAGATTGAGTTTTACTTTCTCACGTTCAATTTCCGCTATGAGCTCCTCTTCCGTAGGTAAATAAGGCATATATTTGGTAGCGAAAAGTCTTGGGTTATCATTAATCACAGAATATTTCACTACTGTTTCACTTTTTTCCGTGCACAGGATAATACCTATTGTTGGATTATCACCTTCTGGTTTCTTTAAATCGTCAAACATTCGTCTGTACATGTCCATTTGACCAACATGCTGATGAGTAAGTTTCCCAGCTTTTAGATCAATCAAAACGAAACATTTAAGTAAATAATTATAAAAGACCAGATCAATAAAAAAATGATCGATCTCCGTACTTATCCTAAACTGTCTGCCAACAAAGGAGAAGCCTTTTCCCAGCTCCAATAAAAACTGCTGCAAATTTTCAATTAATGCTGTTTCAATTTCAGACTCATTTGCAGTCGCAGGTTGCTGAATATTTAGAAATTCAAAAATATATGGATCTTTAATAAAGTCTTCAGGTCTCTGTTTCTGTAATACCTTACTATCTTTTTGATTTATAGTTTTATCATTCGAAGATAGAAGCCTATGATAATAGAAGGTGTTAATGTTCCGCTCCAGAGTTCGAACACTCCAGTTCCCTTCAGCCGCTTCGTTTAAATAAAATCCTCGCGCAGCCTCATTTTCAACCCTCATAATTAACCGGTTATGGCTCCATGTCAATTTGCTACACAGTGTATAGCAAATCTCATTATCGCGGTAGGTGAGATAAAATTGGCGAAAATTACGCAAATTAGAATAAGAAAAACCTTTCCCAAATTCAGTTGTCAAAGCTTTAGAAAGTTCTTTTAAAATACCTTCTCCATAAACAGCTCTTTCTTCACCATGTTGTTCTTGCTCAACAATACGTTTTCCGATCAGCCAATATGCCTCCACCATAGCCGCATTCACAGCAGTGTAAGCATTTTGTCTGGCTGCAGTTAGTTATACCCCTGATTTCATCAATATAATTGGTCATATTTCAAATTTAAAGAAAACAATCGATGAGGAGCAAACATCTGTGATATAATAGACCAGACGTGATCCAAACTAAAAAGGTTACAGATATTAATCTGCAACCCCTTTAATAATTTTCCTAAGAAATTTTAACACTATACTACCGCAGTGTTAAAAACTGTACCGATCAGCAAGAATACTTTGAACATTTAAATCGCTTTTTATTGCTTATTGAGCCAATAATAGAGGATTTGGAAAGAAAAAAATTCATTTAATCAGGCATCAAAAATCAAGGTGATCTTTGATTAGATCACCTTGAGAAGATTATAATAGAACAAAAAAGTTGGCAAATGTGAAAATTAATTGTTAAGGATAGAATCTCTTTTCAAGGTCCATCTCTACTCTAGTTCAAACTTTGCCGTTACTCTTCCGTTTCCCAGCGAAGCGGCAAGACCAGAAGGGTTATCGATCCGTGCGATACTCGTGTAACGATATGACGACGAAAATGTTTTATAAGAAAAAAATCATGATAAAGGATGTTAGTAGAGGCTTCATGTTATTGATTTTAGAAGTTATTTATTTGCTACCGAGATATTCTTTGTCGGTTACCCTCTGTAGCCATGTCACGATGCCCTTTTCTGTATTTGGTAAAATGTATTGCTGTAACATGCCAGTATCGGGACTTGCGCCATGCCAGTGTTCTACATTGGGCGGGCATTGTACAATATCTCCCTTTTTGAGGGTCTGTCTTGGTTGTCCTTTGATCTGGTGGTATCCTGCACCATCGGTAATGATCAGGATCTGGCCCGAAGGATGCTTGTGCCAGTTGCTTCTTGCTCCAGGCTCAAAAAAGACGTTGCCGACAACGGTGTTGTAGACTGAATCATTTTTAACAAGGCTGAAGGTCCATACCTTGCCAGTGAAATTTTCGGCAGGGCCGGGCTCCCCTTTCGGAAAAATGAAATTCAATTTTTTCTGATCTACCTTGCTGGTATTTTGGGCACTACAACTGATGCTCATAAGCATCAGGACAGCTAATGCGGTTATTGATAATGTTTTCATCGGTGTTTGATTTTGTGTTTTTACTATTTGTTTTCTTTAAGATGTTTGGTAAAAAAAGCCTCTAGCTTATCGAACGGGATCAGGTCGGTTTTGTCGTAAAGGTCAACATGACCTGCATTTGGAACGATGACCAGCTCTTTCGGTTCGCTTGCACGTTTATAGGCATCCTCGCTAAATTCCCGGGAATGGGCTTTGTCACCTGTTATAAACAGAATCGGGCGGGGAGAAATGGTTTCTATATCATTGAACGGATAAAAATTATTGAACTTGGTATTACTGCTCAAAGTAGGATGTGTTGTGGTTTTCGGCGAGCCGCCTTTTGGTGTATATTCCCCTCTGGGCCTGCGATAGAATTCAAAGAACTCACGCTGTATTGGATGGGTGTTCTCATCCAGCTGGTGGGTAGTTCCGCCTGTATATTTAGTCTCACCACCCAAAAATTCCGCATACCGTTGTTCAGCGGCTTCTGTCTGATTTTTTTTTCTCTGTTCAAGGCTTTGCGAATGGTTCAGTGCATTTCGGCTAGCTGAACCCATGTCATACATACTCACCGTTGCAATTGCTTTCATCCTTGGATCGATCTTGGCCGCACTGATCACAAAGCTTCCGCTTCCACATACCCCGAGTACACCGATGCGCTCCCTATCTACAAAATCCCTTGTACCAAGGAAATCCACCGCAGCGCTGAAATCTTCGGCATACATATCGGGAAGTACGACATTACGTGGCGAGCCCTCACTTTCCCCCCAAAATGAAAGATCAATAGCTAAGGCAATAAAGCCCCTGTCCGCCATATTCGAGGCATAAACATCGGCGCTCTGTTCTTTTACCGCCCCCATAGGGTGACCGACAACTATGGCGGAATTTTTGGCTTTCCTATCTATAATCTTAGGAACAAAAAGATGTCCGGCCACTTGCATGTTGTATTGATTCTTAAAACTTACGGCATACAAGGTGACCTTGTCGCTTACCTTAAAGGTTGTATAGCTTTTTGCTGATATTTCTTTCATCTGTATTGAGTTGGATGTTGATTGTCCGCCTGCGCTACCAAAACAAAGGACTGCAGTTAGCGCTATAAGAATTGATTTTTTCATGCTTAAATGTTTTTAATGAATTTTGCCGGAACCCCACCGACAACTGTATTTGGAGCGACGTCCTTTGAGACAACTGCTCCAGCTGCAACGACCGCATTTTCTCCTATGGTCACCCCTGGAAGTATGGTTGCTCCCGCACCAACCCAGACATTTTTTTTGATGTGTATAGCTTTGGGAATTAACGAATGTCGGTCTTCCCTTGAGGTTGGATGTCCTTCGGATAATAAACTTACTTTTGGAGCGATAAACACATTGTCCTCAATGGTAATTCCTCCAAGATCCAAAAACACGCAATCGAAATTGATGAATACATTTTTACCGATTTTGATATGTCTTCCGTAATTGATGTGCAAAGGGGTAAAAACCGCAACACTTTCGTCAATTTCCGAACCTGTTATCTGACCCAATAAACTTCTTATTTCATTAGGGTCTGCCGTGTTGTTCATTTGGATCAAAAGCTTCTTGGTGGCAAACGATTCCTCACGCATTCTATATGCTTCAGGGTCGTTCGGTAAAACAGTTTCCCCATTGCGTAACCTCTCGAAAATATCTTCTGTGTTCATTCCCGTAATTTTTATAGCAACAAAGGTAAATGGAATTCAAAGGTGTTATATTACATTTATTTCTCAATTAATGTCAAATATTACATATTATTGATTCTTTATTCTATTTTTACCTAATATGGTAGAAAATCAAAAAGTTATGCTTTGCAAAGCCCTATCTGGAAGTGAGTTTCCAGAGGATTTTAATATCCGGTTTCATACACATATCTATTGTCAAAGTGGGAGTCTGAAATTCCTCTTTAATGGCCGGCAATATCAAAGCAAAAAAGGCGAGTTTATCTTTTGGTTGGCGGGCATCAATGTTTCGGACCTATTTTTTTCAAAGAGTTTTAAGGCCACGATTTTGTTTGTCGACAGCGATCTGCTTACAGCAAGTTTGCCGAGTGCCACGGCGAGCATCGACAGCATTATACATTCCAAAGAATATCCAATTTTGCATCCGGATAAAAAAGACAAAGAGAAGATCTTGAAAAATTTCAGGTTGCTGTACGATATGTCGCAGGAAACAAGCCATCGGTTTTATGATGAAGCACTTAAACTGCAAATGCAAATTTTCTTATTGGAAATGTGGCACATCTTTGAAGACGAGCTCGACAGAAGAAAACGGAGTCTGCAAAGCGGAACATTGTACGAACAGTTTATACAATTGGTACAGGAACATTGCATGACACAGCGGGAAGTACGGTTTTATAGTGACAAGCTGAATATAACACCCAAATACCTTAATTATATTTGCAAGGTAAACACCGCAATAACCGCATCTGAATGGATACAGCGTAACGCAAAAGAGCGGATCATTATACTATTGCAAAATAAGAGGCTTAATATCTCCGAAATAGCCGATCAAATGGATTTTTCGAGCCGTTCGTTCTTTACCCGCTATGTAAAAAAAATGCTTGGAGTTACTCCGAAGGAATATCGTGAGCGAATTTGATAAAATTTGTTCTAACATAATCTGCTAGTCCCACGTAATCTTAAAAACCTTTAGCAGGAATACTTTGAACAAGCCTGAGATAGCATAGAAGGCAGATTTCACATTAAAAACCCGTACTTTGACTTGTTCAAAGTACGGGTTTTATACTAAGCATGCATACTTAGAACAGTACCGATCAGCAGGAATACTTTGAACATTTAAATCGCTTTTTATTGCTTATAGAGCCCATAATCGAAGATTTGGAAAGTAAAAAATTCATTTAAAAATTAAAGTGTTTTAGATCTTCTCAAGACAGGACTAACCTTGAGAAGATTACTTTAGAACTAAAAAGTTGGCAATTATGAAAAATTGTAATTTTGGTTTTTAGATTGGAAACTATAAGCTATTGACCCCTTTTCGCCAAAAAACAATTTACCGATCACCTTCTGATAATTAATCAATTTTGAGATATTTCAAAATTGGCTGAACGGGGTCAATCAAATTGGTTTGTCCAACTTACGCTTATAATCATCCATTCTTTGGAATTGCGGGATGATGTATATTTTTAAGAAATACCTCTTAGATACTAAAACATACGGGGGGGGGGTAGTGTCAGAATTAGCTAGACCCGCTAATAATACTATCGATGATGCTATTTGATAATTTGTTCAATTTACTTTGCGAATCGGCTGTAACGATATTAGTTACTATAAATATTCCAATTTTTTGATTGGGATATTGAGCTATCCACGAAGAATGTCCAAATGTACCCCCATTATGGTATAACATTTTGTTCTCTTTGTCATAATTATACGTATTCCAGGCATAGACTCTTCCGTACCGGGCATCGCCAGCCAACCGATCCATTGCCTGCTTAGTTACTTTGTCATTACGCTCCAAATAAATTTTTATATAATCAAGCATTGACCTTGTTGTAGATTTTAAACCTCCTGCATAATTATAATACCCATTTAAAATGGGCATAGGTTCTTCAAGACTATTTTTTCCAATCGAGATATTTAAGCTTCGATCGTTTTTTAATTCCGAAAAAGTGTTTTGTTCACAGGAACGGGAAAAAATATATTTTTGAAATAGTTCTGGAGATGATAGTTTGTAAACACGTTCTAAAATATAACCAACCAACTGAATCCCAACACCTGAGTACTGGTATTTCCTACCCGAATTGTCAGTTAGTTTAACATTTTTTAGCTCTTTAAAAAAGTCATCCTTTTAAAATGTCCAAAGCAAGCTATTTGCTCGTTTACTGATTGCAAACTGTTATTACAGTTGATAGCTGTGGGAAGTCCCGATATATGGGTAATTAAATGGCGAAGTGTTATAGGCCTGTTATTGCTTAAAATCAGATTTGGATATTTATTATCAAGATAAGATCTGATGTCATCATCGAGGTTAACTTTATGGTCATACACCGCTTGAGAAAGCAATAATCCGGTATAAGTTTTTGTAATTGAGCCTATTTCATATATGGTGTTATTAGTTGGCTTTTTTCCATTGCTTAGTTTGCCATAATGAAATTGGGTGGCTCTGCCTCTTATATAGATAGCGCCAGAAACCGCTGTGTAACCAGACAATTTCATCAATTTAGCAACTTCCTTTGCTATGGTCCTATCTATTGAATCCTGAGTCGGATTTCGTTGTTCGGAAATGAGGTAATATGTTCTTCCAAACACACTGGATATGAAAAACAAAAGACAAGCTAAAAAAAGGAAGTTTTTAGCCTTTTTAACGGGCCTGAATAATCTTTCGCTACTCATAAATCACATAATTTACTTTATCAACACCTGTATTACCTGTTTTTTTATTATAGGCATATAAAGTCAGTTCGTAGTTTCCGCCAACATTAATTTGGGTATCTCCCTCAAAAAGGTTGGTCGAAATAAATGACATTTTAACGTCTTTAAGATATTTTCCATCTTTTTTAAGCATTCCTTTCACTTCGATTTCATCGGAGTTCCAAACTCCACCTTTATCAATAACGCATCCACACATCATTACAACATTAGCCTGAAATTGGAATGGCTTGTCTTTAATTGAGTTTAACGAGAGGTATTGATGGGTTCTGGGCTTTAATATGTCGATGATAAATCCTGGGATTTCTAAGATAATGCCATCGCCTAAAATGTCTTTTCCGGGAATCAGCCATAATTCGGTACTTGCTTTCGCCTGCGCCTGTTTGCTATTGAGGGGAGAAATGACTTCTATACTCACAAATGTAGGTTCGTCAATGTCAATGGTGGCCAGAAAGCCTGCAGTTTGGCCATCAACGATTGAGCTTTCCCTCGTTTTTGGAGTTTTCATAATCAGATCCGTATTTCCAGTGCTTCCGGTGGTTTTTCCTTCAGCTAAAATTTGTTGGTTTGTCTTGCTTCTAATGATCACGTAGGCACCGCCGAGCGAGCTTCCTATAAATTTTGCATCTCTTGCTTTTGCTCTTATTACTATTTTTGTTTCAGTGGCAGAAACACAGATACAAGAGAAAAGAAATGCTGTAACAAACATTAGTACCTTCATGAGCTATTTGATTTTAAGATTTCTTGTTTGAACCTATTATGAAAAGGGTGTTTTTCAATTCCAGATCTATGTTGTCGAATAGTATTGACTTGTAGATATTCCGCTGTATTACGCCTCGATTCCACTACAAAAGGTTCTCCGTCACTTTTACTGAAGTATACAAAAAAACTATAAAGCTACAAGTCAACCAGAAACAAAGGAAAAAAGAACCTGAGCATGATTTATGATACAGGCTCTTTTAATCGATGAACTGGCTTCATCAATTAGACTTATTTATTTGATCCATATGTGAATCTTTTATTTTGAGATTGGTCTACTGCAACCACCATATTTTCATTCGTTTCCACCTTGCCATCAACTTCAGTTTTATAGCTGGTGGTGATCGGGCCACCCTCTAAATTAACAACACTAATGCTCAATTCCCCAAAATCAAATGGTTTTACGGTTTCGAATACATATGTTTTTGTGGTGCCTATAAAGCTTTTCTCGTCTATTAGTATACTTTGCTGATTACCCTGCGACGTGCCATTCATTTTCCAAACAGGTGCTCCGTACTGGCTGGCATCATGGTTTCCGGTACTTACCTGAACATCTACCTGATCATTTTGATCTGCTCCAGTTACTGTAACGGTCATTTTCATTGAAATTTTATTCCCGTTATCCGGGTTATCGCCAGGTTTCTTTTTGCATGATTCTAAAGACAAAACACCTAGTGATATGACCATAACTGTTAATAAAGATTTTTTTGAGATTGATTTCATAATTGTTTTTTAAGATTTGTTATTATTTGATTGTTTTTCATGTGTAGTAGAAGTATTGCTAACCTATTTATCTAAAGCGTCTATAAAACAGCAATAATACTAAGGCCAAAATACCTAAAGTAGACTCTATGACCAGCCATTGCGAACCAAATTCGCCCAAAGGCCCATCAACCAAGATTGTTATCAATCTAGAGATAGAATAGGCTAGCCAAAACAGTGAAAGAAAAATGAGTGCCTTTTTTTCATCCTTTAACAAAAGGTGAACCAGAGAAAGGCAAATGACTAAACCAACGCCACCATATATGCCTCTTATGGAACTTATTGCATCTGTATTAGATAATTGCGTAGCTACCAAATCCATAGTTCCCTGTGGATTATAAATTGATAAAATACTAACATAAGCTATACTGAAGATTGAAAAACCAATATAAATTTGACTACTGATTTTGGTGATTTTCTGTGTATTCATTATAGATTTCAACTACTAGTTCTTTTTAAAAAGTCCTGCACTTTCATTCGTGTAAATGATGTCTAAACCGCTAGGGGTGCCAGAAGCTAGGGTACACTTATACTCAATGCTCGCATTTTTTAGGTAAAACTTAGCAGGGTCGTCAGCCTCGTTTTTTTTTGCAGGATACATTGTCAACATCATTGTAGAGGTCATTGTGGTAAATAAAATAAGTTTTGTTTCATGGATTATTAATTTAAAACTCCAGGGTTTTGAATGCAAAAATGAAACACTGAGAAATGTCAATCGCCCCACGAGGCTTCGTGGCACCTCTTTTTGATTAGAATAATGCGTTATTTAAAGTGGTGAAATACTTTAAATACTTGACAATAAACAATATAAAACGCTTTTCAAATAAACCTATTATAGCGAAGAAATGACTGAGCAATAATAAGAAAATGGAGGACCTACAACGCCTTGTGGTATGTTAGATTGGTTGGTTTTCTGAAAAAATCTGAAGGAGATTTACCCGTGAATTTGCGAAAATTGCGATTGAATGAAGATTTAGAATTGAAGCCACAATCAAAAGCTATCGATAGCAGCGTATAGTTTTGGTTTTTTTCATCAACAATCATTTTTACACATTCATCTACCCTAAGTGAATTGATATAGTCGTAAAAACTCTTGTTAAATTTAGAATTGATCACTTGCGATAGCACAGCATCTTTTAGCTTTAAGGATTCAGCTAACTTGCTTAGTGTAAGTTCCGCATTTTTATATAGTTTTTCTTGTGCCATTATCCTGTTAAGTTGCTGGAAAATACTTTCAGCTTCGGCATCCGTAAGTGAAGACCAGTCGTATTTTATTTTATTGGGCATTAATGCCACGTTAGCGGGCTCTTCTGCAAGGTTTTCTTTTGGAGTAGAAAAGTTGGGATGCTCAGTAGCAGAGCGGGATGAGGTATTGGCGGTTTTGAATATTTGCTGTTGGCGTACACCTAAAAAACCGATGAAGCAGATGTACAACGAGGCACTGAAATAGATACTCTCTGCTTTGGGATAAAAAATAACAAAGACCCAAATTCCAGCGATGCCTACAATTAGGTAACGTAGCCAATTCAAGCTGATTTTATCTGTAGTTGAAAATTCTTCGCTTATTTTTTTCTTATATCGATGTAGTAAAACAATTGCGGCTAATACATAAATAATTCCCGAAATGATGATGCAAATATTGGTGATGATTCCAATGGTTTTATAGTAAGGCGAGGAAAGGCCCTGGTCATAAAGCAATAGCTTTTGCGCTGGGTTTTGTAGCAAAAAAGACATCCATAAAAGATAGGCAAAAGCTACAGGTAAAAAATGAAGTAGCTTTTTCTTGCTAAACTTTATTGGTGTGGTTAGATGAAGGATATATAGATACAAAAAAGGCCCATGCACAAGTGCTAATAAATCTCCCCAGCCTATTAAATTGGGGAATTGGCGATAGTTTCCTGAAACCTGCAAATATAAACTGGCTAAGTGAAGCGTTGCTATCAGCTGCCAAATCATGAGTAGCTTATCTGCAGTTATTTTGTTAGGCTTAACTGCTAATAGTACGAACAAGTATAAAGAAATTGCAATGCTGGCGAAGTATAACATGCTGTTATTTTGTATGGATGGCTAGATGTTATTGGTCAACCCAAAAATATGAAATATATTCAAGTTCGTGACCATTGGTTGCAAACAGTAGCTTAAAATCAGTTTTTTGCTGGAAAAGCTACAAGCTATTGACCTCTTCGCCAAAAAACAATTCGCCGATTACCTTCTGAAAATCAATCGATTTTGAGATATTTCAAAATTGGCGAAACCGGGTCAATCAAATTAGTTTGTCCATGTGTATTCATTATTGATTCAACTACTGGTTCTTTTTAAAAAGTCCTGCCTTTATGTTCCAACCGATCGAACCTTCCGCTAATTGCAGGTAATTGCGTTTACTCTGATCTTTTTCAATTTTTACAGTTCCGGTAGTTTGTACGTTTTTCATTTCCAGGAAATCTGTTGAGGTTGCATCATTGCCGCTTAACGGGCCGCTTCCATATCCTGCCAGATTGGTATTGCCCGCAAAAATGCAATCGGAAGCTTTATATCGGCGTGTACTTCCTTTTTCTCTTATCCATACAGTACTGCTGTTTGCTATGATGTTGTTATGAAAATCGAAATCCTCTCCGTTGGTACTTTGCGTAGTCCAAACGCCACTGAAATAACAGCCATATACCAGCGAATAACGCATGGCATTATGGCCACCAGTTCCTCCATCAGTTTGCCAGAAAACAACTGGATTTTTGCAGTTGAAGAAAACACAATGGTCGACAACCAGGCCGTAACCATTGGCTATAACCCCCACATGCAATGGCAATACATCAACATCTCCAGCAAAAAGACATTGTGTTACAAGCAGATCATCCAATTTTTTTCCATCACGCCATATTGGATAGGAACGACGTAGATTATTTCCGTCTATATAAGAGTAATCTGGACTTCCGGAAAATCTTATGCCTTCAATGGTCACATGGCTAACCTCAGGTTGTATACCTTTCGCTTCTTCTCCACCTATACCTGGCACAAGCGGCACCGCTGTTACAACAACGGGCATTTTTTGAGGAGTCCAGTCTGCATCGTCGGGCATAACATCTGCACGAATAACAAGGCGGTTTTTAAGGGTATACTTGTCATTGGTAAATACAACGGTTTGGGTTAACAGGTGTACACCTGCTGAAAGGAAGATTGTGCTTGCTCCCTGCTCTTTATTTAAGTTTACGCGCTTTGCTGCCTCAATAATTGTCTTTAACGGACGTGTCTTTATTCCGGAATTTGTGTCATTACCAGTGTAGGGATTAACGTATAATTGTTCTGCCTGTACAAACAGTACGCTCATCGTGAGCAGAAGACTAAAAGTATATTTTATCATGTTCTTTTTTTTGGTAAAATTAGAAAATGCCTATCCCATTAAAATGGTCATTTTACCTTTAAAATGGTCATTTAAATCTTTTTTCGGTATTGCTGAGGCGTGGTACCTGTAAATTTTTTAAAGAAACGGTTAAAATTAGACGGATCTGAAAAGCCAAACTCATAGGAAATCTCTTTTGAGGATTTGTTTTGATAAAGCTGCTTCTTAATTTCTGAAATCAGCTTGTAATGGATCATTTGCTGAGCTGATAATCCGCTAAATTGTCTGCAAATTTTATTAAGGAATCCCGAGCTGACATTCAGCATTTTTGTATAAGCTTCAACACTCTGGTCATTCACAAATTTCTTTTCCAGCAAAGATCGAAACCTATAAAAATCTGGATGGACATAGGTGTCTCTTTGAACATTGTAGACACCCGCATAATATCGATTGAGAAGTACAAGCAATTGATATAAAAGTGACCTTATCAAATGATTGCTATCATTCTGAAGCTGTCCAAACTCCCCTTCTATTCCATATAAAAGCTCCAGACATTTTACAAATGGTATCTCCGATAGCTGCATGTCGTTTGGACGTGAATATTGATGAAAATATTGAAACCGATATAAGAATAGTTCGTCCGAAAAAAAAAGATGGAGAAAGTCTTTTTCAAAGAACAATACATAGCCACTTACATCCTGCTCAATTTCCCAACAACGCACCTGTCCGGGACTTGTGAAAATGACAGTTCGCGGGGTTATTGATGTCTTATTTTCGTCTAATGTAAAAGTGCCCGCTCCCTTTTCGATGAAAATAACTTCGTAAAAACTAAGTTGATGTAACGTACTATCTAATACATAATGATTCAATGTTTCAATACGTCCAATATCCAACAACAGTTCCGAACCATATTTATATGGGAGAAAATGATAAGTTTTAATTTTAGGGACTACAGCCATTTCTTTTTACAATTTCTTCTCGCCCTAAAGTTAAGTCAGGCGACGTAGAAAACCTAGACAGCTGGGAAATCTGCAAACAAGCACTGGGCAATTTAAAAGAAGCATGTGCTGATTGGCTCAAATACGGAGAACTCTAGCTTTTTAAGGATGAATCTCCAAAACAGTTCAAAAATTGAAATTCACAAGCATTTGCAAATCAAAACATTGGAAAATTAAAAAGTGAATAAACTGACCAGATTGGTTTGAACTGAGCGACTTTTTTTTTTAAAAAAAAATAACTAACAATCAACATGTTAGCTATTTTTCAGTGTACCGATCAGCAGGAATACTTTGAACATTTAAATCGCTTTTTATTGCTTATAGAGCCTATAATTGAGGATTTGGAGAGAAAAGGATTCATATAAAAAGTGCGTAAAAATTATTAAGATTTTCATGAAGCAGACCTTGAGAAGATTATATTAGAACAAAAAAGTTGGCAAATATCAGAAATTACCTATCGCTAAGCTTATAGTAGATAAAATGAAAATTTGAACTATCTTATCGGTGGTTTTAGGCTTTTGATTATTCACGAAGCACCACTCGAACCAAAGCAAGCCAAATCCGCGAGTTTAACAACTTTTTAACGTTTTTTCACGCTTAATTTCATCAATCAACATAAATAGTATGTTTAATAGTTGCAATACACTCAAAAAATATTATTTTAGCTAATGATTGTATATTTCAATGAAAGTGTCCTAGCTGTTTCGGGGCAAAGTGGCCGGCAAATGGACTGCCGGGCGTTGTGAAAATTCTTCACACTGATGCAAACCTAAAAATCATCATCACGCTCCTTTCTGAAAGGGTGATCCGCGCTGCATTTTGGCCGACTTCAAATAAGCGCTTCTAAGCCATTCGCTGTTCCTATCCGACTAACTCCACACCAGACCATTATATCAGCGCCTGAAGGATATCAATTCGTCTTATAAAGCAGCCCGATGAAGGGAGTTACAACACCAGAAACGCCTCTAAATGATCAAAACGGCCACTTTTATCCGAAATGAGGTGGTCAGTTTGAAGCGAAATGTGATGTCAGTTTAATTGCGGAATGAGTGGCCATTTTTGCTGAAAGATGCATCTAGTTGTGCTCCAGTCAAATAAATATGAAATCCTTTAAGATTGGAAGTTCCATTGATTTTAGAAATGTCTGGATCAGGTAAGGAATTTATTATTGTAATGGCCGTGGTATCTCCGTTCGCTCCGATATCAATAGTAATATTATTATTATTCGATTTTCTTGTTATAGTTTTTTCCATAAATTTATCAATATAGGCCTTCAATTCCGGGTTAACAAGAATAACAGATGGCACGGAATAATCCTTTTGATTAGAACTACATCCGAAGATAAAAAGTGCGATAAATAAGAGACAGATCTTCATTAGAAAACTTTTTTTGAATTATAACGTATATATTCTTTCAACATTGGCACATATATTTTATTTGTTACCTTGGGAAATAATTTCTCAAATATTTGTGCAGCACCTCTATCACCTTCGGATCCCTGTAAGGGCTTTTTAGTGAAAACATCAAATCCAGATGGTATCAGTGTGCTTAGTGCATTTCCAGGATGGCTGTGGTAGCTGCTAATTATCTGCGCACTTTTAAAAAGCCCAGGTCCACCCATAATTAGCGGAATAGGTCGCATCCCATCAGGATCAATAAATCGAATTGGATTATTGAATGCATAATTATCAGGACGATGTCTTCTCATTTTCTCCGAAAGTGGATCAATCACATTCCATCTTCCAGTAACCGGATCATAGAACCTTGCACTATAGTCAAACACCCCTACGCGACTTTTTTATTTTTTGCCGAATTCGCTTGCCACACTTTTTTCAACTTTATAGGGAACATTTCTCGATACTTTTACTATTTTCATTCATCTTTAATGCACCCAGCTTTGATAGGGTCAAAGTCTGGTGGCCATATTGTGAATTGATTATATACAGCTCCCTTGAAGTTGGCGGACTCAATACGTTGACACGTCATTATTGCTCCATTCAAGTTACTACCACTAAAATCAGCCTCATGTATATCAACATCATTTAGATTAGCATCCCTTAGATCTGCCTCGTTAAAATTGCAAAAGAAAGCTTTGGCTCCCTGAAAATTGGCCTTTGTTAAGTTTGCATTCATAAGGTAGGTCGTTATTAAACTTGCCCCTGAAAAATCACATTTACTTACATTGGTATTAGCCATAAAAGCTCCTCTCAAATCACTATTTATAAAACTGGCATCACGTAAGTCCATTCCTTCAAAAATGGCTCTATGTAAGTTCATACCGTTCAAGTTGGCACCCACTAAGGTGTCATATGGTACATCTAACACATCATCAGTTGTGAATAATATTTTCATAATTCTTAATTCTATTTATTTCCCCAGTCTAATGGATCTACTTTTGTTGCCTGAATTGGTTTCACTTTTGGTGCCTGACTCGGTGAAAGAGTGCCTGGTACCTGAGCTGGTTCTTGACCAAAAATTCTTCCGGCGACGAAGCGATGGTTGCCCTCGACTATTACATTACCTGCGACCTTTATTGCTGGTGCTTCACTTCCTGCATCAAGCATATTAACATATCTTTGCACTACAGGCAAGGACACAGCTCCTTGTGTTGTCTGCATTGTTGATCCTTCAAGGGCATTTGCGATCCCCTCTGCAGTCACAGGTCCTCTTGGTGTGGCGGTTACAATCTCTGTTGTCGCTGCAGAACTTTTTAAGGCACTTACAGCTTTACCTGCGCCCATAATTACAGCAGCATCTAAAAGATTTGCTGCGGTATTTCCAAGTATATTTCCACCTGTTTTAGCATCATTAGTAACCACTGATTTAGCCAGGGTATAACTCTCTTTTGCTTTTCCGTAAAATCCACCAGTTGCGGCGTTCGCAAAGGTTTGTACTGGATTCCTTCCTGCATCTACAGCTATTCTCTTTATTGTTGTTAGTGGGTTTGTAGTGAGAACTTGCTTAATCGACTGGTAATGACCGGTAAATCCTTGTTTAATAGCATTACCCCAGTCTCTCCAACCAGGCCACATCCCATCTGGATCCACAAACCTGATCGGATTATCGAAGGCGTAGGTGTAAGGAGACCACCTTCTTCCTTGCTCTGCAAGTGGATCAATCACATTCCATCTTCCAATCACAGGGTCATAGAACCTTGCACCATAATCAAACAACTTTTCCTGCTCCTGTTTCTCTTTCCCATTGTACAGGTACAGGTTCCTTGGGCTCGGTACTTGCCGCTCGATCTCTAACCCGAAAGCATAATAATCCGTCTCCTGAATCTTTCTTGCTGCTCCTGCATTAATATCAAAGTACACTCTTCCATTACCAAGGTGGTCTTCCAGTGTATATTGATAGCTGTAGTCCGTGGCACTGTTCCGGACAACTCGTCCTTCTGCTGTGGTCAGGAACTTCAATACACCGGCTTCATAATGGATACCACTAATATATTCATTATTTACCGTCGCACTACCAGTAACCAGTTTTTTTAATTTAATTCCGTTTGCATCATAGGTATAAGTGATTACCGCTCCATTTGCATTGATATTTGTAGGCAAATTCAAATGATTATAGGCCATGTCGTACATGTTGTTGGCAGCGCTCGTCGTACTGATCCTCGTGATCATGTTACCATTCACATCGTAGGTATAAGCGGTGGTTCCAGGAAGCTGAAAAGATGCCACAGTATTGGTGTTGGCATCCGCTACACTACTCAGCAGGTTGCCTGTATAGCTGTAGGTCATTTGATCGACAAGGGCAGTCGATGATTTACGCTGAAGGCTCGTGACGTTACCCATTGGATTATAAGCAATGGTCTCATCATTCCCGTCATGGCTCAATGCTGTCAATAACCTGTTCTGCTTGTCGTAAGTATAGATGTATTGTTTATTCAGACTGGTGTTTATACCCCATTTCTGCCTGCTGATGTTGCCATTGTATTGGGCTACCAATCCGGCGGAATCCAGTTCATAGGTTAATGCCTGGGCAAACAGAGGGGAGCTCGTGCTCTTTAACCAGCCTCTGGCATTATACGTGTAATTAACCGTTTGGACAAAGGCAGGGGTAGTCAAATTGGTGCTATGCAATCCTTTACTGCTCAGCTGACCGATCTCATTATAGTTATTGCGGCTCAGCAGGATCTCTGCATTGGTTGTCGCTGCAACATCTCCCGTTTTTTGGTAAGTATCTCTGAGCCTGCCCGTGTGATCATAGACAAACCGATTGGTCGCATTCAGCTTCTCTACGCCGGCCACCAAATGCCGCCTGACACTTTTGGTCAGCTCTCCCGCAAAGTTATAGGTATTGGTCGTCTCATCATAGCTGTTGGCGGCCACAACACCTCCTTTATAGTGCTGCTGCCAGACCTTAGCAATCCGTCCCTCTTCATCATAATAATTCACCGTCCAGAGGTAATTGCTGCTGCCAAGTACCAATGTTTTGCTTGCCGTAAGCAGTCCCCTGGTCTTATTGGGATAACTGGCACTTTGGTTATTGGGAATCCCCGGAGCAGTGTAATCA
>Ga0157373_10000289_pt1 | contig 40419 bp, 70 predicted proteins | sample C65metaG_FD_113460 | JGI IMG/M metagenome (GOLD analysis project Ga0157373, IMG submission 113460) | Corn rhizosphere microbial communities from Kellogg Biological Station, Michigan, USA - C6-5 metaG | ecosystem: Host-associated > Plants > Roots > Rhizosphere > Soil | place: USA: Michigan... | reverse complement strand
GTGGGTTCGAGTCCCACCTCGGGCACTGAATTCCAGGGGTTTTTAGCCCCAATGTTGACGGCAGACGTGGAGTTGTTGACGAGAACGTGAGACAATGGACATAGAAGACCCCCGCGATACTGCCAGGTATCCGGGGGCTTGACCGACTGTTAAGGAGTCGATATGTCCAAGTCTACTTGTTCGTTTGATGGATGCGTCAACGCGTCTCGCGCCCGCGGATGGTGCTGGCCGCACTACAAGCAGTGGCATCGCGGGGAGGAACAGCGCCCCGTTGGCTACCGGAAGCCGCCCGAAGAACGATTCTGGTCCAAGTTCAAGGTAGCCGCTAATGGCTGCTGGGAGTGGCAGGACTCATTGAGCCTAGGCTACGGGCACATATCGCTGTTGGTAGATGGGGAATCCTCACGCGCGCCGGCCCACCGCTTCTCGTATGAGCTCGCCTACGGCCCCATCCCTGATGGCGCGGACATTGACCACATCTGCCACAATCGGGCGTGCGTCAACCCCGAGCACCTGCGCGCCGCAAGCCGTAAGCAGAACGCAGAGCATCGATTGGGCGCCCAGATCAACAGCAAAACGGGCGTGCGGGGCGTGTACTTCGAGCGTAAGGGCCGCAAGTACATCGCCATCGTGAACCATCACGGCAAGCGCCACTACGTCGGCAGTTTCCATGATCTTGAAGAAGCATCGTCCGCTGTCCGGGCGAAGCGGCTGGAGCTGTTCACGCATAACGATGAAGATAGGAAGGCCGCTTAGTGGCTAGTATCCGTAAGCGGTCCCGCAAGGATGGTTCCCACTATTTCACGGTTGGTTGGCGTGACGGTGACGGCACCCAGTGTGGGCGGTCGTTCGATGACGAACCCTCAGCCCTGCTCTACAAGCGCGCGCTGGAACTGAACAGCAACGCATGGGATATTGCTGACGCCGTCATCAAAGCGCACGAGGACGGGGCGCGCACGTTCGCCGATGTTGTGGGGGAGCATATCGACCTGCTCGTGAAGCCGACGAGTCAGACGATCCGCAACTACAGGTACATGCTCGCCGAACACATCATGCACCACCTCGGCGGGATCAGTGTTCAGGAACTCGGGCCGCGGCATATCACCGCATGGGTTCGGGCGATGCAGGAAAAGGGTTTGTCGCCGAAGACGATCCGCAACGTTCACGGGCTCATCTCCGCGAGCATGGAAACGGCTGTGCGTCTCGGCTACCGTGCGGACAATCCTTGCCGGGGGATTGACCTGCCCACCACCGAACACGCCGAAGACAAAGAGCAGTTCCTTACTTGGGACGAATGGCAGCTCATCTACAAGAACCTGCACATCACCTATCAGCCGCTCGCCTTGTTCTTGGTTATGTCCGGGGCTAGGTTCGGTGAGGCTACGGCGGTGACGGTCGCGGACTTCAACTGGCGCAACGTGCCGGCCACGATTCGTATCAACAAGAGTTGGAAGCGCGACGGGGACAACGTCTACTACGTGGGCCAGCCTAAGACGCCAACGTCGAAGCGGACTGTCGCTGTGCCGCCCGCCGTCGTTGAAGCCCTCCAGCCCCTCACGGAAGGCGTCGCAGGAACCACGCTGCTATTCCGCACGGGCTCGGATGGCAGGATCGCGCAAAAGTATTTCTGGAACGCCTGGACCAAAGCCGTAGCCGACGCGCAACAGCAGGAACCCGCGTTCACTAAGAACCCGCGCATCCACGATCTACGCCACACCTCGGCGTCGTGGGCGCTTCAAGGCGGGCTGACCTTGTACGAGGTTGCGCGCAGGCTCGGGCACTCATCCACGGCGACGACGGAGCGTGTTTACGCGCACCTAATGCATGAAGGCATGTCTAGGGGCGCCGAAGTGATGGGCCGGATGCTCGAAGGCTAGAAACGACGAAACGCCCCCGTTCATCCGAAGATGGCGGGGGCGTTGTTGCGTTAGGGCTTGATGGTTTCGGCGTTCGTCGCGGAAGGGTTGCCGTCGCCAGCAGCCGACGCGAGCGAGGTCAGATAAGACAGGAACACGGCGCCGGCAGCAATCCCGGCCATGTTGCCCCAATCCGCCTCGAAAGCGTTGAACGCAACATCGCCGACAAGGTAGACGGCGAGGAGGGTTTGCGCGGCGGTCTTCACGGCACGCTCGGTAGCGGCCTTCCAGAATGCGAGGGTGAACATGTGCGTTCTCCTAAAGGTGTTTGAGCTGGTACCAGCGGTGATTGCGGGTGATGGTGATTGCGGCGCGGGCTGCGGTTACGGCGGCAACGGCTACGGCGAACCCGCAACCAGCGACCGCACCCAACCCGGCAGCACGGCGGTAGGTCACTTCGTGACGGTGTCGGCGGTGAGTTTCGCGGCGATAGCTTTGGAGATCGCGTCAGCAATCGCCCCAGCATCAACGCCCCCGTCGTTGTTCCGCTTAGCGTTCCAAGCGGCCCACGACGCCTCAGTGCCCAGGCTTGTTGTTCCGCCTGTCGCAACGTTCGTCAACTCGGTGGTTAGTACGCCGAGGACTGTCTCGCGGATCGCATCAATGGTGAGCTTCCGCTGCCGGTAAAAGTTCGCCTCGTTCCACGCGGTCACCTCGGCGAGAGACGTGGTGCCGATCTCGTTGCCTTCCACGTCGTACTTCGGGATCGGCGCGTACAGCAAATCGTTGACCGTTGGCATATCGTCCTCCTCGGACAAGGGTGTGATGGTTTCGCTCATCGCCGTGATGTCGCCGCCGAAAACAACGGGGGTGCCTTCAACATCTTCGGTCCAGCCGAGATAGGTAAGTGGCATGCCGTAGTAGGCGTAGTAGCGGATCAGGTCGGCTAGATCGGGGTGCAGGTGCGGCGTGTTGCCGAGGTCGGACGTGGAGTAGACGTTGCCGTTTGGTGCCATGAGCGCCACATGCCCCGCCGGTTCGTTTGCGAGCTCGAACCAGACCGGGATCCACACGCCCGCGGGGAAGTTGTAGTTGCGGTGTTTCGCGGTGGACGCCTCCCCCGATGCAGTAGCAGTCCCGTAAACCTTGCGGACCCCGAACGCCTCATTCACGTAAGCCAGGCACCAGCCCGGTTTGCACGGGATGTTCGGGTTCGGTGTGACGATCTGCCGCATGATGCTCCTAGAGGTGGATGCCGTTTGGTGGCGGGTCGGGGATCTTGTCGCCGTGGCCCACGCTGCGGATGATGTCGATGAGGCGGTAGCAGTACCGGATGAGCGCGTTGTTGTGTTCGCGGACCTCGCGGACCTCGGAACGCAGCTCCGACGTTTCGGCCTTCTGCGAGGCCATGTCAGTCTTCAGGGAACTAATGTCTTCTTGAAGCTGGTTGATGAGTGAGTCGCGGTCGGCGATAGTGTCGCGGCGTTCCGTGAGCGCGGCCGTTGTCGTGTCGCCCTTGCGCGTCGCCTTATATGTGAGGATCGCAACCGTGATAGCCGACGCCACCGCAAGGACGGACGACAGCAGGGGAACCAGCCATTCAGGCATCCGGCACCTCACGGATCCTGGCCGGGTTTATCATCTTCGACAGGGCCACGACGATCACGGCGAACGTGACGAACCCGAGGGCCGCGAGCCATGCCGCCATCGCGTCTGGGGCGACGCCGCGGAAGAACGCCGTCACCACGTAGATGATCGCCCACAGGAACGACATGCCGGCGAGGAGCCCGAGCGCGACGGCCTGCTTCTCACGGAACGCTGAGATGAGCACCCACACGCCGGTTACAGCCCACAGCACGCCCCACACGGGCGTCGGGATGATCGCCGCCAGTTCACGCAACGCGGACGGGGTGTAGCCGGGCTGTGCGGGCTTCAGGTAGTCGATGGCGCGGAAGATAGCCACGAGCGCGAGTGACAGCATCGCGTATCCGCGGGGGCCGTAGGGTAGGAACTTGGCGACGACACGACGGTTTGGTTTCATGTTTTGCACTGGAGGCTCCCCGGCTTGGGCGTAGTGTTTGGTTTACCCATGCGGGCGTGCCTCCTCGATAGGCGTGTTCGGTGTGGGTTAGTGACGCCCCGGCTGTGATGAGTCGGGGCGTCACGTTTATCCTGCGGCGCTTGTGGCGGTGATCTGCTCTGCGGTCCAACGAAGTTGACCATTGGAGGACGGGCTGGGCGTCCAGTTCGACATGTAAAGGTCGAACCCTGTGGTGGTGACGTTCGCCGCTGCTGCGATCACGCGGGTCTGGTCTGTTGTCACGGTGACGATGGGGGCGACGCTGAACTTGCCAGCCGGGAAGGTTTGCGCGAGCGGGCCGACCGTGACCGACGCCCCAACGACGCCGATAGCAGCCGTGCCCGCAGCCTTCGCGTAGGACCGCGAATACCGGGTCCACGTCGAGCCGTCCCAAATCTCAATGGGTGACCCCGTTACGTCTTTGCGGGAAACGTAGTAGGGGATGGGCAATGTGCCGCCAGGGTAGCTGGCGGCCAGCCCGTCCCGCTCGGCGGTGCCCGAGACGCCCACGATGACGCTGATGGAATCAGCCATGCGGGCTAGGTGCGTTGCAAGGTCGTAGACCTCATCGTTGGTTATGGTTACTACCTTGTTGGGCCTAGTCTGAGGCATCAGGCACTCCAATCAATCGTCAGTAGGCCCGATTCGGGCTGTGCAGTTACGCCGGAGAAGCCCGCGTACGGGTCGCCGGCGATGGCTATGCCGCCGCCGTTGAGCAGGTCGGTCGCGAAGCTGAGGGGCAGGTCGTAGTCGGTTAGGCCCTGCGCCGGCTGCGCGGTCGCGTCGAAGGGGCCGGTAAGGCGGTTGATGTCGCCGCTGGACGGGCGACTGGCGTTGCCATGGGTGTAGAAGTGGACGGTTGCGGGTGCGCCGCTGTTGCCGACCGGGTGCCGTGCGCCGAGGGTGAAGCGGATGCGGGTGATGGTTTTCCCGGCGAGTTGCGCGACGGACCCGGAATAGAACCAGGCGCCGTAGACCTGCCCGGATCCGCCGTTGCCCTGGAACACGCGGGAGCCGCCGCCAGCCCAACGACCCCACCCGCCGCTAGACCAGTACGTTTCCGACCACGACGCAGGGTAGGGTGTTTGCCCGGTCGTTACTGCCTGCGGTGGTTGGATCGCCGATGGTGGGGGAGGAGGGGCGGCGGTCGTCGTGATCTTTCCAACAACTGACGGGACCGCGGCATTCCACGAGAGAATCACCGGGTCGCCCACGACTGGAGAGTAGGAGCCGACGAAAGTTGCTGTGTAAACGACGCCGTCCGACCCTGTTACCGTGATCGTCGGCGACGATGCTGGGACCGTCTGGACGGTGCCCTGTGCGGGCCGCGGCTTGTCGGTCAACCGGCAACGCACGAATGCCGTGCCCTGGCCGGCGCGCCCAGCGCTGATCTCGACAAGGACCGGGTCGCCTTCCGCAACGACAAGCGGGTCCGCCCACCTCGCCGGGAGCACGTTACCGTTCACGTTCACCGCCAGCGCCCCGCCCGACTTCACCATCATGCCCTGATACGTTGTCACCCGGCGGTCAGGGGCCAGCGTCTCAACCGCGCGCAAATCAGCCACGAGACACACCCCCAATCACGGTTTGAACAGCGGAATAAGCGCACTCGACAGTCACGGTGCAGGGGCCTGGGACGGTGCCGTTAGACGGCTGACTGATGGCCTTCACCATGCCCGCGAGGGTCACTGATTGGCCGTTCACGATTGGGTTGCCGACCTGGACCCAATCGCCCTGTTGAACGTGGGGGACCGGCAAGCACGTCACCTTCAAGTCAACGGTTAGCCCGGCAAGGTGGGTTGTCATCATCTGCTGGGCGTAGTCGTCGGCCTGCGCCTGCGTGCTAATCAGGTTCGACTCGTAGAACGTGGGGATGCGCCCATGCGGCCCGCCGACGCGCAACGGGCCAGCCGTGATCTGCGCGACGGATCGCACCGGGTGATCCGTGGCCGTCCCGTCAACAACAAACACGTTGTAAAGCCCGTCGATGCTCTGGTTTCGGTCAACCTTCACCAGCAATCCGTCCGGCCCGCCGCGCAGCACAGCCACAGGGGTTTGCGGGGCGAGCGGGTATATCTCGAACTGCCCGTCACCGTTCATCCGGTAATCGCAGCTAATCGACTTGCACAACGCCTGCACAGCGTCGAGCCTGTCCAGCTCGTACACAAGGGTTTTGTTCACGGCCCGGTCAACAACGCCGGACGTAACCACAACGGGTGCGATCCCGCCGATAAGCCGGGTAACCTCCGAGACAACAGTCGGAGACGAACCCTGCGGAGATTCGGGCGCGAGGAGCCGGTCAGCCTTCACAACGGACGCAAGATCGTCAGCCTGGACAGACACCATCGCCCCACCGGACACCATGACATTCTTCTTGCCGGCGGGGGTGGGTGAATCGGGGTTGACCCTGCCAGCCTCGTTGATCGTGTAAGACCGCCAGCGCTCATCGGGTGTTGAGCCGGTAATCCGATACCAGCCCATGTTGATCGACCCTGCACCGCCGACGTTATACCTGACCTGCAAGCGGGATCCGCCAACGCCGAGCGGGTCTTCCAGCAGCCAGGGTGCGAGCTTCCCGTCCTTGTCGGCGACTGTCAGGTCAAAGGTTTGCACCTGCCGGGTGCGGTCCCAGTTGAAACCCCACGATGCGACAGGAAGGGGATCCGGGTGCGCCAGCCTGCCGCCATACCAGGCATAGACCGTGATTCCCTCGCCAGACCTCGACCCGGCCAAAGCATTGAGGGTATTGGCATCAATCTGACGCACCCTGCACCCCCTCTAAACCATTGCGTTAGCAGTACATGTGAAGACCGGGTTCGTGCCGGACACCGTAACGGCGAGCCGCCAATACGGGGCCTTCACCGGGAACCGCTGAATCACGGAAACGGGCGCTGTGGCGGTGCCGATAACGTCACGCGGGTTCGCTTCCGCCCAGATGACATTGTCGTAAGACCACTGCAACCTGAACTCGGCGGAAGGGTTCGTGCCGGTGACTGACGTGATGCTGATATTGATCGACATCCAATCGAGCGTCGACAGTACCGGGCGCCCCGAATCAGCAGTAGTAGCGGTGATGTTCAGGTTTGCGAACAGGGGAATGACTGTAGCCACAGGCTTACCTCTCAAAGGAATAATCCACGGCGTGCCCAATCAGGACGCGCCAAGGGTTTGTGTACGATGTGCCATGTAGCCACTCCTCTTAAGTGGTTGCCACGGCCCCGGCCCGCCCACCAGCGGGTGCGGGGTTTCGTGAAATTAGGGCTAGACCCCGGACGGGGACTTCAAAACGTCCAAATATGTTTTCCCAGACAGCGCGGTTTGTGCCTGCTGATAGGTGGCCCACAGGGCTTTCACATCGCCGTGGGTCCAGAGCGGCACAAGAACATTCATCGTTGGTGCTGCCACAAGGTCCCCGACGAGCTCCCACCGGATCAGGCCCCCGCCCCAAGCCTCCGTTACCGGCAGCTCGGTCGGCTTGGACACGGCCAAGTAGCACAGGCCCGGCAGTGCAGCCGCCCACTTTGGAAGCGGCCTTACCAGGACGAGCGGCGCCGTTTGCAGCAGCACCCTCATGTCCGCTGCGGCCTGCGCGGCACCCGTAGACATGGACATGTCCACACCGCCAGCAGCCATGCGCTGCCCCATGATCGCAACCGGATCCGGGGAGCCGAGGATCTGCACAACGGACATGTCCGCGGCGTACTCCAACGCTTTTAGCGCCTGGTCCCGCAGATATGCCTCACCATTAGGGCCGAAGTCACCATGAACCGGGACCGCGCCACCAGGCACCAGCGGATCCTGAATGCACCCAGACTCGCTGTTCACCGTGACGGTAGCCGGCGTCGCCGACGCCTGCGCGTTAATGCCCGCCGTTACCTCGATCTCGTACGAGGCGGGCCGGCCCAGCGGAACCTCATAATCGGTTACAAAGTCAGAGCCGACCACATCACGCTTACGGGCGCCTCGCACAGCCTGACGCTTACCATCCGCAGTGCGCCAAATGGTTACAGTGTTCGTCGTCGGGGTGAGGTCGGAAATCGTAATCTCCACCCGCGGGCAAGGATCAAACAGCGGCTTAGCGACCAGCGTCAAAGCCGGCGTGTAGGTTTTCGCGGTAGACGCCGATGCGTTAGGCGTGCCAGCCCACGAGTACATTGATGAGGCGGCATTTACGAATGCGCCACTGAAGTACGAGCCAAGCGCCGAACCCTTTTCAATAAGGGCGCCGGTCACGTCGTAGTTCGTCCCGGAAGCCAGCGTGTTCCCGGCAACGTGGTACGCCCACCACCCCACGGATGCGAACGCTGCCGTCGCCGTCGCCGTGGCGGACACCCGCGTCCATGTGTTAGCTGGCAGTGTCAGCGTCGGCGAGTCGCCAAGGCTGACCTGCGCCCCGGCAGCGTCGTGCAAGGTTGCCCGCATCTTCAACGTCGTCCCGCCGGCGCCGCTGTACCGAAGATATACGGACGCCGTCACAACATCCCCAGCCACCCCCGCCAGGGGCGCCAACTCGGCCCCGGACGACGCGCGCCAACCGTTCGACCCGCCAGTCTTGGCCGCAGTGATTGCGCGCCGGCCATACGTCGTCAGACCGAGCGGACCGTCCGAAGCTCCCGTTACCCAGGTCGTCGTGCCAGTCTCGCCAGTGCCGGCAAGGTACGACCCGAACCCGGCCCCGGCACTCGCCGCAGCCGGGTTCGTCGCATAATTCGTGCGCGTAACGATACTCAAACCGAAGCACCCCTTCCGATCCGCCGATTAGCCTGACCAATCGCGCTATCCGCAACCGAAAACATCCGTGCGTCGAGTTGTTCATTACCGATCATCACCGTCACAGCAGGAGCCGCAACGTTCACAGCGGGCGCCACGCCCGCCATAGCCATCTGCCTGGCAGGCGCGGCGGCGGGCTGGTACTGCCGGCCCGAATTGATCGCCTGCAACAGGGACAGGTTCTTGGCGGTATCTTCACGGTTGACGACAAACTCGCCGGGGGTGAGCATTGTCGGGACGGTGTCAGTGCCCTGCGGCTGCATGTCGTAAAGGATCGGCTGACCGCCGCCCGCAAGGTAGTTCACCCTGCCGCCAGTCGCGTGATACGCCGGGACGCCGTTCTGCACGACGTAACCGTCGGGTTTAGGGCCAGTCTCGGTGTAAACGGTGTTCACGCCGATAGTTACCTTGCGCCCGTCGAGCCCGTCCGTGGTGCGCTTGATCCCGTCAAGCGTCGCGGAAGCATGGTCGGCGATCCACGTCTCAATGTTGACGTTCTTCGGGATGCCCAGCGCCTTACGCGCCATCGTGTCCGCAGCGTCACCAGTGATGCCGAACTGCCCGGCAGCCTTGATGAGGTCGGTGTAACTCTGACCCAACCCGTCCTGCAACTGCTTCTGAGCCGCCGCGGACCCCTGAGTAGCGAGGGTTTCCTTAGCAGACGCCTCAGCGGACGTAATCGCGGCCTGGGCCAAACCATTGAAAGCAGACTGGTTAGCCCGGCCAGCCTCCGTGTTGATGTCCAGAGTCGTACCGTTCTTAGTCACCGAAGCCGTGACTTTGTCGATAGCGTCCTGGTACGCGATAGACGCATCAGAAGCCGACAGCGACAACAGCCCGGCAGCAAACAGCGACTTGCCGAACGCATCAATATCAACAACCGCGCCCTCGGCACTCAGCCCGACCTCGTCCAACGACTCGGCCATCGCCTCAGTGACCGGCGCGGTGTTGCCAACGCTCGTCGTGTACGTCTCCGTCGCGCCCTGAGCCTTCTGCATCGACGCCGGGATCTTACCCAGCGCGAAATCAAGAAGATCCTGGCCCTCCAAAGCCACGCCAGCAGTTTTCGCCAAGCCCTGCAACGCTTCCTTATAACCAGGGAGCGCGTCGAGCGCTTCCTGCGCGCCCTTACCGTTCTTCTCAAACTCCTTAGTGAGAGCCTGGAAAGTCTTAGCCGCAGTCTCCCCGGCGCCGTTACGGGCAAGGTTGCCCATCTCGTCGCCAAGTCCCTTGAGCCGGTCCTCCAACTGCCCGATCTCACCCTTCGGCAGACCGATAAGGCTGGTGAACCCCTCGAAGAACTTGTTGCCCGCGTCATTGAAGTTCTGGTGAGTCAGTCGCTCAACAGCGCCCGACAGGCTGTCAACCTTGCTAACAGCCTGCCCCGCAACAACATCGAACCCGCTGAACAACTCGTCAAGCTTTGCGCCACGGGCCGCCTCGCTCGCCTTAGCAACCCGCAGAATCGCCTGCCCGTAATCCTCGGCAGACTTCGTGTGCTTCTCAGTGAACACAGCCGCCGCGACCTGCAACGCAACCAGCGCGCCAACAGCCAGACCGGCGCCCTTAGCAACCTTGTCAATACCGCCCCGAGCCTTAGAGCCAGCCGGGGCAATCTCATCCAGCGAAGACTTGAACTCCAAAAACTTCGGCAGCCCGGACGCAATGGCTCCGGTCAGTAGAAGCGCGCCACCCGCGATACCAGCGATGCCAACCCCGGCATTCAGGATCGGCGCGGGAATCTTCCCGAGCGCGTCAACAAGATCCTCCGCGCCCTGCACCATCCCCCGCAGCGACTCGGCAACACCCTTGCCGCCCTTGATAAGAACGGAATCGAACGAGCCGCCAAGCTTCTCCAGATCGCCCGCGAGGTTGTCCTGCTTAATGGAGGCCGTCACCGCGGCGTAGCCGGCGTCGTTGACCTTCTCAGTCCAGTCCGCGATGCCCTGCGCGCCGGACTCATACAAAACGTTCGCGCCGCGGATAGCGTCAGTACCGAAGATCGTCGCAAGCGTCGAATCACGCTGCGCCTGAGTCAAACCACCAAGCTTATCCTTCAACTGCCCAGCCAGGTTCGTGACACCAACGAACTTGCCCGCAGAATCGTAGGCCGCAATCCCGAGCTCGTCCATCATCCCGGCGGCTTCCTTCGACGGGGAAGCAAGCTTCAACAGCATCGTCTTCAACGACGTGCCAGCATCAGAGCCGATCAGGCCGGCAGAAGCGAACGCCGCGAGCGTGCCGGTCGTATCCTCGACCGACAGCCCGAACTGTGACGCGACAAGACCGGACTGCTTCAGCGCAGAGCCCATGTCTTCGACCGAGCCCTGCGCCTTGCCTGCACCAGCCGCTAGCAGATCGGCCAGGTGCGGGATGTCCTTACCAGAAAGCTTGAACTGGGTTAGCGCCGTAGCCGCGATCTCCGCAGCATCCCCAACACCCAACGAACCAGCAGCAGCCAAGGACAACGCACCAGCCAAACCGCCGCCAAGAATGTCCTTAGTCGAAACGCCAGCCTTCGCCAGCTCATCAATACCCTTAGCCGCCTCAGCAGCAGAAAACGCCGTATCAGCGCCCGCATTGATCGCCGCCTCACGCAGCAAATCCATGTTCCCCGAAGTCTCATGCGTCGAAGCCCGAACCTCAGACATCGCCGAATCGAAATCCATAAACGACTTCACAGCCAAACCGACGCCAGCCAGCAACGCGCCGCCCATAACCATCGACGCCTTACCAACACGGTCCAAATGCTGCTCATTCTCACGAGCAAAAGACGCCGTCCGCGACGCAAAATCATTAGTCGCCTGCTGCGCCGTTTTCATCCCAGCAACGAAGCCCTGAACCTTAGCTTCAAGGGAAATGCTGATTGATCTGTCAGCCATAACGGGCCTCCTGTGATAATTTCCTGGGCAACCCGCTAGACTCGCGGCATGACAAACGAAGTGGGAACAGAAAAGAAGGGCACCAAAAAAGGAACCCAAACCAAGATGCTTGGCGGGTTCCTCATGGTTCTGGGTGTGGTATTTGCGCTAATGGCCGGCACCTTCAGCGCCGTAGCCGCGATCCTGTTCTTCGGCGGGCTGGTAACGCTTATCGTCGGCGTCGCAAAACGCGACGGAACGAGCTAGTCAACAAGCACGGGGGCGATCATCAGCGCCGAGTTGTGCGGCTGATCCTTGTAGGGCTCCATCGCAACCGCGCGCGCCGTTGTAGCATGGCACCGGATCGGCAGGCCTCCCCTGAACTTCAACTCGTTCTCAGCCGCAGTACACACGGACAGCGGGCCGCCACACAGCGGGCACAATGCACCACGATACGCCTGCAAAGCAAGCATCACCGTCTGCTCACCGTCGTCCCACTCAACATCAGGCCGGGAAGCAACAAGCCTCCCAGCCCCGTCATACTCGTAAGTCGTCGCAGGCTCCCACCCATGAAAACGCTTCAACGAAATACCCAGCGAATGCGCCGCTTCTACGTCTGATCTGAGTCCTGGATCATCCTGAAGGCGCTGAGCGAAAAAGGGACTTCGTTGCGCCCCTTATTCACACGCAGCACCGCCACAACAAACTCCTCATACTGCGACGTTGTCATATCGTCAGCCAGCGCATCCCACTCCGAGGCGGCATCGAAGTCCAGCGGCTCACCGGACTGGTTCTCGGCGCCGGCAGTCGCCTTCGGCAGCGCATCAATCATCAGCGCCTCAACATTGAAGCCATACGACTTATCCAAGGCGTTGTCCTCGCGCGGGGCATGCGCGGCGACAAGATCGTTCCAGTCGGCACGCTTCATCCCACGAATAATGAACTCGACCGTCGAAGCCTTCATCGCAGACTCAAGCTCAGACACCTTCTTAGCCAGCTCACGCGACGAATCAACAAGGCGACCATCGGCGAGGGACCGATTGCGGGCCGCGTTAAACTCAGCCTCAGCCGCCTCATGCTCAGCCTTCAGATCACCATCAAGGCAAAACGAAACCCGCGTCTCAGGACGCTTCACAACAAGAGCCATTTCAATTTCTCCAAAGTAAATGAGCGGGACAAGTGGGACTTGACCTGTCCGCCCGCGGTCCCACAACACACGGGCGGACAGGGGTATTCAAGGGCAGAACTACGCGACGACAGCCACGTTGATCTTCACGCCGCCACGCACGAACAGCTTCTGCCCGGTCTTCAGAACCGAGTTAGCTTCCGGCGGCATGTCGTTGTACTCGCCCGGGTTGATCGGGTAGATCGTGACCTTCTGACCAACAGCCAGGGCGTCGGTGTAAGGCAGGCCGGTACGCACAACCAGGTACTGCTCCGCGCCAGGGGTGAGCGTGTCCTTCGCCTTGTTGTAGGTGGACTCGTTCGGCGAGTTCGTGTTGTCGATGTACTCGACTTCCAGCCCGCGCTGCGAACGGCCCTTCTGCTCGTACGTCTGAGTCGTGCACAGACGCTCATCCGTGATGACCTGCTCAGACAGCGACGGCTTGTAACCGCCGCCGGTCAGGTAGCAGGAGATGTCAACCGCGCCGGCACCGTTCAGCTCAGTGAGCTTCGGAGCGGACGTATCGGCGATAGTTGCAACGAGCTTGACGAGAACGTTGCCGTCCGCCGGGGTGCTCGGAATGTCAACAGCCATTTAGCTTTCCTCTTTCTTGGACGCCCGAATGGGCTGTATGTTGTGCTTCGGGGGGCGAGGCCGGTCCACAGCGGGGTAGCGGTCATTCTTGACGGGCGTGAAGATACCTTCAGCGACCCGCCAGTCTGTCTCCGGCACATCGAACTCGTGACCGGAAGATTTGTCTTTCACCCTGATAAACAAGGGGCCTCCTAGGGGCATGAAAAAAGCCCCGGAGTGCGGGGCTTGGGATTAGGAGCGGGAGCCTGTCAGGATCCAGTCGAACGGCTGATAGAGCGGGTTCTGACCGTTGATAGTCACGTCCTCATCGGGCAACAGCGGCTGCTCATTCGGGACAGACTCAATGGCGCCGAGCACCCAGCCGGCGACCGCAGGACGCTTGCCCTCCAGCGCATCGGTGAGCTTCTGCGCGATGATCCGCACAGACGCAGCCGTCAGCCCAACAACCTGAGTCCTGGACCGCAAGATGCGCGAGTGAACCGACCGCGCCGCAGAACGCTCAGCAACAGTCGGAAAATTCGTAACCACGAAGACGTACGGGAACGACGGGGTAGAAGGCACCCGATCCTTATAAACAGTCACGCCGGTAATCAGCGACTCAAAAGCCGTCGCAAGCGCATCACCGCTCATATCTGACCCGCCCATTTCTCCGCCAAATCAGCCAACGCCGACTGGAAACGCGGCGCCTCGGAACGCAACGGCTTGTCAATGTCGCCAGACCCGCCACCCCGACTAGTGCCGAAATAGTAGATATTGCCCAACGAGCCACCGCGCCGCGACTTATCCGGCCCAACGACATAACGCACCCTGCCCGGCAGATAATGCGACTCGTAACTGATCGAACCAGCCATGCCCTTGAAGTGCCTAGAGCCGCGGGCGTCCGAGGCCATTTCGTTCTTGATGTTCAGCGCACCCTTCTGGGCAACCGCATCAACATCCTTCACAGCAGAACCGGCGATCTTCCCAAGGTTCTCCGAAAGCGCCCGAAGCTCAGCAACACCGTCACTCATTCGACCAACTCCGAAACCCGTGTCCGCTGCGCCGTAGCAAACGACTTATGAAACAACTCCACAACCCGGAACACCGAACCCGCCAACTGCGGATCCAACACCGACGCCGTCACAGTCACCACATCATCAACCATCAACGGACCAGCCGACACCGGAAAATCAACCCGCGAATCCTGCACAGTGAACTGATGCCCACCAGCGCTCGGGGTGCTCGCCTGGGAGATCGTCTGCTGCACCTTGCACGGGCCGCTATAGACCGGCGTAGAGGACGGGGTCACTTCGCCCGTATCAGGATCCGTCACCGGATCGCCAGGACGGGTTACTGTGCAGGCGTCCACCATCAACGCCTCAGCCTCACGCCGCCCAGCAAGGACAGCATCAGCCGCACTCACGCAGCACCAAACGGCGTGATCGTGAACGCATCACCAGACGAACCAGGCAGCAACAGCGACCACTCATCATCCGTCAACCCCAGATAGCCGGCAGAGTTCGCCGCATCCACAGTCTCAGTCGTTGAATAGTCATCAATCGCCACCGTCCGCGTCCTAAGACCAGACGGGTTCTGGAGCTTCCGAATAATCGCCGCGCAAATCACACGCCGCAAAGTCCCCGCAGTAGGACGCCCAGCGATAACCAGCAGATCAAGAGCCGGGATCCGTTCGAGAATCTCCGCCTCCAAATCATCAATCCACGCCGTAACCTGCGCCGACTCAGCCGTAGTCAGGGTGCGGCCATAACGAACCTCAACATCACTCACAGTCGCATAAGCCATGACCGCACCCCTTCCCTACTTCTTCGTGTAACCGGAATCCAGCAGCGCCTGAAGGATCGAATCAGGCACGGTCGAAACCTGCCCGCCCGGCCCAACAAGCTCCGTGTAACCAGACGCAGAAACGGCCACCTCATCAGTGACCGCTTCCGTGAAATCTTCGGTTGTAGTTGCCTTTTTGATAGCCACAAGGGCTCCTATTCTGGGAACAAGTCCCCGTACAGTGCGAGCATTTCCCGTGCCCACCGAACCTTGTCATCAACCCGCTGGCCAGAAGGCTGAGAGCGGGACCAAAGTTCTAGGTTCTCGGGGCGGTTGTCGGCGCGAATACCGTTCTTGTGATGAACATTCTCGGTGTCAAGCATTGGGCGTCCAAGCATGTCCTGCATCACCTTTCGGTGCTCCAAGATCTGCCCGTAGTTGCCGTTTTTCTTGGCGCCCGGGTAGTCGGCGGGGACCCCAACCACGGCATACCCCTGAGAGTTGACGAAGCGCTTTCCGAGTTCGCGGCGGTAGGCGTACATGCAGTCTCGTGAGCAGAATGTGGTGTCGCTAACTTGGCTTTTAGCTTTGTCAACAACCACTCCGCAGCGAAGGCATGGAATCGAAACCCGAGAATCGGCATAACGCTCGGCGTTCAGCTCCCGCGACCTTTCGGCCCGCCGCTTAGACAGCGAGTAGCACTCGTGGTTGCAATAAAACCGCGGCGCGTCCGCTGACTTCAGTCGTGTAACAGGCTCTCCGCAATGGTCGCAAGCCTTTGTGATGCGTTCTCGACTTCTTACGTTCCCCAACTCTGCCTCCCTGGTAATTTCTGACTATTACCAGTTTAGCAGAGTTAGGAAACGTAACGAATCTCAAACGTGTCAGGCGTTATTTGCGAAACGAACGAAACTCGACGGATCGTTGACGAGGAAGCCGTATTCGGCTTCAGCCAGGATCGCAACGAGGTTGTTCTCCCACAGGGAGGTCAGGACACCGTTGATAGTGACCGTCGCCTCGGTGGAGACGTTGTAGGAGATGCCACCAACGGCGCCCCACGCAGCCTGAGACCAGTCGCCGGCGAACCCGTAGGTCTTCGTGGCAGAGTCGTAGATGCCATCGCCGATGAAGGCCTGACGGCCCAGCAGGCGACCCTCGCGGACGGGGCCGGCAGTCTCGGTGAACGGCGACTCAACGAACAGCGGACGGTTCGCGGTGTCCTTCGAGCCGTTCAGGACGGGCTCGAAGCGGTTGTCGAACGCCCAGCCGGTCAGTTTCTTGCCAGCGTTGACGAGGGTGGACAGGCCCGCGTTCAGGTCGCCGTACACGTCGGTGAATGCCGGGGTGGTGCCGGTGAACTCCTGGACGCTGGAACCCGTAGCGAGGTTCGTGGAGAACGGGCTCGCGGTGCCGTACAGGGCCGCGGCATCGAACGCAACAGCGAAAGCCTCAGCGATCTGCGGGCGAATCAGGTCAATGTACCCGCCCGGATTCGCACGCAGAACCTCAGCAGACACGACCGCGATAGCGGCAATCTTCTTCGGGTCCATCGTCTTCAGAGCCATCGTGCCCTTAGACGCAGGCTTCTGAGCACCTTCAGCGACCCAGCCCGCACCGATCTTGCCGGTCACAACTGGAATCGACTGGCCATTCACGCCAAGCTGAACACGCGGCGCAAGCTGCTGAACCACAGAGGTCTTCGCGGCCTGCTCAAAAATAGCTGCCGACTGGTCACGGTTCAGGAAACCGGAAAAGTCGGAGAGCTTAGTAGCGGCGGTAATCGCCATAACAGTCTCCTAAAAGGTGGGGCTAGTTCAGCCCAAGTTTGTTTTTGATCGTGCTCAACAGCGGGTCGCCGTTCAGCGCGTTAGCCTCACCCTTCGCGCCCTGCGAGGGGTCAGGCTTCGGGGTGCCGGGAGTGTTCAACCGGGCAAGCAGAAGGTCAGCCTTCGCGGCAATATCGCCCTCCGTGTCGCCGGTCAGGAACTCGACAAGTTCCGCCGGGACGCCCTTGTCAATGGCGACCTTGTTGCGGACGTTCTCGGAGCGGAGCCGCGCGAGTTCGGCAGCGTTATCCGCCGCTTCCTTCTGCGCCCGTTCAAGGTCCGACAGTTTGGAGTCCTCAAACTCCTTCAGCCGGGCAGCGAGTTCGGCGTTGGCTTTCTCGGCAGCCTTGCGGGCATCGCGCTCCGCCTGAAGTGCCTTCTTGCCGCCGTCCCCGAGTTCCTGGGATTCGACTGCCTCAGCGTCCGCGGGTGCGGGAGCTTCGGCGGGTACTACGGTTGTGTCTTCCGACATGTGTTCGTCCTCCGTCGCGGATGGAAAACCCCCGAAGCATCGCGCTTAGGGGAAGTGTGTTTGGGGTCTTAGAGGACCCAGCCGTAAAGCTTCAACAGCCGCTTAGCGTCCGCCGAATCCTTGGCAATCTCATAAATCGTTTCGGGCATCAGGCGCGGCGACTTCAACCGGAAGTACTTACTGCCGTCCTTGAAAACGCCCTGCTCTTTGACGTACTGCGCCTGCGACATCTGCCAGTAAGCGTGACCGCGGCGCGTCGTTCCCTCGCGGGTGTACTTGATCGCCCGCCCGTTCACCTGGCCGGCGCGCACAGCACCCGCCTTGCGGTAAGCGTTGATGAGCTGGTTCATGTCAGCGCCGTCACGGAACGCTTGACCGTTCGCCTTAGACCCAAGAACGCGGTCCTGCTCAGTCGCGGACAGCTCCGACAGGTAAGCGTGCGGATCCGTGCGGACATCGTCGCCAGCATCCTCAGTCGATGGCACGTTGCGGCAATCGCAGCCGGGGTGGCGTAGAAAAGGCGTCTGATGGCTCGTCACACGACCCGCAAGGATCACGCAGCGACCGCACGACGGCGGATTCAACATCCGCGTCCAATGCTTCACGCGATGCGCCCCGCCGGACACCTTCTCAGCGGCTCGCCCCGTATCCGACAACATCGTCCCCGAAGCCAGCGCCAAATGCTGACCAGCCCGAGCCAACGCAACACTCGGCTCCAGCCCGGAAGCAACACCCAACTTCGCCTGAATTACCGCCCCATACGCCATCGACGCGACCGGCAAACCATCACCAGCGACACCAACAAACCGTGAACCAGCGGACTCATACAACGGAGCCTCAACAGCCCCGCCGGCCTCGCCCAAAACAGCCGGGACGTACGCCAACGCGCCATCAGCAACCCGCTCCTGAGCCGTGAACAACACCGCCAGCAGCGCGGGCTCGAACTTCGCATATGAAGCATCGAAATCCGAGCCCATCCGCCGCCACAAACGAGACACCGCAGCCGTAGCCGCGCCAATCTCCGCACGCTGAAACGCCGCGTAACTAAGCGCCGCCTCCGGTAGCTGCTGCAACATTCACAGGCTCCTTAGCGTCTAGTCGTGCAAGGTAGGGATCCTGGAACTCGGCATCACGGTAGGACCGGTCACGGTCCTTCTTCGCCTGCGACCAACCCAGCTCGTCCTGCACCGACTCGCGCGCGATAACGCCCGTGCCGTTCGCGTACAGTTTCGTGAGCGCGTCAGCCTTCTGCGCGAACGTCGGCGTGCCGGCGTCATACCATTCCGTTTTGATCTGGTTAGCCATCGGCCACGCACCAGTACGGAACCGCTCGGCAATCCCCTGGACCCACGCCCAGCCATCGCCCCAGTTCGACGCCTTACCCTCAGCGTTCAACACCAGTCGCGACTCATCAGCACGGATCGCACCCTCAGCAACCGGGTTCACCGAAGTCTGACCCAGATAGCGGGTAGGCAGGCCCGTAACGGACGACACCATCTGCCCGTAATGATTGATCGTGTCGTGGAAGTTCTTCAGATCCGAAGCGCTGAACTGCCCGACCTTCGCGCCGGCGTTCTGGTTCGCCCAAATCGCCGAATAGTACGACTGCCACGCAGGAATCGGTGCACCATCAGCGTCCACAAAATCGCCCTTGGACATGCCAAGAACCCACTTCTGCGGAACAGCATGAGTCTCCAGAGCGATCTGAAGATTAGTAATCGCCCTCGCCGCCGAATCAACCAGCGGAATAACGTCCTTCATCTCCGAAACGCCCAACCAATCGCCAGTGCGGCGACGATTCAGGAACATCACAATCGGCACACGACCCAGGCGGTGATCGTCGCGGGAAGTCTCAACCCACGCACCCGACTGCTTCTCCAACCAAACCGTGCTATCCGCCTCATACAGCGTCGCGTACTTCGGTGTCGGGTCTTCCTTCGTCCCGCCATAAACACGCAACGCAGAACTAATCCTGCGCGTCCGAGGATCCACAACAGCAGTCATCTCACGAGGGCTTTCAACCGTGATTAGCGGGTGATCTTTGTCCTCAGCGTTCGACCCGATGCACACAAAGCCGCGACCATAAATCAGCGTGTCCTTATGCAACAGCGCCGACTCAGAATCCAGGTTGTTCGCATCCCAATGCTCCCGCAAAACACCCGACGAAACCTGCTCACCAGGAAGAATGAAATCCTTCACCCGCAAACGCTGCTCAACCGAATCAACAGCCACCCGCGACCAGTTAATAACCGTCTCAAACTTGCGGAGTTCAGGGGGTACAGCCAGGCCGATGTGCTCCAAAACCTGCGAACCCTCGTAATACTTCCCCAAACGCTCATCATCACGACCAAGCGCGTCCAACTGCATATTCAGCTTCGTAACAAGGGCTGACTGTTCGGTACTCAACGCCACAACGGCCCCTATCTGAAGACAAACATGCGATTATCGGTGACTTCGCCCCAGCCGGCCTCATGGGCATCAGCGGCGGCGGTATGGGAAAGGATCTTCGCCATGACGGCGTCAATCTTCTGGTGGTCGGTAGGCTTACCAAGGACGTACTTCTGTCCAGGCTTGGCGATCTTCTTGGCGTTCGCGGCGTGAACCGTCGCAATCGGGCAACCGTCATGCCGGATCCTGCCCTGCGCGAGGTCAATCTCAAACCGGCGAATCTCCGGGTACATGCGACTAATGCTGTTCGTCGGCCACTCGAAAACGTGCTCGTCGCCGTACTTCAACGACCAGTCACCAATCTCCGACATCCAGTCGTGCGGGTCGCAATACATCCGCGCCACGTCGTACACCTCGAACAGCTCATCAACCGCCGCATGAACCTCGCCGCGGGGAATGTAGCCGCCCCACTCCGCCGGATCCCAAACAGTAGGCCGACGATCCGGCCCATACCGCGGCGTGAAACTGAAGCCGTCGATGGTCTCGCACTGAAGCGCCGTATGGTCGTTGTTCTCCGAACCATCCATGCCGATACAAATCTGGGTGCCAGCTTCAGGATTCGGCAGCCACAACATTTCCGGCATACGCACCATCCCAAAGACCATCACGAAGCCACGAACCCAGGCCATGCACAATCCGGTTCCCATAAAAACGCTCAGCCTGCGACGGGTCAGTCTCCATCAACTCCGCAGCCTCAGCCTCGATAGCATCCAGATCAACCCACGGCGAACCCTCATACACGAACTTGTGGATCCGTCGCCGCTCAGCCTTGTTCTTATACGACAGATCAGCCGGCGGCTTACGGTAGAAGCGGTAAATGTCGGTGCTCTTAGACTCGTAGGTCTGTTGAGCCGTCGAATTCTCGGCAGGATCCCAAGGGTTCGTCCACTCAATCGAGCGGCCACCCATACCAGCCAGACCACGACGCATCGTCTGAGCAACACGAACCATCTTGTTCTGCACCGTGTAAATGCCAGACTCGTCAAAGTTCGCAAAGTTGATCGGGTTACCAAGCCGCGACATCGCCGAAGACGTGACAGCCTCGATCTTGCCGTTATTCGGAAGACGCACAAACTGCTCGCCCGTCTTCATAATCGAATCCCGGGCCCCACCGCGAACCATCGCCTGAAGCGGCCGGTACACGTTGTCTACCTGCTCCTCGGACGTAGCCACAAGCTGAATCAACGACGTATTCCGCGGAATACCCATCGCATCGCCAGGCTCATACTCATAGAAGAAGTCGCAGTCGCAACCGTTCGCGTGACACGAATAAACCTCGCCGCCCTCAGCCCAGCCACCAAACACAACAGGGCCGGCAGCCTCAAGCAACGTCACAGCCGCAGCGAGCGGGCCCTTACCAGTCTTCTGCGGCGCCACAACCTGAGAACGCCGATACGTGAAGGCTGGAGCCAACACTGGACGCTCAGGAACCCACTTAGCCGCGCCCTTGACCCGATAATGATTCGCAATGATCTGCAACTGCCAATCAGACGGGATAAACGGGCGCCCCTTATCGAAACCATCAGGCACCGAACAATGCGACTCGATCCAATCAGCCCCAAGAAAACCTAGAGTCTGACCAGCCGGAAAATTGATACTGAAATCATCCGTCATTCCCCACAACCTTTAGCCGGGCACGAGACGAAGACTTCCGGGCAACAACAGGCGCAACCTTCGGAGCATCACCCGCCGGCAACTGCCAACGAAGACGATTCAAACCAGCCGTAGACAACCCCAAAAGCTCCTGGTGCTGCTTCACCAAAGTCCGAACCGAACCCGACGCATCCGCCTTCTCAGCCTCAGCCAAGTAACGGACATACAGCGCAACCTCATCCTCAAGCCCAAGCCGAAGCCACTCAGTAGCCTGCGGCTTGCTCCAGAGCCGAGCCCAGATAGTCGCCTCACGGCCCGACAACTCATCAAGCGGAAACTCCGGGGGCTCAAACTCAGGAGCGGTAAGGACCGTCCACGTCGCAGAATCGCCGGCCCTCTCACGCCGCAAAGCAGCAGGATCCGCAACCCGACCGGCATTTCCTCTAGCACCACCAGACGCCAACGGAACACCACCAATCAGGGGTTGAAAACGGTTCTCAAAAGGGTTTTGATTCTGGAAAACTTCTTAGAGCCCTCACCGGCGGTCTGGCGGGGGAGGGGCCTTCGGTGGTACTGCCTACCCCTATGCGGCTAGGTCATGTTCGCTGTAGTACTTGCCGTCACCAAGCACCGCGTTGCACCATCGGTGAGCGAGGCGCAGGTTGTCACTGCTATGGTCTGGGATGATGTGGTGTGACTGAGGAATGATGTGGTCCAGTGATGCGGCCCAGTCGTCGTTGACATGCAGGCTCTTATCAACGGGGCCACTGCATAGCTGGCACGTCCAGTTGTCACGCTCGTAGATGGCGTACCTTCTTCGAGGTACGATCCAGTTGCTGGTCTGTCCCTTGTTGGCCCACTGCCTACGCTTAGCGCATACAGTAGAGCAGCAGAGGGGAGCAGTGCTTCGGCCCCACACCTCAGCAGTGAACCCATCACCGCACCATGCACACTGACCGTTGACGAACGTGCGATTAGCTGCTGGCAGTTGGCGATCCCATGTTGGATACGGCTTCATGCGCCGAGGCTTTACGGGGCCCACGATCTGTGACTTAGTCAGCTTGGCCGCCATGCTATCTTTGCGAACCAGGTTGGCCCTGCATTCATTCGAACAGACAGGGCGCCTTGCCTTGCTAGTGCCAGCGTTCTTCATCACTTCAGTGCCACAGAACGCACATGCAGTTAGCTTCTTTGCGTGGCGATTTGGTGCGTGTTCCTGGTTGTAGTGCGATGCGCATAGCCCTCGTGCTCGGTGTGCGCGGTCGCAGTTGTCTTTGGTGCAGGTCTTCATTGTTCCCCCAAGGAATGCGTAAGGCCCGGCACTTGGGGTACCGGGCCTTACTCGCTGCGGGTAATTAGTCCGCAGGTTCTTTTGTATTCAGCTATTGGTGCGCTTTACGCCCGCCGGCAGAGTTGTTGCAGAAGACGTGGCTTGGACCTATGTACTTGCCTCGGTCTAGATCGTCGTGGTCAAGTGCCCAAGGTGTATTAGGTGCGATGAGTTCGCTGCACCGTGCGCAGCGCTTTCGCCCTTGCTGCACTTCCAGGTTTATGCGGGCCCGTGTCTTCTGGTGCGCGGATCCGTAACCGCGGGCTGTTGATGTCCCGCGTTCCTTTTCGTAGGCCGCGTTATGCGTTGAGCAATAGCGCCCATCAGCAACGTGTGGGCAGCCAGGCTTAGGGCAGATTCGCTTAGCCCTTGCCATTAGACGGCGCGCGTTGGTGCGCGGAACATCAGCTCTACATGGTCGGCGCTGATCGCACTGTTGCGTACCTCATACAGTCTTGGCGTGCCGTTGACGATGCGTCTGCGTTTGAGGGCTTCCGTGTTCATGGTTGCCTCAGCTTCACGCAAGCACTCTTGTACGTGCGCGGGGTTAGCTTTCAGTCCTGCCGCTATAGTCTTAGTGACCAGTAGGCTCGCTTCAATCTCCACGCCTCCCCCTTCAAGTTGGTGTGGCCGCGTCATCACGACGAGGGCCATGTGCTTGACCCTGCACGGGAGACAGTTCCACCTCTTTCACTAGTGCTTGACTGTCTAGTCTGTAACGGCTGATTGTTGGTTATCAGTCGTCTTCGGCTGGGTTGGTTAGCATCTCTAGTCCGCGGTGGAGTAGCCCAAGCCGGTGGTGGTATGGCGCGTCCATGCCTACGTTGAGGTACATCGTTTGGCTTGGGTCGCTTGCGATTGCTGCGGCAACTGTTGCTTGCCAGGCGGTGAGGAGTAGGACTTCGTCGCCGCATTCGTCGGCGATGTGCGCGGCGATGGCGGCGTGCACGGCTCGCAGTGTTGTCTCGCTCATGCCGTCTCCTATGCCGTGAGGATGGTTAGTGACGAGAGGTCGAAGCCGTTGTCGGTCACGTCGAAAACCATGAGCCCGGGATCACTGTCGCGGCCTTGTGTCTGCCGGAACCAGTCAGAGCCGTTGTCCAGCGTTGGGGCGCCAAGCCACCAGCGCTGGCGACCGCTGGATGGGTTGCGTCCAGCCACCCCAGACCCGAACGAGTGGTAATGCCCAGTGACCAGAACATCCGCATTGGCAACTGCCTGCGCTCCGAAGGTCTGCTTCTGCCACCATGTGATCGCCTGCCCTGGTCCGAACTGGTTTCCGTGTACGATGCCGATCTTTGTTCCGTAGAAGTCCACGACGACACTCTCGTCGTACTCTGCCGGCTTGACCCATGAGACGTTCATGCGGGATGCGTCGGTGACCTTCTGCACTTGCTTGTGCATGAACAGCCCAAGGTCATCCGATGGGCGCCCGAGGTTCTGTTTCCCGCACCGCCAAGCAGCGTGGTTCGAGGGCACGGCTGCAACGGTTACTTCGGCGTGCCGTTCAGCGAGTGCGATGTACTCGAACAGTTCAGTGCCGTAAGTGTCAAGCTGGCCGGAGAGCGAAAGGTCATTGGTGAACATCGGATTTCCACCAGACTCGAAACCCTCAATCCCGTCGCCGGCGTCAGCCACGAGGATGTGCGCGGGGCTTCGTTCGCCAAGTAGTGCATCGAGCTTCTCCCGGATGATCGTTGAACGCTCGATGAGTTGTGCAGTCCCACCGCGGGATCCGGTCTTGCCGATCTGCGGATCCGCCCACACAATCACCGTCGCGCGGTTAGCATTCGCGTGTTCGCGCGCGCTCGGCGTTGCGCATCGTGCCGCGGCGTAGAGCGCCGGCAGGTCGAGGCGTGATTCAACGCTTTTGCGCGTGAACCGTGCCGAGTAGGAGTAGAGCCAGACAATGTCGCGGTCGCCGTCGTCGGTGCGCTTCGAGGACTGCCACGAAGACATCTTGACCGTGTCGTCGGCGATAACGAACTCTGCCGGGTCAAGGTTGAAGCGTGCGAACACGGCAGACCAGTCACCACGGATCGGCTCGGTCACTTCAATGCCAGTGAACGAGCCGCCCTCGGAGGTTAGTTCGAGGCGCCCGGCAGCAAGCGCTGGTTGTTCGGCTGCCGGCTTGCAAACGCATTTACCGGCGCGGTGGTCGTTGATGGCCGATTTCCCCATGCCGAGGAACTTTGCGGCCTGCCTGGAGGTCATCGCCTCAGTGTTGGGGGTCAGTATCGACGCATACTTGCAGCGGCTCATGTTTTGTCCTTGCTCAAGGGGTTTAAGTGTTGCCGGCAGGTTTGTGATTCCAGCGTGTCGGCGAGGCTGGTGGGGCAACCGGGCTTGCGTGGTTGAGTGACATTTCCCGGAAGTGTTAGGTGCCATTTCCTGCGCGTCCGCAGGTCATTCGGCCAATGGCTTGACCCTCTCGGCAATATTGCGCATCGGTATCGTTGAGAGGCGTGCGAGAAGTGAATCCCTGCGCCGGCGCCCGCCACTGATGAGCGGCAGGGCGGGCTGCGATGGAGTGGAATCCCCTTTCGGGCGCGTCACGTCAACATCGCTTTCCGGCGCAGGAAACTTATGGGCGGATTGCTTTTGCGGTTCCGCGGAGGAGTTGGATGGCGTGGACGGTGCCGGTGAGCGCGCCGTTAGTCGCCAACTCTGGGAGTTTGCCGTCGAGGTAGTCGGCGAAACGGACAAGGGCCGCAGCGTCATTCAGCTCAGCGACTTCGACGGGGTGGCGGGCGCGCTTCTTGGGATCGTACATGGCGCGCTCCTTTGATTTGTGACACACAAAAGGCCCGGATCGCTCCGAGCCTTCGTGGTGGTTCGCTCTTGGTTACTTTTCCCACCTAATCATAAGATTAGCACATCTACCCCTAAATAGTAGTAGAAGATAGTAGAAAGATAGGCATAGTTACCGTTTCGTTATCAAGCGGCCTTGCGACGTGCCGCCATTCTCTTAGCAACGCCGTACACATCTGACACGCGGTATTGCTTGCGGCCTTCAGTGTTTACGGGGGTTAGGTGTCCGAGCATGACCCAGTTCTCGATGTTCTTTGGCTTGATGCTGACCCCGTACTCTTTGAGGGCGCGAACGACGATGGCGGGGGCTCCAATAGCGTCCCATGCTGCTCCGATTGCCGACCGTTGCCTGTCTGCCACGCCCCAGCTAGTGCCGCATACCCGGCACTTGATCTGGTCCTGGTCCTTCAGCGGGGTCAGCGGGTTGGTGCATGCCTCACCGTTGAACACGGATCCGCATGCGCCGACGTTGATTCGTTCGCCGGGTGGGAGGGTTGCTTGAACGCACTTCTTCAGCAGTCCGCCTAGTTCACCCTTGACCCGCCCTGCCCAGTCTTGCCGGCGCAATGTGTTCATGTGGGCGAGCAGGTAGGAAGATAGCCCGGCGCTGTCCCGGCCTGTCAGTGGCGCCCGTGTGACCTTGGCGAGTTCCAGGGCCGTCCGCATCAGCCACTTATCCAACGCCATGTGTGCGTCGAGGGCGGTGTCGTTGATCGGCAACGGCGCGTGCAAGGATCCGCTAGACGACACCCGCTCACCATAGGACGCGGTCAGACTCGCCCTCGGTACAGCACGCACCAAATCCCCAACAACCGCATCCGTCTCAGCCAACAACTTCGTCACATCCGACACGCATGCCGGGCAAATCGTGTCACCGTCGAGCGGGGTGAGGCCGCAGGGGCAGGTCATTTAGGCTCCCAGATGAGTTCTAGGTGGTCGAAGAATGGAAACAGTGAAGAATGTTCCCACTCGTCGTCGCAGGCCATCTGAGCCCAGAATCCATCCTCGGTGAGTTCGAGAGTGTAGAACGACTGACCGTTTACGTTGACGCCCCTTGCAATAGTTCCGGGCCGCACTTCTTCTGCCTTGGATATGGTCCTGATTTTGCGGCTCATGTCTGCTCGCTTTCTAGGATTCGTCGTATGGCGGTGGGGGAGTATTGGTCGCGGGAACGTTGCATGTCGAGCTCGAACAACGCTTTGGCGATCCGTGCACGGGCCTCCGACTCGCGGGCCAGGAGCGCGTCGTAATTCACCGTGCGATCAGTCATTGGATGCACGCTTTGAGGCCGCACGAACGAGCTCGTTGTACTCATCGAGATGAATTGCCTTCATGGTCTGCATGGTGACCCAAACAGTCTTACCCGAGCTCTCAGCGGTCCACTCCCGAAGCGTCGAGTTGAGTGGGAGCCCGAGCCGATCAGCCATAGCCTTACCCAGCTCCTCATCGAAGCGCGTCAACTTTCCAGTAGCCATGTTTTCTGCCTCCCTCACAGCCCGCACCTCGCGCATTCCCCGTCAACGTGGCATCCTTCCGCAACACATTTCCGCCGGCGACGGTTCAGGATCGCACGGGCAAGGGCGGCGTCGTCCTCACCATCACCACCCGCCAGGCTGATTAGGTGCTCCGTGTAATCGCTCATGCGAGGTCCAGTCGTTCGTTGATTGCCTTGACCGTGGCCCATGCGTGATCAGAGTTGGGGATAATTTCCTCGCCTCCCTCATAACGGACCGCCTGCAAAGCCGCGATCATGTTTGCGGTGCGCTGCTCGTATGCCAGCGCGAGGGTTGCTTCTACTCGGGCCCGGCTGATTTCGTTTATGGTGCCGTTACGCAGGCGGTTTACGGCCTGCTCGGCGTGCTGATTCATGCTCATGTTCACTCGTTTCTCTGTGTTCCGGTCGCTCATGCCCGTTGTTTAATTCTACCCCGAAATACTAGTAGGCGGTAGTAGAAGTGTGGACAAAAGTTAGGGGCGTTTGCCTGTCCTGCAAGCCCTGCACTGGCGTCCACCGCGAGCCGTGAACGCCGTATTTTCGGCGGTGAACTCGTGGCCCCATTTGCAATGAGTCTGCCGCTTCCGCTCGCCCCGGTCCCACATGGCCTGGTTGTTCGCCTGCTGCTGTACGGCGCGCAGGTGCTCGGGTCGCACGCATGCCTTGTTGCTGCAAATGTGATCGATGTGCAGGCCTTCGGGGATCGGGCCTACCGCCAGCTCGTAAGCTACGCGGTGTGTGGACTTCACGGTGTGCTTGCCGTCCTGGTGGACTCCAATTACTCCGTACCCGCTGGGGCGCTTGGCTCCCTGCCAGATCCAGCATTCACCATCAACCGCAGTTCGCAGCGCGAGTCGTTCCCTGACGCTCGTACCCCGCAGCTTTCCGCCGGGATAGGTTTCGCTGTAGGGAGTTTCGCGGGCGGAGGTAGTTCGATTAGACTGCATAGCAGCCCTCCTAATCAGTCGCATTGATTTCTAGGGTTAGGCCTCGGTAAGTGTTTCCAGCACTTCCGGGGCTGTTTCTATTATCCCACATCTTCCGGCCTTTTCCCCGTCAAAATGGCAGTAAAGTCGCGCAATGTCATCGTTACCCATTGGTCCTCTGCTTTACCTTTGCCGTGACGTTTGTGCAGAATTACGCCAGCTAGAGCCGAGTCATTCACTCGCTCGACTTCCACCTCTGAAGCCCAGACGCCGAGGTTGATCCTGGCTGTATTTTTGGCTTCAAGCACAAGCCGCTGCTCGTGGATGCCAATGCCGCCGATATCGCCGCGGTACTTGGCTCCTGACTTCACCCGACGATCCGCGAACGGGAACCCCTGCGACTTTAGGTAGTCGGCGATCATGCGCTCGAACGTCGAACCCTTCTGGCGGTGATATGCGGTCATGCGGCATCCTCCAGTGGTGTGATGAGTCCGAGCGCGTAAGGGTCATCAATTCCAGAGCGGGCCCAAGTAGCGCAGGTCGTAGGCGTGATCCTTTGCGAAATCCAAGCGCTCCTGAACGTCGGCCTTCTCGGCTCGCGCCCGCAGGATTGTCGGCCTCAATCCTGGCCCGAACTCTTCAATCTCTTCATCCGAGTATTCATGAGCCCGCAAGATCCGCTTGTACTTCTTGCGAAGTCCAGCTTTTGCGATGGCCCGCCGCCCAGTGATCGAGCTAACCGGCTTGTCGCTGATGATGCTGTTGCATTCACCGCATGCCGGGACGGTCAGAACGTGCTTGCGGGCCGCATCACCAGTCACGCGCACCGGCATCAGGTGATCCCGCGTGAACCCGCCGCGACCACAGTAGATGCAAATCCGGTTCGGGTATTCGAGTCGTTCTGGCGCATGAACCAGAAGATGCCTTGGCTCCATGCAAAGCTCTGTTCCGCAGCCGGCTTCGATCCAGCACCACGGCATGATGGTTACGCCGGCTTCGATGGCCGCGATAGCAGCCTGCTCCTGGTAGTGCTCGGGAGTTCCACGCCACTTCCAGCACTCGTCTTGCGTCTCCGGGTAGATCATGCGCTAATCCCGCGCCGCTGAAGGTCGTCCCTGCGTTCCTGCCTGCCCAGTTCAAACAACCTGTCCCACTCCTCCGGGTTACGAGCCCGCCACGACATCGGGTGCTTCGCCGGGGCCGGGGCTGCCTCGATAGCCGAGACTTTCGCGTCACGACTCGTCCGGATGTTCGCCGCACGCTTGCTGATCGCGGCAGGAGAAGCGGCGATGTTCTCGTTCGCTTTGTAATGCTCCAACACCGCCTGCTTAGCAACATCCGGTGCGACGTTCCGCATCGAATACGCCCACGTCTCCGCGGCAGCCTCGTTGAGCATCACGCGGGGGTCAACCTGGTTGATCCAGGTCAGCATCGCGATCGTCTGCTTGTGGTCCATCTGTCATGCCTCCAATTCGAAAGGTGCGGTTCGTGCGTCGTAATCCCGGAGCATCGCCATGCCCTTAGCAAGTCCTCGGGCGCTGTGGTCCATGCGTGCCGGCTGCGATGATTTGGCGTTGAGGATCCAGTTCCGCCACGTCGCCGCCCAGTCCAGCTTTGTTGCGTCCTTGCCCGACTTCGCCACCCAGTAGTTGATGAACTTCTCAGTCTCGGTGTGGAGATCGGCGTTCGGGGCTTTGGTGGCTGCCCAGAGCTTCATCTCTGGAGTTACCTGGAAATCTTCTGCGATTCGTGTGGCCCGCTTGCGGGGCTCAGAAGAAGCGTTAGCTTCTTCTTTTATCTTGGATCGGGTCGGGTCGGGTCGGGTCGGGTCGGGGTGTCCGGACTCCCGCTGGTGTCCCTCCGTCCGTCCCTCACTTGTCCCACCGGGACGCCGCAGGGACTCCCTGTACTTCCGCTTACGCTCAGTCTCACGGTCGCGGGCCTCCATGATCTGCTCGCGGGTGGGCTGATACTTGTCCCATCCCTTGAATTGCCAGCCTTCTTCGGCCTCATCCCACAGCCCGCACTTCACCAGGTGAGCGGCGATTGCCGGGGTCGATGCCAGCTCCTCAATGACGTAGTCGGGAACGAACCCGTCAGTCATTTCCTTTGCGGACCATGCGCCGGCGAGTGTCCACAAACCGATTGCGGAAGATCTCACACGCCTTTGGAGTCGGAGTACAGGCTTTGAGTTTGTGAACCCGTCGTCAATTTTGAACCAGGCCATTTATGCTGTCGCCTTGTCGTCTCGGAGTAGTGCTTGGATGAGGTCGCCGCGGTGTGCGCGTTGTAGGCGTCGTTCGAGGCTGGTTTCGCGGCCTGTGTAGCCGAGTTGGTGGACGATGGTTCCGCGGCCCTGGTTGAGCCGGAGCATGTGCTCAATCTCGGCGACCAGTTCCGTGATGTTCATTGGGGGTTCGGCGAGTTCGGCTTTCCGTGCGGCGTCAGCGGCTTGCCGGGCTTGTTGGCGCACCAGGAGCGCCTCGCGGGTCATGCGGCACCAGCCAGAAGTCGGGTCGCTACGTCGCGGACAACGTTGACGGTGACAGCGTTGCCGCACTGCTTGTATCGCTGGGTGTCGCTACCGATGGTCCACCGGTCCGGGAAGCCCTGAAGGCGCTCCCACTCGACTGGGGTGAGGCGCCGGTCGCCTTGTGGCGTGCGGAGGATCGTCATGCCGCTGTGGTTTCCGCCGGAGTTGCCACCCGCGGTGAGTGTTCGAGCAACTGCGGTTTCTGTTGTGAGGCCGACTGTTGAATGCGGGTTGCTCGATCCGGTGGGAGAAAATACTTCGGGTCGGGGTGTTCCTCCAAGATTTCCCACAAGGTAGATGCGTTCTCGGTTCTGGGGGACGCCGTAGTCCTTTGAGTTGAGTACCTTGTACTGGACGTCATACCCCAGCTCATCAAGGGTCCGGAGGATGGTTCGGAGAGTTTGCCCGTTGTTGTGGCTGACGAGCCCTTTGACGTTTTCGAGGATGAAGTAGCGTGGCTCTCGTGCTCGGATGATGCGGGCAATGTCGAAGAACAGGGTGCCGCGAGTTTCATCAAATCCGAGGCGTTTGCCGGCGATGCTGAATGCCTGGCAGGGAAATCCACCAACGAGAAGATCGAACTCTGGAAGGGTATCGGCTTTGATTGTGGTGGCGTCGCCGTAGTTGTCATGGTTGAAGTGCTCCTCGTAGGTTGCGATGGCGTGCTTATCAATTTCGGAGTATCCGACGCACTCTGTCGTGATGCCGAGCCCCTTGGCTGCTTGTTCGATGCCGAGTTCGAAGCCGCCGATTCCGGAGAACATGCTGAAGTACTTGATGCTCATGCGGCTTTTCCTTTGCGTCGGTGCGATTGGTCCCAGGTGGCTGCTTCGAGGGATGCGAGGTAGAGGTTGTGTTGTCCGCCCCATCTCGGTTCGGGCAGGTCGGCGGCTCGTTGTTCCCATGCCCGGATTTGTTCGGGCGTGGGTGCGTAGGTGCGGATTTTTGGTACTTTGCGGATGAGGTTGTTGCGGTGTTCGATGCGTGCTTCGAGTTCGGCTTCGATGCGGCGGAGTTCGGCGAGGCGTTCGCGTGCTCGTTCTTCGGCTTCTCGGGCTTCTTTTGCGGCGCGTGTTTCGCCGTAGTTGTAGGGACTCACCGCCAGCACCGCCTGAATTCGGCGTCCATGTGGTCGCACGGGCTGTGCGGGCAGGCTTCCCAGGTGGTGAGGGTGTGCGCCGTCTCATGCCAGCGTCTGAACGCCGCCATGTTCTCCGCAACCGATAGATGAAACGGGCTCATGGTTTGCATCTTTTCTACTAGTAGTTGGTGGTAGGTGGGTGGGCATGGCGGGGCTCGGAAGCCCCGCCATGCTGGGGGTTGGTTAGTACCAGTCGATGAGCTCTGCGTTGTTTGTGTTCAGTTCTTCGAGCACGTCGTCCGGGAACTCGCTGAGGGTGTCGGGGGTAACGAAGTCGTCAGGTACTTCAACGACATGCGTACTGCGCCACTCGCCGGTGATGGTTACTTCCTTCATAGCTACTTCTCCTCTCAGAAGGGCGGGTCGGTGAGGTTGCCGTTGCTCCACTGGCCCGGCGAGTTGTTGCCGGTTGTGGCCTGGTTGCCGCCCCAGTTGCCTTGCGCGGCGCCGTTTCCGCCAGATGCTGCCGGTCCACGGTTGGCGCGGGGGACGATGGCGATGGTCTTGGGCTTGATTTCCGCGGAGAAGCCCTTGGTGCCGTCCTTCTTTTCGCAGGTGCGGACGGCGGCGGTTCCGGTGATGAGAACCTTTGTGCCCTTCAGCAGGTGCTCGGCCAACGCTTCGGCTTTCTGCTCCCATTCGGTGACGCGCCACCAGGTTGTTTCGCCGGCGTCTTCCCACTGGTTGGTCTGCTGGTTGAGGCGTCGCGGGGTGTCGCCGACGCTGAACTCCAGCTTTGCCTTGCCGTTCGGGGTGAAAGTCAGCTCAGAATCGGAACCGAGGTTGCCGGTAAGGGTAATGTCTGCCATGTTATTTCTGTCCTTTATTGTTGTCGCCGAAGATGGCGCCGATTGCTGCCCGAACCTGCTTGGTTGCGACTTCTGCCGCGCCTTCAAACTCCCATGCGTCAAGGCCTGGGTTGCCGCCAGTCCATGCGATCTCACGCTTTACGGATGTCCCGTCGAACAAGTTCAACGATGACTGTGGCCGTGCCTGCCATGCTTATGCCGCCTTTGTTGAGTGGGTGTATTTGGTGAGGTTTTCGGTGTTGAAGCCGGACCACATGAGGTCGGTTTCTGGGTCGCCTGTTGAGACGATCACGACGGGGGCCTGTTGGAAGCCGAGTGCTTTGATTGCTTCGGCGTCCTTGGGTGATTTGGTGATGTCTATCAGGGTGTAGGGGATGTCGTGTTTCTTCAGCCACCGTTTCGTTGCGTCACATTGGACGCAGGCCGGTTTGGAATAGACGGTTACGGTTCGCATTGGTTCCTTAGATTGGTTCGGTCATTCGGGTCCAGTGCCAGCAGGATCCGTGGGGGTAGTAGCGCACGTCGAGCGAGCCGCCGCGTTCTGCCCAGATTTGGGCGCGGATTGCGCGGGCCGCGTCAAGTGAGGGGCAAGCGAGCTTTCCGCATCGACAGCGGCTAAGCGGCGGGCGGTGCATCGGCCTGGCCCGTTGCGAGTGCGTGGATTGCTTCGAGCACCTTCTTGGGTGCGCCGGCGTTCTGCGCGGCCTTGTAGAGGGCGCGCAGCAGGTCAACGTCGCCTTCCGTTGCGTACGCTTCGGATACCCAGTCGCGGGCCGGTGCAGCGGCGGCGAGTGGCTGGACGGTGAAGCTGCGACGTTTGCCGCGGGTTGCGGTGAGTGCGACGGTGTGCGGCTTGTCGATGTTGGACAGGTGCGAGATCTCAATGCCGCCAACCTTTTCGCGCCCGAACGTGATTTCCGGGTTGCGCACGAGGGTCAGTCGCCGCCCACCGTACGTGCCTGCTTCAGCACCCCACGCGGACACCATGACGCGGCGCATGCTCTTCGACGGCCGGTAGGCGCGTCCGGGGAACTCCACCAGGCGGACATCGACGGGCTGCTCGGGGCTACCCTTAGCGACCTCAGCAATGGTCACAGTCACCGGGCCAGCCATCAGATCGTCAGCGTTCAACTGGTCGGATTTCGGTGCGATGCTTTGGGTAAGGTCCATCAGATGCTCATTTCGATGTCGTTGTTGATGCCGAGGAGTTCTTCGGCTTGGTAGATGGCCCACATGGGGAGGCTGATGAGGTCGGCGTTGGGGTAGCCGGGCCAGGTGTTGGTTGCAACGCATTCGCGGTAGATGCGTTTGGCGCGGTCGTTGAGCTGCCGTCCGATGTTGATGGCTTCGATGTCGAGCTCGACCACGGACACAAGGTAGGGCTCGGTTTTTTCAACGAGTACGAAGTGGAAGGGCAGCTCTTCGCCGGTCGCTGCTTTGACGCCGTCGATGTAGTGCGCGGCTGACTGGTGGTAGCCGTATTCGTGGGCGGTTTTGCCGAACTCGTTGGGGTCGGCGCTGCGGGTCGTTTTCAAGTCGATCAGAAGGCCAGGCTTCCAGGCGTCGGGGCGGCACTTCAGCATCGTGCCTTCCTCATCCCAGAACACGGACTGCTCAGCCTTGTGGTTCGTGAACAGTCCCCGTGCGACCTGGTGCGCCATGACTGATTCATACATGGCATAGACCTGCGCAACCTCCTTGGTCAGGAGCGGCTGCTTACCATCATCGAGTGCAGATGCCTTTGCGGCCTTAGCATCCTTGGTGAGCCAGTTGTCGGCCTCAACGATTGCGATCCCGGAGGAGTCACCTTCAAGGATGAGCGAGTGCGCCGCGGTTCCGAGGGTGAAGGCGTCGGAGAACTTCGGGTGGGTCAGGTCGTGCTGGTAGTGCGCCGGCGTTTTCGTTGCGAGCGTCTTCAACGACGTACTGCCGAGTGCCGGGTCTGCGTGGTAGGCGGCGTTGCTGATGCCGTCGTAGATTCCAGGCTTCAAAATTGCCTTCTTTCGTAGGGTTCAATTCTACCCCGTTCTAGTAGTAGTCGGTAGTAGATTGGTGGGCAAGGTTATTCGCGGTCTTCGGGTCCGAGGGGTGTGGTGATTGCGTCGTCATCCTTGCACCCGCATGAGTCGTGGCAGGCGAACGGGTTGGGGTCGGTGCGGCGCTGCTGGTCCAGTTCGCGGGCTGCCCGCTGGTGTGCCTGGTCGAGTGGATCCGGGGTCATGACTCCCTCCAGATGCCGGGCATGGGGCGGCAGACGACCTCATACCATTGGGGGTGTTCCGCCGCTATTGATCGGGCGCTCTCCTCTGAAGGGTGGCCGGCGATGTGCAGCGATACGATATCGCGCACGCCCCACTGCGTTTCCTGCATGTGCGGGGCTGCGGCTTCGAGGGCGGCGCGTGCGTCAGCGCGTTTGGCCTCCAGATACTCAGGCAGGAGCGGTCGGCCCTTAGTCAAAGCCGAAACCGCCGCATCGAACGCGGCTTCCGGGATCACAGCACGCCGCCCATGACCATGCCGATGAGGTCGGGCGCCCATTTGTCCATGTAGGCGAGCGCTAACCGTTCCTGTTCGGGGTCGCGTTCGGCGTAGTTGAGGATGTTGTTGCGGGCGAAAGTTGATCCCGGCTCAAAATTGACGGTCATTGCTGCTCCTGGGTGTAGTTTGCGTGGTGGCTGGTGTCCTGGCATTGCGGGTCGGGGTCGCTGTGGTGGACCCAGATGCCGCCCGTGAGCTCTTTGTACGCGCGGCAGGTGTTCAGATGCGCCATGACCGGCCCTTGACGCTGATGGGTAGTTCGCGGTCGTGGGCGAGTGCCGGGCGGATAGCGAGGCCGACAAACACCAGCGCGGCGAGGATGAGGGCGATCATGCCGGCACCTTCTTCGCGTACGAGTTGGCAAGTGTGAGTGCAGCCTGCCAAGTCGAAACCTCTTCGTAGAGGTCGAAGTCGGTTGACCTTGCAAACCAGTAGCGCTGACTGTGTGGCCTGTTCTCGCAGCACCAGTCTTTGCACTGCCAGATGTTGATGCGCTTCATGCAGGCACCTTCTCTTTCGTTGCGGCCATTGGTTCGACGTGTGCGAGGAGTGCGGCGACTTCCCGTGCGAGCTGTGCGTTCAACGAGTCGAGGAGGTCGGGTTTGTTGTTGACCGTGAGCGCCTGGTTCTGCACAAGATCCGGGTGCGTGCCACACTCGACGGACTCGATCTCTTCCATCGTCGTGATGACCTCGTTCATGTAGTGGCGGTTGATGCGGCCGCGGAGTGTTGCGTTGAGTGCGGCCTCGGTTCGCATGGCCCGCTCGATCCACTGCAACGGCTGCTCATCGAACGGGGTTTCGCGAACGTGCTGCCCGCAGAACCAGCGAACAGCCGACTCGGGGGTCATGCTGCGGCCTCAAAGCTGCTGGTGACGCCGTTCTTGAATGCCGTGAATTCGGTCGGTTCTGCGCGGTGACGACCGTGGCCCTGGATCGCTGAACGGCGACCGTAGATGCGGCAGAGCGTGATCTCCAACTGCTCCATAGCCTTCGTGCCCATTGACTCCGGTGCTGCGTGCTTGCTCATTTGTGCTCCTGTTCGATTTCGGTGTGGCATGCTTTCAAAACGTCGGCGACCAGGTACTCCTGCGTAGCGCCGTCCTCCGTGGTGATCTGAATCTTCTCCGGGCTGATCCGGTCAAAGACGATCGGGGCCGTGTGCGTCGTTGACCAGATAGTCGTTGACACCCCCATCACGCGGCTGTCTCGCTGAAGTAGTGAGGCTGACCGCAGCAGTTGCAACCCTCGGCGTCTGCGCTCTCGCCGGTGATGCGCTCAAACTCCGCGATGGCCTCTGAGAGCGTCAGACCTTCCCGGCTGGCGTTCGTTGCGAGTGCGCCGAGCCAACGCTCACTTCCGTTGTGGAACATGCCCTTGGTGTCGCGGCGCCATTCGACATTCCAACCGGCGGCTTCGAGGGCGTACCAGTCCTTGTCAGACAGCCACCAATCTCCGCCGGAGTTGTTCGAGGAGTATTCAACCTTGCTCATTTGCGTTCCTTTGGGATTCTGGACCGTCCGGCCCGTGGTGGTGTGGGTGTTTTGGTTTTGAGTGCCAGGATCGCTTCGACGTTGGATTCGCTGAACCTGACGTCCGTGTCCGTGATCCTGATATGCGGCCACTGTTTGAGGTTCCGGTACACGGTGCCTGTACTCACCCGCAGGTAGCCGGCAAGCTCCGGGACCGTCAGAAGCTGCTGGTCGAACAAGCTCATGCAGCCAGGCCGAGGTCGAAGCGTTCGGCCTGCTTGACCGAGTCGGGGACTTTGATGACCATCGGGTCGAGTCGGAGGTAACGGGCGATTGCGTAAAGCAGATCATCGTTGAGGTGCTTAGCGCCGATGACGATCTGGGAAATGTAGGAACGGTTGATGCCGTTCGGTTTGCCGGGGAGAACAATGCCAGCGGCGAGTTCGCCGTGGCTGATCTTGCGGAGAACAACCCATCCTTCGGGGGTGATCTCTTCGCGCTGCATGAGTGCCTGGAGGGTTTTTCCGACACGCACGTCTTCGTTGTTGTAGGCGGTGTTGGTGTGGGCCGCTGCCCTTGTCTGTGTGCTCATGTGAAGAACGTACCAGTAACTACTAGTAGGAAGCAACACCTAATCGTAGTAACTAGTAGTAGGAGCAGGTAGAAACCGCGTAATCTAGGGGTAAAACCAAGTACCTTCGAACACATATTCGGGTAGTAGAAGTCGCATGGTTACCACCAAAACACCGTTATTCTGCTAGTAGATGCTCATTGCGGTTACCGAACTTTTTTTGAAAGTCTCCAACCATGAGCACGGGGCAACGGCGGGCATCTAAGACCAGGCCGGCCCCACACTAGACAGTCACCAATGAGCGGGTGACGGAAACGGATGTATCAGATGGAAGCTGTACGGGAGTTCGGCAAGGAAGCTTTGAAGCGCCGCATGGGTGAGCTGGCACGGCAGCGCCGCGAGAAGGATCTTGGCGTGAGTCGTGAGGCGATGGCTGCCGCGGCTGGGATCCGGGCCACGAAAACGATCCGCGATTTCGAGTACGGGGAGACGATCCCGCAGGAGGTAACGAAGGAGAAGCTGGAGAGGGCTCTGGGGTGGCGGCGCGGCGCAATCGATGACGTGTTGCGGATGGTCAACACGAAGGCGTCCAACGTCACGATGGACATGCTTGATTCGCCGGCGCGTAAGCCTGCTGCACGGCCTTTGCGGGGGTTTGCGACGCGGGAGCTGCTGAAGGAGCTGCTGATCCGCCTGCCGGAGTTGGAAGCGGCGGAGGAGGCCGTGGAGGAGCAGACGCAGTTCTTGTACGGGCTCGCGGCGAACAACGACCCGTCGCACCTGGAACGCCTCGCCGAAGAAGGGCAATAAAAAAGCCCCCGCCGAGATGGGCGGGGGCGTGGGTGCGGCTAGGCGTCCGGGCTGATGCAATGCAGCGCGTAGTGGAAGCCGGCGCTGTAGCCGTCGCCTCCCTCTACGATGTGGTCATTGTTTCCACGGACCTCAGATACTTTGGCGGCAAGCATGTGCGGCGCTGCGGCCTGGAGGAGTGCTCTGGCTTCTACCGTCCAGTCTGTGCCGGGCCGATCAACGTAGAAGGCCAGGTGCTTCGCCGCCACCTCAACCGCCTCGTCCGGGATCACAGCGCCCACTCCTGCTGGTAGTCCGGGTGGTCGGCGTAGGCCGAGACAAGGGCGCGGAGGGTTACGTCAAACGCCCACTCGCCATTGTCGCCATGTTCAAGCTCGGGCGAGTAGTTCCCTGACTGCTCAATGATCGCCCGTTTCGCGGCGCACTCAGCAAGGACGCGGGCGGGGCTGTAGTTGGCGATGTGATTCATGTTCGCCCTTGTGTCGGCAACAAGCCTGGCTTGTGCTTCACCGCCCGGGAACTCGTCGCCGTAGAACTCGAACGAAACGCCCTTGTCTTCTGGCAACCACCGTCCGCCGTCCGCAGCTTTTGCGTCCGCCTCATCCTCCGCGATGCGCGCTTCCAGGAACTCGGTAATCGTCACGCGCCCATTCTCCTCTACCGCAGCTTCCGGGATCACTTGGCGCCTCGCATAAGCTCGGCGCTTCGGGTGAGGTAGTCCCATGCTTCTACGCCGCCTTCCTTGCCGATGTCGCCACGCGCCCTCGTGTCCGCAGCCAGCGCGAGGAGACGTTCGGCCATCAGCTGCGGGGCTGCAGCTTCGAGGATCGCTTTGGCCTTCTCTTTGAAGTGCTCTTTCCGGAAGTCCGGAGCATCTTCAAATAGCTCAAAGTAGCCCTCTTCGTCATGCATGAACCGCGCCGCCGCTTCTACCGCTTCGTCTGTGATTTCACTCATAATCCCGATTCTACCCCGAACTACTACCGTGTAACTAGTAGTTTCTTCCACCCGTGGCGAAACCTTGCGGGAACCTTGCGCTGGTCTTGCTTGCATCACGGGCCGTTACTTTTGGGGTCACGGAATCGTTACGGCCCCGTGTGACATTTTCAGCATTAACGGGCGTTAAGTGTCGGTCGTGACCCCTATGGTTGGTTCCAGCAGTCTTGCAGTAGGCAGCCGGCAGAGTAGCTAAAGCGGGGGTACTAACAGTGGTAAAGGTTCACAAGGTACGGATTCAGGACGGTTCAGCGGGCAGGACGGACGGGGTTGATATTTGGATTGACGACCGGCTGAATGAGGTCGAGCAGCGGTGCGTGATCATGCACGAGCTGATTCATATTGAGCGGGGTGAGGGAACGTGCCAGCCTGAGTACATTGAGATGGAAGTCCGGTATGAGACTGCCCGCCGGCTACTACCCCTGGAGATGATCGCGGGCGTGTGCAAGGGCGGCAAAGACCTCGCATCCATCGCCGCGGAACTCCAGGTAACCCGCCGTGTACTCATGGACAGGGCCGTCACGTTGACCAAGGAGCAAGCCGCACAAGCCGGTTGCTTCACCTGCCTCAAATGCCCGTCACAAGCAGCCAGGATGCGCGAACTCTTGGGCGCACTCGTAGGCAACGAACGGCATCCCCGCATGGTCAGGGCTGTTGCTGTCGCTGCGTAAACACAAAAGAAGGCCCCCACTCAGTGAAGAGTTGGGGGCCTTCTTGTTTGCTAGGAAGCTCGACGGTCCACGTCGTTGTGGGTGAATAGCTCGTTGCGCTTAGCGATGGCCGCTGCCTCGGCTTCCTTGATGTCGGTGAAATATCCGACGTGATACGTCTTTGGGGTCGCGTGGATTGTGACCTGCCACTTCTGGGCATCGTGCCGCCAGTGAACGCCCCGGACACCCGACTTGCTGTTCGGGTTCGCCCCGGCTCGGTTTTCATTGTTCTGCTTTGGAGTCACAACGCGTAGGTGGTCAGGGTTCACGCAGCCTCGGTTATGGCATTTGTGGTCGATCTCCATGCCTTCTGGGATCGGGTCGTTGACCAACTCCCACGAGTAGCGGTGGGCGTAGACCGTGACGCCCTCCACTCCTGTCCTGCCGTGGCCCTTGACCTTACTGCCGAGCCATTCCCAGCAACCCGGCCCCTTCTCGACATTCGACCAGAAAGCGGCGTTGGCTCTTGCTGGCGAACCAGGGCGGAACATTTCTCGGGCCGGAAGGATGAGCGCGGCATGACGCTCGCAAAACTCATCGCCTGCGAGGGGCTTGGGGCATCGTCCGAAAGTGCATGTATCGTTGGACATATCGACTCCTGTTAGTCGGTCATGCCCCCGGATGGTCGCACATCGCGGGGGTTTCTTATGTCTCCATTCTACCGACACTTCTACCACTGTCCCGATACTATTTTGGGCTAGATTTTCGTTATGACGGCGTCAACGAAAAGTGTGTACTACCAGCAACCAAACACTAGAACGAGGTAGAAAAAAATCCCTACATCTAGCGGATTCCGCTAGTTCTAGGGGTTTTTGAAACGGTGCGGGTGGGTTCGAGTCCCACCTCGGGCAC
>Ga0157373_10000288_pt1 | contig 40421 bp, 36 predicted proteins | sample C65metaG_FD_113460 | JGI IMG/M metagenome (GOLD analysis project Ga0157373, IMG submission 113460) | Corn rhizosphere microbial communities from Kellogg Biological Station, Michigan, USA - C6-5 metaG | ecosystem: Host-associated > Plants > Roots > Rhizosphere > Soil | place: USA: Michigan... | reverse complement strand
CGAGGTGCTCATCTCAAGTCCATAAAGGCGACTAGAGCCGGAACTCAAGCTTTAGAGCTGCGTGTTCCATCCAACAGAAATTCGCCCATGTCTGTGATTCGGCGAAAAATCACCATTGCACCAATTGGCCCGCAAATCAAAATTTTTAAAGCGCCAATTGCGCTTCGGAGCAGTTCTTTCTCTGTGTTCGCAACATTTTTCTACTCCCGTGCGTCTAACTACAGAAGCTGGATTCACCCCTGTCTCTTCGTCTCTTAACAGCGGTATAATCAGTGGTTTGGAAAGTCGGAGGCATTTCACATGCAAGAGCGCGCCAAGAAGCTTTGGGCCCGTTTCAAAGCCAATCAGCCAGCATCTACACTGGCCATTTTGTTGACCCTGGCAGTCGGCATCTTAATTGGCACCGTAGTCTCGGGAGGAGTAAAAGGGCAGGAGAAGCGTTCCTCCGACGCTACTCCCCTCAGCGTGCCCGCACCCCGCCAGCTCTCGAATCAGTTTTCGCAAATTGCCAAGACTCTTGAGCCTGCGGTCGTTAACATCAACACGGAATCCACCATCAAACCTTCGGTGCGCCGCCGCGGCGGCCAGAATCCGGGCGGGGGTGGACAGGGTCCGAATGATGATCAGGAAAATCCCTTCGGTGACTTCTTCGACAAATTTTTCGGCAACCAGGATAATGGCGGCCCGATTCGTGAGCGCTCCCTCGGCTCCGGCGTCCTAGTGGATCCCAAAGGTTTTATCGTCACCAATCGCCATGTGATCGAAAAAGCCGACCGCATTCGCGTGCGCTTGCAAGACGACCCTCCCGGAATTCAGCACGACGCCAAAGTGATCGGCAGCGACCAGGAAACCGATCTCGCCGTTATCAAAATTGATATCGACAAAACGCTGCCGACCGCCAAACTTGGCAACTCTGACAGCATGCAGGTCGGAGACTGGGTGCTCGCCGTGGGTAGTCCCTTTGGTCTGCAGGCCACCGTCACTGCCGGCATTGTATCTGCCAAGGGCCGCAACATCGTTCCCAATCGCCAGTTCCAATCCTTCATTCAGACGGACGCGGCCATCAATCCCGGCAATTCGGGCGGGCCGTTGGTTAACATGGACGGCGAAGTCATCGGCATAAACACTGCGATTTTGACTGACACCAACGCTTACGCAGGCGTGGGTTTCGCACTGCCGTCAAACACCGTCGTCCAGGTTTATAACCAGCTAACCGGACCGGAGCACCGCGTGCAGCGTGGCTCCATCGGAATCGAATTCAACGCGCAAGAGAACCCGGCCATCTCGCGCGTGTATGGCGTGCAATCCGGTATTACGGTTTCGAGCGTGGTCGCCGGCAGCCCGGCAGACCGCGCAGGATTGAAGGTCGGCGATACCATCGTCTCTGTCGATGGCAAGTCAATCAAGAACGGCGATGAACTTGTCGCCGATATCGCCAGCCGCAAGCCCGGACAAAAAGTAAACCTGGGTTACATCCGCAACGGTCAAAAGCAGGAGGCCGCAGTCACTGTCGCGGATCGCGCCAAGCTGTTTGCGTCCCGCCTCGGCGAGGAAGAAGAAAATGGAGAAGAATCCACGCCCAAACAGAGTAAGCTGGGCGCGACGGTTCGCGCGCTGACTCCGGAAATGGCCGACCGCTTGAATGTACCTTCCGGAAAGGGCGTCGTCGTTCAGGAAGTGAAACCGGGCTCATTCGCCGATGACGTCGGACTGTCCCGGGGCGATGTTGTACTCGAGATTAATAAACAACCGGTAAACAGCGAGGACGATTTCGACCGAATCCAAACTGGTCTGAAGAGCGGGCAGGACGTGGTGTTCCTGGTACGGCAGCGCGGCGCCGGAAGCAACAACGGAACCATCTTCCTGGCCGGAACACTTCCGTAACTGTTACCTGCACTAGCGACACTGGCGCGGAAGCCGGGTTTAAGAGATCATGGGTGCTCGACAAGACCGGCTTTCTGCGGTTGTGAATTTTTGATGGAGATTTGTGGATGATTTTTTCGCGACAAACCGGGTTGGTGACTGTGGCAGCGTTGCTGTTGGCTGGATCTCCTTTGGCGTCTCCTGCGACAGCCAGAAAGCACCCCAAGCCCAAGCACCCGGAAGCCGTGCATCCCAAAGCAGTCCATCCTAAAGCCGAGCATCCGGCTCCGCAAAAAGGGACCAAACACACTGCTCCCAAAGCCACCCGCCACACGGCAAGAAAAATCAAACGCCACAAACGCGGGCAAGCTGCTATTGATAACCAACGCGCGCAACAGATCCAGGAAGCCTTGGTGCGTGAGCACTACTTGAACGGCGAGCCTTCAGGCACATGGGATTCGTCAACCCAGGAAGCGATGCGGCGTTACCAGTCTGACCAGGGATGGCAGACCAAACAGGTTCCTGATTCTCGCGCATTAATTCGTTTGGGATTAGGGCCTGCTCACGATCACCTGCTGAATCCTGAGAGCGCCATGACCACTGGACCCAAGCTGCCGCAAAGCGCTGCAAATACGCAGCCCGTAACTCCAGCATTTTCCAAGGCGCCGGCGGCCTCTCACAACTTGTCTCCGATCAATTCACCGGCTACCGCCGTTCCGGGAATCGCTCCCTCCCACTAAATCTCACCACTTATGTATCGGTTGGTTTCTGATCACTGCCCCGGGATTGCCTTCGACCAGCGCATCCGCTATCTCTTCTCCGAAATTCTTCGCGACGACTTTGCGTGCCTCTGAGAGATTCGGCGGCCGGCGAGTGATGTCGTGAGCATCAGTGGCCAGAAAATGCACGGCTTTCTTCTTCAACAGCCATTGCGCTGATTCGGCGGCACGATCTCCCCACGACCCGGTAAGCACCGAGGCAGTGATTTGCACGGCGCATCCAGTTGCAACCCAGGCCTGGACGCGCTCCATGCTCTTCTGCAAGATCGGATTGCGCTCGGGATGCGTAATGATCGGCGTTATTTCCCGCTCGCACATTTGCGCCAGCCACTCGTCCATTGGTTGTGGGATGTTGAAGTTGTTGAATTCGACCAGCAGGTACCGGGTCTGATCAATGCAATATTTCTCCGGCGTTTGCATCGCGCTCTGCATGTTCTCAAAGGAAAGATGAAAATCGCATCCCAGTCCAAGTTTCGGCTTTACACCAATTCTCTGCTGTAGCTTTCCCAGAAGGCCACTCAGATAGGCGCGATCGTAGAAGTAGCGCTCGTTGGCGTGGGGTGTCGCAACCATGTACTCGATGCCGTCCTGCGCCGCCATGCGGCACATGGCTTCAGCGGTTTCCCAGGACTTGGGCCCGTCATCCACCTCAGGCAGGATATGGGAATGAATGTCAATCACGAATTCGCGATTAAAGGAATTCCAGGCAACAAACAAAAATATTAACTGCGGTCCGCACACAATGATTCATCGATCCGATGATTCAATGACTCAATTTCTTAATACCGGTTCCGAACAAAGTCCCCGATCTCCGTGTAAGCCTTTTTCAACACGTCTCCCTGCGGCAAAAACACAATGCGGAAGTGCTTGCTGCCCGGCTTCTGGCCGAAACCCGACCCGTGAACCACGAGGATGTGCTTCTGCAGTAACAATTCCTTCACAAAAACATCATCGCCTTCGGGGACGTCGATCCTCGGAAATGCATAGAAAGCGCCCAGCGGCGGCACGCAACTCATGTGCGGGATCGCATTACATGCCTCGACCGTAAGGTCGCGCCTGGCTTTAAGTTTCCCGTTTACCTCGATCAAATGATCGTGCGGTCCTTCCAGGGCAGTCTTGATCGCATACTGCTCAGGATGATTCGCTGACAATCGCGCCCGCAGCAGCTTGTGCACTCCTTCGACGTACGGCTTGATCGCCGGGCCTTCGCCGCTCGCAATCACCCAACCGATGCGCCATCCTGGAGCCAGATAATTCTTCGATAGACCGCCAATCGTCACCACCGGTACATCGGGCGCAATTGCCGCGAGCGAGGTCAGCTCGCCGCCATCGAGAATCAGCTTGTCATAAATTTCATCGGCGATAATCAGCAGATTATGCTGCCGGGCGATCTCGGCAATGTCTTCCAGCATCTTGCGCGTGCAGATCGCGCCCGTGGGATTGTTCGGATTGATCAGCACAATGCCGCGCGTTCGCGGGTTGATTTTACGCCGGATGTCGTCGAGCTCCGGCTGCCAGCCATCTTCCTCATTGAGATAATAGCTGTTCAGTTCAGCCCCGGTCTTACAGAGCACTGCGGAATACAGTGGATAGTCAGGCGCCGGGGTCAGCACGTTCTCGCCCGGGTTTAGAAGCGCCGTCAGGCACACATCGACAGCCTCGCTGGCGCCGGTCGTCACGAATACATCCTGGACGGTAGTGATGCCCTTGCGTACCGCCTCGCCACGAATCGCATCCAGCGCTTGCGGAATTCCCGGCGACGGAGCGTAGCCGTTCTTATTGTCCCGCATGGCCTTAACGGCGGCCTCCACCACATGTTCAGGCGTGGCAAAATCAAATATGTTGGGGTCGCCGACGTTGAGATATAGGACTTCGTGTCCTTGCTTTACAACGGCTTCAGCGGCGGACGCCAGATCGCGAATGGCATATCGCAGGTTCGCCAGACGCTGTGCCGGGGTGATTTCATGGGTTTGAGTTGCGGGCATAGACAATTTTAGCGCACCCGCTCTATTTAACTGCGATTACCCCCCAGACTGCCTGCGATTTGACAATCAGAAGCTTGGCAGTTGTTCCCGATCATGCATCTTAGCTGCTATGGCGGTCTGTGGCACGGATCGCGTTCTGCCTTTAGAATAAACATTCTTCTGATCTGGATGATTTCTGAATGATCACTTCTGAACTTCGGAAGCAGCGCGTTGGTATGCAATGCAGCAGGTCGCAGGCGCTTCGCCTTGCCGCCGCCACTGTCCTCTTCCTCATATGCGTCGCTTGCGGCGATACTTACCGTCCGGTTGCCCAACCAATTCTCGGTCCTTCGCCCAACCCTTCCGCCGTTCACTTCGTTTACGCCATCAGTACCAACGGGAACGACGCTTTGTCTTCTTCCGGATCCTGCTCACCATCCGGCTCACAGCCTCCCTGCGTTGCCGACCCCGGCGCGTTCAGCCGTATTGACGTCTCCGGCGACTCGGTTTCCACCGCAGTTACGACTGGGGTGTTTCCGGTGCACGCTGCCTTGACGCCAGACGGCAGTCGATACTACGTGGCCAGCAGCGACGGAACCATCTCAGCCGGCACCGCAACCTCTGGCGCACAAGCGACCACCATCAACCTCGCTCAACTTTGTCCGAGCGGATGCGCCCCCTCGCCGGTTTTCGTGCACAGCACCGAGGCGGGCAAAATGTATATCGCCGACGTCGCCAACGGCACTGTGTCGATGATCAACACCAGCTCAAATGTCGTGGTTCAGACCATTCCAGTCGATCCGGCATTCGTTGGAAATCCGCTGCCTGCGCCCGATCCCAACTCGCGCCCGGTCGCGCTTGCCGAATTGCCGAACGGCTCAAAAATTTTCGCTGCGAATCAGGGCACCAGCAAAATAACTGCCATCAATACCGTAGATGGCAGCATCGCCGCCGTGATTCCGGTTTCGGGTTCACCTGTCTGGGTTGTCGCCGGAGCCGACAACATTCATATCTATGTGCTGGCCAACAACGGGACCATTTCGGTGATCTCTTCGCTGACAAACGCGGTGACCAGCGCCTCGGCTTCCGCGGGCGCCGGCGCGAACTTCATGTTTTACGATAAATTTTCGAATTTTCTCTATGTGACGAACCCGATAGCCGGCTCGGTCAGCGTATTCGACGTGTCCAACGATCCGCCGGTGCTGCGCAGCGGCGCAGCAGTCGGCATTCCTGCGGTTGTCGGTTCGGGATGCACTTCAGCAGTTCGCCCGACGTCAGTGACTGTGCTCGGCGACGGCAGCCGCGCTTACGTTGCCAGCTATCAGGCGGATGCAAACGGCGCCATTTGCGCGCAGGCCTCGGTGATTGATCCAGGCACCACCACTGTTACCAAGAGCATCGCTCTGCCGCAAAGCTCGAATATAGCTCAAACGGGATGTTCCGCTGCGCGCTTCCGGGTGTTCGCGGCCACCTCGGGTGGTGGTAAGAACAGCCCGTTCAAGGTTTACGTTTCGCAATGTGACGCGGGCAGCGTCTCGGTAATCGATACGTTTCCATCCAACGTCGGTCCCGACCCCCACCCTGCTGATGTGCTCATGGCCACCGTGCCTTCGCCTGTGAGTTCATTCCCGGTGGTTTCGGGCGCAATCCCGCCTTACGAAAATCCTATTTTCCTGGTGCCCGGACCGTAGCACGCTGCCACAGAAATCCAGAGGAGCACATCGGCAAGAGCGCAACTGAAGTTATACCCACGACGAGGCAGGTTTAGAAGATTTCATCCCAGCCGTGCCATCCGCCGGTGCTGGCCCATGTGCGACTTCCCCGAAGGGAGAAGTCGAACGGCAACCTGTTTTTGATTCTGGTCGCAGAAGTGGTCAGAGCGAAATCAATTTTTTGGCAGAAGAGAGCAATCAATCAGTTCCGGTGGCTGCCTTCGCCAGCGCATGATAGCGCAATGCGATGTTCATGAATACGCTGCCGCTGCTCGTTTCGAAACACAACACTAAAGCCTCGATGTCCTCAGTGCTTTTCGGACCTTGTTCGGATGTATGCAGCTCAGGCGGATGTACCCGGAAATGAAAACCCTGGTCGTTGAGAGTTGCGACCGCATTGCCGATAACCTGATTGGCGAGCTCACACACTGCTTCCCGCACCAGGCCATCGCTCTCCGGCAGTTCGGTGCCTGCAAAAAGACTGGCCACACGCGCCGCCGTCTTCGGATCCAGATCGAAAATGATGCGTCCCTCAATCTCTCCCGTCAGGCGCACCATAGCCGCGATACCCTTGCGGCGGTAAGCTTCTTCTTCCATGCTGAGATTTCCTATCTCCATGGGAGATTGCAGGCCTTGCGACAAGACCGCATCGGCCGCATTGATGAACGGCTGGATCAGCTCCATCTTCATGATTACGCCCCTGCGCCGGCTGCGCTGGCCACCGCGCCGTCTTCTCCGAGCACGTATTTGATTACTTCGTAGAGCACTTCCGGCTTGACCGGCTTCTGCACGAAGTGCCGTGCGCCGCGCTGCAAAGCCGCCACGATGTTTTCCTGATATCCCACGGAAGACACCATCACGACTCTCGCCTCGGGATTTTTCTGCACGATCTTTTCGGCCGCCTCAATCCCTTCCATCTGCGGCATGGTGATATCCATGAGCACGATATCGGGCTTGAGCCGGTCGTATTCGCTGATAGCGGTCACGCCATCTCCCGCCTCGCCTGCAATCTGTCCGCCGAAGCTTTCAATGATGCGGCCCAGATTTTTGCGCGCGAAAACGGAATCGTCCACGATCAGGTACTGGACTGGCTGACCGTCCTTGCTACGCTTCACTGCTGCAAACTGCTCCATACATCCTCCTCTTGCATCCGATCGAATCGATCCGACCAAAATCTCCCATGCGGGCAGGAAGGCAACTAATGCCCGCCGACCGCCCGACCGCTTGCTGCACCGCCTCTGCCGCACTGTGCTTGCAGGGTGCTGGACATGGCGTCAAGTTCGACCACTCGCATCGCGTATCCGCGCTCGATCGCCGCCTTGGGCATACCGAAGACCACGCATGATTGCTCACCTTGTGCAATGGTCAAACCTCCCGCCGCTTTGATGAGCCCCAAACCATGAGCGCCATCTTCTCCCATACCGGTCATCAAAACTCCGATCGCACGCTGGCCAAATTCCTCCGCCACACTCTTGAACAACACATCGGCTGACGGCCGATGTCCGTTGACTAGGGGATCGTCACTCAGAATCGTGACGTCTCCCAGCGGCATGTGCTTTATCTTCAAGTGCCGATTGCCCGGGCAAATCAACACCCGGCCTGCCAGTAATAGGTCGCCAGATTGCGCTTCCTTCACATTCAGGGCACAGCACTCATCCAGCCGCCGCGCGAACATTTCAGTGAAGCCTTCGGGCATATGCTGCACGACCACAATGCTGCCGGGAAAATCAGCGGGAAGATGCGACAGCATAAATTGCAACGATTGAGGGCCGCCGGTTGAGATACCGATGGCAACAATCCGGGTTGGTTGTTTGGCTGCTGCTGCCTTGTTCTTCTCCCGTATTGCAGGCGTCGGAAACTCCGACTCTGGCCGAATCTGAATTCCCCGGCTCTGGGCTGCCGCCTTGATCTTTGAAATCAGGTCCCGCCCGACTTCCTGCATTCGTGATGAAACGTCCGTCGGTTTGGCAACGAAATCAAAAGCTCCCAACGACAGCGCCTTTAACGTCACCGTGGCGCCGCTGGTGCTATGTGAGCTGACCACGATCACTGGGACCCGGTGTCGGCGCATGATCTCCTTCAGCATGTCGAGTCCGCCCATGCCCGGCATCTCGAGATCGAGCGTCACCACCTGGGGCTTGAGTTCCTCGATTTTTTTCAGGCCGAAGTTGCCGTCGATTGCTGTGCCCACTACTTCAATGGAATTATCGGTAGCGAGGATTTGCGGAATCAGCTTGCGCATCAACGCGGAATCATCCACTACCAGAACGCGCACCGGCTTCGCGCTCATTGCCGCACCTCCGCCGCCGCTACCGTCTTGGTGTGAAACAAGCCCTCGGGCGCCCGCTCCCGGCCCGGAGCAGTGAAGCGCGCCACCACCGCAGCCAGATTCATGATCAGGACCACACGGCCATCGCCCAGAATGGACGCGCCGCTCACCAAATCAGTAGCAATGGTTTGATCGTCCAGTGCTTTGATCACCAGCTCTTCTTCCCCTTCGAGAGCATCGACAATGAGCCCCCACTTACGTCCGCCAAAATGAATGACCAACACGAAGATTTTTCCCCGCCTGTTCTCCAGGTCATCGGATGGAGCGTCGCCCAGGCGCATCAATGGCAACACTTCGCCGCGAAGCTGCAGAACGTTCCAGCTTTCGACCTGGTGAAGGTCAGTTTCGTGTGCCCGCGCAATCTCCGCCACCGTGTTCAATGGAATCGCATACAGCCGGTTTGATACCCGGAACAGCAGGGCCTTGATGATGGCCAGCGTTAAAGGCAATTTCAGGCGGAACTTCGTCCCCTCACCCGGCCGCGTTTCCAATTCGACGGTGCCTTTCAAGCGATGCAGAATGGTGCGAACGACGTCCAAACCGACGCCCCTTCCAGAAATCTCGGTGATTTCATCAGCGGTGCTGAAACCCGGCCGAAATACCAGCTCAAGAATTTCCTGAGGTGTCATACGCTCCGATTCCGAAGCTGAAATTACTCCGGTCTTGACCGCCTTCGCCCTCACCTTTTCTGCATCTACTCCACGACCGTCATCGCTGACTTCGACGATCAACTGATTGGCCTGGTGGTAAGCATTCAAGACAATTTTCCCGCCGGCCGGCTTGCCCGCCTGCTCGCGTTCTGCTGCGCTCTCCAATCCATGGCTCACTGCGTTGCGGACAATGTGGGTCAGCGGCTCCGCAATTGCGTCCAACAGACCTTTATCCAGGTCGGTATCTTGTCCAGTCAGTTCCAGCGATACATCCTTCCCGCAACGTTGTGCGGTATCGCGCACGATGCGCGGAAACCGGCGGAAGAGCTGCTCCACCGGCACCATGCGGATTTTCATCACCGAGCGCTGCAGATCGTTGAGTACACGCGACTGAAACGCCATCGCATCAGACAGTCGCGGCCGCAGCGGGTCTTTCGGATACCGCGCTGCAAACTCCTGCATCAGTTGTTGCAGCATGGATTTCCCAATGATAAGTTCCCCTACCAGGTTCAATACGTTGTCAATGCGCTCTGCGTCTACGCGCAAGATGCTTTCGCCGGCAACAGCGTGGGACTCTTTCGCAGGTACCTCAAGAGAGCCTGTCTCCAAAGGCTTACCGTTAATATCAATTTCCACGGGCTCGGCTTCCGTGCTGGCTGGAGAGCTGGCCGGCGCCGACCCGTTGAATTCGACGCATTCCACTCGTCTGATGACCGTAGGAATCTCACAGCGGCCAATCAGCAACTTGTCCGACTGCGAGGTACCTACCAGCAAATCAATCTGTTTGGTTTCGGCCGTGGCGCCCGACTCCGGACGCGCCCCCAGTATCTGCGCTACCGAGGCCAGCGCATTTGTCACTAGTTGCCGCGCGGCAATCGGCATGGCACACAACGGATCAATGTGCGCGACGATATGAAAAACCGTTTTCCCCTCAGACCGCACCGCTTCTGCGGAAAGCTTTTCATACTCCGTCCAGACCACTTCGACATCCACCGACTTTTTTGCTTTACGGCCTTTTGGTTTGCTCGGCCCCGAGGCCAACTGCTGCACCATACGCTTCAGTGGCGCTGCATCCGGTAATGCCGCCTTCTCACGGTACGCGACCAGCATCGCCCCAAATGTGTCAGCCGACTTGAAGCCCAGCTCCGCCAGCGATACCTCACCTGAAGTTGCGTCTCCGGCCAATGCGTCTTCAATCGCGTGTGCCAGTTCGCTCAGTTCGCGAAAACCGACGGCCGCGGCGTCGCCCTTCAACGTGTGCACCGTCCGGCGAATGCTGCGGATAATCTCGCTGTCCTGCGGCGTCTTCTCCAGCTTCAGGGCGTCTTCATTCAGCGATTGGAGAAGCTCCTGCGCAGTTTCAAAGAACAGGTCGCGCAGTTCAGCTCCGCGTTCATCGAACGGCTGGGTCACTGCGCCACCTCAATCCTTTTATAGGCGGTGCCGCTGTTGCGGTGCACCATCGCGAATTTGTCGGTCAGTCCCAAAAGGCTCTCGGCGTGCCCGACCAGCAAATATCCGCCAGGGTTTAAGCAGCGGTAGAATTTTTCGATCAGGCGCTGCTGTTCCGCTTCGTCGAAATACATCATGACGTTGCGGCAAAAGATGACATCGTTTTTCTGCGGCAAAAACTCCGTCTTCAAATTATGGAAATCGAAGTGCACCAATTCCTTGATCGTGGCTTTAACCGCGTATCGATCCCCGACCTTGTCGAAATAACGTAATCGGTAGGCATAGTCCACCGATGCCATCTGGTGCTCGTTGTAAAGCCCTTCCTGGCCTGCCCGTAAAACGGAGTAATTGATGTCACTGGCTGGAATTTCAACCTCCCACGGTGGAGGAACCAGCGGCTTCGGCCACTGCACGTCGCCCGAAGGCGGCATCCGCAACTGGTGATACGCCAAAGAATCCGCTACCAGCATCGCAATCGTGTAGGCTTCCTGTCCCGTCGAACAGCCGGCGCTCCAGATTCGAATCTGATGCTCACGCTTGTCATGCTTTTGGCGGATGATTTCTTCCAAAATCTGTTTGTGAAACAGTTCCAACTGCGCCTTGTTACGGAAGAAACTGGTTTCGTTGACCGTCAGGTTTTGCAACAGCGCCATCAATTCTTCACGGCCAGAGTCACTGATCAGCAAACGGTAATAGCTGTAGAACGAATCCAGGCGGCACTCGCGCAGCCGTCGCTGGAGCCGGTCCTGCAGGAAATGGGTTCGGCGCGCGTCAAAGTACATGCCGCACTCCTGATACACGAGCGCCTGCAGCAACCGCATTTCGGCATCGCTGAGTTGTATGGCTAAAGCTGGAGAACTCATCCGTTTCCTTGCTTTCCTATTTCGCGGCTGCCGCACGCCGAGCCTGGCCGGCTGTTCCCGCCTGAGCTTCGGACTTCTGCGCGGTGCCCAAATCGAGCAGCCGGGCCATATCCAATAGAACAATTAACCGGCCTTTATATTTGCCCAGCCCGGTCACACAGTTGCTACGCCCTTCCTCGAACGACGTGGGCGATGTTTCGACGTCGGCAGCAGGAATCTTCAATACCTCAGAAGCCGAATCCACAATCAATCCAGAAAGCCTGCCCTTATGCTCGACCACTAGAATTCGATTGCGCCGTGTCGAACTAATTTTCTTTTCGCCCAGACGCTTACGCAGGTCGATCACCGACACGATCTTTCCCCGCAGATTGATTACGCCTTCCATATATTCGGGAGCGTCAGGCACGGCGGTAATTTCCGGCACCCGGACGATCTCATGCAAAGACGTAATGGGGACGCCATAGGTCTCGCGTCCCACCTGAAATCCGACGATGTGCAGCTCCCGGCTCATCGCCGCTCCTCCGGTCATCCACGTCCTCCGGCGACGGCACGGGCAGCCTTATGCCCGCGCTCTTCGCCTTCGTACTGCCCATCCTGCCCCACGCTGAAATCGTCCATAGAATTGAGCAGGCCGCGCGACATCTTGGACATCTGTTCGGCCGAAGCCGCCAGTTCCGTCGAGCCTGAGGTCGTCTGTTGCACCAGTTCCCGCATGCGTTCCATCGCTTTCACCACAGCATGCGCGCCCGAGGCCTGTTCTTCCACTGCCGAGTTGATTTCGTGTGTGATCTCGTTCAGCCGGGTCGTAGCTCGCGCAATCTGCGTGGACCCATGCGACTGCTCATTGGTCGCTGCGCCAATTTCCTGCGCGAATTTGTAAACCTCTGTGACCACGTTCGAGATTTTGCGCAGCGCAGTATTGAGTTCCTGTCCCAGATCCAAGCCTTCGTTCACAATCGAAGTGCTCTGGTCCATGTTCTCGACTGCCTTGCGCGCCTCTCTCTGGATGCTCTGGATCAGTTCGGAAATTTCTTTGGTAGATTGCGCCGACTTCTCCGCCAGCTTGCGGACTTCATCCGCGACTACGGCAAAACCGAGACCGTGCTCGCCTGCGCGAGCAGCTTCGATGGCAGCATTCAGGGCGAGAAGATTCGTCTGCTCCGCCAGGTCATCAATGACTTCGATGATCTTGCCGATGTCATCTGCTCTTTGCCCCAGCGAGCCAATGATTTGCCCTGATGCACCGATAGTCGTGTTGATCTTATTCAGCCCGTCGGTGGCCTTTTCCATGGTGGTGATGCCGCTGTGCACTTCCTCCCGCGACCGGTTAGAAATGTCAAGCAGCACTTTGGCGGTGTCCGCGACCCGCTGAATTGAAGCCACCATCTCGTCGATGGACGCTGACGTCTCGCTTACGCTGGATGCCTGCACTTGCGTGCTCTTCACCATGTTCTGCACATTCACGCTCATCTCGTGCATGGTGCTGGTGACCTCATCAATGGCTGAAGAAGTCTGCAAGCTGATTTTGGCCGACTCGTCAGACGCACCCGCCACCTGCGATGACGCGCTGGCTACTTGCGAAGCAGCGTCGCGCACATTTCTTACTAGTCCGCGCAGGCCTACAGTCATTCTCATGAATGCGCTGCCCAAAGTGTCGTTCGCCGAGCGTGGTTTCACATCCACAGCCAGATCTCCGCCAGCGATGGCCTCCGAGAGCGAAGCCATCTCTTTCAAGTAGGTGACCATGCTTCCGAAAGTCCGCCCCAGTTGCCCAATCTCATCATTTCTCTGGAACTCGATCTGGTGCTCCAGGTCTCCCGTTTCTCCAATCTGCTTCGCAACTTTGATCATTGCCGAGAGAGGACTTGTGATTGAGTGTGCGGTGCGGTAGGCAATCGCAATCCCAAGCGCCACTGCCACCAATGTGCTAAGCAGGGCTATGAAAATAGTCCAGGTACCCGCGCTCTCATCGTCCTTGCGCCTTTGCTCGAGGATGTGGTGCGTCTCTGCGTCCGCAACATTTAAAGCATCGGTAGAGTTCTTGAGCCAGGTGGCAGGATCTTTTTGCAAATAGAAAATCTGCAGATCGGCGACGGTTGCGTTTCCAGCATCCACTTCCTTGCGTTTTTGCAACAGGGGCTGCGCAAATTCGGCGAACCACGAGTTTTCATTATTCTTGACCGTCTCCAGCGCCGATCGCTGCTGGTCAGAGCTGGCCAGCTTCTGTCCGCCTCCCAGAGAATCATTCAAATCTTGGACGCCTTCAATCATGCGTTCAATTTCCCGGCTATCTCCGCTCAGCAGATAATTGCTGAGATAGAGGCGGTTTTGCATGACTTGAAATCGAACATGGTCAGTCTTATCGGCCATCTTCAATGCCTGATCCGCCGCCGTCTTCGCACTGTGCTCGTGGGCGACGGCGTACCAGGTCACCAGAAACAGCACCACCACCATGCCCAGGATGATGCCGAAGTTTATGTATAGCTTTTTGCCGATTGACATTCGATTTCCACCTCGCCAAGACATTCGCCGAATTACTGCTCCGGCTGGAACTTGAATTCCAGCGTGTTGATGCTTTCCGCGCTGGCCGACTCGAACTTCCATCTTTTCACCGCATCCACTGCAGCATTGACAAGAATCGGGTGACCACCGATTACTTTCGTGTCCTTCACGTTTCCGTTGGGCGCTACCACAATTTCAAGTTTCACAACTCCGGTGAGCCCGAGTTTTCGCGCCATGTCGGGATATTGCGGCGTGATCTTGAACTTCACTTTGCGTTCGCTGGTTTGGGCCTGCGCTCCGGGCACTGACAAAATTCCAAACGCGCCACAAAGAGTCGCAACCAGAAGAGCTGACTTCGCAATTTTTCGTACACTCTTATGAAAGGACACAATTCCCCCTCTGGATCAGAATCAAATTGTTTCAATTGCAAGGACGCTACCACGCTGTAACGTCCTTCGGCCGATAGGTCTTTCCTATCATTTTCAGCGACTTACATTGATTCCAGGTCCCCTGATGACCATCGGCAGACGCTTGCTTTTGTCTCAGCCCGAATGATTTAGTCTCAGATTGATACGAGTTTTTGTTTGCCGAAGCAGGTTCCCGCTTCGAGGCCGACCCCCTTTCTCCTTGACTCAAATTGAGATTGCACGATAGAGTCAAGTAATTCAATGACTTGGCCCGGCATGGGCTTCCATCATCAGCCGAAGGGGGACCTCTGACAATCGGGTCCGAGCAGCTGTTGCAGTCGTATCCCGCCGGAACTAAGGACGACTCGTTTCAGAGGCTTCTGCTCGAGTTTTCTGACAGCGCCGCCAAGACCGTTTCTTCTTCTGAACTCCTCAGGCTCTTTTGTCGGGAGACGCGCAATTACTTTCAAGCCAGCGGCAGCTACGTTTGGCACTTCCTTCCTCCCGACCAGTTACTCGGCGCCGAAGCCGACGGTTGGATGGCCGAACATTTTCGCAACGCCCGGTTGAAAACTTCAGAAAGCGCCATCGCCGAAGAAGCCATTCACAAGAAAAAGCCTGTGCTTCGCAATGCGCTCGATACTGCAAACTATCCACTGGCCGCTGAGTTCAGCGCCCAGGCAGTTATGGCAGTCCCACTCATCGTTTCGAATGAGGTATTGGGGGCAGCTGTCTTCTTACATAATTCCGACCCCCAGTTCTTCACCCAAGACCATCTTGCGAAGGCCAGCATCTTCGCCGCGCAACTCGGCGGGTTTTTAGAGGCAATGCGTCTTTCAGAACGCGCGAGAGAGGAAAAACGCCGTGCCGGAATTTTGGCCGAAGTCGCGCTTGCGCTGCATTCAGAAGCCGACCTCGGCGTTCTGGTTGAGGCCATCGGCGATCGTCTCCGTGCCCTTCTGCGGACATCTCTGGTTTGCGTCCTGGTCCGCGAAGCCACCGGCTACGAATTGTGGGCAGTGGCGACGGAAAATCCAGCCTTGGCCGTGTCCGTCCGCGCCCGCTATGATCGCCGCGATTTGAAGTTCGCCTCTGACCTTGCCCATCGTTCAATTCGGGCCGGCGAGCCCATCAGCGTGGCTATTGATCCTCGCGCCCATTCGCTAGGCGATATTGTTCCGCCGGGCACGTTGCTTGCGGCGCCGTTTCGTACCTCGAATCGAGAAGGCGCCATCCTGGTTTACCCACGGCGTGAAGGCCCTTTTAGTGCAGAAGAGAAATCTCTGCTGCCAGTCGTCACCAGTTTTGCCGCAGTTGCGATTTCGAACGCAGAACTGTATTCCAAAGCCCGGGCGCAAGCCCACGAGCTTCATCAGATTGTCAGCATCGCGTCTGAGCTGGGGTCAATTTCCGATCTCAATCAGTTCATGCAGAAATTCATCCTCCGCGCCGGAGATTTTCTCGGTTTCGGGCGCGCTTTCGTTGGATTGATGGAAAATGACGAGCTCTACATCCGTTGGAGCCAACAAGATGGAAAACCGGGGCCGAGTGGCTTCGTCTTTCCGGAAGGGATTCTCACTCGTGCTATTCGCAAAAAAGAAGTTTTTCACGCTGAAGACGTCACCCAGTTGCCGGGCGCAAACCAGCAGTTGCTCTCGGAATTTGGAGTAAAGCAGCTGCTGGCCGTACCGCTGCTGGGAACCAGTGATCAGTTACTGGGTGTGTTTGGCGCTCTGGATCGAGCTGACGGGAATGCGATATCGGCCGAAGATATTCGTCGCGCGCAGGCTCTCGCCGCGCAGGTGACAGTTGCTCTCGAAGTCAGCCGCAATCTCTTGCTTTCAGATCAGCACCGGCGCAAAGCCGAAGCGCTCACCATTCTCGCTCTTGAAGTTCACTCGCTGGTGCGCGGACCCGAGTTCGCCCGAAAGTTCCTGCAACGCGCGGCAGAGATGATGGCCGTTCCCGCGGCCGCACTCGTCGTTGCGGGCGGCGAATCATCTTCATGCGCCCTGTTCTCCGCAGCAGGCGACCATGGTAAGCAGGTCGAAGCGCCGCTGGCCGGGAGCATTCTCCGCTGGATGTCCACTCATCCCGAACCGGTCAGCAGCCTTCCGGCCGCGGACCTGCTGGGCGGCGAGCTTGCCTCGCAGCTGCAATGGACTGACCTCACCATAGCTCGCCTGCAAGGCAGCAGCAAAGAATTGCTCGGCGCACTGTGCCTCGCAGACCGCGCTCACCCACTCAGCCAGGATGATCGCCAACTCTTGCAGGCCATCGCAGGGCAAGTCTCAGTCACTCTGGAAAATGGTCGCTTCTTCGCGCGCATGGAGCAGGCCAATCGCCACTGGATCGAAATCTTCGATGCCATTCCTGATTTTGTGGTGGCGCATGATCAATTCGGCAATGTATTGCGCGTCAACCGCTCCCTAGCGGACTTTATCGGTGTTCAGCCCCAGCAATTGATCGGCATCAACATGGGCGCGCTGCTGACTGTCGGCGGTAACCCACCCTTGCGATCATGTCCGTTCTGCCGGAGCTCGGCCGGGCTCGCCGACGAATACGTCCATCCTGGCCTTGATCGCACTTATCTGGTTTCAACCTCGGAAGTACACGCCGCCAGCAGCGAAGGCCTTCAGACTATTCACGTTCTGAAGGACATTACCGACCGGCGCGAGGCCGAGCGCCGCTATCGCGAACTCTTCGACAACATTCAGGAAGGGCTCTTCTTCTGCAGTCCCGAGGGCAGATTCGTCGAAGTTAATGACGCCCTGGTTCGCATGCTCGGTCACGAAAGTCGCGACGAACTCCTGCACTGCGATCCCCGTGAAGATGTTTTTACCACCCCCGAACGCCATGCCGAGCTTTTTGCGCTCATGGAGGGCGAAAGCGCTCTGCGCAATCGCGAAGAAGTGCTGAAGCGAAAGAATGGGAGCGCGGTTCACGTCTTGATCAATGCCTTCGCGATGCGTGATGCTCACGGCAACATCCTTCAGTTCCGCGGCCTCATGCTCGACATCAGCGGGTTGAAGGCCTATCAGTCGGAGCTCCAGCGTGAACGCGATTTTTCCGGCAAGATTCTCAACAATACTCAAAGCCTGATCCTGGTAGCTGACACGGCCGGCCTGGTCAGTTACGCCAATCGGCGATGGCAGGTGCTTGGATATGCTCAGGAATCAATTCTGGGGCGCTCACTCGAATCATTCATTTCACCCTCGAGACGCGATGCCATTCGCGATGCCTATTCTGCTGTCCTCTCCGGCAGTCAAGTGGACAATCTCGAACTCCAGGTGCTGAACGCCGACGGCCGCGTAGGGCAGTTCTCCGTTAACCTGAGCCCCATGCGCGATGATCAAGGCCATGTGAGCAGCGTTGTAGTTGTCATGAGTGACATCACCGATGCGGCTTCTCTACAAGCCAAGCTCATGCACGCGGAAAAGATGGCTGCCGTAGGACAGCTTGTTTCCGGCGTGGCGCACGAAGTGAATAATCCCCTCACCGCAATCCTTGGCTTCGCCGACCTGCTCATGGAAAATCAGGAGCTTCCCGAGAGCGCCCGCAAAGACCTGCGCGTGATTCTTCAAGAAGCGCAGCGTACCAAGCAGATCGTACAGAACCTGCTCAGCTTCGCTCGCCAGATGCCGCCGCAGCGCAAGCCGGTGCAGCTGAATGCAATCCTGAAGCGAACCATCCAGCTCCGCGCCTACGACTTTCACAGCCGCGGCGTTTCCGTCACCGAGCGCTATGACGATGATCTCCCATTTGTGATTGGCGATTCACAGCAGTTGCAGCAGGTGTTTCTCAACATCCTCAACAACGCCTATGACGCCGTCCGTGAGTCCGTGGACGGCCCGCGCATCGATATTTCCACGCGCCGCAACGAGGACTATGTCGAAGTCGCATTCTGCGACAACGGCCATGGCATCACCAATCCTGACCGCATCTTCGATCCTTTTTTCACCACCAAGCAAGTCGGAGAAGGGACCGGCCTCGGCCTCAGCATCTGTTACGGAATCGTGAAAGAACACGGCGGCGAAATTCTTTGTGCGAATAACGCCGGCAGGCAGGGCGCGACCTTTACCGTTCGCCTGCCCTCCGTGAATGAACTGGCATCGCTTTCTGCTGCCGCTGGAGTTGCCAAACCATGAGTACATCCGCCACTAAACCCGAGCACCTGCCCGTCCTGCTCATCGAAGATGAGCCGGCAGTGATGAGCTATGTCCGCGCTGTTTTGGAACGCAGCGGGTACGTCGTGGTGTGTAGCGACTCCGGTGCCGAAGGTCTGCGTCAGCTGGAAAGCGGCGACTTTCTCGGAATCGTCTCCGATATGCGCACTCCGGGCGGAGTAAATGGCGCCGACGTTTATGACTGGGTCATGGCCCATCGTCCGGAACTGGCGTCGCGGCTGGTGTTTATCACTGGAGACATCGCCAATGAAGATACCGCCGAAACCTTGCGCCGTACCGGCACTCCTTGCGTCGAGAAGCCTTTTCGAGTCCAGCAGTTTATTTCAGTTGTCGAACAAACCATGGGGAAAGCACAGTGAGCGATCGTCTGGGAATTCGTTTTCTGGTTGTCGATGATGAAGAAAGTATTCGCCGTCTTTGCACTACCGTCGCCGAGGGTATGGGATTTACCTGCGCGGAGGCCGCGACCGGCGAAGACGCTCTGGCGCTGCTTGAAGAGCAGCCGGCACACATCATTCTTACTGACCTTGTCATGCCCCGCATGTCAGGATTGGAATTCCTTGAGCGGGTAAAGCGCATTCTGCCACGCGCCGAAATCGCCGTCATGACCGGGCACGGCTCGGTCGAGACCGCCGTCCAGGCCATGAAGCTTGGCGCATACGATTACATTTCAAAACCTTTTTCACCACTCGAAGAGCTCAGGCTTTTCCTGCGCCGCATGGCTGACAAGATCGAGCTTGTTGAAGAAAACCTGTTCCTCCGCGAGCGCATGAACACCGAAACCGGGTTGCATGGAATTGTCGGCTCCAGCCCTAAGATTCAAGACGTTCTTCGCGTAGTAGCCCGCCTTAAGGACACCCGCACGCCGGTGCTCATCGTGGGCGAAAGCGGCACCGGCAAAGAGCTGGTCGCGCGCGCCATTCATTTTCGCGGCGCCTTCGCAAGCCGTCCTTTCGTTGCCGTAGACTGCGGCTCACTCGTTCCTACGCTGATCGAAAGCGAACTTTTTGGGTACGAGAAAGGCGCCTTCACCGGCGCCATGCGCTCGAAGCCGGGTCTCTTTCAGTCCGCGAACGGTGGCACAATTTTCCTCGATGAAATCGGCGAACTCCCTCTCGAAATGCAAGCCAAACTGCTTCGCGTCTTGCAGGAAAAAGAAGTGCGCCCCGTCGGCAGCAACCAGCGCATCAAAGTTGACGTTCGCGTTATCGCCGCTACCAATCGCGATCTCGAAGCGGAGTACCGGGCCGGGCGCTTCCGCAAAGATCTTTATTTTCGACTCGATGTCGTAACTATCCGTCTGCCTTCACTGCGCGAACGCCGCTCCGACATTCCTATGCTGGTTCATTGGTTCCTGGACCGCCATGCCAAGGGCTCGGGCACCCAGGTGACCGGCACGGCGATGAAATCTCTGCTGCAATATGAGTGGCCGGGTAACGTTCGCGAACTCGAAAATTGCATTGAACGCGCCACTGCCTTAGGCGATGGCAAGCTGATCGATCTCGCCGACCTGCCGCCATCCATCTCGTCATATGCCCCGGGAATTGATCCCATGGGCATGGTTACCGCACCCACCACCCTCTCCTCTAACGATCTCGAAGACATCGAACGCGCCACCATCCAACGCGTCTTCGAACAGGTAAACGGCGACAAGGTCATGGCCGGGAAAATGCTTGGGATCAGCCGCGCTACGCTTTATCGCAAGCTGAAGCGCTACAACATTGGGTCTCAATCGGAGCTCTCCTCAGACAGCCCGCGGCTGCAATGACGTGAGACACCGTTTCATTTTGAGACGATTTAGGCACGTTCATCTCCCTTTCAAACTTCATCTCCAACCAATTCACCCACTTAGCTATGGCCGGCTTTGGCTGGGTTCGTGCACCAGAATTGTTGTCGTGAAGCGTCGCGGAGCGACCTGCTTAGCAAAAATATGACCTCAGCTCGCACATTGAATCCCGCATCGCTGTGGCCGGTCTGGCGTCGGTTATATCCGCTCTATTCCGCAATGGCTCGCGAATTCGTGCTGGAATCAAAGCCCTGCAATGAATTGGAACAGGAACTGGAAACGCCGACGGCGGAATGTATCCATGCCGCAGAGGCTTGGTTTTCCAAGCTGGATCAGCTCATCCAGGTCCATCAGCTGCGTCAGTTTGGCCAGACCTCTGCTCAAATGAATGAAGACGCCCTGCGCGACTTCGTTACTCACCACCTAAATAAGAAAGAGCGCACCGAGCAAGATCGCGACAAGATTGATTTTCTGCTGGTACAGTTTTTTTCCCAAGTCGTTCCCCAGGAGATGGCGGGGGCGGACCTCACGGTCGCGCTTGTGGGCAAGACGCTCGCCGGAGTGCTGGGATCGGCTGGATCGGACACACCAGATTCTCTCGAATCCCTGGATGATCTTCTGAAGGACGCGGGCCAGGTTCAAAGTCTTAACGCAATGTTCACCGCCCGCATAATCGAACGCGGCCGCGAAATCAAGGCTTCATGCGGAGACAATTTTTTTGATCCCATCAGTTTGGCGGCTTTCACCCGTTTCGGATTTCTAATCCGCCGCGTCTTCTTTCGACTGATGCAGCAGGATTTGAACGTGATCTTCGACGGCCTGCGCGAGCTCGAATCGCGCGGCGTGACCACGCTCGACTGTCGCAAGGCGCAATTTGCCGCTGACGAACCCATCGCGCGGCTGCAGATGATTTGCCAGTCTTGGCGCGTGATGTTTCACGCTGAATACTCTGCCGGCCAACCGCTCTGCATTCTGGTTGATTTGCGCACAGCCGTAGAGCACGCTCTCTCAAAATCCGTAGCTGATACAACAGCGAAACCGAAGGCAATGGCTGCAGTGGCAGGGGCATCGGCCACTTCAGGTGCCGGCATGGAATTTGAAGTCTCCGCTGCCCCACTGGAAGCTGATCCGGAGCAGTAACTATGAGAGTCTTTGTGGAGTCACTGCAGTGAATCGTCCAACTGTTGTGATCGTATCCGACGTGCCCGAGTTCGCGGCCGCAGCCACCCGCCGCTGGCTCGCGCAACGCAGCGTACCGTCATTTGTGTTGGCCGAGAGTAACTCCCTGTCAGAATTCAGCGAAGGAAATTTCGATCTCGCAATCATTGGAGGGGTCTCCGCTGACACCCTCATCCCGGTTCTTCACACGTTAAAAGCTACGGCAAAGCCTCTGATCCACGTTTCGAAATTGAATGGCAACGCTCCTCAAGGTCCGATTACCATTCCTGAAGCGCCCGGCTGGCCCGATCTTCTGGTCACCATAGCCGAACAGATTCTTGAGCGCGAACGCAGTAACGCCGAATTGTCTAAAACGCTCGAGACCCTGGCCAAGGTCGAGCAACAGGCTTCTCTTGGGCGTTACATGCTCGAAGCACGCCATAATTTGAACAACGCATTGACGTCAATCCTTGGCAATTCCGATCTGATCCTCCTCGATTCTTCTGCCTTGCCCGCCGTACAACGATCACAAGTCGAAACTATCCGCAATATGGCCATGCGCTTGAATGAAATCATGCAACGCTTCTCATCTTTGCAGAAAGAAATGCAGTTGATTGAGCAACAGGGCCAGAAAAAAACCGCCCGCAAGAGTGCCGCTGCAGGCGCGTAAGAAAAACTTAAGATAACCACCTTCCACTTCGCTCCGGGCAGGTCTGTCGCAAAGACCTTTCTGGCTCGGCGAACCTCCAGCGTAGAAATCCACAGGTCGCGTGTGACACGCGTCACAACCAATCCCGAGATGAATCAGTAATCTTGACCAATGTTTTCTGGCCGACTTACACAGGCTGCCATTCAGGCAATTGACCGTATTGGAAATCGTGGTCCCGAACGCCCGGCGCATCTTCGCATTGGAAGGCGCGGTGAAGAAGATGCGTATTTCTATTTGCGCAGGCGAGGATATGTAATGGTTGCGCGCAATCACCGCACGGCTAGACATCGCGGAGAGATCGACCTCATCGGATGGGACAAGGATGTGCTGTGCTTTATCGAGGTTAAGACCCGGACGACACGCGATGTGAAGCCCGCAGAAGCGGCGGTGGACCGGAAGAAGCGCGGCGATCTGCGTACCGTAATTAGAGACTACTTGCGAACGCTTCCGCGGCGGCAGTTTCCGGAGGCGCCGGCTTGGCGGTTCGATGTCGTTACCGTGTACTACGACAAAGTCAGAAGCGGCTCATCCGACCAGCGTGCCGTGCCACCGACCTTCGAGCTATTTCAGAATGCCGCCCTCTCATCGTAGAATGTAACGAACCCGGGTGGCAGCGGGCTGGAGGAAACGTTTACTTTGCCCGAACTTAGAAAAGATCCCATTGTCGGCCGCTGGGTCATCATTTCGACTGACCGCGCCAAGCGGCCCACCGACTTTACTCGCGAATCAGTGAAGATGCGGGGCGGATTCTGCCCCTTTTGTTACGGGAACGAAAGTAAAACCCCGCCGGAGATTCAGGCTTATCGGCCGCAAAACGGAGGGCCGCCGCCGCAAAAGGATACGCCCGGATGGACCGTGCGGGTGGTGCCGAACAAATTTCCTGCGCTTGGTATTGAAGGCAACCTCAACCGCCAGGCGGAAGGCATGTTCGACAAGATGAACGGCATCGGGGCTCACGAAGTTATCGTCGAAACCAACGATCACAATGCCACGCTGGCTACGCTGCCATCCAAAAAAATCGAAGACGTGCTCTGGGCCTTTCGCGACCGCATTCTTGATCTGAAAAAAGACAAGCGGTTCAAGTACATTTTGATCTTCAAGAACCACGGCGAGGCCGCTGGGGCTACGATGGAGCATGCTCACTCGCAGCTGATCGCGCTGCCGATCGTGCCCATCTATGTGTCGGAAGAAATTGAAGGCGCCAAGCAGTACTACATATACAAAGAGCGCTGTGTTTTTTGCGATATTGTGCAGCAGGAGACCGAGGCCGACGCGCGGGTGGTTGCCGAGAATGAAGACTTTCTGACCATTGCGCCTTACGCTCCGCGCTTTCCTTTTGAGACCTGGATCTTGCCCAAGCAGCATGAGTCGGCTTTTGAAAATTCGTCGTCGCACATGTTCGAGAACCTGGCCAAGGCGATTCGGGTGCTTCTGAACAAGGCCGATCAGGTGCTCGACAATCCCGCCTATAACCTGGTCATTCACAGCTCGCCAACCCAGGACTCGGCGAACGACCACTACCACTGGCACATCGAGTACGTACCCAAATTGACGCGCACCGGCGGCTTCGAGTGGGGAACGGGGTTTTACATCAATCCCACTCCTCCGGAAGAGGCTGCCCGGTTCTTGCGTGCGGCGAGTGTGGAAGAGGCGGCGGTGGCGGGGTAGTTTGCAGCGGCTGAACTAAACTCTCCAAAAAATTGACCCTGACTGGCGCGTCGGGGTTCCATCAGCGTAAAGTATTTCTTCGCGGCGGGCGGTCTCAAGGGGTGCCTTTTCCTTCGCAGGAATGATCGACGGTCTAAAGCTGTTCGGGGCCATGGGCCGAACTGAATCTTGAGAGAAGGAAGCACTCGGAAATGAACGGGGATTCCGCGCTGGTCGATCAATTCATCCTCGAACAATTCGATACCGTTCCTCACCTGGAAGCTCTGCTTCTGGTCTGGAACCGGCGCCCCAAAGCTTGGTCCCGGGAAGAAATGGCCCAGTCGCTGTACGTGCCTGCTGACCTGGCGGCCAGAGTCCTCCGAGACCTTGTGCAAAGAGACCTGCTGGAAGAAACCGACACCGGCGACTATCGCTACAAATCCCATTCGGCGGAAAAGGACGCCCTAATCTCGCAGGTGAATGAGACTTACCGGCGGGAACTGATTCGGGTGTCGCGCATGATCCACGCCAAAGCCCCATCGGCAGTGCGAGATTTTGCGCAAGCCTTCCGCTTTACCAAGGAGAAAGACTGATATGGGAGCCGCGGTTTACATCCTCGGAACCGTCACCACGTTGCTCTGCGCCGTGCTGCTGCTGCGCGGCTACCTGCGGACGCGAACCAGGCTTTTACTGTGGAGCGCGCTATGTTTCTTTGGCCTCGCGGTTTCAAACCTGCTCATTTTTGTGGACCTGGTGATATATCCCAACCTTGATTTGTACCTGTGGCGATTGCTCACCGCAGCGGTGGCTATGATGATCCTGCTCTACGGACTCATTTGGGAGGGGGAATAAATGAGAATCGAAGCCTTCCTTTTGGGAGTAATCGTGACCTGCTCGCTCACGGCCGGGGTGTTCTTCCTGAAGTTCTGGAGGCGGACTAGCGACTCACTCTTTCTGGCCTTTGCGGTCGCGTTCCTGATTGTAGGCGTGAACAGAATTTCCACGTTAATGGTTGACCGCCCGAACGAAGCCAGTCCGTGGACGTATCTTGTTCGCCTGTTCGCGTTCCTGCTGATTCTGGCCGCTATCCTGCACAAAAACTACTGGGCTAAACGGTGAAGAGAGCCTTGGGCCACGGCGCAGTCTTGCCCAACACGTCGTCCTGAATTCCAGTTATCCTTCTGCATGGTTCCAAAGCAAAAACTTGGCATCATAGCGGGCAACGGACGCTTTCCGTTCCTCGTGCTGGATGCTGCCCGCGCGCAAGGCTATGAAGTTGTGGTCGCGGCGATCAAAGAAGAAACATTTCCGGAGATTGAGAATCGCGGCGCGGCAGCAGTACATTGGCTTTCTCTCGGAGAGCTTTCAAAGCTGATCGAAACATTTCAGCGTGAGGGCGTCACTCGCGCCGTCATGGCCGGACAGGTCAAGCACAAGCAGATTTTTTCCAGCATTCGCCCTGATTGGCGCCTGGCCAAGCTGCTGCTCTCCCTCGACCTTCGCAACACCGACGCGCTTCTCGGCGCCGTCGCCAAAGTCCTGGCCGACGAAGGCATCGTTCTCGAGAGCTCGATTGCCCTTTTGGACCCTCTCCTGGCAAATGCCGGCGTGCTGACCAAACGTGGGCCGTCAGATCAAGAAAGAAAAAACATTCAATACGGCCGGAGAATAGCGCACGGCTTGGGCGAGTACGACATCGGACAGACGGTCGTGATTGCTGAAAGCGCCTGCGTTGCGGTCGAAGCTATTGAAGGAACCGATGCCACCATTGAGCGCGCCGGACAGATCATGAAATCTTTGGACCCGGACAAATCAATTCTCGACCGTAGCCTTACGGTGGTGAAGATCGCAAAGCCAAAACAAGACATGCGCTTCGATGTTCCCGTCGTTGGAGCGAAAACGATCGAAGTGATGCATACGGCGGGAGCAAACGCCCTGGCAGTGGACGCCGGCAAGTGTCTCCTGATTGACGGAGAGGCGGTGATCGTAGCCGCAGATGCAGCGGGAATTACGATTGTGGCGGAGTAGAAGACATTCAGCACTCAGAAATTGGGAACCAAAGACATGGGTCACCCTGAATGCTGACCGCTGAATGCGAGTGCCGAGTGCTAAATTAATTTCATGTCTCAGGTTGATCAAATCGTTCACGAACTGAAGTGCGCCTTCGATGGCGAGGCGTGGCATGGACCTGCGCTCATGGAACTTCTGGATGGGGTAGATGCCAAGACGGCGGCGGCGCGTCCGATTGCGACCGCACACAGCATCTGGGAGCTGGTTGTGCACCTGACCGGATGGGAACGGGTAATCACGCGCAGACTTCAGGGCGAAAACCTCACCCTCAGCGATGACGAGAATTTCGGCCACATCATCAGCTCCGGCGAAGCTGCATGGCGCCAGGCAGTAGAAAATCTGCGCAGCACCCACGCGAATTTGATTCAAGCGCTTTCTTCTCTCCCCGAGGAGAAGCTGAACGCTCCGGTTCCGGGCAAGCCTTATGACATCAGGTTCATGCTGCACGGGGCATCGCAGCACGCTGCGTATCATGGCGGACAGATTGCGCTGCTGAAGCGTGCGAGGGCGTAGGTGAGATTCTGCAATCAGCAATCCTGAAGCTCTTCAGGCTGCAATTTGAAGTCTTCAATTCGAAAAATGTCGCCCTGACTCCAAATTTCATTGCTCATCACCGCTGAGATGGTATTCTTACTTTCTCCTCCACTGCTGCCTGACCTCAGCCGGAGTACTATCTGCCACAAGAAGAACTGATTTCAGTTGCTGTCGTTGGCGTGGGCGCCTTCGGGCGCAATCACGCACGCGTCTATCACCAGCTTGAGCAGGAAGGCTGCGCCGTTCGCCTGGTCGGAGTTGTTGACACCAACTTAGAGCGCGCCGATACGGTGGCAAAAGAATTTAACTGCCGCCCCTTCGGATCAATTGAGCAGCTTCTCTCCACCCATAGCGAAGTACGCGCCGTTTCGGTCGCCGTTCCTACCTCCAAACATCTGGCGGCAGCTCGTAATCTCATTCAGGCTGGCGTCGACGTCTTGATTGAGAAACCGCTGGCGGCCTCGCTGGCCGAAGCAGACGAATTAATCGCCATCGCAAAGAGTGCAAAGGCCATTGTTCAAGTCGGGCATCTTGAGCGCTTCAATCCGGCGGTTCAGGCCACAATTCCCCTGATCACCAAGCCGATGTTCTTTGAAGTGCACCGGCTCAGCGTGTTCACGCCCCGGTCTCTGGACATTGACGTCGTGCTTGACCTCATGATTCATGATCTGGACACAGTATTGTCGTTTGTTAATTCTCCGATGAAAGAAGTGCGGGCGGTTGGTATGCCCATTCTGTCCGACAAAGTTGATATCGCGAATGCGCGCATCGAGTTCGAGTCCGGATGCGTGGCCAATTTTACCGCCAGTCGAGTTTCGACCGAGCGAGTACGTAAGCTGCGGTTCTTTCAGCCCAGGCAATACATATCCATCGATTATGGCCGACAAGACGTGCTGGCATTCACTGTCGGAGGCGATCAAGGCAGCCCCTCCGCCAATCCCGAAATCAAGATTAATAGACCGCCTATCACTCCCGAAGAGCCTTTACGGGCTGAGATCCGGGCTTTTCTGGCTTCGGTCCGCAGCCGAAAAGCTCCCCCGGTCCCGCTTGAAGACGGTCGGAGCGCATTGGCGTTAGCTCTCGAGGTGCTGTCCCAGATTGAGGCACATGCGCGCAAGCTGAATTTAGGGTGAGTTACTTCGTCCGTGTGATCTACGTCTTACTTATCCGGCCGCCGGAAAAGCCCGCCATTTACACTTTTTGACAGCGCCAGATTGCTCGCTTCAGTAGGCTTTAAGGGTGGGTTTCTGCCGTAACTACTTGCACCATAACAAGTCTTGGCAGCGGCCAAAATAATGAGAGAATAATGAAATACGGCCAGCATCTTAAGTGATAGCCCTCGATGTCGCTGATCCAAATTCCGTTAGAGCCGCCGGTTGATCGCCAGCCCGAACAGGGCGACCTTTTCGATTCCCAGAACTGGGAATCGGCCTACCGGGAGATGCACGATTTCCCCACCCTGCTGATCCAGGCGCGCGACGAACTTTCCAAATCCCGCAAACGCGAGGCGTTTTGGATTTCGCTGATCGCGCATATCGTTCTGATTCTGATTATCGTGAATTCGCCCAGCTTCGAAAAATATTTCCCGCACAGGGCAGTCATGATGGTTCAGGGCCGCGACAACAATAAGCTCACTTTCCTGGAACTACCTCCGGACGCGCAAAAGCTGAGCGAACACCCTAAGACTAATGTGATGTCGGACAAGAACCGCATTGCAACCACCAAGACGCCGCAACCCGATCCGAAGGAATTGAAAAAGTTGTTGGACGCTTCGCGCCGCGGGCGGCCGGGGCCGGTCGCGCCGCCGGAACCGAGACAGCAGGCTCAGCCCCAACAGCAGGCTGCTCAGGCGCAACCTCAGCCACAAGCGCAACCCCAGGAGGCACAGCCCCAGCCGCTCCCTCCGCCGCAACAGATGGCAAAATTGCAGACGCCGCCACTGGCGCACAAGCCGCAGCCGACCTTTGAGAGTCAGCCTTCCTCGGCCGGGCAGGCCATCGATCAGGCTGCCCGCAGGGCGGCACTAGGTCACAAGAGCTACGGCGGAGACGCGGGCGACCTCGGTTTGGGGCAGCATCAGTCCACCATGCGCATGGGCGCTGCGGAGATTACCAGCGACACCATGGGCGTGGATTTCGGCCCTTACATGCAGCGTATCCTGCATGACGTCAAACAGAATTGGTACAACCTGATTCCCGAGTCTGCTATGCCGCCCCTGCTAAAGAAGGGGAAGCTATCTATTGAGTTTGCAATTTTGAAGAATGGACAGATAGCCGGCTTGCGCTACGTCACTGGCTCCGGTGATGTGGCGCTTGATCGCGCCGCCTATGGCGGAATTACTTCTTCGACGCCGTTCCCGCCGCTGCCGTCCGAATTCGGCGGGCAATACCTCGGCCTGCGTTTTACCTTCCTCTATAATCCCGATCCCAACTCTGCTGATCTGCAGTAACAAGGCTCCGCTAAACGTCCTTCGCGTCTTTCTCCGGATAAGCCATCCGCACCAGGGTGCGCTCAGCGAAAGGAACGTAGAGCAATGCTGCGGTCGAAGCCAGCGCCGCGCCCAGACCGATTCGGTCGGCGATGAGAAAGGGAGCGACCGCCCAGAGCTCATCGAGGACAAAAACGCCAAGAAATATCCGCTGAAGCTTGTGGCCAAGTTGCGCATAGTCGAAAGCCACAGCTGACAGAAAATACAGCCGCACGGGAATTCCGATTGCCGCCGTGACCAAGACAACGCTCAGCACGAGGAGGGCGCGTGATCCCACCCACGAAACTCGCTCGACGCTTTGCCAATGGATGGCCGCTTCCACATAGAAGATGAGATACATAATTTGGATCAACGCGAACATGGCCCGGCTCGCGCCGCGATGAGCCTGGGGTAGGTCCGACAGCAAGTGCACAGCGGCGGCTTCGCTTGGCGTTCCCGCGTCCCATTTCACCTCTGCGACGAAGCGGTATCCCCGCCGGGCCACGGTCTCTATAAATCTGGGGTTCGAAGCTTGATCGCCGAGCGTATCGCGGAGTTTGTTCACGGCGGTATTGAGGCTGTGATCGAAATCCACGAAGGTATCTGCCGGCCAAAGGCGTTCCCGCAAGTCTTCGCGGCTTACGATAACGCCCGGCTGATCGAGCAGCACCACCAGGACAGCAAATGGCTGATCCTGCACGCGTAGTCGCCGTCCGCCTTTACGCAATTCCCGCGCTTCAAGGTCAAGTTCGAAGGCTCCAAAGCGCGCGATCTTGGACTTGCCGCCTGCAGATGTTGAAGGCACGGACGCTAGTTTAGCTGAAACTTCTTGCCCGGAAGCTCCGGAGTGCAGGTAATCCCGTCGTAACTAAAGCGGCTTTCCAGTGCGCCGATGAATTGAACGTGCGGGTGCAGTCTGCGCCGAACCGCTGACTTCGATCACCCTTACCCACTGAGTCGAAGATGGAGCAGCCCATGAAGCCGGGTTTCGACGGTCTGAACCGCGGTTCCAATAACCGGCATTCGCCGGACGACGATGCGTCGAAACAGCTGGTGAGCTTCCGTGTCGGAGACGAAGAGTTCGCGCTGGAAATCCTGCGTGTTCAGGAAATCATCCGCCATCAGCGCCTCACCCGGGTGCCGAATTGCCCCAGCTTCGTTGAAGGTGTGATTAACCTGCGTGGCAGAGTCATTCCGGTGATTGCCCTTCGTAAGCGTTTTGGCATGGAGCACAAAACGCGAGAGGGAGACACGCGGATTGTCGTTCTGGAGCTCGGAGACATGGTCGTAGGCATCATCGTGGAGTCGGTACCGGAGGTTTTGCGGGTTCCAATCAAAGCGATTGCCGAACCACCGCGCATCATCGAGAGCCAGCGCGATTACGTTTCCGGCGTGGCCAAGCTGCCGGACCGGTTATTGATCCTGCTGGATGTAGATCGCGTGCTCGCGCCCGCGAAGTCGGCACCGGCGTAGCGGTGGCTCACGAAAGCTAAATCCTATGCAGCCTATTTCCGAAGATCCGGAGCTGTTGCGGGCATTCCTGGTGGAATCGCATGAGCTGTTGCAAGGACTCGACCACGATCTGGTCAAGCTCGAATCCAGTCCCACTGATCACGAGTTGCTGAATCAGGCATTCCGCGCCTTGCACACCATCAAGGGGACCGCGAGCTTTTTAAAGCTCGAGCCCATAGTGCGTGTCGGACATTCTGCCGAAGATGTGCTCAGCGGTATAAGGCAGGGCCGTCTCCAGTTCACCAGCCGAATTATGGATGCGCTGCTCGCAGCTCGTGATCAATTGGGCTCTATGCTCGCGGACTTGCACGCCGGCGGGCTAAAGAAATACGCGCTGGATGATCTGCTGAATGAACTCGAGCGAGTGCAATCAGGCGAAGCTTCCCCCTATCAGATTGAAAACGAGGATCATGGTTCTGCCCACGCTAAAGACGTGCCCTCAATCTCGTCCTCCGAAGCAGCTATCGTTTCCAACCTCAAGCAAAAAGATGCAGCGGTTCCGTCCGATGCGACCGCCGTGCAGAGCATGCGCGTGGACGTGCGCAAGCTGGACGAACTCATCAACCTGATCGGGGAGTTGGTGCTTGAGCGCAACCGCCTGCTGCAATTGGCGAAGGAGATCAGCAGCGGGCGCGCGCCCGTCCAATCTTCTGATTCGCCGTTGCTGCATTGCGCGCTGCGGCTCAGTTTCATCACCGAGGAACTTCAGGCGGCGGGACTGCGCACCCGTATGGTGCCGATGGAAACAGTGTTCGCCAAATTTCCTCGCATGGTCCGAGACCTGGCCCACTCTCTGGGGAAGGAAGTCGAGCTGGTTGTGCGCGGCCAGGAAACCGAAATCGACAAGACCATGGTTGAACTGGTGAACGATCCGTTGGTGCATCTGGTGCGCAACTCACTCGATCACGGATTGGAATTGCCGGATGTTCGGGAGCAGGCAAGTAAGCCGCGGCGAGGCACCATCTCTTTGCAGGCCGAGCATGAAGGCGATCACGTGCTCATCCGCATCACTGACGATGGCGCCGGCATCAATCATGACCGCGTCTTGCGGAAGGCGGTCGAGAAGGGGGTAGTCAGCCAAGAGCACGCCGAGCGCCTGAGTCGAAAGGAAATCAACGAACTGATTTTCTTGCCGGGCTTCAGTACGGTGGAGAACCCTACCGACATTTCCGGGCGCGGCGTCGGCATGGACGTGGTGCACTCGAATCTAAGAAAGATCAATGGGTCGATCGAACTTGACAGCACGCCGGGCGCGGGCACCATTGTCACGCTCCGGGTTCCCCTGACACTCGCAATTCTACCGGTGCTTTTAGTGCGAGTAGCAGCCGAGGTTTATGCATTGCCGCTCCGCTCGGTCGAACAGACTTGCCGCTTCGATCCTGGAGATGCCCACCTGGTGGAAGACCAAGAGGTGATCTGGATGGGAGGACAGGCATTTCCGCTTCTCCGTCTGCAAACTTTGTTCTTACATCAACCGCGCAAGACACCGACAGCAGAACAAAAAATCGTAATGCTGGAAGCCGGCGAACGCCGTCTGGCTTTGTTAGTGGACGGGCTTTTGGGCCAGGAGTCCACCGTGGTCGCACCGCTGGCGCCCTATCTGGACTGCTGTCCGGGAATTGCCGGGACCACCGTGGATGGGGACGGCCGGGTCCGACTGGTAATCGATCCCTCGGGATTACTCGCCGTGGCGACTGCGGTCGGGCAGGCGGTTGCACAATGATCGCGAATTCGGTAAAGGCGCCCGTCACGCGCACTGAATCCTACAACCCGTCTCCGGCGCTGATTCAGATTCGGGACTTGATTTACAAGACCGCGGGAATTTTTCACTCGAACAACCGCTTGCGACTGCTCGAGGAGCGCTGTCAGAAGCGGGTGCAGGCGCTCGGAGTGCGAAGCCTGCGCGATTACTACGATTGCCTGACCAACAAAGCTATGAGCCGAGGAGAGTTGACCAGCTTGCTCAACGAAATCACCATCGGCGAGACCTGCTTTTTTCGCAATCAGCCGCAGCTGGATGGAATTCGTCACATTGTCCTGCCGCGGGTTATGGAAGCTAAATCCCGACTGTGCATGCGGCACCTTCGCATATGGAGCGCGGGCTGCTCCACCGGGGAAGAACCGTACACGCTGGCCATCATTCTGCTTGAGGAGAGTAAGAGCCGCCTAAAAGGATGGACCTTCGAAGTAGTGGCCACCGATCTCAATGAGCGCTCGCTTTCCGTGGCTGAAGCCGGAACCTACGGCGAATACAGCGTGCGCAACACCGATGTCCATCTGCGCGAAAAATACTTTCATTTTCAAAACAGTCAGTTGCAGATCAACCCAGAGGTGAAAGCCAAAGTCCGTTTCAATCGGGTGAATCTCTCCGATGAGGCTGCTATGAAGGCTTTGCACGATGTGGACATCATCTTTTGCTGCAATGTCCTTATCTACTTCGACGTGGCATCGAAACAGCGCGTCATTCGATACTTTCATTCCAGCCTGCACGGTCATGGCTACCTGGTGCTGGGCCACGCCGAGTCGTTGTTTGGAATAAGCGACCAGTTTCAACTTGTGCACCTGCCATCATCCACGGCATACGTCCGCCATGAGACGTCAACCGCGGAAAAGGAGGCCTTAGACCATGGCATGTGACCCCAACCTTTTGCGCAAACTGCAGTCTGCGCGTGAACTGCCTACCCTGCCGGCGGTGCTCATGCCATTGTTGCGCTACCTGGAGCGGCCGCTCGACTCCCAGGACATGCATGAAATCGTCAAACTGATTGCGAAGGATGAATCACTGGCGGCCCGTTGCCTGCAAATTGCCAACTCTCCCCTGTTCAGCTGCAGTCGCGAGGTGGAAAGTATTCAGGCGGCGGTTGTGGCTCTCGGCCTCGAGCGCATTCATCAGATCGCGGTGTCGTGCTCGTTTCTAAAACTGCTGCCGTCAATGTCCGACGTCAGCCCTTCAGTGTTCTGGGCGCACTCGCTGGGCTGCGCGCTGGTGGCCCGCGAATTCGCCACCAGGATCGGGTTCCCGGATCCGGGAAAAGCTTATGCGGCAGGTCTGTTGCACGACGTGGGCATCATTGCACTGCTCTCGACCGCCCCGGAAGAGTTCGCCAAGTCGCTGCGACTGGCCCGCTCCGAACGAATGGCCCTTCACGAAGCTGAACAAAAGGAATTGGGGATCGACCACGAGGAAGCTGGAAAAATAATCGCCCAGGTCTGGCACCTTCCGTCCGACATCCGGGAAGTCATCGCTCACCATCACACTCCAGAAAAAGCCGCGGAAAGCCATGCCCTGGTCAGCATCGTCGGATTCAGCGATCTGTTGTGCCGCCTGAATGGCATCGGCTATGGATTCACTGAAGAACACCAGACCAATTTCGCCGAGGAACCTGCGTTTTCCAGCCTTGCCGGGCAGTTTGCCGCTCTTCAGCCCTTCGATCTGGCGCGTTTTACTTTCGAAACCGAAGGCGTTCTCGAGGAAGTCCGCGCCGTCGTGACCCAAGTGTATGGAACAGTGCAATGAGTATCAGCGATGTGATTCCGCAGGTCAGAGTATTAATCGCCGACGACAGTACGGTCATGCGCACTGCTCTGGTGCGTATGCTGGAATCCAGCCCGATCATCCGGGTGTGCGGCACCGCAAGGAATGGAGTCGAAGCCGTACAAAAGACCAAAATCCTGCAACCCGACGTGGTCACCATGGACGTGGATATGCCGGTGCTCGATGGCATACAGGCTTTGAAGCAGATCATGCGGGAGAGTCCATGTCCGGTGGTGATGGTCAGTTCTCTCACTTTGGAGGGGGCAAAGGTCACTCTGGACGCGCTCGAAGCGGGCGCTTTCGACTACCTGCCAAAAGAAGATTTGTGCCATGAGGCAGGTGCATTGCAACTTCGGTACGACCTCGTGGAGAAGATCGAGGCGGCGGCACGGAGTCCCCTGGCGTTGCGCAAGAAGCCGTTTCACGCACTGACTCTTGGCTTTGTTGATAACGGTTTACTAAACCGCTCCCATGTTGTCCCAAAGCTGGTAGTTCTGGGAACGTCAACCGGCGGACCCAAAGCATTGCAGGAAATTCTCCCGGAACTACCGGGCGATCTGCCGGTCGGAATTTTGGTGGTGCAGCACATGCCTCCTGGCTTTACCGCAGCGTTCGCCAAGCGGCTCAACGGACTCTGCAAATTGAGCGTTCGGGAAGCCCGCCACGGAGAAATGGTTGAGGCCGGAACAGTGTATGTGGCACCGGCAGGGCAGCACACCACAATCTTCAACAACGGCTTGCATCAGCCAACGCTATCACTGTCCGATCTGCCGTCCGAGACAGTCCACAAACCATCCGTCGATGTCACCATGCTCTCGGCGGCCGATCTATTTGGGGAGTACACGCTCGGGATTATTCTGACAGGGATGGGATGCGACGGACTTGAGGGCATGACGGCGATTCGCGACGCCGGCGGTATTACTATCGGCCAGAACGAAGCCACTTGCGCGGTATACGGAATGCCACGCGCTTGCGCGGACAGAGGAATCCTGCAAAAAGTTCTTCCGCTCTCACAGATCCCGCAACAGATCCTATTGGCGCTGCGCTACCGCGCCTGCCAATAGAGCAGCCACTGTCATTTGCTCCGCGCTAGCACTGTCTGCTCCGGATCAATCACTATTTTTCGAGTATGCAAAGGTGCAGAGACATGAAATGTGGTCGCATTTCCCTCCACAAAGACTCGGGAAAGAAAAATATTCTTCCCGCCAACTGATGCATAGATAGGGACCGAGGTCACCAGCGTATCGGGAGCGTCCTCCTGGTCAATTTTTCCGGTCACCAGGACTGATGTAGGTTTGTCGGTGAACTTCAAATCGCGCAGCTCGAATTGCGGCACCGCACTGCCGTTCACCCAACCCTGGTAAAACCAGTCCAGAGATTTGTGGCCTTCATACCACAAGGAGTGCGGCAGCTCAGGCTCAAATGCTGCGATCAGTTGCGCCGTCGTCAGAGACTTTCCCTCATAGTCGGTTCTTAATTTTCGCAAAACCCGCACGAAGGGCTCATCCGAACTCTTGCCAGCTGGGCTTCGCTGAGCATCTCGAAGCATGGTGCGCAACATGTGCAATAACCAAGTGCCGCGCCCATAGCTGATGGCTTCATATGCGTCAGGGAACCGCGAAGATGAGAGCCTGAGGCCGAATGTGACCGGTCCGGCATTCATCAGCGGGACTCCGTCGTGGGTCTTGTTCAGCAGATCGTCGCGATACCTCTGCATTACCAGGTGAAAACCCGCGGGATCGCGCGATTCCAACAGCATTAGGGCGCTGTAATTGGCTAGCGCTTCCATGAGCCACTGGTCACGATAACTACTCCAGGTTACTAGATCACCCCACCACTGGTGCGCGGTTTCGTGCGCAACATTCTGTTCCTGAATGAGCCGGTAGGCTTTGTCCTTCTCCAGATGTTCGCGCTCGTCTGAATTCAGAAACGCATAGCTGGAAAGAAAAATCAGTCCCGGCCAGCCCTGGCTGATGCGGCCGGGATATTGCGTCAAGGCCAGGTCACTGTATGGAAACGGTCCAAATCGTTGGCTGTAAAAATCGATCGCGCGCGCAGCTGTATTTGCAATTGCCTGGATGTTCTGCGCCGGTGATGGCGGCAATGATGGGACAGATGGCACTACGGGGAACGGCGATGGAGGCCTGCCCAAAAGATCGGGTAGCGGCTGGTTGTCAGCGGTTTTGGGAAAGTTTCGTTCTACTGTAGTGGTGGCATAGGTTTCGACCGTGACTTTGCCCGCGGTGGTCGCGCTCCTGGAATATTTCCCCAGATTGAAACCGGCGACCGGCACCGGCCGTTCCGAAACCCAGTGTGAGACTTGCTCCGAACCTTCAACCTTGATCTCGGAAGGCACTCCGGTCGCCACCAGGGTCCAGCCCACCGGATAGTGGAATTCGAGGTCGAATCGGGACATGGCAAATCCAATGTTGGGATACCAGGTGCCGTGTTCCCCGACGTAAAGTAGACCGTTTCCCGCTTCTGACAGAACTGCGCCTGAATATTCGAACGTGAGTTGAACTGGTTGTCCTGGAGGTAATGGGTGCGGCAGGAACACCGCCAATGCGTCATTGCCGCGGCGCGCCAGTTGTGATCCTTCAATTGCCTGATTGTGAATGAATTCGACAGGACGGCCTTCGGCTTCGACGCTCTTGACCTGCAACAACCGCGACAACTCAAACAGCAGGACTCGTTCGCCGGCACGGTTTGGGACAATGTTCAGAACTGCGCGAGCTGACAGTTCAGTCGGGACTTTTATGTGCGCCTGTATTTTGAACTGGGTAATGACGAAGTCGGGCGTGGGCGCCTGAACTTTCAGCAGCGCCGGCTTGCCTGGCGGCGGAACCGTGAAAGATAACCAGACGTCGTAGTAGCTCCCGCCGTCGGCTTCCCGATGCTGTCCGGCGGAAATCTGCTCCTGCAGTGTCGAGTCGTAGCGGACGTCAAAAGTCCCAAGCCGGCGGCCGCGCAAGTAGGCGTGTAACAAATGGTCAGGCGCACGATCTGCCGCGGCGGGATCCTGGTTGAAGCTGACCAACAAACGTAATGCGTCTTCTTGAGCGAGCTCTTTTGCGCTGGGGTTCCACAGATTGACGAAGCTCTCCGCATCTTCGGTCGGGCGCAAAGCAGGACGCAAAGCATCGTAAACGTCGTCGTTGAATCGCAAATAAGCCAGCGAAAATTTTTCTTCGAGAATCGCTGCGCCCGTGAAGAGCGCGAGTGATGACCGCTCTGCCTCATTGGGCGGAGACAGCAGAATGTCGCCGTCACCTAGAAACAAGGCGCCGGTGATGTGTCCTCCGGCGTCCTCGGTGAAGGCAATGGTGCCGTCGTCGAAGGACAGATGAATTGAAACCTGGTCAATCGCACCATTGCGGATTTTATAAACGCGGCTCTTGTCCAGACCCACAGATCGAAGCTTGAGGTAAAGAGATTCAGCCGGACCGGGCGCCTGTGCCGGCGCGAGGTTTTGCGCAAACAAGCCGGATGCCAGAGCGGCCAGCAGCCAGGCGATGCCACCTGCCTTTCGGATTACGTTGGTCACTTCGGAGAAGCCCCGTTGCCTTCTAGAATGCGCCTGAGTGCGTACATTTGTCATCCCGTGCAGTCTGCTCTTGTTGGCCATCGCCGCAACCGATATGGCCGGGGCGGATGTCATCCATCTGAAAAACGGGGACGCCATCTATGCCGATCAAGTAAAGGAACGCGCCACCAACGTTGAGTACGAGGTCGGCGACAACTCTTACAGCATTCCCAAGTCAAAGGTGCAGAGCGTGGAGACGGGAGTTCGCCCCGCGGCAGCTTCTCCCTCAGTAGAAATGCCGGCATTTACGCCGCAGACGCAAACCGGGGATTACGGCGACCTTCTGAACCAGATTGTTCACGGTCACGAAGTTGATCGTGCTGTTCTCGTCGCGATTGAGTCGCAAGGTAAAAATGATCAAAGCGCCATCGCTTACTACATTGCCGCCCGGAACGAGTTCGAGGCCGGCAAGTTCCCGGACTCACGACGGGACCTGGAAACCGCTCTTCGCTATAATCCGCAAAGCCCGGCGGTACTGAACTACTATGCTGCCGTCCTGGTGCGCACCGGAAATGCCGTGGATGCCACTTCCTATGCGGAACGTGCGGTCGCTATTGCCCCCGATTCAGCAGACGCATGGGCGGTCCTGGGTTACGCCCAGTTTTCTGCCAGCAGAAATCGAGACGCCGTCCAGAGCTGGAAAAAATCACTCGCCCTGCGCTTTGATCCGTCGGTCCAACAAATGCTAGATCGAGCCGAACGCGAGACCAACGTCGAAAACAGCTACTCGGAGAGGGCAACCGGACACTTCGTTCTTCATTACGAGGGGAGGCAGAGTTCGGAAGCATTCCGCGAGCAACTGCTCTCGACGCTCGAATCTGACTTTCAGGATATATCCCAACAATTCGGCACCGAGCCCCGATCAAGCATTCAAGTTGTGCTCTATACCAACCAGACATTCTTCGACGTAACTCGGGCACCCTCATGGATGGGGGCGCTCAATGACGGCAAACTTCGAATTCCGCTACAGGGACTGGATTCGGTAACCCCGGACCTGGCACGGGTGCTGCGCCATGAACTTACCCATTCGTTCGTGAACGCACTGTCCTTGGGGCGTTGCCCGGAGTGGCTGAACGAGGGTATAGCCCAAATGCTGGAGCCGCAATTGCTGGGCGCGCGGGCCGCTGGCCTGGCCCAACTTTACCGCGGGGACCACGAGATCCCCTTGAATTCACTGGAACGCGGCTTTGCGTCATTTAATGGAGTGGAAGCCCGTCTGGCATATGACGAGGCGCTGGCAGCTGCCGAATACATACGGAATCACTACGGCATGGGGGACATGATGCGTGTCTTGCAACAGATAGGCCAGGGCGACTCGGTGGAAACCTCACTGCGTTCGGTGTTGCACCTCGACTACGGGCATCTCGAAGATGAGGTCCGCGCCTATGTAGTGAGCCAATCTGGCGAGTGAAGCCGGCCGAATTGGGCCATCGCCTCCTACTTTCGTGCCACTGGCCGATCATGATCTTGTTGGCTAGACCCTGGCAACGATGCTAATGTCATGGTGCCATTCTGATTCGGGCGGTGGCATTTCCAGTTAGACATGAGTACTGCGACAAAGAACGTTTCGGCAGCAATGCCATTTGACGATCCTCTCCAGGCGTGCATTCCCGCAATACGTGACGGCCAAATGGCGGCTGTCTATTACGGGCAGCGATTGTGCGGTGATATTTATGATTTTGTCCGTGTCAACCCACATCGGGTCGTGTTTGGTTTCTTTGATGTAGCTGGAACCCTGGAGAAGAATCGCCCCATTGCGCTGCCTTTGCAGAAGCGCTTTCGCACCGAAGCCTGCGAGTTGCTCGTGGCCGATGACAGCAACGAACTCGAGGGCTTGGTGCAGTTGTGGATCGCCTTGAATGCAGCAATCATGCGAGCTGCCGCGGGGGTGCACGCCTGCCCGGCTTTCCTGGGCTGTTATGACGAAGAGCTTCACACCCTCGCCTACGTTAACTCAGGTCACACCCCGGGTCTTGTGAAGGACGCGGAAAACATCCGCGAATTGAATGCGACGGCGTTGCCACTTGGCCTGTTTTCGCATTCTGTGCCTGATTCCTCGCTGATCGCGCTCGGACCGCGACAGACCATGCTACTGGTTTCGAAAGGCATCGTCGAAGCCAAGCACCGAAGCGACGAATACGGCCTGGACCGGGTCAAACAATATCTTCAGGAAGTCGCTTTCGACTCTGCCCACGAAACCTGCGTGGGATTGCTGGCACGGGTGCGCCAGTTCATGGGCACGGCTCCCACCCATAATGATGTCACTGCGTTATCGCTCGTCCGCTCACGCTGACATCTGGCCGGGCTCCCGAGGACGGGTTTACAATCTAGTGAGACTCCAAGCTTCAGGTTCTTACCTTTATGTACAAGCCGTTTGCCTTCTCCCTTGGTCTTTGCGCGGTTCTGCTTCCAGCCGGATTGTTGGCTGACACCGTAGTCGAAGAGATTGTTGCCCGCGTAAATAACCAGATCATCACTCGTTCTGAATACCAGCACGAACAACAGCAACTCAAGGACGATTGCCAGCACCAGGATCCGCCGCGGCCAGGGCAGGACTGCCAGCAGGTTGAGAAAGACGCGTTGCGCGGCCTGATCGACCGCGAGCTTCTGCTGGGTAAGGGTAAAGAACTTGAAATCAGCGCCGACACCGAAGTGATCAAGCGGCTGGATGAGATGCGTAAGCAGATGAAGCTGAATAGTCTCGATGACCTG
>Ga0157373_10000285_pt1 | contig 40504 bp, 35 predicted proteins | sample C65metaG_FD_113460 | JGI IMG/M metagenome (GOLD analysis project Ga0157373, IMG submission 113460) | Corn rhizosphere microbial communities from Kellogg Biological Station, Michigan, USA - C6-5 metaG | ecosystem: Host-associated > Plants > Roots > Rhizosphere > Soil | place: USA: Michigan... | reverse complement strand
GCCACCTCCACCACCATGGTCAAGGACCTGGCGGAGAAAGTTCGAGACATCGGCAAGGTGCTGGATGTGATCCGGGGAATTGCTGAGCAAACCAATCTTCTGGCGCTTAACGCCGCCATCGAGGCTGCACGCGCGGGTGAGCAAGGTCGAGGTTTCGCCGTGGTCGCCGACGAGGTACGAGCCCTGGCGGCAAGGACCCAGGCTTCGACGGGGGAAATCGAAGGCATGATCAACGACGTGCGTAACAGTGCAGACGAAGCCGTCGGCGCCATGGGGAAAAGCCAGGCGCTGGTCAGCGAAACCCAGTCACTGGCGCAAGCGACCGGCCAGGCACTGGAGCTGATTGCCGACGGCATTTCGCAGATCAATGATCGCAACCTCGTCATCGCCACGGCCTCGGAAGAACAGGCACACGTCGCTCGCGAAGTGGATCGTAATCTGGTGAACATCCAGGATCTGTCCACCCAAACGGCGGCAGGTGCGCATCAGACCAGCGCTTCGACCCAGGAACTGTCCAACCTGGCGGCGTCCTTCAACACGATGGTCAGTCGCTTCCGCTTATAAAATGGCGACAACAAAAAGCCCCGCCAGATCACTCTGCGCGGGGCTTTTCAATAGATGGTGTCCCAGGGCAGGTTCGAACCATTATCTGGGGTACACGCCCCCATACGAACCATGAAACATTACCCAACCTGCTGACAGAAGGGAAGAAATCCACTATACGCGGCATCAACCCCAATGCGCGCCCAGTCGCGCATTGGAACCACAAGCAGAAGAAGGAGTGGACAACGAAACATGGATTGGATGTTGTTAAGGTCTTACTCCAAGCCTGATCAGCCACCCGCTTGACCAGCCGGCGCCCCTCCTATCTGGATCGGCGTCTTTTTTCTGCTCGTAGAGGTAGTCCATTTCTTCAGCGCCAAAATGCCAAATGCCAGCGCATCTATGTGCTTCTTCGTTCGATTCGAAGACGCGCATCGGTGCATCCAGGATTGTTACGTAGAAGAAGATAAAATGCGCAAGAACATGCGCGTCCGCTTGCAGGGCCGCTCGGGCTAGCATGCGTTGGTCGTCGATGGAGTCGGCTCAAAAAGCGTCTCGCCTTTTCGAGTTTACATTGGACTCCATCTGATTCCTTTTTGAATATGAGCGTCTGAGAACTGCATCGCCCCGTGCGGGCTCCAGTAAACAGTGCCAATATGGGTTACGGTGCAAATCCCAGCGGCCACTGGATCATGTCGAGATCGATGGACAAGCTAACCGCCATAGCAAGTGATAACCGAGCCCAAGCATGGTTGGGGCAATTCAACCTGGGTGATCGCACCCGCGCCCAAAAGCTACTGGAAGCGTTTGCCTTCGTCTCACGAGATGATTTCACTGACCAAATGCGCGCCATGCTTTTGCGAGAATGCGAATCCGTGCAAGGCATGATCGCCCTTTATGCTGAACGCGAGCTTAGGCATCGCCAGGGGAAGCCGCATCGGCTTTTCAAAGAAACCAGACGCTCCATTAAGCGGGCTACCGGCTCAAAAGGCCCCGATGCGGTAAAGCCAACAAAGGCATATGATCCCTCGGTTGGCAGCGAAGGGATCGTTGCACAGATTATTTCCCAGCTTTGCCATGAGTACCCCCGCAAATTCCTAAATCACCCCGGCCCCGACCAGATACGCAAAAAGCGTGCACGTGCGTTCTGGGTCGTCACGGATTTGATTGGCAGCGGTGACCGGGCGTCGAACTATCTAGAGGCCGCCTGGCTTGTAAGATCTGTCCGCAGCTGGTGGTCGGGTAAATTGATGAAATTTGCCGTCATGGCCTACTCGTCTACCGTACCTGGCGAGCGCTGGGTCGCAAGACACCCCTCAAAACCCGCGATTCACGTTGTGTTGCCCTGCCCCACCATCGACACCAGCTTTCCCACCAAAGAAGCCGAGCAAATGAAAATGCTCTGCACTGCCTACGACCCCACTGATGGTGAACCAGGTCATCCCCCGTGGGTGTGGCAAGGCCCCAGCCTCGGGTATGGGAACGGCGGAGCCTTGCTTGTGTTTGCGCACGGTGCGCCGAACAACGTACCGCTTATGTTTCATAAAGCATCACGAGATAAAAAAAACACCTGGACGCCATTGTTCCCTGCCAGGGTTTCCGCAGGAATCACTAAGGAGGTGTTCGGGATCGACTTGACCGCAGAAAGCATCAGCGCTCGCCTGGATAACCTCGGCGATAAGGGCCTGGCAAGATCAAAGGCGGTGTTGAGTTCGGATGTGCAAACAGGACAAACATTTCTGCTGCTCAGCGCCCTCCAAAAAGCTCTTCGCCTAAACTACAGAATGCTCGCCAATCGAACCGGCCTGAAAACACATGAGATACGAGTTCTACTGCGAAAAATGACTCATTATGGTTGGATCGACTCGCAACGCAGGCTCACCGACCAAGGCTACGGTCAGCTCGCACACGCTAGAAAGCAAGAGCTTCTCGCTGGAGCGCCGATGACAGTTGGCAATTCAGAGCCGGAACCGTACTATCCCACCTCGTTGAGGCATCCAATCTAGATTCTAGCTTCGGCGTACGTTCCTAGAATGTTGCTGCCATGATGGGTTGGATTCTCAACTCATCACCGGGCGCAGATTACTGCTGCCCTATGTCTTAGCTCCCGCTTGCGGTTAAGCGCTCACGCCACAGTCTAGTGGCGTAGCCTTCTGACTGCGGCGCGAGCACTCACCCTGCGGGTGTCAAAGTAGATGAAGGATTGGAAGCCTCAACACTACCGTCGCGCTCCAGGCGCAAGCACTGCTCCTGCCCTTGTAATGGACGCTGCAATCGCGGCCTCGCAAAAGACGGTCGCTGTCCATCCATCGCTTCCGCCTATATTGACCCTCAACCACCTCGCTCACATGGCCCGAGTGCCATACAAACACCTGCGCGATTACGTCACTCGTGATATCGAGTCCTACAAGATCTTCCGTGTAAGAAAGCGCGCACGACCAGGACAGCCCACTTCGTTCCGTGTGATATGCATACCCCCGTCCAGCCTCGCAGTGGCCCAGCGCTGGATCGCACAACACGTATTAGCTAAAGCCAGGCCTCATACCGCCAGCACCGCATTTGCACCAAAGTGCAAGTTGATTGATGCGGCAGCTCCTCATTGCGCCAGTCGCTGGCTGATCAAGGTAGACGTACAGCGTTTCTTCGAATCGATCTCAGAAATTGACTGCTATCGGATATTCCGCAGTTTGGGGTACCAACCGCTGGTGTCCCTGGAGCTTTCACGCCTATGTACCCGGGCGGGCAACTTCAGTCGTATGCGCCGCGCTATCAAGTGGCGCAGGAAGGCTGCACTGTCGAAGTCCAAGATTCCTGGGTATGCATCACGTGATTTAGGTCATCTGCCACAAGGTGCAGCAACCAGTCCCATGCTCGCCAATCTCGCGATGAGAGAAGCCGACACATTGATGACAGCATTAGCTGACCGTTTTGGGCTTACCTACACCCGATACGCGGATGACCTGACTTTCTCGACAACCAACCCCGCATTCGAACGGGAGCACGCTCGTAACACGGTAAACGAGGCATACGCTATCCTTCGGCGGTTTGGGCTATCCCCGAACCTTACCAAAACAACCATCGCCTCACCGCGAAGCCGAAAGATCGTTCTGGGCCTACAGGTGGATCAGGATAGACCCCGACTGCCACGTGCCTTCAAAATGAAAATGCGCATGCACCTGTACTATTTGGAGCGCGAGGATGTGGGGCCGCTGATACACGCTGAGCGCCGGGGCTTTTCCGCAGTTGTTGGTATGCGAAATCATTTGCTGGGACTTGTTGCTTACGCCATTCAGATCGAACCTCAATACGGCAGGGAGCTTAAGGTGAGGTTGGAGGCAATAGAATGGCCGGTAACTTATTGAAATCCACACCTTCGAGTCAGCCTAAATTGGCCTCAGGTCGATATTCCGCTCAGCTGATCATCGGTCATTGCGATCCAGTGTTTTGCGGCTTTTGCTGTCTTCCTAATCCCCAAGTAAGGACTGCCAGATAGATCACGCGGTGCGGTTCAATGAAGCCATTGACAGATTGACTAAAGATGGACTGATCAGCGCTTTGGGTGCAAAAAGCTTCAGCGATTGATATCTTCCTGTGCGAATTGGCAGATTGAATTCTGTGAACGATAATGCATCGACTCCAAGGAAATGGGCTCGAATTATGAATATGCAAGCAAATACTCGATATAACTACCCACAGCGAAACAACGGTTATGAAAATGAAATTGACTTTCTACTCGCGACTGAACTGGGGACAGTCCAGAGTATAAAAGTCTACTTGGACGTGTTAGAGGCCCTACTAGACAAATACCACGAAAAACCAGCCCCTCACACACTACGAAACCTATCAAACTACACCCTTCGATCCAACATCGACTTACACCCCCGCCACCCTTGCTATTACTTAAGCAGCAATCACCAGCAGTACTTAACCGAGACTGCAGAATACATAAAAGGCTTGGGAAGGTCACTAAAGCACGGCAGTACAAACCCGTGGAACACCGTAGACCTAATTATAGACAATATCGAAGTCCTTATCAGCCATAATAAGACCACGAACGCCGACATCAAAAAATTTGTTCAAGAGAAATTTACGATGCACCCTGATCAAGATTATATTGAGTCAGGGCTTAACTTAGAAATTCGGCTATTCTACCCAGAAGTTATTATCTACATAGTTCGCTCATGGGAAGACTTCAACCTACCTGCAAGTAGGCACGAAGTCTCATTGATTGCATGCACAAGTGATCTGAGTTCTGCCCCAGACGAAGTCTTTGCTTCTGGGCGTCTCCGCACCCTCTCCAGCCTTAACCATTTAGACAAATTCGAAAAGCTTGGGCTACGAAACCCAATCCAAGCATGCATCGACATGACCGAGAACTCAATCCATCGTTTGAAATGGAAGCACAGTGACCTTGAGCAACTTATTATCCATCTAGAAAATCTGCTCTATGAACTCAGACAGGTCATCATCCAGACACACAGGGCAATAGAACCTAAGGGGCATTTAATCTTAGAAGGTGTAAAAAACTGCTTAAGCCTTGTGCAACCACTACTAAAAATTGTGGAAAAACTCCCCGCGTCTGATGTAATGAAAACAACCACCAACAGACTGGAGCAAACCGCATTTTCATTGTCAGCATTTTTTAACAACCTTTCAACCAGGCTAAACACAAAGAAGTACATTATTAGTGCGCTCAGCAACATTTTGATCAACGATGGATTGTATAAGCACAAGCAAAAACCCAGGACTATTGAGCACGCCTTCAGCGAAGAAAACCTCAATACTATTTTAGCTGGAAACCTCGCATGCTTTTATCATCACCATAAAGCTATAGATATTTTAACTGAGGTGCCGATGGGCGCCGGATTTGCAGACGTGGTAGTGAAATATGAAAAAACAGTAAGCGCCATCATTGAAGGAAAACTAGTAAAGCAACTTAATCAAACACAAGCCAAAGTTCTAGATGGCCTCAACCAACTTTACAATCGCTACGGTAACCACAACAGTATTCTCGACACATTCGGCGTCGAGCTTTATTTAGTATTATTCGCCTATGACCAAGACCTCAATAGCCTTTCAAAGGCCACGCTAGAAGCAGTTGAAACGTTCAGCAAAGACCACAACGTTGACTTACAAACTCATCTGGAAGGCCGAGGCTACCTACATTTTAGTTACCTAGACAGCCGTGAAGGTACCGGGCTTCCGCCAAAGAGACGCTCACTTTATATTTTCTATTGCAACATGGAAGTTGTGAAGAAGAACGAGCCAGACTATCGAGTCCATCGAATGCAATAAGGTGCGTGGCCTGATTCGGGAACTGGCGTTAGTCAGCAAACAACCTGGATCATATGCTTACAAACAAGCGACGGTTGAGCGACCGGATATTCCAAACATCTTGAATCGATTGAGTCGAGAGTTTGAAGTGTCGGCACGCAACCAAATCTGGTGTGTCGATATCACCTACATCTGGGCTCAAGGAAAAAAGCATTACTTGGCTGTCGTGCTGGTTCTCTACGCGCGCCGAGTTCTGGGCTGGGCGCTGTAGAGCAAATTGGACGCAGACTTGGTGATCAAGGCGCTGGGCATGGCTTACGAGCAGCGCGGCGGGCTTCAAGGACTGCTATTCCACTCGGATCAAGGGTCGCAATTGGCAGTCGCCAGTTCCGCCAACAGCTCTGGCGTTACCGCACAGACACGCTCCATAGACGCATTATCCCAGCAGTTTCCATGACGGCTCATGCTTTGGTGCTCGACCTGACCAAGCTGAGGCGTTGACAACCGCCGAAGCGGCCACATTAGACCTTAGGAACTTGATCGCTCAGCCGAGCGATTACCTCAGCATGCTGCTGGCGCAAACCGAAAAACTCACCGCTGGTCGGCAAACTACGTCGATAATTATTTTTTATGCAGCTCTAATTTTCACCAGGCCTCATATCTAAACTATAAACTTATAGCAAATGCATACAGCATAAAAACCCCTTACAAAACAATGAAGTAACGAATTTAACCTACTCACTATGCACTGACAAAGGCTCACATAACACTTCGAAAACGAAAACCACACAAAAACAATGAGTTACAGTCAAGCCGAACGAAAAAACGGTTATATAATTGAACATAAATTGACAACAACTAAGGCAAGCTACCAACTTTCGATGCACCTTTACTCAGTCGAAATCCGCACTTGACATACTCCGACAACCATTACTAGATTCATCCATCAGTACTCTTTAACTTTCCCAGCCCGCCGCCTACTCGGATTGCGACGCCATTTAGTCGTGAGTGCATAATCATGAGTAAAAATTTTTTTTGCACGAAATCAGTTTATCTTGGTAAAGAGCATTATGTGCTTAGATATGCTGACGAAGAAAAGTTTGGACAAGAATTTGAACCATACTCAATCCACATGCGCGAAGAGATTAATGGTGGCGCCCCATTCAGAAATTTAAGGTCAAAGGGGTTAAATCTCGGGAAATTCTTAGATTATTTCCAAGAAGGCCTAAAATATATAGATCCTACAAAGGCAAACGTAAACACTCTTTATAGAGACTATCACTCCTATTTGACCTGTGGGGTTTATAGCAACAGCAGCCTGGTAATGAAAATATGCGAATCGATACCATCCCCAATGGTTGGAACCTCGAGCTCAAGGACTTACCACGCGTGCATAACACCATTCCTTTATGACCTTGAAGAAACGCATCAAAAATACAAAGACTACCTAGAAAATGGCTTGACGATCGAACAACCAGAGACCTCACTTCTCATTGAAAAATTAATGCTTATCACCCCTCACAAAACAAGAATTCGAAGCCGCGAGAGAGCAGAAAGACAAAAACACATCACACCGTTAAGCGCCGCGACTAATAAATCCAACAACAGAACTAGCTTCACAAGCCACATTCCTAAATTTAATACACTTGAAGAACCAATTACAGAAAATCAGTTTTTCCCTTTGGAATGCATTACTGCACTTATTCACAACGCAAGTTGTTATAGAAACTCATGTCTTTACGCTTTGATAGCCGCCACAGGCCTACGTGATTGTGAGGCTGACCAAATACTCTGGGAAGACCTCGACTTAATCGCTCGAGAAATTCTTGCTGTGAAACCGCAGTCTCGAAAAAATGGCAGCGCTTCTTATAGAGGATTAACCGAAGTCGAAAAAAACAAACTAGAATGGAAGGGACGTGGCACTCCGCTGACAATGCTTTTGGAGCCATACGGAACTCTTTTCTTCTATTACTTAGAACTGTACCACAGACATGAGTACATTCCGACTTGCGGACACAACTTTGTTTTCCATAATAAGGATGGCAGGCCCTTATTCTTATGCGACTATTCAACTGTCATCCTTCACCAGTTCAGAACTGCATCATTTAAAACACTTATTGATCAGTCACTCTTAGCTAAACGACTTGGACTTCATAGCCTGCGCCACAGCTATATCTTTTTCCTAAAGAACTATTTGGAGCACAGCAAAGGCCAAGGACTGTCAGATCATGAACTCCTCATGATCACTGGTCACAAAGACATCAGAAGTTTGCAAAGATACGCAAAAATCGATAGAGAGCTTTTATGGGAAAAAATTTCGTATGCAAACAATTTGAGAAAACATGGAAATACGAAATCCAGTACCGAGTTTCAAATCCTATATTTAGAGGAGCGGCTTGAAATATTTAAATCAAAGCTCAATACCTTGCAACCGATTATGGCCTATTCATGATAAACCTGACTAAAGAAATTATAATTTTACTGGAAGGCCCACAACTTATATTAGCTGTATCCCAAGCACTAAAAAAAATAGAAACCACATTCAAAACCTCAAATAAAAACCTACGGACAGCAATTAAAAAGATCCAAGCCGAATTAAAACTCCACGCCACCGAAAATTCAGCAAAAGTGGTAAGCGAGTGGTACTACTACTTAACATACAAACATGGCGACAACCATCACACACAAAAATACAGAAGAAAATACTATCTATCCACACTTACAAACACCGACGCCACACAAATCAGAATAGTCCTAAGATTTTTATTTGTAAAACTTCACAAAGATAAAGCTGCCCTCCTAACTTACGATTTTACCCGTCCACAAGGATCAATTACTGCCCTGCCCGAAGAGCAAAAAACCTATTATTGCGAAACCATCTACCCCTTCTTGGAGTTGGAGACGAAGTCATTTCACTTAGCAGGCAGCGGAAAAAGACCATATACAATGGAGCAAAGGCTCTGGCAAACAGCAATAAAAGCAATTCTCATGAGCTCTTTCTTTTCTCCTGAAGATGTAAATTTGGATGACATAAAAGCTCTTCACACAGCCCAATTCCCATCCAAGAGGAACGGTCTCATCCCGATGCCTATTGTTAAAATCCTTGAGGCAGTATGTCACTCTTTTAAGGATCGAGTATCCAAAGAGCTTCAGCAGTGGGCAGCTGAAGGCATCGCAAATAAAAGCAACGACTCTAATTTATATAACAATGAGGAGGACTCGCTTTTGCGCAACCTGAATCAAATTGAACACCCGTTAAAATTCATTAAATCAGTTATAAGCAATAGAAAATTTGGAGCGGTCAGTTTTTCATGCCAATCAATTCACCGTTATCACTTGGACATCCACATATTCAGAAATTCTAAACAAATTGAAAAAGCTTTCCTATTCTGGATGCGTGCAGAACTATCATTCTTCGACTACCAGTGCTTTGAAAAGCCTCGCCACGCACAACTGGCAATCGGAAAGATAAATATTTACTTATTCGTATATCTTCCACTTTGGTTACAGCAAAACCAAAACTCAAAATTCAAATACCCCTACAGCCCAGAAACTTTTACAGGCTCAGTTCACTTTGACTGCACAGCTCCTCTAACAGAAGATAGGCCTCTGTCAGTCTGCGAACTATTCAGAGAGCTTGGGTATGTTGAAAACAATGGAGGACAGACTAATATACGAACTTTTTTTGACTACCTCATAAAATTTGGATCGGATATTGAAGGCTGTCATGGGGTGAGGCAGCCGGTGCACAAGGTACCTAGCAGCAAAAATCATGCAAATGTTAAAAAGAACGTTTTCACTGGTAAACAATTACAACTTTTCATTGCCTATCACTACGCCCTTGATTCTGCCTCAGACTATTATTTCAGAAACTCGTTATCAATTAAGGCTATCTTCGACAAAGCCATCAGAGACAAGACGCATGTTGACACTCAAAACCTGGGGTATGTCCCTATCATTTACCACGATGGAAAAATCACATACATCACTCGGCTTCACCCTAATTCGTTCAGTTTCGTCTTACATAATTACGATCACTACTACAATCCAGGTTGCGTGAGGTTCAGTCTATTTCTATTAGAGTGTGGTGTAAGAGGGCAAACTCTCCAGTGGCTTGGAGCAGATTCATATGACCGTACATCGCACCGACTATCGCGTGACTCTCTACAACTCACAACCCTTTGGCTCAACACCGACAAAGTGCATAAGATCCCGATCATCATTGTGACCTCCATGAGCAATCTCTGGCTCCTTGACGATCAACGCGAATGGCGTCGTTTTATGGTTGATCATGTCGGCATTAAGGGCTTTAACCGCGAGGTATTCTACGATCACGATCCTAAATCTCATTGGGGGAAGATTCTGCCTTTGTTTGCATCCAACCCCGTAACTGGCGCTCCGTTTTCTGACAGACAATATACACGCCACTGGAACTACCACTGCTTAAATTTTCAAGTATGGTGTAAAGACAATACGTCCGACAACGTTCCTATTGTGGGGTTACTGCCCAAAAAGAACACTACTCAAGGCTCGTATTTTGAATGGGAGGATTGGCTCAACAAAATAGATCCAAATGATGTTTTAACTCTGCCTGGAAATCCGTCAAACAAAGTTTACTGTGGTGAGTATTGCCCAATCGCTCTACGAGCATACTCCACCCCACATGGTGCAAGAGCATCTTTCATTACAGACATGTCGATAAACTTACCACCTGAAGCCGTAGTCCTGCTGACAGGTCAAAGCGTCAGCAGCATCATTAAGTACAATAAAGGCCACCACTTGCTGCACGATAGGCTCAAAGGTGCCTTCAACAACAGAGATGCTGACTGGTACCTGACCTACCAGTTTGAAGCTGGCTTTTCTATGTCAGATGCTCGGGACAGGATCGAGGACTCACAGAAGCAAGGCATACTTCCGAAGACGATTGAAGACCTAGGCCTAAAATCCTTTCCAACATCTCCGAGCCCTAGGGAAATGACTGGCTTGAAATTAATCGCTACTGATCGGTCGATGAGCCTAGGGGCAACCTACACACACATCTGTCCATTTAATTTCATTTGCCCTGATGAAATAATCAAAAAATTCAAAAGTGTGAAAAAATGCTCTCAATGTCCATTTGCGGTGTTTTCCACACATAATATCGCTGCCATTGAAGCTCAAAGACAAAGGTTGGCAGAGGAGTATAAAAACACGTGGGACGTTATTGAAAGATACAGCTGCAACAGAGATGTACCTATCGCTGAGCGAAGTCGTCTTCATGCAGAACTAGAGAGTGCTGCAAGTGAGGTAATCAGTTGGATGCTAGTAGAGGAGATGTTATGGGCTCATATCGAAATGAAACAAGATGAAAATACCAAAACAGGGAAAGATCTTTTTGCTACAAATACCAGCACTGTAAGAGATCATATATCGCGATTTGAATTTCGACGCGATTCGGCGGAAGGTTTTTTATCCAGGTTGGATAGTGCATGCCTCTATCCCGATTCCCTGTCGCAACACTTTGCTTACAAAATCGACCGTGGTACACGTCTACTTATGATAAGAGATGGCAATATCATGGACGCAGCTATGATGTCATCTAACTTCCCAAGCGCAGTCAGACTTGCCGGATTGATTCGCTCTCATCTTCAAACATACGATTTAGATTTAGATAGCTTTGTAGAACTAATAAACCTCCCAGAGAAAGATTGGGAGCACGAGCTTCTTTCTCACCATCACAATCCGCCACCGACCCTTTGAGGGCTAAAAAATTGAAAGCTCCAAATACATACCGTTGGCAACAAGAGCGCATCAAATCACGCTTAGATATCATCGAAAATACTATAAACGAAATTGACGATAAAAATATAGCATTCCAAAAAGTCACATACCTTGCCAGATATATCGCAAATATCATATCTGAGGCCGAGAACAAGCCTTTAAATCTCGCAGTAAATAATGGACTTAATGTAAAAGTTAATATCACTAGACAATGCAGAGCTTCAACACTGTTGAAATCGAAGACCTATCGATACCAGCTTGATCTGTGTATGGCCCGTAGCAACCCGCAAAAAAATATCGAGAACACTGAGATTGTAGAGCTTAGAGCAAAACTACTAAAACTTAGTAACGAGCATGCAATCACCCTAGATGAACTTAGAAGCCAGCAAGAAATGCACAGTAAGAGTCAAGACGAAAAGAGTCTTACCACCACAGAACGAAATGACGGCATGACTATCGCCGACATGCTAATTATACACTTTAGAGAATTTTGCAGGATAGACAATGGTGCACTTATCGAGCCATCACCGCTTCGTCCTGTTATCATACCGCATAATTTATTCTCTGCCTTTCTTGAGTGGAAAGCTAATGTTTACCAACAACTACAGTAAATTTTGCCCATTCAGACAATAAAAATCGTGTTCGTAATGCGCTCTTTTCATGTTGAGCCCATTTATTTTAACTAGAGAACAGATCATGAGAGAAATAACAAAAATTAAAAACTTTTCAGAAACTTAGGTGTCTGTGACATTCCTTGCGCCAGGCTGCCCGGCATGCTCCCTTCGATCTTTAAAGATGCGAACGTAGAAATCGACTGCGGGCGTGGATGGCGGGCGCTGTTACTAAACATATTACTAATCCTCAAGAAGAATAAATCCCCATGCAAAATTACTCGGATTAGGGAGCACCACGCCATATTGTAAATATGGTTTGAAGGCGAAGACGAGTTTAGCGAGTAGGTTATTCATCTTGCGACGTTAGCATCAGCCCATATCTGCTCTGTGTGTGGAAAACCTGGCACGATGCAAGGCTTCGATGAATGGTATTCGGTGGTATGTGGCAATGCGGAGTGCCATCCACCTTATCCCGACTAAACCGGCCACGGGCGCAGACCACTTTGAACACAACCCATCTCCTCCACGCCCGCGAGGTTTGCCAGGTGCTCGCGGAAGTCGCACTCGGCAAACGCATCATAATGCGAAGCTCCATCCAGTCATGGAATGAGATCTACCACGGCCTCATGCCCGTGGAGATTGATGGCTGGCTACTCACCCTCTTCAATGACTGTGACACCCTGGACTACTGCGAGTACTGCAGGTCGCCTGATGGCAGAGTCGGGACACTCGAACTTGGACAGCGTGCCGGAAACGATTCCGGCGATCTATTTAGAGCTTGAAAATGTAAGTCACGAGCACTTGTTCGTACCGTGGCGGGCCAGATGTGAGGTGGCTCGCCCGATACAGGTGAGACGTTATCAACCTTTAAGTGGATAACTTACATAACTGCATATCAGCTGCGCGATGATGGGCTCTTGAACATACGACACCATCGCACTCAATAGAGCCATACCAATAACTGTTGAAAGGATCGCACGAATCCAACCAAAGTCATGCACTGAACGCTGCATTTTGGCGATGGCAAAACCGATGAACATTAAATAACCGATCAGCACTATATCATCTGAAGTCTGGCCATTGAGCTTTTCTGGATTGCCGATGTGACCGCCTCGTCATAGCTAAAGGCACTACAACTCTGCGCCATCGCTTTAAATCGTGCACCCAAAGCGGGCATTTCGAATAACTTTAGTACCACCAGCCAACCCGAGACGTAAAAGAAGGTGTTAACGCTGACCAACATCTCGCGGTCACTTCCGAGTAGCCGAGATCCTATCGCGAAGCAAACCCCGTAGAACGCAACGAGGAGCCAGTTCATCATTGTCATCACGCCCGCAAACTCAAGGTTTGGAGTAATGCCGGCAGACCGAGACGCTGGCAGCCCTAGAACCCCCAAGCCAATCGCCACGAAGATCCCGAAGAGCCAGGCATTCGAGCAAACTCCCTTGCGATCTCTCATGGTTGCGAAAAAGGATGAGTTCGACTGAATGAGCTCCCGCGCGTCCTGAGCGGATGCGCACAAGGCTGGCCAAATCTTCTCCAAGAAAAACCCTACTATTTTTTCCATCTTCTTATTCCCCTTAACTTCAATGGCCATTCACCCAATAGCTGATGATCCAATCCTTGCCCTCTCATCTCGAAAAAAGCCGGAATTAAAAAAACAGGTACACGGGTAGGGCATCACCTCAAAGTGATACTTAATGTTCGTTACTAGCGTTGATATGATTCGCTTGCAAAGCGTTCTTTAATCGCGACATTTCTTCGCCCGCCAACGCCCCCCACAACTTCGTCTAGGCGTATGAGCGGGGTACCATGTAGAGGCTGCGTTCAGTCTTCGTCGTCTGGTAACCAAGGGACGACGCCCTGAGGGCCTACGTCCCAGTTGTGATAAAGGACTTCACCGCTCAAAAATGCCCCTGTGGCACCGTTGAATATGCAGCCATTGATATTCGCATTGCGCAGATCAGCTCCGTCGACTTCAGCCCCTTTAAAACAGGCATCTCTCAGATAGGCCCCTCGAAGGTCAACGCCTCGCAAATCTGCATAGCTAAAATCGGTTTCCCATCCGTAAGCGCCAGGTTGAATCACTGGATCAGCAGTAATGCAGTAGAACTTTGCATCACTGAAGTTGCAGTGGCTTGCCTTTTGAACGTCCTGGAACCAATCGTAGTGCACGAGGCTTCCGGGCGCCTGCAGGTAGCTGAAATCAGGGACTTTCAAGCGCTTGAGGACACGACGAATTCTGCTAAATAGCAACGAACTGAAATGAAATCCGCTGAAATCGACGCCCCGCTTATCTGCAGCAGATGCAAGTGGTACTTGGTCACGGAGACATTCAACAAGCGCATCGAATTGCAACAGGAATCGCGCTCTTCGGAAACCGCCTTCATATGATTTGCGCCAAAACCCTTGAGAAACACAATGTTCCGCATACCGGGATATCATCTGATCTCTAGCAACAATTTTGGGGTATGGCAGACCATGCTCTTTGGCAATGATACGCAGGCAGATATCACGGTTCACGGGGCCCGAACTTATCAATTGAGCACTAATGGCTCTGTCGAGTGCAGAGCGACAGCCGCTGCGTAAATCACGATGCAAAACAGCTGCATCTGACTTAAAAGCAGCAAGCGAAGGAGTATCAGGGAATTTCATAGCCTAGCCTCTCACGATCAACGCTAAACCCTAGTGTCAGTTGACCATTGAAGGTGGCAATAAGAGGTGTTGGAACGACGTTGCAGAGGCTTCACCTAGCTAGGGCTGAACGCCAACGTCGATGGCGCAGATATATAGTGGGGAAAAAAACCAGTCTTCGTCAAGGTCTGCAACCACGTAGATTTAGGATCCTGTCGATGTATCTTGGACAGATCAAAGTTTAGGACATACTTGCCATGAGCATTGAAGCGAAGCTCCATCACCTCCAATCCATCCAGAACCTCCTCGCGCCATACCGCTACCTCTATTGCGTAGACCTTGAAGCAACCTGCGATGAGGTCGAAGAGTGGGAATCACCAAGGCCGCTTAAAGTCGTCCCTGATGAGATGGAAACAATTGAAATTGGCCTGGTTGTGATCGACCTAGAAACGCTTGAGGTTGTCGATGAGTTCCAGCGTTTTGTTCGACCACAGATCAATCCTACTCTCACCGACTTCTGCAAAAGGCTCACATCCATTCAACAGATGGACGTGGACGGTTCCCTCACCTATCGGGAGGTTGGAGAAGAGCTACGAACGTTTGCTGCGGTCTATCCGGATGCGGCTTGGGCTTCCTGGGGTGACTATGATGCGCGACAGCTTCAGCGCGATGCAGGCTTTGCTGCCTGCCCTTCCCCGCTTGAAGGCTTGCCGCATTTCAATGCCAGGAAATGGCATGCGGGCTTATACGACGATCGACCCAAATCACTTAAGCAAGCAGCTGAGTCGCTGGGCTTGGTTTGGATGGGTACCTATCATCGAGGGATCGACGATGCCAAGAACGTTGCATCCATCATTAAGGAGATGCTCGGCTAATTTGGTGAGCCGGGCCTATTGGCCCGAAGAGTCGACCTCGCCCTTGGCGCCACTTCATACCAGGGCCTGATTGGGAAGACTCACTCATCGCGTAATCAGGTTCAAAGTAGCCAAATAGACTATCGACCAAGAAGGTAGGGATCGTCTTCGACGCTGTAATTTTCGAGTGTTAGTAACTCGAATTGAATGCCATCCACCCTCAGGGCAGTCTCAGCCGTGCGCATTTCCTCTTCGAGCCGAACGCCTATTTCCATGACCGCCAAAATAGCCCGATCCGGCCTAAGTCGCTTCGCAAGGTGAACGAAGTCCTCGATGTGAGCGGCCCGCAGACTGCGCCACGCCGACTTCACCTCGCAGAGAATGGATTCGCCATCAACGACAGCAAGCAGATCCGCTTCCACATCGGGATTTCTGGAGTCGGGCGAATAGCCAAAACAAGTCGGCCCAAGATACATGAACGACGAATTCGCTCGATCACAAAGAGCTGACAGGAGCCAAACGAGTGACAAAACACTACGAGAGCGAAGGCTTTCAATGAGAAATTCGTTCGGTCGAAAATACCAAGGTATACCGACGGGCAGCTCTTTTTCAGTTCGACACACATCGCACACAAGAGCAGGCGACAACGCCTGATAGTCAGTCCAATTCCGATGCCGGCAGGTGTCGCAGCTCCATGGGTATCCTTGAAAGAGCATTAGACGCGACCTCATTTCAGCGAGTCGATCATCAATAGCCTGCTGCTCCATACCATCCCAATCTACCTCGTCCTGTTCAACGTCCAATCTAGGTAATGGGTGCTCCGCCCAATACCTCTCTCTGTGAGCCTTCCAACAATCTCGTAAATAGTCGAGTGATACGTGCATTCGAGGGGCTTTGATTGACTGCGCGGCTTTCACAATCAGCGCGGCGAGGGTTTCACGTTCACCTTCCTGCTGCAGATCGAATATCGGGCGTCCTTTCGCACGCTTTGCGAGCGCGTTCGCGGTGGCCTTGACGTCTGCATCCGCGAGGTTGGGGGCTCCACCTAAACTAGCAAAAACATCCTGCAGGAACGGATGCAAGAGCAAGCTTTTAGCGCCTGCCAATCCTCCTGTCATTCCAAGAATGCCAATTAGATGGGGACTTTCGTTTGAGGCTTTCATCCATGCAGCTTTCTTTTGCGGCCAAGGTGGATCGCCAGGGCCGACACGCCTCGCCGCAGAATCGAGGCACATCGCGCTCCTGAAAGCCTGATCAATAGTAGGAACGGTTACTGACTCAAGCTCTCGGTTGAAGCCAGCAAATAGGGTCAGGTTACCGTTTCTACTTGTACGACACATAGGTGAAGGATTGTTCTGTGCGAAGCCTTTGGTTATGAATTTCGTGACAAAGGCACCCGCCATGCGCCACCTCTTCGGCAGCATCCATACGTTATCTTGGGCGAGCCTCGGCTTATCCCGCTCATACTCAAAGCTCAAATCGAGCGCCCAGAGGCCTAGCGTGAATACTTGGCCCGATGGCGCATCCCTAAGATGCTCCGGTTCCTTTGCCGGCGGGTAAGCAACCGGTGACTTCCAGCGAAATGCGTGCCGCTCTCCAGATCTAAATCCGTCTGAGAACTCGGCCACCTCACGAGCTCGTTTTAGCGAATCTTCGCTCGTAATGACATGCCCACCGACAATTACCGCAGCTGGCCCATGAGCGCTCCATGCTTTTGCTGCTCGGAGCCGTTCAAGTACTTCGTTAAGCTCATCGATAGTATGGGACGCCGAGCGTATTCTAAGCTGCGACTGTCCACCTCCCCCGCCGTTTACATGATTGCGCGTGTTAAGCAATTGAACGAGCAGGTTGAGCATATCCTCATCTTTCAGCTGATCGAGCGTCATCCGGAAACAACATAAGTCGTTGTCGAGCCATGCAGGGATCAGCAGCCTCGCATTCCAGAACATAAGCCTGTCCTCGAAAGAGTCACCGATCACCAAGTTGAATGCATCACTCCATCGATAGTCACGTATTTCAAGGCGTGTCGCGTACAACGACGACAACATACTTAGGCTCGTGACGCGCTTACCCACAAACTCAAGAAAAGCCATTTCTTCTGATGCCACGCGGTCAAGGTCACGGGGTACGCCGAATTCACGCTTTTCATAGTGATCGTCAGAGACGATGGTCATCAGACCAGCTGCTACCCGAGCGTCGTTAGGGTACATGCCCGTAGCCGCGCTCCCGTGGTAGGTTCCGAAGTTGTCTGTCAAAAATCGACTCGGCTTTTCCGTATGCCAACTGTCGATAATTTTGATTTTTGGCCCGCCTGCCAATGGACTGTGCCGAGCCAGACGAAACACGGTTGAGAGTGATGAGAGTGCGGGAGGATACTGTGGCCGAAATCCATTCAGATTTAGCCTCGGTTCGTTATCTAAGCGGTGAAGGATGTAGTCACTTGGGACTAAGCGCTCATGAATTTCAAGAACTCGTTCTGCGGCTAAATTGGCATACGCGTAAACAATGTCGGGATCAAAAGCCTCCAACCATTGCCAATACTCAGCGACAATTTGACCATCCGCACAAGGAGCGATGAGACTGAATCGCCCACCCCACCGCGAATAGCAGTCAGCAAATATTCCATCGAGCACTAAGCCTGCGTGCTCTGTTGACTCGACGAGAAAGGCTATTCTTAGAGGCCGGGATCTCACTCGTCCCGCTAGTTCTGCGCGAAGCTCATCTGACATTCCCCTCTCCTCGTTTACGCATCAATATGACCCAGAGCGTAGTTCCACACGCCAGTCTATGCGACCGCGCTATAACAAGTATGTTGGTTGAATGAAACCGACACCCGATTAGGCGATGATGCTCGTCAGAAAAAGGTGCCTGATGATCAAGCAATGTTGCGCCCTTCACGCTGAATTCAAACGCGAGGCTGCTTTCGTGCTCCATCAAAGCTAGAGCCATTATCGAGATCTGCCACTCGCTCGGTGTGGTCGAAGGCGTTTGCTTCGAGCTAATAGCAGCATAATCTCACCCACTACTATTCTGTCGTTTCCCAACATGGAGTTGAAAAATGCACGGTGAATATTCGTTATCAGATGTGCTGGAAAGGATGTATCAAAATCAGCTCGCTCTCGAGGCTGCTCTCATGGAGCTAACCCTGCAAGCAGAGGCACAAGGGTTAACGGATGTAGGGGACAACGTCCGTGGCGCGCTTTACACAATTGGTGAGAACGCTGGTTATATCAAACAGGGCCTAGCCCGGCTCAAAAAACGCCCATGAGGCAGCCTCTCTTTGATTTTGACCTCAAGCGTGTGTCACGCGAGCACTACATTACCGGTAAAGCTGCCATCAATTTTCCTCACGTTGGGAGCACTACAGGTGGGTGGCATTTCCTTTCCTATTTTGATCGCGAATCCGGCGTGGCCAAGGTGTCATTGGCAGGTATCCATTATCCTGACACCACCGCCTATTTTGGCGACCTTGGCATCGCTGACGTGACTGATCAGTTAGCTGGCCGAGGTTGGTCTGTGGAGGGCCATCGTCTGTTCATGGCCGATCACTACAGGGCCGCTGCGGACATGGTCGTAAGGTGGGCCTCTAGTGAGTCCAACCACTGTAATGTCGAGATCGCCGAATGGTTTCCTGACGGGATGGACAGACAACGACTGCTCACTATCCTCAACGCGGGGATGCCGAAGCTAGGCATTCTGAACAAGCAAGAAAAGGTAAACGCGTGGCTCTGCACGCAGTCTCTCCGCTAGCGGTGAGGGCTCGAGGTGCACTCGAGCAAAAGACGATCAATTATTGAAATTATTGGTTAGTCATAATTATTGCCCAACCATAATTCTCAATAATTTTGCGTTTACCAAAGTCAGAGCGCAGCAGGCTGTTTGGATCACAATGTTAGTCATAGGCGGGCACAAGGCCCGAAGGGACGACGCCCCCACTCACGGCCAAGCGATTGCGACGCGCCCCTCTTTCACGGAAGAAAACCATGAAGTCTTTGCCGATCGGCTCCCGTCCCTGCTTTATGACCAGCTCGCCCAGGGTGCGGCAATCACGGGGCTCATGAATTGGATCGAGCTGTCAGAAGTCCACATGTCAGCCCATCACCCCAACCCTAATTCCCGCCATGCCTCTAGCAACGCTGCTGGTGTCCCGCATCAGTCAAAAGACAGGTAAGTCAATGAAGAATATCAGGCTAATACGTCATGGAGAACGCTCGGCCAATGCCGGCGCAGCTACTCTTGATCACGCAAGTATCCCGCTCACCGAAAAGGGCTCACTGCAAACCTAGTGGTTGTTGTAGCCAGTGATATCACCCTCCACGCGCACAATAGATAGACGAGTGTCTTTGCTAATGTCACCAGGATTAGACCCCGGCTCTCCCTGGGGCACCTCCATTCCAAATTTTGAGTAGTACTCTACCCACGCCGGATGAATTTCACCGGTGATCAAGTCGCGAAAGCTCATGGGGCGCTCAATAAAAAATGGCATGCGATTGTTTGCAGACCGAAACATATCTACGACAAGCTCACTGCAATACAAAGAAGACTCATCAGTGAGGTAAAGCGCGTCGTAAGGGATATTCCGTTTACTCAAACCATATTCAATGGCCCGGGGTATTAGGGCGTCATATTCTTTTTTTAGTCGTGCGCAGATGTACCTAGGTTTAGACTCCAGGTCTTCAGATCGCCTAAGAAAAACATCGACTTGTGTAATTCGAACCTCAGGAGGGAATGCCTCTAGAACGAAAATCCCCTTGTTGTTTATTAGAACAACTCCCATGTGATTTACTCGAGCACCGCGATAACCTTCCGTAACGGCTGAAATTGCATTCTCAATCGTTCCTAGTTGCGTAAATATCAGGTCGCCGTGCTGAAACATAATGGCTCCTTTCAAGACTCGTAGGTAAATTACGATGAGTATCCCTTAAATGCACTGACGACTGTGGAGGCCGTGGTGACGTGGGCATTGGGGATTCGATCCGGTGGCATTTGGGGGATCTACAATAGTTCTGCTTAGCGTAGACCATCCGATGAGTTAAGCAGAGCACTAACGCATTTCCACAGGCCATGAAGATGACTGTAGCTCTACGTCTTCCTATCCAGGGTTGGGTGTTGCGACTCCTGTGTGACCCAGTAGCCCACCAGAGCTGTTGGTAATCACCGATTTACGTCCTGGCGGCGCCGTTAATCAGAGGCTTCCCTAATCAAAACCTATCGTCATTGTCCAATGGGCGGGGATAGCGACGCTGGACTCGATGCGGTTTCGACGTGAATCCCACCCAATTTATTTCATGTACCTGCATGGACTCAACGTCCACCTCCAGCCCCGGCTCACGCCAATCCTGTTCGCCGTTTGACGGTAGGAAGGTTGAAAAGTCCACGCCGAGGAAGTCCGGATAGATATCCGGTGAGAGTCCGTCTTTCATTGCATCGATAGCGGCTGCTGTCACACAAAAGTCAGGCTCTCTACCATCCTCTGTCATCGTGAACAGATCAACATCTATACGTTCGCCCTCTCGCGGCTGCAGGGACACTACCCGACATGCTTGTCGAAATAGCACAACATTTCGGCCATTTTTTACCTGCACCGACTTGAAGATAACTCCATCAAACGAGGGCGAGCATCCATTTGCCAAGTAGTCTGCAACGACCTGAGTCGGTAGATAGTTGGCGATTTCATCGCCGGGCATTACTGGTCGGGTCATCAGATCTCCCAATCTCCGCAAGAACGCAACACGCTCAAGCCTCTCCTTCCATGTCGGATCAAAAATGCTGCCCTGATCATGGGCTGTATCCAACGCATTGAGGTCAAGCAGGCGGAGCGGTCGCACTACGTTGAATTTGGCGACAGCGACCCAACTGCCAACGGGTGGGCGCACCTCAGCAATCGCTGTCTTGCGATCGCTTGCGCCATAGAACACTGAAATGCCCGGTGCGCTCATCCTCCCGGCTGCAGCAGTTTTACTTGGTGGAGGCCCAATCTCTAGGTCTGGTCGCGCTAAGGGCGTCTTCAGCAGATCAACGGAATAGAACACTCGAGCTCTATAGAAATGCTTGATCCGACTCATCGGCCCTGCATTGACGATGATGGGTGAGCTTTTTACTCTCCTCGCACTAAAGAGCGCAGGCATCTTTTTTCTGGAGATTAATTTATCCAATCCCTGAAAAAGCTCGTCCAGAAAACTGGTTGCTTCCCTATTGAAAAAACGCGCTTCCGTTTTGAGCGCTCGCTCGAAGATCCGCCATTTTTCATTCCACTCAGCACCTGATTCGAGGGCTTCTTCGTAGTACGAATCCGGATCGAACTCCTGCTCCTCTCCAATATCGTCATGGCTATAACTGGCATGGCGCTCTGAAAGGATCTCAAGCACGTCTTCAGCTGCATTTTCCGATAGCCCCGCCGATTCTTGAATGGCATAGAGAACGTGGGTGCCCTCTCGCTCCCAATCGTAGTCGGACTCTTTATCGGCCAATAAAGCCCGTTCATAGTCCTGCGGTTCATTGCTGGTGCGGACGTAATGATCAGAAAAGGCAGACTCGATCCGATCAGCCAGCCCCTCGAGAGAAATTGTTTCTACAATTGCAGTGCAGTAACTGCAAGCAGTGGGTGTTCCTGATGAGAAAATTTCAAAGGAAAGGTACACCTCTCCCACACAGTCATAGCAAATTCTTTTCTGCGAAATCAGCCTAGATTCTTCAGCATGCATCAGTACTTTTCCTGCACGACGAGTAGAAGTTTAGAGTGTGCCATCCGGAGGAGTCGGCGTCGGCTCAGATAAAACTTATTAGGGCATTTTGCCTGACCACGGGAGTCGAGATGTGAGGCAGTTCGAGCGGGACGATTTTGAAGATGCTATGGCGAGTGATCCCGCTGCAGCGTTTCGGGTTCAGCGTCGCAGGGAAGTGCTGCAGTTCAATGCTGAAAAGCGTAGCAATGCGATGTTTCTTGCAACGCCTAACTGGGCTAACCAAGAGGCATTCAAGGCAATTTACGAAGAGGCCCGCCGACTTACTTTGGCGTCAGGCGTACCGCATGAGGTTGATCATATCGTACCGATCCAAGGACGTAAGGTGTGCGGTTTACACGTCGAGTACAACCTCCAGATTCTCACCAAATGTGAGAATCTCAGCACGCATGCAAGGTACGATGATGGGAAACCATCAGACGCAAAAGCCGGTGACCAAATCGCTTTGTAGTGGTGCTGACGATCGTCCCTGCCCGCGAAACAAAACGAAATACCTTGTCTTCGTCCGTAGAGCGGTTGTTCCGACGAGAGCATTCCCAGCGATCACTACACCCTAGTCTGTTTACTCAATGGGTGGCGGGCTACAGGCGATGGCTATTTGTTTTTTGGTCGCAAAATTGGCGTACTGGAACACACGACCAACTGCCGCGCCCCCCTGGTTAGTGCAACATAGAGATGGTTGGCATCCATCTCCTCAGGATTCAAAACTACTGCGATATCTGCCTCGAGCCCTTTGAGCAAAAGCGTACTGCCAACTGATCGCCGTGACATTGGTCGGGTAATGTATCGATTTTGCTCCCGGATACTGACTGTGGCGCCCTCAAACGTCATCGTCCCTTCGGCTGCAAGGCTGAGGGCTTTTTTGCAATGGCGTAGAACTTCGGGGCGGTAGACACGCACATCTGGTTGATCCCGAAGAGCGTCCAGTAACAGCAGAGCCGAGCCGAAGTTTGGGGCTGCCATAAAATTCATCCCGAATTGCTCGGCTTCCGTTGCTGCGCTGCGGGCTTTACCGGAACTTAAGCTTCCTAATCGCCTGATGTACTCCGTGACGTCGAGATTTGTCATCAGCCCCTGGGCAAACGTCAACAGCACGTTCAAGGCGTCTGGTGAAGCGGGATTAAAGGTTTGCCCGAAGGCAGTTAAGTCCTTCAGTTCTGCCGCCTCAACGGATACTGCACCTGGTGTCTGGCTGGCAATTTTCCGCTGTCCTCTTGGATTGTGGCTATCCCCAATCACGAGCACTTGGTGGTCGACTGACGTCGTTTTAATTCTAGCGGCTTCTAGTCGCTGCTCATGTGCAGTTGCGGATTCGAGCGCGATCCACTGCACCTGCGCAGGTGCCGAGCGAAGATCGATTGCTTGGCGAGTTTGTAGGGAGCCACGAATCTGTAAGAGCCACTGGCCCAATGGCTCATTTTGGACGTTACGCCAGCGCCAAGGCGTGGAAAGGTGGCCGGCGCTTGGAAAGTAACCCAAGACGTCACCCTCCCAGTTAACCAAAGGTTCGTTGAACCCGAAAATAGCCTGTAGGGGGTCACCCAGGACGCAGGTTGGTAATGCAGTTGCTAACCACGCAATGATCTGGTGTTGCGGCAACGTGCAATCTTGATACTCATCGACAAATACTCGGGAGTAGGTGGATTGAAGCGCGTCGAATATATGACCCGATGCCAGCAATCCCCATGCGGCGTCTCGAATGCTGGCGTAATCGGTTTTCCGTTTGAGCTTCAGGATTTCTGGGTCGTGTTGGCTTCTACCTGGAAAGGTTGCTATCAATCTCATCACCCATCCATCGATCGTTGATACGCGATGGAAGGACGGATTTACGCCGGCTAACTTGAGCCGGGCCCGCAGTGCTCCGACTCCCGCATTGGTGTGGGTCAAGATCAACACAGGTTTCGTAAAGTGATGCAGCTTAAGCGTGTCGGAGATTAGCTGTGTCTTCCCACAACCGGCTGGTGCAGTGATGGAGCCATAACCGAAGGCCAACAAGTCAATTTCAGGATTCGGCATGGGCCCACACCAGCAATGTGGATATCGCAATACTGAAAGCCGGTTGGCTGGTGGCTAAATGAGGGCCGACAATGGACTGAGCGACTTCCTGCATTTTTGTGATGGATTTGAACCAGCCTCCTTTTTTAGTGCGAGACGCGCGACCGAGCATCGCCCGAATCTCTGGTGAGTAATCTGAGATCAATGCTTCCGTTTCAACGCCAGCGAGAGTATTGACTCCGTTCGATGCAGTTTTTATGTGCTCGTCGACCCGCCCCTCCTCCATAAAGTCGTTCGCCATGTCGATCATGCTCGTGATCGCCGTAGGTGGCAGGCTTAGGAATAGTTCGTCTTCCAGCGTGCGTCCAGGCTGCCAAGAAATCAGCATCCCGCCTGCTTCTTTGTATGCGGCTACAAGACTTTCGGTAGGTGGTTTATCGCTATCAGCGACTACTAGCACACGATATCCCAGACGTAGCAGAGCATTCGCCCGGTGAAAGCATCGGTCTGGGTCGCTGCCACCGGTATCAACGTAGGAGACTCCGGCGGAGGCTAACGGCGGCCTCCCCTGACTTGTCCAAAATAGATCAAGTCCACGAATCAACCCCACTTCACTTGCACCTTCACAGACGATCACCGAGCGAGAAAGAAATGCTTCGGGTTCTGTGCGGATCGTGCTCTGGACATCGTCATCGTAGCCGACCGGTAATATGAGGTGATTTGAGCTTCCGCCTCTGACGATGAACAATTGATGACCGGAAAGCTCACGCAAAGCCACCGGCGAATGTGTGGTCAGAAATACCTGTAGCGTGGAGTTGGCGTCCTTCGCTCCTAATGAGTCCAGTAACCTGACGAGTCGGTGCGGTTCTAATCCGAACTCGACCTCATCAACCAGTAAAATCGATGCCGACTTCGCGGCCATCTTTTGAAGCCCAGCCACTAAAAGCCGAGATGATCCGGTGCCGAGACTGCGCAACGGAATGCCCTGCTGGCTGTGCAATGAAATTGCGCCATCGTTGAACGGAGCTGAATGGGTATCGAGCAATGCGCGTGCGCTAATGCCTACGGGAATACCAAGATTTTTCGCTGTGTCGGTAATCACTTTTAGCGTGTCACCAAGTTGATCATGTGCGTGGTCTCCAAAAGACGACCGGGCGAGTCGTGCTGCCTCAATTAACGCAGCCCCCACTTCTGCACGCTCATCGGTGAGCTTGTTCAGCACCGATCCCCTCGTCCAGGAGAGATTTGAGTTGGAGTATCCCCCGAGCCGAGTGGGTGCTACGAGCGTCCTGTCCTTCCAGGCTAAATGACGGGAGGTACCGAGACTTTCCCCCTGAGCGGAGGTCAGTGACCAGACTGGCTCAAGATCAGCTTCAACGATCAATTGGATAGTCAAAGCCGTCGACCAGTCTTTATGTGGCTCTTCTTCGATTTCCTGGGTCGCTGGGTTGATCGCACGAAGGAAGATTCCGTAGCTCTCTACATTTTTCAATGGAGCGTCGAGGTCGAACAGTGTGATCGATATTTTGATGGGGCTTGAGACGTCCAGAGCGTGAAAGTCCACATCACTGAATTGGACGTACCGACGCGCGCCCAAGCAAAGGTCAATCGCGTCTAGGATCGTCGATTTTCCGCTGTCCCCCCTGCCAACCAGGCAATTAACGCCGGGCGCAGGAAACCAAACGAGACTTTGAATTCCCCTGAAGTTCTGGATTTCGATTTTGAAGATCTTAGCCATGCTCAATCCTTTTTTCAGTCGGGATAACCGACAGGCTTCCTATTTGGGCGCAGCGGCAAACTGCGAAGGCTGTGGGAGATTAGTTCAAAAGCGAAGAGTGCCGCTGACGGTAGGGTTTGAACCGCCACCTATTCGAGGACGAAATTGATAACCTCCTAACTTGGCATCAACATTTCCGCGTTGTTCATCCCGTATAGGTATGCGATACGTGAGTGATGCCCTAAGGCACTAAGCCAGTCCTACACGCAACGCGCCATGCCTGGCGCAAAAAAAAGGGCCTCGAAAGGCCCTTTGTACTCAAACCAAAATCACTTGCTCAGCCACGACTCAACGGTCGCGGAGCCATTCTCTGCTTTCCAATCCTTCAGCGTTTTATGATTGCCGCCTTTAGTTTCGACGACTTCGCCGGTGTGCGGGTTCTTGTAGACCTTGACTTGACGTGGCTTGCGCGAGCCCGCTTTGGCATCAGCAACAGGTGCACGACGACCCGCCTGAGGGTCGAGCAGGTTGATGACGTCTTTCAGACTGCAGCCATACTCGCCCAGCAAAGCGCGTAGCTTGGTCTCAAATTCGATTTCTTTCTTCAACCCAGCATCACCTTTCAACGCTTCGAGCGCCTGAAGCTGTTCAGCCAGATGCTTTTCGAGTTGGCGAAACTCTGCGAGTTTTGACATGCGAATTCTCATAGATAATTTTAATGAATACCAACAACATTTCTACTTGAAAAAGATTGGAAGTTCAATAGTGATTATACGGGCGTGTTTTTTTCAGCAAATACTTATCTGCTGGCTCAGGCAAAACGACCCACTAAAAAAATGTGAAACGAGTCCACCAATCCTTTCGACAGAAGGCATGGCACACGGCTATCATCGAATCTTTCAAGAACTAGAACAAGGAAGCGCGAATGATCACCAACGACCTAAATCATATTTTGCAGCTTCAGAAGGATCTCTGGAGATGGCCGAAATCCAGATCAGCGGTGATGATCGGCGCGGGATTTAGCCTTAACTCCAAGCCCCTTCCAGGGGTCACCTCCTCTTTTCCTACATGGAATAGGCTCGTCCGAAAAATGTTCGATGAACTTTATCCGATTGAGCCTTTCCATAATGACCATGATAAAAAATACAGAGAGGAAAAGTTCCAAAGTGAAAATTACTTACGCCTAGCTAGCAAATACGAGGCAGCTTTTGGATATGCCCGCCTTGACACCTTAATAAGAAATCTCAACCCTGACAACGATCACCTCCCAGGTCTGCTACATCAAAAGCTATTAGAGTTACCTTGGAACGATGTATTCACCACCAATTATGATACTTTACTTGAGCGCACAAAAGTTCTTGATCGCACCTATCATACAGTCGCACACCCGAGTGAATTACCTAGCGCCCTAGCGCCGCGCATAATAAAACTTCACGGGTCGTTTACCAATACTCACAGATTGGTAATCGCGGAGGAGCACTATAGAACGTACCCAAAAGATTCAGCACCATTTGTAAATACCGTCCAACAATCCCTTCTGGAAAATAGTTTTGTACTCATTGGGTTTTCTGGTGACGACCCGAATTTCTTAGCATGGACAGGCTGGATAAGAGACGAGTTGCAAGATCGGCACTCCTCCATATATCTCGTAGGCCCATTAGACCTATCTACCACGGACAGGCTTTTACTCAAAAAGCGCGGCGTCACTCCAATCGACCTGTATCCAATGTTTGACCGAAATGAGCACTTCGAATCAATTCTCTGGTTTCTTGAGTCATTAGCTAACGCAGCCCCACAAAGGCCAGAAAACTGGCTTAAATTACGTTTGAAAAAAACATTCATTTCAAGCAAATCATTAGTTGAAGATCTCAACATTGTACCGTCTGAACCACCCACATTTGAAGTATCAGACGGAGCCATCCCACCAGAGACACTTTCTAAACTGATGTCTCACTGGGCCCATGAAAGGAATTCTTACCCAGGGTGGGTCATCGCACCTGAACAAAAAAGAAACTTAATATGGCAAACAACCAAGCGTTGGATTCCAGCGCTTCAGAATAGTATTGAGGAAATGTCGTCAGAGGATCGAATGCTATGCTCTGCTGAGTTAATATGGCGGTTAAACACCTCAATGACACCACTAAATCAAGATTTCATTGGGAAATTCTCGGAAGACATCAAAAGCTTTCATGAGGTGCAGGTTAGTAAAAACTTCAAAACTCACGGTCTGACTAGCAAAATATTTGGTTCCGTTTCCGCGAGTCGTCTACTCAATACTTGGATTGATCTGTGTCTGGACACGATGCGTGAAGCCCGCGAGGTATACGATCAGGTTCGCTGGGACACGACCTCTCAAATGCTCAGTGAAGTATTATCAGGTTATCAAATAAAATCTGACCGTTACAGTTATGAATCACTGTTAAATCTCGCATGGAACGTCAAACTTACTTCAGCCACCCCTGCACTTTCAGCTTGGCAGCCATCACATAACGTACCTATTGCACAGATCTGGAAAGCAAGCTTACTCGCAGAGGTTAGGAAATTTGACGAGGCGCTGGCCTTACTTTTGATCGCCTTAAACAACATCAGAAAAAGCGCAAAAAATAAAAGCAATAATATAGAACTACTATCTCTGGAAGGATGGTGTACTTTTTTAATAGCGTACGTTGAGATGTGCATAAGAAGTCCAAAGCAAGAAACATCGGACTTTACCCAAAGATGGCAGGAACTAAAACTATGGGATTGCAACCCTTGGGATACTAGAAAAGACTTAGAGCAGGCCCTGGACAGTTCGCCCGCTGCAAACGCCGTCGAGTGGAAAATAACAGCAGGGTTTGACCCCAGATCCAATCACGTCACAAAAGCATTGCGGACAAGTCTCGAAGATGTCAAACATGCATTCGCCTACTTAAGACACTTTGAACAAGCCGGCATTCCACTATTTTTGGCCAACATAAACATAACCGGCAAGCGACTAGACAAAGCTCTACAATTAACACAACCATTTACGGGTTTCTGGAGCCCCGCATTGATGGTACGAGCTAGGCAAATAAAGCAACTGACCGACAACCCTGAAATCTTGAGTAGAACACAGATTGCTATGATGGATGGGGATATGGCAGTCCGGATACATAAGTGGGCAATTGATATTTTTGAGGAACAAGTAAATCGTTATTATCAATCAACCCACCAACAAATACTTCGAGACAAATTGGTTCTTGGCATTCCAGAACTGCTATCAAGATTATCGTTTAAACTTCCTGATACAGAGCTGACATATACCTTCAAGGTCGTTCTAAAGATCTATTCAGCACTCACAGGCGTTTCCGCGCCTGGCATGCCAACTACCCTAAACACATGGCTCAACCGTATTTATCACGCAGCTACAGACCAACAGCTTCTCGACTGGCTACCAGAGTTGCTAAAGGCTCCCTTTCGGGAAACCAATGATAGTAGTCCACGGGATCGAGATCTATGGATCGACCCAATGAATAGCTTTCCAAACAGGATTTCTTTGAGAAACCCTTCAACTATTTCACCAGAAATAAGCTCATCGATATCCTGGCTGTTAGCCAAAATCCAAAGCCTCAATGGCGAATCTAAAAGTTCAGCAATTTGGCGCTTAGCAACGCTTAATTCAGGAAATTTCTTAAACAGGGAGCAGCTTAAACATTTTAAAGATCTTTTATGGGCTGGTGTAAGCCAGAACGCTCTACCTAATGATATACATGCCTTCAACTATCTTCACTTACCCAAGCGCAATGAGCGAGTGTTCTTTGATCTATTCAAAAAACACCTATTGAATCAACCGAATGAGAGTAGCCTTACAATTATTGAAGGGAGGCCGACTTTAAGCTCACGCTATGAATTCCCTTCATCCAGGCTAAAAACAATTGCAATGTCTACGAAGCCGGCAGTGCAAATGCCCGAAGAAATGATAGGTCTGGTTTCATGGCAGCCTATCGAAGCGATGGATTTACTCGAAGAGCTTTTTGCTTGGTGGGAAACAGTAAAATCCGCAAGCCTAAAATTCGACACAATACAAAAAACCGGCGGTCGCTGGTTTGGAATCTTCGTTGCACGCATGACTGCCCCGAATATTGATAAATTTCCAGCCGAGTTCACAGAAAAAGTTTTTGACTGGATTATTGAACTAAGAAGCTATAACATCTTTGCAACCAATGCACTCTCGATTTTTTATAACAAAGCACCGGACAAACAATTAAAAATCAAAGAAATCATATTGAGTGACATAAACAGTCTCGACAGCAATAAAGTCATTGCTGCCGCCAAGGCAACGCTGGACTTGCATGCAAACCCTGATAATCAAGAACTACACACAGATAAAGAGATGATAAACACCTTAATACGAAAGGTAGGGTTCAGATCAGAAATCGCGACACTTGAGCTAATTCAAAGCACAACCTATCTGTTTATTAAAAATTCCAGCTTTATCACTCAAGATAATGTTAGTTTTATTTGTGAAAGCCTTACGGATTGGGCATCAGCAACAGATTTAAAACCACCCCATATCTCTGGATTTTCTGTAGAAGTTCGACCGGATCTACAAGCAGCGATAGGAACTCTTGCTGGAACACTGTCCTATTGGATACAAAAGAACAGAGGCAAATATAAAAAATTCCCCACACTGGAATTGTGGCGTGATATATGCGAGACAAGCTGCCTTCCTGAAGTGCGCAGATCGTTCAATGAGGGCATTCAATACTCGCTAAAGAAAAACCAATAGCATCCAAAACTCGAACTAAAGTTGGCCTTCCTTCTAATCCGGCATGAGGGAAGGCAATTGGAAAATTTATATCCGGCAACCTCATTGCGTCATTTAATACTAAAAGGTATATAAGCTCATCCGTAGTGAACAGCCCAAAGAGTGTCGACACGCGTGGTATAGCTTTGGCTCACCGTTCCCGCGCGCATCCACCAATCGGGATTCGTAGGCACACTCGCTTTTCAGAACGGATGAAAACAGGTATTCAAATGCAGTGCGTTTTGGCAACGCTTGTAGTCGCCTTTACGCCTAAGCACCTACCGTTTTGAGTTCCACCAGCTACAGTGTCTCGACGGATCGTTGAGGCGCGTTACCCTCAGGTCGGAGGAGCCGGATGAGGTGCAGCAACTTGATTGGACATCGAAACTGTCAGTCGCCTCCCCAAGGATCAAATTTATCCCCATACCTGAGGTGTAAGGCACGATTGCATTCGATCCTCCATATCCACGGATCGTAGTCCTCAGGTAACGCGGCGAGTTTAGCGCTGATGATCATTTGCACCGCCTCGTCACGCAGTAACCTACTGGTCAGCTCGCGGTATTCACCTTGCGTAACCACGCCATAAACGGCGAGATTGTCTTTCACGTAGAGGTCAGTCATACCCACACGCATATGGCCGAATTCGGCTACATCTGCAGGATAGATGTCCTCTAGACTGAGGTGCCCCATATCGAACTCCAGGTTTCAACGGGGCAATCGAAAGTCGGCACCATTATTGAAGTCGTTCATTCGTGCCAGCGCCTACAAAAGCCCGCCAACAACAGGCCGTTACGGTAAACGTCGTCTGAACGTAGCATTCCAGCAAGATCGTGACATATAACTCGATCATTCGGCGTCAGCCGGCTGCTTGTCGGGCAGCTCGAATCAAGCATGGTAAAGATCTCTCAAAGCCGGCCTTTCTGGAAGCTATCTGCTTACCCTGGGGAGCGCTGCCGTATGCACTCAATCAACTCCCTCAGAAGCTCGTCAAGACTTACCAGGCCATCCGCATATCGCTGCAGCTCAGCAAGGTGCGTAGCGGAAGGCCTCGCACCTTCGAGTGCCTGACAAGCAAGAACCTCAGCCACTGCTCTGCGACGTCGTTCGCGCTTCAGATCATCGATCTGCATGTGCCCTCCCCTTCGCTTAGAAGGCCTCCACCGAAGAGGAAGCCAGGCTGTGAAGCGCTTACTTAAACGCCTTACTGAAGCGCTGGGAAAGTGTCACAGCATCGATCACCGCCCAGCTCTCCGGATCGTTGCTCATCCTGATCCAATTGACTGCAATTCCCACCATGACCAGCCCTGCCAAGATCCCCTCCCAGAACGCCCATACGAAGGTCGTCCGAACTAGGTAATCAGGGTCAACGCTGCCGGAAACTAAATGAATCGGATAGGGAGAAAGAAAGCACCCGACAATGAACGCCAAGATCATCAACGGCACTGAGTAGACCATCAGCATCACCGGCACCTTGATCTGGTACGGCCTCGCTACTACCAGCTTGTCGTTCTCGCCCTTCATGGCGTAAATGGTGGCTGTGTTTGCAGTCTTGTCTTTTTTCTTCGTGAAGATTCCGTACAGGGTCACTCGCTCCCCCGCCTCAATCTCTTCAAAGATCATTCCTGGCAGCAAAACATTCGGCAACACCTGCCCATCGATGACGATGCGCGCGGTCACAGTCCCCTGCTCAGTAGCAATCACTCGTGGCTTCTCGATCACTCCAGTGACCTGCCGGCAATCAAATCGAATCAAAACGTGCTCCTGCAATTTTTTAAAGGCGTAGTCAATCGCACTGCCTGAACGGCAGCGTGGGTGAAAGTGTTGAGTCAGTTACGCTCGAAACGAAAAAACGGTACTAAGTGCTGCTTGCTTCCTTAACCCATCACCAAGCAACAGGTAGACCGTGCTTTTGGTTTCAAACAGGCATGGGTGTTCATGCGATATGCCGAAATTGGTGCGCACCCAGTGGCCGGGAGAAAAACGTCGGCGGCTGTCCAAGACGACCTCATGGGAGTAGACAGCTTTTGGTAGCAACCCCATCGATGCGAGACGATCCTGCTCCGCCTGTGTGAGCTGGAGATCAGCGATGATCCATTGCTTCACTAGGCAGAAGGGCTTCCCTGGAAAAGTCTTTTCTGCGAGCCCTATTATTTCCTCTTGCGCGCCATGCCAACCAGGAACGACTTCGCCACTTCCGTAAAAGAACTGAGCAATCTCATCAAGAGTTACTGACATGGAGCCTCCGATGTTTGAACCATCATGTGCGGGCACTGGTGTAGATATGGCCCGTTCCGGTGATGAACTCGTAGACGGGGTTTTCCTCGGTGCCAGGCTGGATGCGAATTTCAGAGAGAAGCTCCATTGCGTATGACCCCTGCTCGCGCTTTGTGGGTGGAAGTATGAGATGAATGTTCGTCACGATCAGGAATTCGCCCTGCTCCGCTGCACGCAGCATCTGAACGGTTTCCACATCCGTAACTAGGTGAGCAACCGGACTAAAGCAACCATCCTCTAATCCCATTCCCTCAATCAGAAACGAGTACTCGCACCGACTGATATCGACCGATTTCCAGAGCATTCGAATGCTGTCCGGAGTTCTAAATTGCCCCTGCAAATTGCTGCTATTGGTTACAAACACTGCGGATAAACCCTATTTCAAACCCTGCCAAGCTCTGAATAAGCTCAGCGTAGGCAGCCTTCGATTGACCCTGCTCATGCTTCTGGCAACCGGATAGGGATGCTGCCGAAAGGCACGCGATTCCTTGGCGCTATGCATCCTATTGAATGGCCATCATAAGCAAATATCCCACCATTAACAATTATAGATATTTGGTGGGCCACTGCGAGTATGGCTCTATCCTTCATTTTGAGAAACTGAACGTGAAGGAAGAGCTAGCCGTCACGCTGCGCGCCATCCGACAAATGAAAGGATTGGGTTATGAGGCCCTGGCGGGAACCATCAGCCAGAGCAACCTTAGCTTGCTCGAGCAAGGGAAAATCCAGGCGACGCTACCTACCCTCGTCAAGATCGCCGAAACGCTCGATATCAACCTTCTGACTCTATTGGCGTTGTGCTTGGCGATCCGTGACAAAGAGGCTCCCGAACATTTGATAAAAAATGCGCAAAAAGAGCTTCAAGGCTTCATCGAGTCGGGCGGCCTTAAAATCATGGAGGATCAGATTCAAGACGGCGCATTGAAAAAGCGCTCTCGAGGGACACGAGCGGATGCTCAGAGGGTCAGTGCCGTTGTTGAACTGAAAAAGCGAGGCATGACGCAAGCCGAAGCTGCGCGTGAATTAGGTTTGCCTACATCGACAGTTCAGCGGTATTGGCAAAAGGGTTAGGCTTTTCAAGGCAGAACCTCCACCATGCTGCGTCTCAACATCACCTCATCCGTCAACGCTTCAATAAGGGATAGAACGTGTCAGCAAACGTAGTGATAGATGGGTTTTGATTCGTTCATCATCGCCATCTGCTGAATTCGCCCTTTCCGATTCAGCCAGAAGTTTATGCTTCAACAGTCACAATCTGAGCAAAGACAGCCCAAAGAACTCACAGCCCTACGACCAATCTTGATGCCCTTGACTGCGCAACGAGATGATTCACTTCATTCTCGTGCCTGTAACATTTGACCTGTAAATCGTCAGAAAAGATTACGGGCAGGTCAACCCGAAACATAGGTATCAACAGGTGCGATAGTAGATCTAACCTTATCTATCTCTGCCAAGATGACCGAGCTCAGCTTGTGCGGCGACGGATCAAAACTTAAGAGCTTCTGCCTGGCGCTTGAAATATCAAGATCGCTATTAGGAATTAACTTTTGAAGTTCGGAAGCAGCAATTCGAGAGAGACCCAACTCCAAAAACGCGCGCCCCGTATTTGTGCTAACCCCAAGCTCCAAGGCCAACGCAAAATCAAAAATCTCGGGCACCTTGTGCGCGAGACCATTACATTTGAAGACATGTATCAATATATCACTATAAGCCTTACCCATCTGTACCAATTGAAAACGAACGACATCTTCTATGGTATCAAACGCTTTTTTGATCACCCTACTCGGATCGGCCTCGACGATACGTTTAACCCTATAATTAGCATCAGCCATGAGATTGAGATTTTCTTGATTACGCTTCTTCGTGATACGAAGCTTTTCGGATTTGATCTCGTAACTCAAAATGAAGGGATAGGGTTTACCTTCCATCCATTTCACTGCAATACGGGCAACGTAGGCCCCAAAGTTTTTATCAAACCCTTTAATATACTTGAACAATATATTAAAAATTTCCTGGTAGTGACTGAAAGCCGTTCTACCTAGATCCGAGGGGCTCTTCGGTACCACGCTGTCTAAGGTTCCATTGTTGAGGCGCTCAACGAGGTGAGCCATCAACCTGTCCAGCGCGAATAAATCTAATGTCCAGTTTCCTTCTATTACATTCTGAGGCAGCAGTAGCTCTTCAGAGGCCCTATTAGCCGCCTCTTGGATATCCCGGAATTCAAAATAATCTAACGCCGGGGCGACCCGGATCAGATAATCCGAAACGTCGCCCTGCCGAGCTTTATTCACGAGCATGCCGGCTGATGCAGTTGCATTCCGAGAACGCTCATCCCCTGGCCTAGAATCAAGCTTCCCTTTATTTAACACCGTCAGGACATCCGTAGCATTCTCAGTGACAAACTCAGAAAGCGCGGATCGAATGGTGAATTTGTAGAACGTATCCATGGGCTGCGTACTCCAGGCGTCGTAATCGATGAGAAATACGTTCCCGACTATGTCTTTAGCCATGCGCCCTGCTCGACCGGCAAAATTCCAAAGCAGGGCAGGATCGAGCATTACCTTTTCTCCCCGCCCCCTGGCCGGGGTATTTATAAAAACATTTCGAGCAGGAAGATTGATACCCTGAAACAGGGTTGTAGTGCACACTAGGAATTTTATGATACCGGCACGAAATGCTGCCTCAATAGCTTCACGAAGTAGGGATGGCATTTGTCCATAGTGGAAGGCGACTCCCTTCTTAACCATCCCGATCAAGTGATACTCATGGTGTATATGATCTTTAATAAACTCTACCAGATCATTGACTCTAGTATCCGCCACATCATCTAAACCTAGAGCAATTGAACCGGCGAGACTTGCCGCCTCGGTAGGCGTCTTTGCATAGACCAGGGAGGCACCGCCGCTCCCCAATTCCAATGCAACAGCTGCAAGCTTGCTTTCTACCAAGTCAAGACCGATTTTACAGGGCATAGTGCCAATAAGAGAGTATCCATGCGCATTGAGCAGCTTGAATTCCAGCTGATTGAGGGCCGGAGTTTTAGATACCACGATGCGGTTTTGCAGCACAGGTGAGACAGTGGTGCTGACTTCCGGAATTCCAGGCATACCTAGGCTTTCCAGTGCCTTCGCAAAACCTTGAGCGCCGGGTGCGAGCATCACCACGTGGGTTTTATGATCTCGGGCATAGCATTGCTCAATACAGTCCTGCAGTATCATCCCCCGGGCGCCATCTGATAAATTTTGAGCTTCGTCAACAACCACAAAATTTATCGGAGATGAGGTTATCGAAAGAAGAACTTTAAATCGCTCCTGAGTCAGCACAAAAACTTGTCGAGACACGCTCTCAAAAGTGGGGATATCTGTGACGCGGATAGTCTCGTCACTTGCAAGACGCTCCTTTATTTTCAAATGGACTTCGGACAACAGTGCTCGCGTCGGCGCGATGTAGACAAACACAAAATGTGGAAGCGCCAGCGCATCTCTACACAAGTGTTCGATTACCAGGAATGACTTTCCAGCGGACGTAGGTGCCGATATCGCTAAAGAGCACCCCTCTTGAAGAGAGTCCCACACCTTACGCTGATAATCGGTGAGAGTAATCGCCGCCCCCGCCACCTCAACAGTATTTAGCTGCTCAACAATATTCCTCTGAATCATCCCTAGCAATGTTGAAGGCTTTGTAGAGTGCCGCTTTTCCGCATAAGTCAAACTCGGAAAATTTCCAATCTCTGTCAATATGGTTGCGCACCGTTCAAGTACGCTCGATTCCTGCGAGATCAACATTGCATTGAAAGCAATCGTTTGAGCCAAACTGATATGCAACTCAGAACCAGATTGTGCAAACACTGATGCGCAATACAGCATTTTCCCGATCGCATTCTGATCGGGTATTCCATGCGGCTGTACGACCGAGCCAGGCAGCGCATTGGCAGCACCGCAAGCTTGGAGGTGACCTAGCGCACGTATGAATTTTTCATTTTGGACAAAACGTGAGGATAGCTCTGCCGCGAAAGTGCTCATGGCGCGTCCCCATCGATGACGGAAGGCGGAGTAAGAGGAACATCTGATTCCAAGCCCGCAAGGCCTATCGAGTCGTAAAACATCTCTCTGAGTTCGTCGACATCAGGAACCGCTATCAAATAAACCATGCATTTATTCGAATCAACTTTCTTAACACCCAGCTGATTGCTCAGATTGGTATGGTGTCTGTCGAAATCGCCGCTATAGAGTTCGCCGAAATGATCCTCATGCTTGGATATTGAACCTTCATCGACTTCAAGCTTGTTCGCAAAATGCTTTACCTCTGAGTAACACACTACTCCCACAGATCGCTCACGCTTGTGGGCATTTGGATTACTGAATACATCGAGATAGTCCATCATCAAATTTTTATCAGCTGTGTCGAGCGCATCAAGATTCCCCAGGCTAGTAACCAGCCCATACTCATGCTCGTATTGTCCATCGTCTTTGAGGAAGCCTGAGACAGATTCCGCGTAATCAGCTGTGCCGCTGGCAGCAGTACCTGCAAGCTTCGACTCTAGGAAAAATACATTTAATTCACCGTTGATCACCGAGGCGTGGATACCATCGAGGCCATAGACCGGCATGTTATTGCTGGTTTTCAAGGCCATCTTGGCGATCAGCTGAGACGCCTGTAGATGGTGAACGGCGACGCAATAAGCCAGCACCTCCCCAACTTCGCTAGCCCTTGAGGGGTGAGCCTTTCGAAACTCGATGAATGCATTCCTTACAGCCCGACTGAGCTCTTGCGCAGCTGAAACATCCCCGTTTTCTGCGGAAGCTATCCGGGCCTGGTACGCATCTCGACGCCGCCGGCTCAACGCATAGTTCGCTGCTTGGTTACCAAGGAAATCGGCAAACGCCCTGATATTGGGAATATCTTCTTTGAATCGGACATGCAGTAGCGCGACTCGTGGAGCCTTATATGGAGGTACGGTAGCTATGTCCACCGCACACTTCACGAAACGATCTAGCGGTGAATTATCCAACAGTTTCTGGATGACACTACTGAGCGACGGGGCACTATCTGTAGATGATGACACTGATCCGATCCCTGGTTTGGCCTAAAGCATAGGCTGACACTGTCCACGCTTGCGCGAACACAGAAATAGATCATGACTCGAAAAGCGCCAAATGGCCATCACCCTAAAGAATCGCGCCGCCACCAACCATGGCACATGGCTTTAAACGAGTGTCGTTTGATTATCAGGGCACACGGAGAGCTCAGCATCTAGCACAAGCATTCTTCTCTACCTGACCGAGATCAAGCACAGGAGCAGGAGCAGGAGCAGGAGCAGGTCGAAGCCTAGGGCATTGGCACCAAATGCACTGCTGGCTAAAAATACCTAATGGCAGGGGTTCTCAAACTCTGAACAAGCCCAAGCTGATCAGGAGATGCCTAATTAAGACAGCCAATCATGAGATGTGCATACGGAAGATGAGCTGCTGAAGAATGTGTCCCCTGCAGGAATCGAACCTGCATCTAGCCCTTAGGAGGGGCTCGTTCTATCCGTTGAACTAAGAGGACGTAACGTGTACATCTTGGATTTTTTTGCGGCTAGATTCAAGCAAAGAACAGGAAATACAAAGAGTTAACGCGTCAAGCTTACACCTCTACATCCTTGCCCGCGTCCCAAAGACCGTGTCCATTCAGTCAGATCTCTTTACACCACTCCCAGTCAATTGCGGTATCTCAATAGGAGTCTAGTGATTACCCCAGATAAGAACTGCCAACCTTCCCCTTAGGAGGGGGATGCTCTATCCAATTGAGCTACTGGGACACAGGGCTGTCGGTGCGACAGACGGCGTGCATGTTAACGGTCGGGCCCTGATTTGTCATGTCGTCCGCAGGGCTTTTTAAGTGTAGGCAGGCGTCTTGCAAGGGTGCCGGACGTTTTACCGTGCAATTTGCATCTCCGCAAAACGCCATCATTGCAGAATGCAATGCGCCCTCTTCTAAAAATCCATTTAAATGCTTGTTTTTAAAGGACTTAACAGCAGTTAGACTATTGGCACGGCGGCTGCTTTACCGGTTCTATAAAAGAACATTCGGAGACTCGTCTCATGAACAGCGCCCTCGTCCTCGCAAACGTAATCGCACTGGCTGTTCTCGTGGGCTTTCACTTCCTCCCCGAGGACAACGAGAAAGTGGCCGGGCGCATGCCACATTACCTGCAAGTGCAGAAAACGCCCCAATGGGCGGTATTGAGCGATCAGCGCTCCGCCCCGCAAGCGGTCAGCGAGTCTGAACAGGTGTTGCCGGCGCAGTCGACTGAACGTCTGGTTTTTTGAAATATCTTCAGGAGTACAGCATGTCCAAGTCAGCCGCAGGATTTCTGATCCTCGCCTTATTGAGTGGCCTCGGGCACTTTTCGCTGTTCGAGGAAACCGAAATATCCCTGCCTCTGATCGGGTGCGGCGTGTTTTCGACGCTGTTCGTATTGGCGCTGGTGGCCGGGCGCAAGATCAAGTTTGATCCTGTACTGCGCTGACCCTGACCAGCTTCAGCAGCTGATTGACCGCATCCGCCAGGTCACCCGAATTGTCGATCAGATGCACAGGGCTGTCAGTTGAACGCCGGTCCTTGAACAGCGCGTTACGGGCGAGTCTCGCATCGATCTGTTCAAGCGTCTCCCGGCCACGCCGGAGCAGACGCTCCCGCAAGACGTTATCTCGCACCGTCAACAACACCGGCACCAGCGTCGGGTAGCTTTCCAGCGCTTGCCGAAGGTTCGCCCGAGAGCCGTTCACCAGGACGTGTTTCCCGGCTTTCAACCATTGGTCCATTTCCACCGGAATCCCGTAGGCGAGACCGTTGGCCTCCCACGCCAGCGAAAACTCGCCGGCGCGCTGACGTTGCTCGAACTCCTGAGGCGTCACGCCGATCGCATCCTCGCCCACGGATTCAGCCGAACGGGTAATCACTCGCCTGATGATTTCGCAGTTCAACGCCCGCAAGGGTTCACGCGCAGCCTCGATCAGACTGTCCTTGCCGGAGCCGGAAGGCCCCATAAGGTAAATCAGCCTGCCATCCATCCTGAAAACGCCCTCCGGCGGGCATTTGCCCCTAGTAAATCGGCCATTTGCCACTATCCTGTACAAGGTAAGGAACAACGATTCAACCCGCATAGCATGCACGTTCTGAAGCCCTCGGGCATCAGTCAACGTGTTTCAGGACGCGGTCAGCAATACGGACTGATGCTTTCTTTTCAAACCAGTCCGCATTTCTGATAATTGGTGCTGGCATTACGCCTTTACCCGGATCAATATTTGTCACAGAATTGACGCCAATGATCTGGCAATTTTGAG